>SMTZ1_10002099_pt1 | contig 22842 bp, 22 predicted proteins | sample DeeMarSWOR136_30_FD_25667 | JGI IMG/M metagenome (IMG submission 25667) | reverse complement strand
ACTTACTTCCACAGGCTCAGCCAGGGACTGCGTCAGCTTATGGCCGGCAACAGGAAGTTCTCCCTGGAATACATCAGCCGCGACGATATAGCCGCTCTGACCCAGGATGCGGCGAACATCAGCGGCATTCCCTTCATCACCGAAGTGGATAAGGAAGAAGTCGAGAAAATCCTGAAAAGCTGACCCGTTAGACCAGATACTCAAAGGCCCCGTCTTCAGAGATGGGGCCTTTTTTATTGGTGCTTTACGACTTGCCCCTCATATGGTATAAATACCTCTGGAAGGAAAATGGCTGTCTCTACTATCATAATCGTGGTTTTTGCACTGCTCTTCGCCATAACCGTGCATGAAGCCGCTCACGGTTGGGCCGCCTACAAACTGGGAGACCCGACTGCTTACGCTCTGGGGAGAGTGACTCTTAATCCCATCGCCCACATCGATCCCATAGGAACGGTTATCTTTCCGTTTATCATGCTGATCATGGGACTGGTCCCGATCGGTTGGGCCAAGCCCGTTCCTGTCAACCCTCTCAACCTGAGAAATCCTCGGCGGGACAATCTCTGGATATCGGCGGCTGGTCCGGCTTCCAACCTGACTGTGGCCACTATTTCTCTCATCGTCATCGTTTTTCTGAAGCTCATCAGCCCCGATGTTATTTTCTTCCTGAGAGCCTCCCTCTCCGAAATAGGAGGATTGAACCGCGGCTTTTTTCCTTTGGGAGTACTGGCTCTTATTCTCTATTACCTCGCCTATGTCAACTGTCTCCTTGCTGTTTTCAATCTCATTCCGATTCCTCCCCTGGACGGAAGTGGTATCCTGATGGGTTTCCTCTCGGAAGAGGCCGGCCAGAAATTCGAACGGATCCGCCCCTTCGGATTCATCATACTTCTGGCGCTGATCTATCTCGGGATTCTCAGGATTCTGATGTATCCGATAGCCCTGGTTATCCATACCATAGTGTTTTTTTAAAAATGAGCGAAAAAAAGAAAAAAGTCGTCTTGAGCGGTTTGAGGCCGACAGGGCCCTGCCATCTCGGCCACCTGGCCGGAGCACTGCGCAACTGGCTTAAATTCCAGGAAAAGCACACCTGCTACTACAGCATCGTAACCTGGCATGCTTTAAGCTCTGAATACCAGAATTCGAAAATCATCAAGAATTTCATCTTTGAAGTCGGAGCGGATTGGTTGAGTATCGGGTTGGGGCCGGAAAAAAGCATTATCTTCAATCAAGCCGAGGTCAAGGAGCATGCAGAACTCCATCTGCTTCTATCCATGATAATTCCTCTTCCCTGGCTGCAGAGAGTCCCGACTTTAAAGGAGATGCAGAGGGAGATCCCGGATAAGGATCTGAACACCTACGGGTTCCTGGGATATCCTGTGCTTCAGACAGCGGACATCCTCATTTATAAGGCCAATGCTGTCCCTGTCGGTGAAGACCAGGCCTATCATCTGGAACTTGCCCGTGAGATCACACGGCGCTTCAACCGTCTCTACAGGAACGTATTTCCCGAACCTCAGACCATCCTCACTGAAGTCCCGAAGCTTGCCGGAACAGATGGTCGCAAGATGAGCAAGTCTCTCGGGAATTCTATCTTCCTCAAGGACCCGCCAGAAGTCATCCGACAGAAAATATCACCCATGGTGACCGATACCCGGCGCAAACGCAAGACGGACCCAGGAGAGCCGGAAGATTGCCCGGTGTTTACCTTCCACAAAGCCTTTGTGGACAAAGCCAAAAGAGAGGAACTGGCCCAGGGATGCCGGACAGCCGGAATCGGCTGTCTGGAATGCAAGGAAGTAGTCATTGTCAGATTGATCGAACTTCTTGCACCCTTCAGGGAGAAAAGACGCGAGTACGAAAAAAATCCCCAGCTTGTCTGGGATATTCTGGAAGAGGGAAACAAAAAAGCACGCCGCGTGGCTCAGAAGACCATGGAGGAAGTCAGAGCGGCAATTGGCCTCTAGTTATATGTGAATATATTCCGAACTCAATGGACGCATCGGCAGACTATCAGGTGAAACTGGAGGTTTTTCAAGGCCCCTTGGACCTTCTTCTCTTCCTGATCAGAAAGAAAAAGATCGACATTCATGACATCCCCATCGCAACCGTTACCAGGGAATACCTGAAATACCTCGACCGGAAGGAAAGGATAAACCTCGACCGGGAGGCGGAATTCCTGCTCATCGCTGCCCTCCTCATCTACATCAAATCCCAGATGCTCCTTCCCCGGGAAAAACCTCTTGAGGATGAGAAGGACCCCCGCCAGATCCTGGTCAACCAGCTGCTGGATTACCAGAGAATAAAAGCGGCCAGCTCTCTGCTCCGAGAAAAAGAGGAAGGAGAGCTTCTGAAGTGGAAAAGGTCGTTCCTGCCCCCTCTTCTCAAGGAAGATTCCCTGGACTACATCGAGGTCTCCCTTTTCGACCTGGCTGAATCCTTCTTTGTCCTGATGAAAAAAAAGGAAAGGGAAGGCATCAAAACGATCAAAGGGAAGGAATATTCGCTGGAAGAGAAGATGAAGGAAATCCTGGCTCTTCTGGAAGCGAGCGAGTTTCTCGATTTCCTGGATTATTTCAGCCAGGCGGAATCTTTTGAGGAAGCTCTGGTTTCCTTTTTAGGGCTTCTGGAATTGATCAAGGCCAGGATCGTTGTCGCCCTCCAGGAAAGTCATTTTCAGCCGATCAAAGTCTGGCTCCGCAGAAAGGAGCGCTTGACGAATAACTGATGGAAAACCGCCTGAAAGAGATCATCGAATCCTTGATATTCATATCCCTGGAGCCTCTCAATCTGGAAAAAATCAAGAGTGTGCTGACCGAATTCAAACAAGAAGAAATCGAGCTGGCTATAAAGGAACTCCTGGAGACTTACGTGTCGAACGAAAGGGGCATTCAGATCATCCAATCTGCGGGAGGTTTGCTTTTCTCCACAAAGCCGGAGCATGATTCGTTCATCAAGCGTCTTCTGAAAATAGAGAGGAAAAGTAAGCTCTCCTCAGCAGCTCTCGAGACCCTGTCCGCCATCGCCTACCACCAGCCCATAACCCTGGCTGAAATATCGGCCTTGAGAGGTGTGGACTCCAGCTCCACTCTGAAGACCCTTCTCCAGAAAAGACTGGTCAAGATCGTTGGCCGAAAAAAAAGTCCAGGAAATCCGCTAATCTACAGGACATCGGAAAAATTCTTGACCTATTTCGGGCTGAATACCATAAAGGACCTTCCTTCTCCAGAGGAACTGTCCAAAATCCTCGATGAGGAGGACATTCCCGAGGAAGAAGACGTGGCTAAGCAGTAGAATAATCGGAGTATCTGTCTTATCTCTCCCCTGCTTGCCTCTTCAAAGGCTCAGAGAACCGGAAATCTCGGAGTCTTAACAGCCCTTCTTCTGGTTAAAAAAATCATTCTCATCAAGATGGGCAAAAATCGAGCTAAGTTTAGATTTTATCTATAGTTAGAATTGACAAAAAGGTCTGGCTGGGGTAACATACTTGATTCATCCGAGTCCAAAAAATGGAAATCATCATCGCCAAGAATTCAGGATTGTGCTACGGAGTCAAAAGGGCTTTGAACATCGCCCGGGAAACGCGTCAGAAAAAAACCGGGGATGTCTACACCCTCGGCGATTTGATCCACAATCCCCAGGTCATCGCCGACCTGAACAAGCAGGGAATCCAATCCGTCACCGGCCTGGATAAGCTCGACCAGGGATGGGTTATCATCCGAAGCCACGGAGTCTCCCCTGAAATCTACAGACAGCTCGAGAAAAAGAACATAAAGATCGTTGATGCCACCTGTCCGATCGTAAAAAAAATCCAGCGGCTGGTCGAAATGCTGGCCAAGGAGAAAAAAGAGATCATCATCGTCGGAAACAAGGAACACCCTGAGATCCAAGGATTAATCGGGTATAGCCAGGGAAGAGGAATCATCGTCGAGAACGAGGACCGGGTGAGGCAGCTGCCGCGAAGAAAGAAAAGAGCGGTCCTCGCCCAATCCACCCAGGACCTTTATCTCTTGGAAAAAATCGTGGCCGCACTTATCGAAAAAACCGAAGAGTTGGAGGTCTTTAATACCATCTGTCATTCCACTCAAACCCGGCAGAAAGCCACCTCTGAACTGGCATCCTGTGTGGACACCCTCTTCATAGTCGGGGGCAAAAACAGCTCCAACACGAACAAGCTCTTCCAGATTTCAAAAAGGATTCTGCCCAACACGCATTTTATCGAAAGCGCAAATCAAATAAACCACGAAATGCTGAAAGGCTCGAAAAAAATAGGCCTTTCTGGAGGTGCTTCTACACCTCCTGAAGCCATCCAAGAAGCTGTGGACAAAATCAAAACCAGCTTTAAACACCGATTTCAAAGGGAGAAAATCATCCAATGTCAGAGATAACAAAAGACGCAGACAACGAAGACCAGATCTCATCTCAAGATTACGAAAGCCTGCTTGATCAATATCAATTCAGTGCCAAAGAAATCGTTCCGGGTAAAATCCTCAAGGGCAGAGTGATCAAGGTCACTCCCACCCATGTTTTAGTCGACATCGGGTTCAAGTCCGAGGGGATCATTCCCAAGGAGGACATTATCCAGAGCCTGGACATCGCTGAAATTCGTCCGGGAGACACCATCGAAGCGACTTTTGAAAAGAGCAACTCAAAGGAAGGCTACGTCGTGCTTTCTCATAGAAAGGCCATGGCAGCCAAGGCCCTCAACGACCTTGATAGAGCCTTCAACACCAATTCCTGGGTAAAGGGAAAGATCATAGAAAAAATCAAGAACGGATATACGGTCAATGTAGGAATCAGGGCTTTTCTCCCAGATTCCCATGCGGATGTAAGGGCTGTCAAAGAACCTCAGGAGCTCATTGGGAATAATTATAAATTCAAAGTCATCAGATTTGACCGAAAAAGCGAGAATGCCGTTCTCTCCAGGAAGCTTTTTCTCCAGGACGAGAGGGAAAAAAGAAGAAGACGGGTATTCGAACAGATCAGTCAAGGACAGAAGATCAAAGGTAAGGTCAAATCTTTGACAAACTTCGGAGCATTCATCGATTTGGGCGGCGTGGAAGGCCTCCTTCATGTCTCGGATATTTCCTGGGGAAAAATAGCCCATCCTTCTGAAGTCTTCCAGGTCGGGCAGGAAGTGGAAGTGGTCGTGCTTGATTTCAACGAAAAGGAGGACCGGATCTCTCTCGGATATAAGCAGTTGACCCCTGACCCTTGGGAAAGAGTGGAAGAAAAATATGAAGTTGGCACAAAAGTCAAGGGAACTGTGGTCAGCCTGACCGATTTCGGCGCTTTTGTTGAACTGGAAAAGGGAGTGGAAGGGCTGGTCCATGTATCGGACCTTACCTGGTCCCGAAAAATCGTTCATCCGAAAAAAGTCCTCTCACCTGGAGAGGAAGTCACGGTCAATATCCTGGATATAAATCCTTCCTCGAAAAGAATCTCCCTCGGGCTTAAACAGGCGACACCCCATCCGCTTGAAGTCCTGAAGCAGAAATTCAGCCCGGGCTCCAGGATCAGGGGCACAATAACCAGCATAACCGACTTTGGCGCCTTCATGGAGGTGGAGAAAGGGGTAGAAGGCCTCATCCATATTTCCGATATCTCCTGGAAAAAAATCAAGCATCCTTCTGACTTGCTTAAAGCCGGGGAGGAAGTGGAAGCCATCATTCTCAATATCGATATGGAAAAACAGAAACTCTCCCTCGGCATCAAGCAGCTTGAAGGTGATATCTGGGAGGATTTTTTCAAAAGGCAAAAGATAGGAGACCTGGTCAAAACCAAGATCGTCCGCATCACTGATTTTGGAGTATTCGTCGAGATAACACCAGGAATCGAAGGCATCGTTTTTCTTTCCGAGTTGGATGAGAAGAAAATCGAGAAACCGGAGGAAGCATTCTCCATCGGAGAAGAGCGCATAGCAAAAATAGTCAAGATGAGTCCCAGGGAGAAAAAAATATCGCTCAGCTTCAAACTGGCTCAGTTCGAGCTTCAAAAACTGGAATACCAGAAATACATCCAAAGCCAGGATGATAAATTGACTCTGGGTGACCTTATGAAAGACCAGCTAAAAAAAATACAGCCTGTTCGAAAGGCCAAAAAAAAGGAGGGCAAAGATGATTAAAGCCGACTTAATCAACAAAATTGCGAAGGAAATGAGTATCTCCAAACAAGAGGCAGAGACTGGCGTGAATCTTTTTTTCCAAACGATCAAGGAAGCGATCCTGAGGGGTGAAGAAATTGAACTCAGAGGATTCGGAAGTTTCCGTTTCCGCAAAAGAAATTCCCGGTCGGGCAGAAATCCACGCACTGGCGAACCTGTGAACGTTCCTCCTAAAAAAGTACTCTACTTTAAACCGAGCAAAATCCTGAAGAACATGATCAATAAATAACTATGGAATATATCTTTGCTCCCTGGAGAGAAGAATACGTGAGGAAGCTCTCTAAAATGAGCGAATGCATCTTCTGTCATGCCCTTAAGATGAAAAATGATAAAGATGCTTTCATACTCCATAGAGGCAAAAAAAATTTCATCGTGCTGAATAAGTATCCCTACACGCCGGGACACCTGATGATCGCTCCTTACGAGCATCTGGCGTCGTTCGAGCAAGCCGAGAAAAAATCCACAGATGAAATGGCCGACCTCCTCAAGATGAGCTTGAGGATCCTGAAGAGGAAATACCGTCCCCACGGCTTTAACACAGGCATGAATCTCGGCCACAGCGCAGGAGCGGGCGTGGCTGACCACTTCCATCTTCATGTCATTCCTCGCTGGACCGGAGACTCCAATTTCATGCCTCTTGTGGGCAGGACAAAGGTGGTTATCGCAGACCTGGAAACGACTTATAGCCAGCTCTTTCCTCTCTTCCAGGGGGCAAAATCGAATCCCTGAGGTAAAAGGATTCAAGCCTGATCATTACTGTAATGAAGAGACGAAAAGACTTTTAAAGAGAGGATCAAACCCATAATGGACTTTGAACTCACAGAAGACCAAAGGCTGCTCAAAGAGATGGTGAAGGATTTTTCCCAAAATGAAATTGCCCCGCAAGTCAAACACCTGGAAGACAATAAAGAATTTCCTGATAAAATCCTGGCCAAACTCGGCGAGCTCGGAATTCTTGGTATGACCATCCCCCCTGAATACGGGGGTATTAAAACAGATTACTTATCGGCCATGCTTGCTTTAGAAGAGATCAGCAAGGTCTCATCTGCAGTCGCCGTCATTGTCAGCGTGCATTGTGGTCTCTTCTGCCACGCCATCCTTGAATTTGGCACTGAAGAGCAGAAAAAAAAATATCTTCCCAAGGCCGCCAAAGGGGAAATCATAGGAGCCTTCTCGCTTACTGAGCCCGGAGCTGGTTCCGACGCCACTAACATCAAGACAAAAGCCGAAAAGAAAGGCGATCTTTATCTTTTAAACGGGACAAAGGCTTGGGTGACCACCGGAAACGACGCCATGGCCATGATCCTGTTCACGGCAGCCGGGGCTGACTCTGGCAACAAAAAGCTAAGCGCCTTCATCGTTGAGAAAGGCTTTCCGGGTTTTAAAATCTCTAAAATCGAAGAAAAGCTGGGCCTTCATTCTTCCCCGACTGCGGAAATCGTCCTCGAGGACTGCCAAGTCCCTCAACAGAACCTTCTCGGGAAAGAAGGAAATGGAGCAATCATCGCATTCAACAGCCTCGACGGTTCAAGGATCGGCATCGCAGCGCAATCCGTAGGGCTGTCTGAACGTGCTTTACAGGAAGCGGTTCAGTATGCCAAACAAAGGGAAGCCTTCGGCAGAAAAATCTCTGAATTCCAGGCCATTCAATTCATGATAGCGGATATTTCAACTCTGATCGAGGCCGCTCGTTTGCTCACCTATAAAGCAGCGGCTCTAAAGGATAGAGGCAAACCCTTTTCTAAAGAAGCGGCCATGGCTAAGCTTTTCGCTTCCGAAGCTGCCAATAAAATTGTCTACCAAGCGCTGCAGATCCATGGAGGCTATGGATATTCAAAAGAATTCTTCATCGAGCAGCTCTACCGAGATGCCAGAGTGCTCTCTCTTTACGAAGGAACTTCAGAGATTCAACGCCTGGTCATTTCCAGACATCTTCTGAAAGATAAGTAAGCGGATGGGTATAGGTTTTGTGGTCAGGAGAGAGGTCAAGGAAAAAAATGCTGTCTTCTCGATCCTGGCAAGGAACTCATCCCATATGAGGTGATAAGATGCTAAAAGCAATGCGAAAAAACGTCAAGTCGTTGGCCCCGACCCTGTGGTTGGTGATTGCCGCCTTTATCATAACCATCTTTGCAGTCTGGGGTGGAGCCGGGAGCCTCGGCCAATCCCGAGCAGCAAAGACCTTAGCAACTGTCAAAAAAGAGAAGATCTCTGTGGATTTCTACTACCAGAATCTCATGCAGAGGCTGGAGATGATGAAAAACGAGTTTCAAGATATCAACAGAAACCTTATCCAGCAGCTCAACGTCCCCCAGCAGGTGCTCGAACAGATCATCCAGCAAACCATCCTGCTTCAAAAGGCAAGAGAAATGGGGATAGATGTCACCCCCGAGGAATTACGTGAAAAAATAACCAGTTATCCGGTCTTCCAGAAAGACGGAAAGTTCATCGGGTATGAAAATTACAAGAGAATCCTGGAGTGGAATCGCATATCTATATCCAGATTCGAGGAAAGCATCGAACAAGATATCATCATCGAGAAGGTGATCAAAGTCCTCACGGCAGGAATCACCATCACTCCAGAGGAGCTCTGGGAAACCTACAAGACCAAGAACGAATCCGCTAAGATGGAGTACGTCATCGCTGAGACCGATAAGATCGAGCTGGAAACAGAGCTTTCCTCCAGCGAGGCTCAGGATCATTTCGAGAAGAATAAAGAAAAATACACAATCCCGGAGAGAAGAGAAGCTGCTGTGGTTTTCTTCAGGACCGAAGACTTGAAGAACGAGATCGAACTGACCGAAGCAGAAATCGAGAGTTACTACAAAGAGAACGAATCCCAGTTCGAAGACCCGGAGAGGACAAGTGTCAGGCGGATATTCATCCCCTACGAAGACAAAGACAAAGAACTCGTCCAGGCAGAAGGCCGGAACATCCTGGAGAGAATCAGGAATGGAGAAGATTTCAACGAACTGGCAAAACTTCATTCCAAGGACCGCAAGGCCCAGGAGGGAGGAGATTGGGGCCTCTTCGAATGGAGATCCCTCCCTTCCCAGGAACAGGAAGAAGTGGAGAGGCTCGCCGAAGGCGAGTGTTCTGATATCATAGAGACCGGAGAAGGAATTTCCATCCTTAAAGTCACAGAGAAAAAGCCTCCCCGAATGAAGCCCTTGGCTGAAGTCAGAGCAAGAATCGAAAGCCTGCTCCAAGACCAGAAAGCTCGAGAACTGGCTGAAAAGAGGATCTCCGCGATTGAAAAAAACGCAAAAAAAGAGAAAAATCTTGAGGCCGCCGTTCAGGCAGCGGGCTGGGAGATAATGCACACCGGCCCTCTCAAAGACAAAGAGCCTTTCAAAGATATAGACCCCTCGGGTACCATCAGCACCGCTCTCTTTCAGCTCGAGGAAAAAGAGATTTCCTCCTCGCTCTTTACCTACCGAGGAGTGGGTATGGCTCAGCTCCAAAAGATAGAGCCCCCGCGACCTGCAAAATATGAGGAAGTGGCGGACGATGTTAAAGAAGAGCTCACGGCCATAATGAAAAAAGAACAAGCCGCAGAAAAGATGAGAAAGGTCAAAGAGGAACTAAAAAGTCAAAGCCTTGAAGAGCTCGCAGAAAAATATGGCCTTGAATACAAGACCTCCAACGAACACAAACGGGACCAGTACCTGAGCATCATCGGAGAGAATGCCACAATCGACCAACTGGCTTTCTCTCTTCCCCTGGAAGAGCCCAGTGATCCGGTCGAATTCGAGGGTGGATATGCCTTGATCAAAGTGCTGGACCGAAAAGAAGTGACCCAGGAGGATTTAGAGAAGGATAAGGAAACCGAGAAGGAAGAACTGTTGGAGGCCAAAAAGAATAAATTTTTCCTATCTTATATGGCTAAGTTGAGGCAGGAATACGGTGTCAAGATAAAATACGACCTGTTCCTGAAGATCAGCTCGGAGGTGCTTTCCGGATTCGAAGGCGAGGAATAATCACCTCTGTTGAGCTAGCCTTCAGGTCTCAAACATGCGGCAATCCATTGTCATAGTCCTTTTCTCATTTCTCCCGTCGAAAAACGGAGAAAACTGACTGCAATCGAAATCAATATTGAGGTGCCAGAATGAGGATGACAAAACTTCTTAAGGCCGGAGAAAAGGCCGTATATCAATCCCTGCGTCTCCGCAAAGGAGAAAGATTCCTGCTGGTGACTGACAAAGAGAAAATGGAAATCGCGGAAGCATTCGCCTACTGGGCAAAAAAGGCTGGTGCTGAAACCACAACATATCTTATGACCGAGACTCTGAGGCCTATTAGGGAGCCCACACAACTCTTCGCTGAAATGGCCAGAAAAGCAAGCGTTATCGCCTACATGCTGGATACCCGGATCGAAGAAAAGCCTTTCAGAGGATATATGGTCAAATTCGGGATGGAACACGGCCGGATATGTATGATGCCTGGCCTGACAAAAGACATGATGGAACGCCTGGTGAACATCGATTTCAGACAAATGGAACTCTTCACACGGAAAGTGATAAAGGCCCTGAAGGATGCGGAAGATGTCCTCGTCGAGAATCCGGAAGGCACCCGAATCGAGTTCAGCGTAAAAGGAAGAAAATGGAACAGCGACACCGGAGATATAAGCCGGAAAGGGATGCATGGAAACCTCCCTGCGGGCGAGTGTTTCACCGCGCCGGAGGAGGAGACCTTTACAGGAAAACTGGTGATCAGCCTCATCGACGACAAGCTTGGCCGGGGAGTGATGGAGTTTGATAAAGGACGGTTGAAAAGATACACAGGAAAGGGAATAGAAGCCATCATCAAGAACATCGGCCCGGATGACTCAGGAAAGATCATAGGCGAATTCGGCATCGGGACGAACAGGAGAGCCCGCATCTGCCCCAATATGCTGGAAGCAGAGAAGGCCTTCGGGACAGCCCATTTTGCCCTAGGCGACTCCTACGGACTGGGCCAAAATGTCAGCCAGCATCATTATGATGCCCTGGTGGACAGAATCAGCATCCGCGCTAAGGGAAAATGGATCGCTAAAGACGGAAAATTCCTTCTCTAGAGGGATTGAAAACAGAGCCTCCGCTCTCCCCTAGTCCCCGCAGGGAACGTCCCCATAAAGAGGAAGGCCTACCACCTGAGGATATCGAAGATAAGGGTTTTCACGCTTTTCTCAAGAGCTTCTGTGAAGCTTTCCACGCTTTGAGAAAAATCCCCTCCCAGATAATCGGAGACATACATCGGCCTGCCGACGTTCACCTTGACAGTGGTGGGAACCATGAAGGGGACCTGTGTTCCGAACATGGCAATAGGCGTCACGGGAACAGATATCCCTTCATTCTTCTGCAGGTTGTAGGAAAGGATGGCGGTCCCTTTCTTGAAATTATGCACATAGGGATTGGGCGCTTTTTTCATCACCCGTCCCCAGCCTTGGAGAACGATGATGGCTCTCCCTCTCTTCAAGTATTCATGGCACTTCTCCATGGCCATCCTTTTTTTATTCTCCAAATCCACAGGTATGGCACCGACCTTCCTGACGTTGGCCACGAAATAATTGACAAAGAGGGATTTCAAGGGGCTGAGGATCAAATCTACAAAAAGCCCGAAATTCTTCAGATGTCTCTGGAGATGCTTGCGGATGAGAACATTAAAATCGTGCCTGTCGAAAACCATTTTGTTGGCCGTGAAAAAAACCGGGCGGGGAACCACTTTTAACAGGGTCGCGATGTCTTTGAATGTGCCGATATGGTTCCCGATAATGATATTTGGACCGTGATGGACAAAATTCTCCTTTCCTTGTATCACGATTTTCTTTCCAAGCAGAGCAATATCGCTGAGCCCCAGAATGAGGGGCTCAAATTTTCTCAGCTCTTTTTCGAACGTTTCCATTCTGGAAATCCAGCACCACTATTTTAATTGAAAATGCACTAAAATTCAAAAACCTAATTCCTCTTGTAAATACCTGCATCTCCATGACGAGCTAAACATCTGACCTAATAGAGAATTGCGGCGACGGTTCCTCTCCATCCGAAGCCCATAGAGGAGGGTGGGAGGGTCTTGGCTTGGATGGAGGGGAACCGCCGCTGCAACAGATTACATCTTCATTATTAAAAGGGCTTGAGGAATGAACAGTCCAGTCAGCTTGGAGGGGGAACTGACTTCCCCCTTCCAACGCTCGCTTTCGCTCGCTGCCTCCCCTTCTCGGGCTGGGCATGAACCTGCGCCCTGCGACCAAGGGGCCATACCCCCTTGGATCCCCCGACGATCGGTTCCCCGCGCCAGGCCGCAGACTTATCATCCGATCGTCATTCATCTTGAAAATAAGAATATTCCATGATAACTTAGCCAGTAAAACATGGACAGCCTATCCCTTGGAGTTTTGAATCGGAGGGAAAAATGTTGACTCTCATCAGCCAGGGCTCGGTTTTTTCACCCGAACCCCGGGGAAAAAAAGATATCCTCATTTTAGGCGATAAGATCGGGGCTGTGAGCGAGCCCGGCCAGATAGAGATCAAAGGAATGGAGTATGAAATCGTCGATGCCTCAGATAAAATCGTCATTCCCGGTTTGATCGACAGCCATGTCCATATTCTTGGTGGCGGAGGGGAAGGGGGACCGGCAACCAGGGCTCCTGAAATCACTGTAGAAGACATCATCTCCAGTGGGGTGACGACTGTCATCGGCTGCCTGGGAACGGATGGAACGACCCGCCATATGGAATCCCTCCTGGCTAAAGCAAGAGGCCTTGAGCTGGAAGGAATCACGACCTATATCTACTCTGGTTCCTATCAAATTCCTCCGGTGACGCTCACAGGGAGCATTCGCTCCGACCTGATCCTCATCGATAAGGTCATAGGCGCCGGTGAAATCGCTATCTCTGACCACCGCTCATCTCAGCCCACTTTTGAGGAATTCTCCCGTCTGGCTGCCGAATGCCGGGTCGGCGGGATGCTCGGTGGAAAAGCAGGGATTCTCCACCTCCATCTAGGTGACGGGCCGCGCCGGCTGGAAATGCTCTTTCGAATGATGAAAGAAACAGAGATCCCCTGTACTCAGGTCATTCCTACCCATGTCAACCGCAATCCGGGGCTCTTCGAGGAAGCCATTGCTTTCAACCGGGAAGGAGGCTATTTCGACTTGACAGCGGGCGATGACCCCGAGGATCAAGCCGATCGTGAAGTGAGCATCGGAAAAGCCATCCAGCTCTGCCTGAAAAATAAGGCTTCCCTTTCCCAGGTTACAGTCAGCTCGGATAGCAACGGAAGCATCCCCGTTTTTGACGATAAAGGTAATCTCCAGGGATTGACCATTGCTACCCAGAAAAGCCTCCTGAAAAATTTCTGCCACCTGGTTCATAAAAATATTATCGAGCTCCAGGATGCAATCATGCTATTTTCCACCAACCCCGCTGTCTTCTACAAGCTTCAATCCAAGGGAGAAATTGAAACCGGAAAGGACGCTGACCTTATCCTGCTCGATAAAGACCTCCATCTCACGGATTCCTTCGCCAGAGGGAAGCTGATGATGTCCGATAAAAACCTCATCACCAGGGGCACATTTTCCTCCTCCCCTCAGTCTTGAATAACACCGTCGGAGGCAGGAATCAAAGAGAGTAAGAGATGAAAGAGAAAACAAAAAGCCAAAAAGAACCCAGTCTCATCATAGCTTTGATCCCGCTAATCGCCATGGGGCTTCTTCTCGGAGTGGGATACGGGATATACAAGATCAGACCTCAGGTCCTCCTAGTGGCCGCAGCCTTTATCACCGGAACCCTGGGCCTCATCCTCCGCTTCAAGTGGAAAGAAATGGAAGAGGGAATCGTCAACAGCATCCATAAGGCTATGCCGGCAATCCTGATCATGCTCTGTGTCGGTATTCTCATCGGCTCCTGGATCGCCTGCGGAACCATTCCGATGGTTATCTATTACGGCTTGAAACTCATATCGCCTCAATATTTCCTGGTGACGGCCTGTTTTGTCTGCTCGCTCACCTCTCTGGCCACGGGGACCTCCTGGGGGACCATAGGTACCCTGGGGGTGGCTTTCATCGGAATTGCCATGGGCCTTGGAATCCCGCTTGGTCCGGCCGCGGGAGCCATAGTGGCCGGTGCTTATTTCGGAGACAAAATGTCTCCTTTCTCTGACGTGACCAATCTTGCCCCTGTTGCCGCGGGGTCCAACCTTTTTGACCATATCAAACACATGCTCTGGTCGGCGACTCCAGCCTGGCTTATCGGTTTGTTGATCTATTTTTTTATCGGGCTGAAATACGGAGGAGGAAAAGTGGAATCCGAGACCATGACTCTCATCACCCAGACATTGAGGGATAACTTCAAGTTCAATGTCCTCTTACTCCTGCCCATGGCCGTTGTATTCTACTTCGCCTTCACCAAAAAACCGACCATTCCCGGGATGCTTCTCTCCTCCTTTGCAGCTGGAATCCTGGCCGTCATCTTCCAGGGTGCTTCAGTCACGGATGTGGCCACAGCCATGAATACCGGATATCAAGCTCAGACCGGAGTGCCAGAAGTGGACCAACTAATCTCCCGCGGAGGCCTGATGAGCATGATGGAAACACAGCTGGTGGCTTTCACTGCTTTCAGCTTCGGCGGGATCATGCAGCGCACCGGGCTGCTGGCCGTCATCCTTGACCGGGTGATGAAATTCGCCAACAAAATTTGGAGCATCGTTCTCACAACCATCACTTCCTCAATAGTCACAGCCATGATCACAGGGAGCTCCTACCTGTCGATGATCATCCCCGGAGAGCTTCTCTCGCCGATATACAAGAAAAAAAGCCTTGCGGCCAAAAACCTTTCCCGGATCATCGAGGAAAGCGGAGCCATCATCGTTCCTCTCATTCCCTGGAGCATGGCCGGCGTTTATATCACAGGGACCATTGGCGTCTCCACATTCACCTACATGCCCTGGGCAATAATGAACTACGCAGCAGTGGCGATCCTGGCCATCTTCGGGTTCACAAAATTCACCATGGCTCCAAAAATCCGGGAGGACGAAACGCAAATCGGGAGCTAAGGCTAAGGGGATATACTCCGGGATTAAGAATTTGTCCTTTTAAGCTCTAGTCTTCCTTATCAACCCTGGATAGGGCTTTCTTGAATCCCTCTTCTGCCTTCTTCTTTCTCTCTTTTTCCAGCTCTGCCGTGGCTTCGAATTTGCGCTCGAACCCGCTCTTTCTTTTCTTCTCCTTCAAGAGCAGCTCATCCAGCGTTTGCTTCTTCTTTGCTGCTCCTTTTTTTGACTGGATCACCTCCCGAGAGACAGGGTCCAACCAGAGAAGAGATTGACAGCAGGGACAGATAACCTGGAAAACTTCCTTCTTCTTCGCTCTTTCCATTTGAGGAAAATTTACCAAAAAAAACCTTCGCGGACAAGCCATATTCTTTCTCTCCCAAACCACTATCCAACCTGGTTCTCTCCAACTTTCGCTGTAAAAAATCATCTGATCAAGCTCGCAGCAGAGATTTGGGAATGGCGTTTGAAATCTGAATGGGAGTGAGACCATTCCTAGATCTCTTCTTATTATGATCTGCATATAATAGAAGAGAAGCATCTATCTCTTCTTCTGAATTCCTGTCTTTCTCCGGATATTCGCATCTATCCTGTGTTTTTTTATCAATTTAAACAGACCCTGCCTGCTCAAACCCACTTCTTCGGCCGTTTTCGCTCGGCTGTAATTCCAGCGGGCCAAAGCCTGGCTTAAAAATCTTTTCTCAAACTCGGCTCTGGCCTGGTAGAAGCCAAAATTCGGCTGGGAAGACTTCACTGCCCCGGGATTGATCTTTGGAGAAAGATATTCTTCTTTGATTAGACCATCCTCCCCCGCCAAAACCAGGCATCTCTGGATTTCATTCTGAAGCTCTCTTACGTTACCCGGCCAGGAATAGTCCATCAGCAGCTCAAGCGCGCCTGGAGAAAAATGGACCCTCTCCCGCTTCATATCACCACAGTATCTCTCGAGAAAATAATCCAGTAGAAAAAAAAGGTCCTCCTTTCTCTCCCTCAAAGGAGGGATCTCGATGGTAATGATCTTGAGGCGGTAATAGAGGTCTTTACGGAAATTCCCACATTCAACCTCTCGCTCAACATCCTTATTCGTGGCACTAATAAACCTCCCGTTCACTTTCAAAACCCTGTTGGCACCGATCCTCCTGATCTCCTTTTCCTGGAGAAGCCGAAGGAGTTTCGCCTGGAGAAATAGAGGCAAGTCCCCGATCTCATCCAGGAAGAAAGTGCCGTCATTGGCCTCTTCGATCAAGCCCGGTTTGTTCCTCAAGGCCCCGGTAAAAGCGCCTCTTACGTAGCCGAACAGCTCACTCTCCAGAAGATGCTCAGGTAAAGCCCCGCAGTTCAGAGCAACGAATTTACCGTTCTGTCTTGACCCGCTCTGATGAATGGCTCTGGCGACAAGCTCCTTTCCTGTGCCGCTCTCTCCGTAGATAAAAACAGGAGCTTCGCAATCCTTCACCCTGTCGATCAAGGTGATGATCCTTTTCAAGGCTTCACTCCGGCCCCTCAGCAAAGACCCGGTTGATCCATCTGATCCGGCGGCAACCTCCCGGAATTCTTGTCCTCTCTTTAACACCCACTGGATAGGCTTGGAGAGCACGATCAGGAGTTCCAAATCCTGAAGAGTATAGGGGCCGGGGCTGTCACTTCTATCCAGATAGAGAACCCCGACCGGTCTTCCTTCAATAATAAAAGGAAGGCAGAGGATATTTTTTGAGCCATTTTCAGAACATTCCCATCCTGAAAGCCCGCGGCCTCCATAGATATTAACCGGTTGCTTCTCCTCAAGACATTTCTGAATGGCAGCATGGTCGAGGTCCCCGTCCTCATTCTGCAAGCTGCCGAGCGCTTTACGAAAGATGACTTCTTTTTTCTCGTTCACCAAGAGAACCTTTACATTATCCGATTGTATTTCCTTTTTAATCATGCTGAGAATATCGAGAAGAAGCTGACACCTCACATATGTCTCCCTTTTACCTCAAACAAGCCAGAGATTCTCTCCCTTTCATCAAGCGAAACGGCTCTTTGATTTTATAACCGGATTTTAGAGTCGCTGTTTCAGTAAAGATAACGAATCCCTAGTTCTTTTTTTCTCAAATAAAAAAGGCAAAAAAAGGGGACAGGCTAATTTTGAATTAGGGATTGTTCCTTTTTGTCCTTTTGTTAGGAAAGAGAGGGACTGTCCCCTTTACAAAATCAGACTGTCCCCTTGTTTATTTTATTTAATGCTCTTTTTTAAAGCCTTGGTCTTTTTCCTTATATCCCTGTATTTCGCATCCCATTCTTTTATGTCTTCGTAGAGATCCAAGGCTTTCTCCAACTCTTTTGCCTCTTCATAGAGCGACGCCAACTCATAACTCAATGCCAGAAATTGATCGGACCCTTCGGTGGCCAGTTCCTGGGCTTTCTTCAGCCATTTTGCGGCTTCTAAATATTCATCTTTCTGTTTATAGCATTGAGCAAGAGCATGAAAACACTCCTCTCTTAAACTCTCATCCTTGGAGGCCTGCTTAAATATTTCAATGGCCTGGTCAAACTCGCCTTTTTCAAGAAATGAAAATCCAGAATGAAAGAGGCCCATCTTATCCTCTTTTGCCACCACTTCCTTCTCAGCTGTCTTCTTGACCTCTTCCTCTTTATCCTCTAATCCCACATCTGGGATCTCTTTCTTTTCAACTTTCTCCACTTTTTCTTCTGGCCTTGAAGCCTTCTCTGCTGAGGACTCTGCCGGAGCAGCCATTTCCTTCGCTGCCTCTTTTGGTTGCTCTGGAGTTGCTTTAGCCGCTGCTTTCTTGCCAATCAATTCGCTTTCCTTTTCAGAAACCTCGGATACCCTTTGAAGGATCTCGTCGACGCTGACCTGAGTGCTTACCTGTCCCAGTGCAGAAAGCTTCTCTTCTATTCTCGGATTGTTGGGATAATTTATGCGCAAATTCTCGAGGATTCTCTTCGCATTCCGGAGCAAACCCTGGTTGATGTAGAGTTCTGCCTGGGCCAGGTTCATCTCTAGCATCTCATCAGATCCCTCTGGGGCCATGGTCGGCTCTTCTTCCTTTTCCTCCTCGATAATCTCCTCAAGCTCTCTTATCTCTTCGGTGGACACGTGGGCCGCTTTCTCCGCCTCCAAGGCTTCCATCCTTTTTCTTTCTTCTTCAGCGGCTCGTTTGGTTTCTTCTTCGGCGGCTCTCCTGGCTTCTTCCTCACTGGCTTTGCGGGCTTCCTCTTCTGCGGCTTTTCGCGCTTCTCCCTCACTGACTTTGCGGGCTTCCTCATCAGCCATACGCCTGGCCTCTTGCTCGATCCGAAACCGTTCCTCTTCGGCTCTTCGGGCTCCTTCCTCGGCTTTTCTTCGATCTTCTTCAGCTCTTCTTTTTTCTTCCTCCATGCGCCTTGCTTCTTGCTCCGCTTTCAAACGTTCTTCTTCCGCTCTCCTTCTTTCCTCCTCCGCTTTCCTCACGGCTTCCTCAGCCCGCAAACGGGCTTCTTCCGCACGTTTCTTTTCCGCTTCGGCTCGTTCGGCTAGCTCCTCGGCCCGCTTCCGGGCTTCTTCCTCGACTGCGCGTCTGGCTTCCTCTTCGGCAGCCTTTCGGGCCGCCTCCTCTGCTTTTCGGGCTGCTTCTTCTGCTTTCCGGGCCTCTTCTTCGACTCTCTTCTGTGCCTCCTCCTCAGCAGCCCGTCTGGCTTCTTCCTCGGCGGCCTTTTGCGCCTCTCCTTCTGCTTTCAACCGCTCCTCTTCTACTCTTTTAGCCTCCTCTTCGGCCCTCAAACGCTCCTCTTCCGCTTTTTTGACCTCCTCTTCAGCTTTCAACCGCACTTCCCCAGCACGTCTCTTTTCTTCCTCCAATTGTCTGGCTTGTTCCTCAGCCCTCAAGCGTTCCTCTTCCGCTTTTTTGGCCTCCTCCTCGGCGGCTTTTCGCGCCTCCTCCTCTGCAGCCTTCTCCAACTCAGCCTCAGCCTCTCCCGCCATGTCAGGGATCGCACCGCTTTCCTTCAGGTGCATGTACTGGTTCGCTAGCTCCTTGTCTTCAGGATTTATCTCGACAAGCTCTCCCAGGATAGACGCATACTCTTTCTGATTATTTTCTCTGCGGTATTCATCCAGAAGGACGCGGTAAACAATCTCGAGATTCTTCCTCTGGTCTATCGTTTTATAGATAGAAGCCAAGGATTTCAAAGTCGTCAGATGAGCTTTCTTGGAGGCAAGAATGAGCCCAAGAAGCCCGATGGCCTTTTCCGGCTTCCCTTTCTTGATCAAACTCTCAACCAAAGGTTCGTACAGTTTAAATGCCTGATCAAGGTTGTCTTTGAAGATGGAGATTCGGCCCATCTTCACTCTTGCTTCAACATCTTTAGACCTTAAGGAGATGACCTGAGAGAATATAGCCTCAGCCTTCTCAAAATCACCCTCATCAAAATGCAGGTTCCCCAAGAGCCTGAGTGCAGTCACATCTTCCTTTTTTTTCTGAAGGACATCATCGATAAGCTTGCGAGCCTCCTTGGTCTTTTTTTCTTTTTTAAGGATAGACACCAGGTTGGAGAAAGTCCTCGAATCCTCAGTTTTAATCTTCTGGGCTTTCTTCAGGATTTCCTGGGCTTCCTTCAGAGAATTATCCCGGATCCTGAATTCGGCCACGTCATTGAGCCTGTCCACGGCTTTGTCAACATCTCCCTCCCGAGTATAAAGATCGGCCAAAGTCAAACATGTCTGAACGTCTTTTCTATCCAGTTTGATGAGTTTCTCATACAGAAAAATGGCTTCTTTTGTCCGCTGATTCTTCATCAAGCCCTTGGCAATCTTCGAATATTCTGCCTTGGCTTCAGAGAGAAAGCCCTGCGTATAGTAAAGGTCGGCGAGTTTCATGCTGGATTCGATGTTTCCGGGATTCAATTTGTTGATCTTGAATACATGCCTCTTTCTTCGTAATAGCTGGCCACTTTATACATTTCCTCTATCGCTCTGTCCTTTTGATTTGCCCGGAGATAGAGGTCGCTCAGGAGGTTCCTGACGTTTACATCCTGGGCATCGAAATCCAAGAGCTTCAGGTACTCATTAATGGCTTCCTGGAGTTTTCCCCGCTTTATGCTTTTCTCCGCTTGCTCCAGGATTTTAGCTCTTTCTCTTTCTGTCCCCATTTCATTTACACCTGAGGTTAAAAGTGAACCTATGCAAGGGAGTCGGCCCCTTCTTTCTTAAGGCTCTGTAATGTTCTTCAGTCCCGTATCCTTTGTTTTTGGATAAAAGATATCCTCCATACACTTTATCCAAAAGGATCATCATCTCGTCTCTCAAAACTTTCGCGACAATAGATGCGGCTGCGATCGAAATGCTCTTTTTATCGCCTCTGGGCACATAAACCTGCGCATACTTTACATCATTTAAACCAAATCCGTCAACCAAGAGAAAATCCGGCTCACAAGACAAATTCTCCACAGCTCTCCTCATGGCGCAGATCGAAGCCCAGTAGATATTCTTTTCATCTATCTCAAAATTCGAGCACAGACCGACCCCTACTGAAACTGCGTGAAAAAGAATCTCCTTGGCGAGCCTCAATCTTTTGCCAGGGGGAAGGACTTTAGAATCATCGACTTCTCTCACCCAGCCGGATAACCTCTTCTTGATCAGCTCATCAGGGAGAATGACAGCAGCAGATACAACAGGACCGAAAAGCGCTCCTCTTCCTGCCTCATCGACACCAGCTATGGCTCTGAATCCCCTTCCCAGAATACTTTTCTCAATCCTGAAATCTGCCATCTGGCACCTCAACAGGGAAAAATGGTTTTTGACGCTGGGATATGTGACGGACAAAGGAAAAAGCAGCTATTCCTTGGGACAAAAATTCAACCTTTCTCCTTTTTCTTTTGACTGCAAAGTCTTCTTTCCCCTCAAAATGAGCGCTCCGGATGATCCTGAGCCACTCCTTATTGCCAATACGACGCGATCACTCCAGGTCCTGAATATATCTCTTTTCCTTCAGTTTGGCTGCTTTTCCCTTGAGCTTCCGAAGGTAGTATAATTTGGCTCTTCTGATTTTTCCATGTCTTACAACTTCGACCTTCTTGATCATTTTGGAATGAACAGGAAAAATCCTTTCAACCCCGATTCCAAAAGACACCTTCCGCACAGTGAATGTCGCTCCCAGTCCTGTGCCTTTTTGGGCGATCACGTTTCCCTGGAAAATCTGAATTCTATCTTTATCGCCTTCCCTGATAATCACATGGACTTTAACCGTATCTCCTACCCTAAAGGAATCCGCATCCTTATCCTTTGATAACTGTTTTTCTTCGACCAAGTCAATCAGGTTCATCGCTCTTTCCTTTCTTTTCTTTTTTTATTTCGTTCAGTATCTTCTTCTCTTCCCCAGATAATGCCCGGTCTCTCAAAAGGTCGGATCTCATCCGCCAAGTCTTTTCCAAAGATCTCCTTCTCCGCCAGGACTCAATCTTTTTATGGTCTCCAGAGAACAGGACCTCTGGAACCTTCATCCTTCTGAAGTCACGAGGTCGTGTGTACTGGGGATGCTCCAGTAGGCCATCAAAAAAAGAGTCATCCTTCACCGAACCTTCCTTCCCGACTACACGGGGGATAAACCTTGAGACTGCATCGATAACGACAAAAGCCGCCGGCTCGCCACCGGTGAGGATGTAATCACCGATGCAAATCTCACCAGTCACAAGGTGTTGAATCACTCTTTCATCAACTCCTTCATAGCGGCCGCAAATGAGGATGATCTGCTTCCTCTGGGCCAGCTCCTCTGTGAACCTGAAATCGAGCTTTCTTCCCTGCGGTGAAAGAAGATATACCGGCGTTTCCTCGTTCTGCCTGATCTTCTCTACGGCAATGAATATCGGTTTTTTCCAGGGCTTTACTTAATATTCCTCCAGAGAAAACGCTTCCAAAAATTTCGGGGAATATGGTGATTATATCAAATCTCATTCAAGTCTAAAAGGCCCTCAGGCGGGTCAATCTTGATTTTCTTCAGCTTCAGGTCGATTTCAAGACACACAGAATGCGAAAAGGGAATGAGAACCTCTGTTTTCCCTTTGGTCACAACGAGAAGATCATTCTCTGGAATCAGCCATAAATTGGTGACTGTTCCGACTTCCTCTCCGCTTGTGGTGACAACAGAACAGCCGATAATCTGAAAGACGTAGTAATTGTCTTTTTCGAGATCCTGGAAACCTTCATCTGGAAGCAAGACTTCCAGACCGACCATCTCTCGTGCCTGGGGAAGGGTGTCTATTCCCTCAAGCTTTATTCTATAAAACTGCTTATAGGAGCGTAAGGATTCAACTCGGTATTCTTTAAGAGATCCTGAGACTTGAAGGAATACCCTTGAAAAAAAAATGTTTCAGAGAGTGTTCGAAATAAGGCTTGAACCTTAATTCACCCCTCTTGCCTTGGATCCTGATAAATTTTCCTATAGTGATCAAGCTACCCTTTTTCGATTATCTCGAGATTAAATCTCCTTTTCAACTTCATTCCTGCAGCACCGAGAATGATTCTTATGGCCCGTGCTGTTCTTCCCTGTTTGCCGATGACCTTTCCCAAATCCTCCGGAGCAACTTTGAGTTCCAAAATCGTGGTCTGTTCCCCTTCGAGCTGGGAAACCTGTACCTTGTCCGGATTGTCAACTAACGATTTGGCAATCAATTCTACGA
>SMTZ1_10005983_pt1 | contig 22843 bp, 15 predicted proteins | sample DeeMarSWOR136_30_FD_25667 | JGI IMG/M metagenome (IMG submission 25667) | reverse complement strand
ACATCGAAATCTCCGTCCACGCTGCCGCCCTGAATGTAGCAGTTGTCTATAGTTCCCTCATTCACCTGAAGAACCAGCGAGGCGTTTCCCACAATGTTAGGCTCAATCAATCCCAGATTTTCGACCAGACCGACTGTAACAATTTTGAACATACCAGTCCTAAGGTTGGAGACAGTATGATTGTTGCCGTCAAACACACCGGCAAAAGGATTAGCATGACTGGTCCCTATAGTACTGAATTGACCGGAGGCATCACCATCCAAATCGATATCAGCCATCAGCTTGAAGCACTTGTCCCAGTCGTTTGAATCTGCGCTCATGGTGTTTAAGTGGTTTGCATCGAAAATCAGATAAGGATCATTCGGCTCTCCCGTACCACCGCCGTATTTGGCTTGTGCCGATAAGGCGGAGAAGTTAATAGCAAGCAATATAAGTAAGGCTATTTTTAGTTTGCCGAAAGTTCTGCTCGAATCACCCATTGTCCACTCTTCCTGCATAAAATCAAACCAAGGAGGTTCCGCCCTTAGCAATAATAATATCATACTATTCATCGCAAGTAGAGTCAAGACTTTTCGGGACAAATCGGAACCAGTGTTTTTTTGCAGAAAACTGCTGAATATACAAATACTGGGCGAAACCAATAAAAAAAGGCCGAAAGCATCATGCTTTCGGCCCCTTTGTCTGGCAAGATGAATGGTTGCTTATCCCTGCGATCTCTTTTCAGCACTTACACCCCAAAGCCAGCTTTTTGTTTTAAATATTACCTCTTATTCAACGACCTCCACCTTTGAAAGGCCCGGCGTCAGCATATTATACACGCGTATCACGTCGCCGTTGTATAAACGAATACATCCACGCGAGCCGGCGGTGCCGATTTCTTCCGGCTTCTTGGTGCCGTGAATGGCAAAGCCCCTTCTGCCCTCTGCCTCTCCGCTGACGCCTTCCAGCGCTATCCATCGCGAACCCAAAGGATAATCCGGATCGCCGGACCTATATGTTTTGTAGGTATCGGGGTCCGTCCAGTTGGGCGAGATGAGCTTCCCTCCTGGCTTAACACGCCACATACCCGTCGGCGTCTCCCTGCCCGGCCTGCCGATACCCACGCGGTAACTGCAAACGTAAGTATCCTGAAGATACAAATCCATCGTGAACGTGGAAAGTTGTACGCGCACGTGGAACGGGCCGTGGATGACTTTTATCATTTCCCCGGCCTTGAGCAGCTCGGGCCGGCTGATTTTATTGATATCCAAAAGAATCTCCCACGGAACTTTATTCTCTCTGGCGATGGACGAAATCAAGTTGCCCGGCTCAACTTTATAACGGCTGCAAAACCTGTCCTGCTCAAAAACACTCCTGCTGAACAGCCATTCATTGGAAAACTCAGACAGCTTCGTTTTTATAACGGACCGCTGCGCGTTATTCATAGGCAATGACAATGCCTCGTTCAGCCTGTCACGCGCTTCTATCAGCCTCGATGGTTTCCCGTTGACCAGCACCATGGCTTCTTCAATAAACTTGGCCACCCTTGGATTGGCCTCGGAGGTGAATCCAGGCTTGATTTGTAACGACCTCGTCTCCGGTTCGGGACTACGCACCGGCCGCGGTGCCACAGGTACCGAAGGCCTCATCCGGTCTCCTGCATTGTCGTCGACCAGAGCTGCGGCGGCCCGGTCTTCGCTTCTGCCGAAAAGACGGTGACCGTATCTGAAAGCAACGAACACGGCAACAATTATTAACGGCCGAAATCGCACCCACCCGCATTCGGACCCGGGCTTTTCGTCTGCTATACAAACTTTGAAGATAACGAACCATAATATTCTCCTTCTTTTTCTGCATCCGTCACACGGAACGCTTATCGTTCGGTCAGGTGTCTGACGGATTCATTACAATTACGCTTACACTCTTTAGATTTTCTATATCACAAACAGGCTTAACAGTTATATCCCACAGTGAGGGATTTACATCATCGGTTTCGCAACTTGACACGACACCTAAAACAATCGGTGCATCCAGATACCCCGGCTTTTTGCGTGCCACAACCTTGTCACCGACATTGACTTTGTATTTTCTCGAGAGCAGCAGCACTTTCGCCGAATCTCTGCCGTTGCCCTGTATAAGTCTCTCCAAATTGGCCTGGCCGATCTTAACTGCTATTTTCGACTCGGGATCCGTAAACAGCTTGACCTGGGCCGTCCGCTTCGTCAGATCGGATATAGTGCCGACGACACTATTGTCACTCAGTATGAACTGTCCTCTGGCCAGGCCGTCATACTCACCGCGGTTGATGATAAGCTCACTGCATACTTTACTGATGGCCGATGTAATGACATCGGCACGTACCAGGCTGGCACCTTCCAACGCAAATCTGCTGCGCTGCCCTGATAAGACCTCCACAACCTCATGTTCCATGTAGAGCTGTTCCATAACATTTGCAAGGTGATTCTCCAGCCTGTTGTATACCCCGCGGCTGACAACATCATCAACGATGGGCTTGCTGCGGGCGGAAAGTGAAACGCCCCTGCCCACACTTAGGGGCAGGTAAAAAATCCGCGCAAAAGCAAGCTGAAGGGTACTCGTCAGACCCTGCGGGCAAAAAAGCAGAATAAATCCGGCAAACATCAGGCATGTAAAGAGCATTCGCCCGGAGACGGGCCCAAAACGCACTTCATTGCGATTGGAGTTGTTCCCACTCTCCGGATTTATATAATGCGGGGTCCCTGCCCAGTCTTTGTTGTTCGTGCTCACCATATTTGATTTTCATGTCCCGTCCCTGACAAAATACGACGACGTTCAATTATTTATCGACCGTACTGCTCCGCCCACTCACGTTCGCCGTGGTCCATCGTATCCTTCCACAGCTCCAGATTTTCCAGGTAGACGCTGGTACCGCGTGCCACGCAGCTCATCGGGTCCTCGACCCTGCAGACATTCAGGCCGGTCGCATTTGCCAGCACGGTATCCATCCCCCGCAGAAGTGACCCGCCCCCGCAAATGTGCACACCGTTATTTATCAAGTCGGCAGCCAGTTCCGGCTGGGCTTTTTCCAGCGTTGTCGTGACCGTATCGACTATCGCGCCGACCGGCTCACGCAGCGCCTCACGGATCTCTTCACTGGTCACAAGGATTTTCCTCGGCAGACCCGAAATCGTGTCCCTGCCGGCCACCTCCATCGTCAATTCCTCTCTCAGCGGAGAAGCAGAGCCTATTTTTATCTTTACTTTTTCTGCGCTCGTCACTCCGATAAGCAGGTTGTACGCCCTTTTAAGATGGCCGATGATGGCCTCATCCATGTCGTTACCGGCGACACGAACCGATTGACAGCTCGCGATGTCACCGAGGCTCATTATCGCAACTTCGGTGGTTCCGCCCCCGATATCGACAATCATCGAAGCGGTCGGTTCCGTAATCGGAAGGCCGGCCCCGATGCCTGCCGCCATCGGCTCATCGACAAGGTAGACCTTGCGTGCGCCCGCCCGCTGAGCGCTTTCTATGACGGCCCTGCGCTCCACCGCCGTTATCCCGCTCGGTACGGCGATTACCACCCGAGGCCTGACCAGCCCGCGCCTGTTGTGCACTTTGCGGATGAAGCTTCCCAGCATCGCCTCCGTCACTTCGAAGTCACTGATTACGCCATCTTTGAGCGGTCTTAATGCGGTTATCGAGGAAGGCGTTTTGCCCAGCATGTCACGTGCGACCAGGCCGACGGCCTCGCCGTTGTTTAAAACGATGTTGGTACCTCTGCGAACGGCAACTACCGAGGGCTCGTTGAGAACTATGCCTTCATCGCGGACACAAACAAGAGTTGTACAGGTCCCGAGGTCGATACCCATATCCATACTAAACAAACCTGAGATGGCGTTCAGTAACATTCGTGACTCCTTTTCTAAAATGTCCATTTGTCCACGCCGGCATACTTTCCGTGCCCGGCGTACACGCCATCACCGATATCCATCCGATGACTCATATCGGTTCTATCAAATTTGCACTTTATGCAGATTCCGCCCGCTCACATACACCTTAAGACCGCTCGATGTTGCGGCATTTTTATAGGACCAACCAGCCACCAAAGTCCTATATTGATGAAGTGATTCACTGCATACCAGTCTCCTGCTGATAATCGGGAGTTTTTCGTGATGTGTTTTCGTTCCATGCATCCCCCCACCCGGTCGTTATATCCAGTCGTGGGGGTAGTGTATGGATTCGGAAGGGATATCAAATTTCTTAGACAGCTTTTCCGCCAATGCCTTTGTAATTTCTATCTGCATCTCCGTCGGGCAGACCGTTTCATAGTCGGCTATAACACAGATGAAAATGGTATGTCCCTGGCTTTCAGTTTGCGGTTCGTGGCTGAGCCAGTCGCGTTTCACCGGATCCTGCCATTGCCATCTCTCGGTAGGCTGTATCTGGCCGTCACCGCCGCCGAGCCCGTTACAGATAACAAAATGGCACTTGATATCCTCGGGGTCGGCCAGACCGCCCAAAAAGGCCAGCTGCTGAATATTGCCGGAATGCGTGCCGCTATAGTAAATTTCGATCTGACACCAGTAACCGGCAGGCCGGGCCGACCGGGACAAAACAGCTTCTTCGACAGGAACTTCTCTCGTATAACTGGAAAGACAAAATGCGCCGGCCGACGGAGGATTATTACCCAGCGCCTGCAGGATGACAATCCCCACTGTCATTGAGATTGCCAGTGCGGCAAAAACTTTCGCCTCTCTTGATCCGACTGACACAGCTCACCCTCTTTGCATATTTAATCACAAAATAAAGACGCCAAAGCCGGTAAGGATTCGGCGTCTACGGCTGTTTCACATATTATCATTATCGGCAATACTAAAAATCCGCTTTATGCTGTTTCTCACCTCCACCAACATAATCAACAATCTTCCCCCGCCACGCCGTTTTTATAGGAGTACTCACCTCCCAACGTCCCATATAATCGCCGCGTTAAAATAATCAATCATCACTCATACTTAATCATTTATGGAGGGGGCGGATTTTTCAGAATTTATCGAAAATAATCGTCAACCTCTGGTGGTTCATAATCGTCCTAAGTATTATAAATTTTGAAAAAAACAGGACCCAATCTATCAAGCTCGCGCTCGAACATTGGCTTGGGATTAATCTCCAGGCTTATCACGGCGTGTTGTTCGCAATTTGTGTGTTGAAAATCCGGCGTCCGTGGTATAGATTCTCCTTAGAGGTTACATCCTGACGTTTCCTGCCGATAGCAAAGGTCCCTCGCAAAAGAGTTGGTCGTTATGCGATAAGAAAGGAGATTGTTATGAATATGCTCAAAAAGCTTAGGTTTTTTATCGTTGCATCTGTCGTCCTTTGTGCGGTGTTTTCCGTGTATGCGCTGTATGAAATTACTAATGAAGGAGCATGGCCGAAGAACTGGCCAAAAGAATTGGAGCCGCTGCGAAAACAATCGCGGTCATTGGTTCATACTCAATATGCCATTCATGAAATCCCCTTCACAAGTCGAGCCGAATTTGAAGCCGCCTGGCCTCATATTCTCGCGGTAAAGAGCAGCAAAGCACCGCTCATACTATTGAGCAGCCCCAACAAGTACCGCAATATGGGTGAACCGATCAAAGCCGGTGTTCGCATCCCGTCGCCTCTGACGGGAACAATAGCTACTCCCCATGTCTATCCTCCGGATTCAGAGTCGGTTATCCCCCTGAAAATTGGTCCCCCGTGGCCCGATCACATCAAGTCCGAATCCGGTGGCTTGCCCAAATACGTTGTATACGAAAATGGTAAGTGGGCCCCTTACACTGAGAAGTGGGCAAAGGAATATGGTTCTACTGTTAAGGTAGTCAATATCAGAAGGGCTCGTATCGACATTGAATTGGTTGTTGATGGAGATATCGTTGATTTGAATCGTATCCCTTTACCGTTGGATACCCCGATTATAGACAAAAGGTTCAGGGACGTGAAAATTGACCCGATGTTCTAACATCTGGTAAAGGTAAACCAAAACAATTAATCAATGTTTATCCTGTAGGGTGTGAAAATTTCGTTTTTGCACACGCGAAAATTAATCAATCATAATTAATCATTTATATGGCCTGCTCCGCTTGCCCTGAACTAAGTCGAAGGATCGGATTGGCTTTTTTATTGAAGAAATAGGTAGGCTGCTATTGCCACACTGTTGTTAGAAGATCCAACAACCGACGGGCTCTGAAGTTCGTTGATATATCCCACAGGCTTTTGATTATCACTATTCGCTCTAGCATATATCGACTTCTAATACCTGGATCGGCTGCTACCAGACCATTATATACTCGATCTAGCAATTGGCGGTTCCACTTCTTTCCTTCCTGTGCACCCTCTGGATTCAAACGACCATCTACTCCCCGAATCAGACAGCATGTATAGTCTTTTGTGTTAACGTCGGCGAACAGATTGGCAATGTGGAGTTTAAGGAGATGCCTTACAAGGAAAAGGGCATCCAGTCGGGTATATTCCTCCGATTCTCGCCCAGTTCTAGGATCTTCGTACTGAATTCTAACCAGGGGACGCCCCTCTGACAGGCCGTCTTTGATCTGACTAATCAAGTTCTCTTTATCCTGAGGAGCCGGGTCGAGTCCAAACACTCCCTTTTTTTCATTACCATCGCAGATCCCACGATAGATTGTCTGAACATCCTCCCAGATACAACAGATAGGGTGGTAAGACTCTTTGAAGACTTTATTAAAGTAACTATGTAGTCTTTTTCTTGGGGGATCCTTGAGGATGTCATCGTAGTCGAAAATGAAGGAGGAGACATCTGCAATGGCTTCCGAGAACTGTCGGAATCCTTCTTCGGTGATTTCTGACATTTCTGCCTGACCTCCCGCGTTGGCATAGAGACCGGGTCGTCTAAATGGATCTGTCACCAGAAATCCACGAAGCAATAACTCTACGATATGACAGAACGCTTCCTCTGGATCATTAATGGAGGCGACCGATTCCGTTGCGCAACTAGCTACATAATTTCTTAGATACGTTTTGTAGTCATTTCCGAAGACAAATTTATGAACAAGCATTTCAGAGAACACGTCTTCGAAACGATCCCGCAGGTGCGACGCGATTCGGTTGATAGGATTGGGCGTTGGACACTTGTGACAATAAAGGCCATACCAGTTGCAGGAGTACTCGGGGTGGGTACACTTCACCTTATCCCTAAGAAAGTGGCATACTAAGTGGGCTGTCTCATGGAGATGGACAAGAAGATTGCGAGGTCGCGTTAGATGTGTCAGATTGAGATCGACGGATGTGATGAAGAAGTCGTGATTGTAACCGATATCTAGCCGATGAGAGTATGATCTGGAATCATATGTAATCCTTGATGCGCCCCCGATTTGACGCTTGATTCCCTTATTGTCATTAACATCCTTGTACAAATCCGTATCGCCTCGAACAACCCTCCAGAGCAGGCCAAGTCCGCATTTCAGTGGAACGTCGGCAGCATTTAGAAGACGGTTAAAGCTGCTGCCTCGTATATCGAGTGTAATTCCCCACCTTTCTGCTTCCCTAAATGCAACTTGTACTCTGCTGGATAGAGCGTTTCTTAAAAGATCAATTAACTCAACAGTATGATCAAGATCCGCTACATCGAGAAATGTTCGAGCGTCATAGGAGGACTTCACGTTCCTCTTCATCAATTCGGGCAGCCTTCGGGCGATGAGTCCATATACAGCAGAGAACACATCGTGTAAATCGATGACGTGATCAAAGAGAAAAACGTCAGACAAGCAATTAACATAATCGAGGAAGAGAAAAACAACAGATTTAGACAGCGGTTCCGGCAACTGAATCTCCGTGAGAGCATTTTGCAGTCTCTTTATGCTAAAACCTTTTTCGTGGTCCTCGTCGAGTAGCCATGCTTTGATGCGATCAAGTACGAGCCTTGTCTCTACGTGCCCTAACCGCGGATAAGACAATTTGACTCCTTTGATTAGAGGGATTCGCAGATCGCTACTCATTTCCAACGCGTGAAGTCTCAAGAAGGACAGTGGATCCACACTATCTTGGTTCAAACAGTCGCGCATGCCTTTAATCTGCTGGACTAAACCAGATACTTCAACGACGGAGTCTGAATCATATCTGTCGTCCAGCATCTGTTGGTAGATAAAATCATTATGGCCAATGACGTACCACATATGTTCTGGTTTCGATTTCAACGGTGCCTTGTACCTCAATTTAGAGGCGATTTCCTTCACTTTTGTGCAGTGGCCCGCACTGCAAACAAATCTGGTGTCTGCGATGACATCACCGCTATAGTCACTTGGGCGCTTGTACATTTCCGTCTTCTCAAAGGCCTCATGAGATATACCCAATGTGGTGAATGTTGAACAGAAGACGTGATTGTCTTTAAAGGACTCACTCGGGTTCCAGTCCTGATGCCAATACTCCTTCGCGGACTCCCTGAAAGCCCGAGCCATCTCTGGATGTAGATGAAAAAGCTTGATAGGTTCCGGTACAGTTTGGTCAGATATCTTCTCCCACTGGGCATATAGGTCCTGGTGAGTAAGGCAGCGAATCCTTGCAAGCACGGTCGCAATGACCGAGTAGTCGCTACAGAACATGATGGAGACAAGGTCTGCCCAGCCCTGAGGATCAAGTAGAACACATCGGAATGACTTTGCTGCATTGATGATATTATGGTCTTGCGAGCCGTTAGCAGTGGCCACAGTACTAATATCCCGTATAGTCCTTTTTACTTCTTTTATTAACGCCCCATATGCAGCCTGTTGCATAAGAAGGCCAGGTCCAAGTACAGCCATTCCATTGCACTTGAAGTAAGTGATTGCAACAAGTGGCCTTGTTCGCAGAAAGTCATGACGTGGAGCCCTTATCGAGTCTAGGTTAGTATCATGATTAATCGGGACTGTACAAATATCTTCCAATCCACAGAATGGTCTGGTGTATTGGAAGGTTTGTTCTTGAAATAAGACGCATGGCCAAATCGAACTCATCCATTGCGACAAAGGCGATGTTATCCGCGTCACCAAAGCCGACAATGCAGACAGGATTAAACAGAAAGCTGGCAAATTCAAGGTTATTTTCTAAACCCTTATAACCTGCGTAGGGTGCGAAATCCGCCAGATTCTTGCGCAGACCTCGATGGTATTTCTCACACTCATGGGTGAAGACGTCATTGGCCTTACTAAAAGCAGAAATATCCCCTCCAAGGCGGAAGAACGACTCGGCGTCCATGTGTGCGATTAGGACAGCATAAGGATTATATCGGATATCTGCGATAATGTTTTTTCTAGTCATAGCTTTCCCTGGTGATTAAAAATAGCGGCTTCTACGAGTCGTAGTGTTGATGATAGAAGACAGCCATCCCTCCCGTTCCTTGAAAGAACGCCGCCTTTTTATGTTTCTCCCGAATCTTCTTAGGTTTCTCCTGTTCACGATAGTCGTCCAGCTTGATAGTAGCATGTTTGGTTATTTTCCTCTGCACTTTTTTGATCTCCTTTATTTCCTGCTCCAGTTCTTCGTCTGTTTGCGCGTAGACTTCAAGAAGACTGAATTCTTCAAGGGTAAGCCCTTTTCCCAATGCAAGGATTTCCCGTGACTGAATACAGTTCAGCTTCAGAATGTAGTCTATGGTGTCGAAGTCCTTCTCGTTGGCAAGCGTTGTGATTGCAGCGCGGCACAGACGTACATGCGAACGAACGCGGAGGTCTCCCTGCTGAACAACATCGAATTCGGACTTGACAGACTCATGAGCCTCCGTACGGAGCTGTTTCATCGACTCTTGTAACTCGCAGAAAAACACCATCCGCTCGAGCACTTTGCCCTCAATGAAGATTGGTTTTCTCAGGAGATCTCGCGAAGCCATTGACTACGAATCCTCCCTTTGGCACGAAGGCTTCCTCGTATCAATACTGGTCTTCTGGGTACTGACGCCCCTAATCTCCTGTTTACATACCGGACTCTTTCCCTGCTGCACGGTCTTGATCCTCTCGGGCAGATCCGAGAGGCGTCCATGACACACCTTCATATCGGCTTCGCCACCCTTTGATATCACCTCAGCAATCAACTTGCTGCATTCTTCAACTGTTCCGAGGAAGAAATAGAATTCCTGCTGCTTGGATTCAATTGGATCCCGATGTGCTAGGATATGGACGAGCGCTTTTGCCAAAGACATAGCATTTCTCGATACGTCTCTCTTGGTGAATTGATTCAAATAGTTGCACCAAACCGTACAGTCTCGCTCCTCAAAGCCGCGCATCTCAGCGGGCAGAGAGTCGATCCGAGAATACAGCCTAACAAGGGCGTTCGTACGTTTTTGGCCCGAATGACTGGCTGCTAGTGACGCGTATTCGTGAAGTTCATCCAGATATTGACGCACCTCTCTTGCCTTCGAGCAGCGCTGTAGCCGCTCCGCCTTAGTCAGTTCAGTTATCTCGTCTTCGACCGCGTGGAGATCGAGCAGCTTATCAGGTTTAGCCAGCGGAACAGAAGGCGGAGCTTTTGGTTGCGGCTTGTCCGCCCCGGACAAGGCAAAGGCCAGAATTCCGGTCTCTGAGTTGAAGCGGAAACGGTCTACCCAGCGACCTTTTGTGGGGTCATTACCTCTATCAACTTCCCAGACATCTTTGTCGGTGCGGTAGTGGATAGTCAGCATTTTTGCTTGACGTGTATCCACGTCGACTTCGATCACGTTGACCGCATTACGCAGGTCCTTTCGCTCGTAGAATCGGCCGGCTCGTACCTTATGGGCCCGGCCAAGCGTAGGTTGGGCCCATGTCTCGGTATGCTCATGCCCATACAGAACGAAGTCACAATTGTCTTCAAGTAGGTAGGACACGTTTGAACTGTAATCTCGTGTTCGAGCGTAATCGTGGTGCATGAGCGCGACCACCAAATCCTTTTCAGAAATACGATCAAAGAGTTTTTCTACAAAGAAAGGAGGCGAAGCCAAAAGGTCTGTTCTCTCAGCTTCCCTTTCCTGAGGCGTTCCCTTCATATATAATGTCCAATAGGAGTGACACAGCCAAGCTGAGTTGATGCCTATAAAATGTAACTTTCGATCGGTATGTTCAACCGGAAGAAATTTTTTATACCATAGTATATTCTCATTTGAACGTTTTTCCCCACCCCATAGTTTTTGTACGAAATCGCAGTATGCTTTGAACCGTTTGAGTATATTCTTTCTATTCTCGTTGTTAGTCTCCAAGAAGATCTGGTTCAGCCAATCAACTCTAGCAGCTATACTAAGATTTTTCTCCTCATCGGGTTGTTTTTGAAGTTTATCTCGATCTACATCGTGGTTACCTGCAACAGTGAATATTCGCTTGCTATAGTCACTGGCCTTGATGCTCAACACATTGGCCACTGCATCGATCACATTTCGAACAGAGTGCTTATTATTGTTAGATTCATAGTTATTCTTTTTTCCAGAGAATGCCAGGTCCCCTGTGATGACAACATACTGGGGTCTTAGAATGCTTTTTTCCCATTTGGGGAAATCGTTTTGCATAAACTCGATGAATTTGCTCAGAACGCGCTTTTGATACGCTTCCTCTGTATCCATAGTATCTGAAGGCCGTATGATGTGAGTATCTGAAATATGCAGCCAACTAACCTTCGCCATGAATAAACACCCTCTATTCAACTATTTCAGCAGAAACAAAAGTCTCGGTCACAGCTTAAACCTCGCCTTTAAAAGTATAGCTAACGACCTCGTGCTCACCCGCATCAATGATGCCCCTTTCGATTCAATTGAGGTAATTTCTTCGGAATTATCAGAAAAGTCAAGGAAAAAATTTAAAAATTTCAAAAAATCGTAGGACTGTGTATGCTCTCAAGACAATATTTAATCGGGAGTTTTAAACGCAATTCGATGTATCAATATGAAAATGTACCTTGTGAGCGACGCGACACCTTGAGGTTGAGCAAATCGCAAAAATTCATCACCAGTGGCATACATAAGTTGACGGGTAAACGCGGCCAAAAAAACACTTTTTTGGTCATTTTTTGCCTTCTTTTGTGCATTTTGCGCCTTTTCGCACCTATATTCTTCGTTCCTTTTTACCTAAATAAATCTGCGCCAATCTGTAACAATTTGTTAAATCCGCAGTAAAAAAAGTTAAATTTTCATTGAACATACAGGGCTGGTTTGGTATAATATTAACATATAGACATGTTTAGTCTATAGTTATTAGTATATAGTATTTAGCCGGTTGAGCCCGGCGAAGCCGGAATTAATTTAAGAGATTGCGGAATCCGCAAGGAAACAGCCCTTTTTAGCCTTAAAAGTCGATATGCGATACGCTATAAGCCACATGCTATTCAATACGCAATACGCGATACGCAATCCGCACAACGAAATTGTCTCTACACTTGTAGTGAGCGCACTACAAATTCACCTTTTTTTAACAAACAAAGCCAATTTTCAAAAAAGTCAAATAAACTTAAGTGATTTATTAATAAGTGATTATGAACAAATGGACACCTGGTCAATTGGGAAAAACAAAGCCAATTCAAAGCCAAAACAAACCCAATTCAAACCCAATTTATCCTGTCGTAGCCTCTGGCGAAGCAGGAACAAAGCCAATTTTATACAGCCCAGACTGTGAAAAACTTTCATTTAATCCTTGTTTTTGGACGGCAAGTAGTGTTTAATTCTCGTTTTAATGTGAAAAATGAACCTGTAAGACAGAATATTTTAAAATTTCCGGAGATTTTCGGCCCCTAAAGGCGGCCTTGAAGTCTCCAACAGAGTTGAGGTGAACTACAGATGGCAGATTTGAAGGCATTAGCTGACGCAATTATTAAAGGTGACCAAAACGCTTCGGTAGAAATTACAAAGGCGGCCCTCGAGGAAGGCACATCCGCCGAGAGCGTACTCAATGACGGCCTGATTGCAGGAATGGACGTGATTGGCGACCGTTTCAAAAAGAACGAGGTGTACATACCGGAGGTGCTGATCGCGGCCCGCGCGATGAAAATGGCAATGGAAATACTTGAGCCGGAGCTTGTCAAGGCCGGCGTCAAGCCGCGAGGAAAATTCCTGATAGGAACAGTCCAGGGCGATTTGCACGACATCGGCAAAAATCTCGTTGCCATGATGCTCAAAGGGGCCGGCTTTGAAGTCGTTGACCTCGGCGTCGATATCGGGCCCGAAAAGTTTGTCGAGCAGGCCAAGGCCACCGGCGCTCAGGTAGTTGGCATGAGCGCGCTTCTAACAACTACAATGCCGAGCATGGAGAAAACCTTAAACGCCCTGAAAGAAGCCGGCGTGCCTGCTAAAGTTATGATAGGCGGCGCACCTGTCACACAGGGCTATGCCGACAAGATTGGCGCCGACGGCTATTCACCCGACGCCGCCTCTGCCGTCGACCTGGCAAAAAGCCTCGTTGCATAAAACGATAAAACGCAGAACCACGTTAAAAATTGCGATAGATGCTCAGTATCTCAATTCCAACGTGGTTCTGTCAATTTCCCACCGCCCGCAGCAAACGAAAGAGCGTTAAACAACACTGTTTTTATGTGTGTCTTTAATACTTGCTCTTATGGCGCTGCAATCGCAATTACTTTTTCAATATAAGCCTTGGTCTTTCCGTAATAGTCCTTTGAAGTGTGCTGTTTTCCTCTCTCACACGCCCATCAAACCACACTATTGATTCTGTAAGTTGCCTATACCACCTGCTGGTAAAGGATTAAATCCTGACATTTATTCTTCCACCGCAATACTACGGGTGAAATTCGTAGTAGTTTACTGATATTATCGACGGCCCAAAAATTAGGTTTTGTCAGGTTGTTTGTCAGGTGGATTGTCCCAAAAAGGGATTTACCTTATATCATCTTTTTTTAAGCGTTACACCAACTCCGCTTCGAACAATGGTCTCCAGATTGGGATTCGTTGTTATCGCCTCCATATATTTAGGGTCGGCCATCCTGGGATTAATGTTGTGCGCAAGGATAAGGCCGCCGGGCCGGACCAGAGGTAAAAGTTTATCGAGATAATCGATGTAGCCTTCCTTGTCCGCATCAAGAAAAAGGATATCGATTTTTTCTTTTAGTTTCTTGACCTGGTCGTGAGCATCGCCTTCGACAAGCGTGATGATGTCGGCCATACCCGCACGTTTGAAATTAGCACGGGCGGTTGCGGCGCGCTGGGCGTCGATTTCAAAAGTCGTCAGTTTGCCGCCGGTTTTTTGAAGTGCCATGCCGAACCAGATGCCGGAATAGCCTGTAGATGTTCCGATCTCAACAACATGTTTTGCATTCATTGATTCGGCCGTAATGCGGAAAAAACGCCCGTCCTGCGGCGGCACATTCCTGTAGCTTTGAGTTGCGCGGATATCAGCAAGAATATCGAGGATCTTCTTTTCATTATCATCTTTTGGAACAGAGGGCTTTTCAAGCTCCGAGCCGCTCTGCCCACCTCCCCTCCCCCGAGATGAACGCTGAGCAAGAGCATTCGACAATAAGATTGCAGAGATTCCAATGATAATTGTGCTTACTACAATCGCCGAGCGTGTGGATTTTTTCATTTTGAATTCCTCCTTCATTTAACATGTGGTTTCAATTGGTGCTCTTCTTGTTAAGTAAACATTTCCAACATTCAAAAAGTACCGGGAAATGAACAACCTCGACACTTCCCGTATTAAGCGCTTGGCTACGCAACCAGACCTGAGAACTCCACAATAATAACAAAATTCTCTCTTGATTACTACTGGGTATTTCCTTCGGCATCCGGCTGCCCGGCAAGCGAATCCCCGTGAACGATCAGGTCTACAACCTTAAACGGTAGGGCCGGGACACACAAGCACATGGTGGCAAAGGAACCGGGCGGTAACGGCCAGTCGCGGGTCTCGAGCCACGCTATCCAGTTTTTCGGGATCTTGCCCATGGAGAGCAGATGAAGCACGACCATAACCATGAGAAGGTAAGAGAATTTCTGAAGAATCATCCATTTGCGCTTACCGAGCTTTCGGATGCCGCTCGGAACTGCTGTGGTACTGATTATGCATGTTTTTCCTTGACTTTCAGCTCTAAAAGTATACAATTAGATATTATTAAACACAGGAGGCCGAGTTACAAAATGCAACTCAACCAAGCATATTTTGTGAAATTTCGGGCAAGAGGCGTCAATGCACATAGTGAAAAATAAACAAATTTTTGAAAGGACAAAAGATGGGAACGATTAAGGTAAAAACAAATGTAGTATTTAGTGTACTGGCTTTAGCTTTCCTTGTGATATTTTCAATCAGCGGCTACGCAGGAAAACTGGAGCCGAGCGCTCCGCCGGGGCCGACAATGAAGACTCTGGATGAAGTCGAGCCGAGGATGGCAGTACACTCGCTTTCCGGCGACGCCAATTCGCTGTACGTCATCAGTCAACCTGGTTCGTATTATCTTGCGGGAAACATCACGAGCGAGCCTAATAAGTGCGGCATTATGATAGCCGCTAACAATGTCACGCTGGACTTGATGGGCTTCAGTCTCGTTGGTGTGCCCGGGTCCGAGGATGGTATCTGCGTGCAGTATCGCGAGATGGACGAGCCCCTGCCGATGGAGGAAGTATCCTTTAACTTTTGTATACGCAACGGCACGATTTGCAACTGGGGCGGCAATGGTATAGATGCATATAATATGTTTCTGAAGATTGATGGGGGCGTCGTGGAGGGTAAGGTTCTGGTGCACAGCAACAGTGAATTGCTGAATGTTTCGGTACACAGCAACGGCGAGTCAGGTTTCTGTGGCCGGAATTGCTATACTCATATGGAGGATGTGTCCTTCTGCAACAACGGCGGCAGCGGCGTGAACGCCTACGATGCGTACCTGACCATCGAGGGCATTGAAGCGCATCAGAATGACGGCCACGGCCTGTGCGTCGATGGAAATAGCTGCTGCCATATGAAAGATGTTTCTTTCACCTATAACGGCGGCAACGGGATGAACATTCTGGGGATGATGACCAACGTGGACGCATACAGTACTACATCAAGTCACAACGGCGGCAATGGGATGTATGCCAACATCACAGGCGAAAGCTACTGTCACATGGAACAGGTTTCCTTCAATAGCAACGATGGCAACGGTGTGGAAATTCTCGGGATGATGACCAATGTGGACGCATACAGTACTACATCAAGTCACAACGGTGGCAATGGGATGTATGTCAACATCACAGGCGAAAGCTACTGTCACATGGAACAGGTTTCCTTCAATAGCAACGACGGAAACGGTGTGGAAATTCTCGGGATGATGACCAACGTGGACGCATACAGTACTACATCCGGTCACAACGGGGGCTCCGGCATTATCATCAACGGCAGTGGTAATCTTAACCAATGTACCGTGGTCGGCAATGGCGGCAATGGAATCGAGACAGGCACCGGCAGCACGGTCCGAAACTGCACCGCCCGCGGAAATACCGCCGATGGCATAGTAGTATCAAGCAGATGCTATGTAGTGGGCAATACTTGTGAAAGTAACGGCCTGGGAGTAATCGGCACTACTAATCCGGCGGGCATCCGCGCTACCGGCGGCGCAAATCGCATCGAATCCAATCACGTTATCGGCAATAGTATCGGTATCGATATTGACGCGGCAGGTAACCTGATTATCAAGAACAGCGCCAGCGGCAATGCAACAACAAACTACGAGCTCGCCACGGACAACACTGCCGGGCCTACGGTCGGCAGCGGTGACATTGTGAGCAGTAACAACCCGCACGCTAATTACGAGTATTAAGAGTTGAGAGGGAAAGCACAATGAATCATAAAAATATATCAGCAGCCTTCGGTTTTCTGGCTACACTGACATTCTGGACAACCTTGGTTTACGCCGGGAATATCGATCCGAATGATGATGGCTCGCAGTATGCCTATGGAGAGAATGTCGGCTGGCTTAACTTCGAACCTAATACCGAAGAGGGCGTCCACGTGGCATCCGACAAGCTCACCGGTTACATCTGGGCCGAAAACATCGGCTGGATAAATCTTGATCCGAATTTCGGCGGTGTCATGAACGAGGGAACCGGCTTTCTATCAGGTTATGCCTGGGGCGAAAACGTCGGCTGGATAAACTTTAATCCAAAAGCAGACGGCGACCCAAATCAATACGGCGTCACTATCGACCACGATGGCAATTTCAATGGCTGGGCCTGGGGGGAAAATATCGGCTGGATACATTTCAAGGCAAGTTCACCCTTTGCCTACAAAGTCCGGACATCCTGGATTACGAGTTGTATTGTCGATTGGGACGACCTTGGAAGGTTCTGTAACCTCTGGCTACAAACAGGCAACGAATTAAAAGCCGACTTTGACAACAGTAATAATGTCGATTTCAAAGATTACTGTACGGTCGCAGAACTGTGGCTGCAGCTATGCCCTACAGGCTGGTCGTTGAAATAAACTATTTCGTTCCCTGCCCCGACTCCGACAGTATGCGAACATAAGTCGAAAAATTGTTACATATTCGGAAACGCTATTTTTACAGACACTTATGCATTTGAGAGAAAAAACGCTGTTTTTTTACAATCAATTCACTAAGATAGACACCTGGTTATAGTGGGAAAATAGAAAATGGGATGCTCGATACCCGCTATGAAAATCGAGTTTCGACGATGCGACAGATACAGACCGAAAACTTAGCGCAATTGCTGGCCCAGCTTCGATTCGCCTCCCAACAGCAGCGCCTGTCACAGCTCGATGCCGCCGAAAAACTCCTTCTGCTCATCGACACGAATACCGAATACCCCTACGACTTTGTCTGTTTTCGCATCACCGGTTTTCAACCCAAGGACCTGCCGGAGCAGCCGCCCATAAAAGGCGAGCAGCTCGCAGCAGATTTACAGACTTTCATATTGAAGCTCAGCGATCAATTGGCCCGCCCCGTCAATGAGCAAAGCGAAAAAGTATACAGCGTTGAACAACTTGCCGACCTCTTCGGTGTTTCGACAAAGACAATTCATCGCTGGCGGCCAAAAGGCCTTATTGCAAGAAAGTACATTTTTGATGGCGGGAAAAAATGCCTCGGTTTTCCACAATCGGCTCTCGACAGATTCATCAAGGCAAATCCTGACCTTGTAGGCAAGGCAAAAATCTTCGACCGGCTGACGGACGCCCAAAAACAACAAATCATCAAACAGGCCGCTGCACTTGCAGCCGACTCCAAATTATCCCGCCACCAGGTCATAAACAAGATAGCAGCTAAAACCGGCAGGGCTCACGAGACCATCAGATACATAATCATAAACTACGAAAAGGCCCACCCCGACAAGCCTGTTTTCAAAAAACCATCCGGGGTGATAGATTCGGCACAGGCCGCTGAACTTTACAGGCTCTTCAAACAGGGAACAAGCATCAAGGAATTGATGAAACGATTCTACCGAAGCAGGAGTTCGATATATCGAATTGTTAACAACCGAAGGGCAAAAGCACTTCTGGTCAAAAAAATCGAGTTCGTCCCCAGCGACGAATTCCTTGAAAAGAACGCCAGAGAAAAAATTCTTGCCAAGCCGCTCGACTTAACAAAGCCTGCTTCAGCCGGAACCTTTGAGCCGTTCGAATTGCTTGGGGAGCACCTTTTACCGGAGTACCTGCAAACGCTAAAAGACACACCCGTCCTCAACAGGGAACAGGAACATCAGCTTTTTCGCAGATATAATTACTTAAAACATCTGGCCTGTGTCGAGAGGAACGACTTAAAAACAAACAGTGTATCGAGTGAACGCATCAAGGAGATTGAGGACTATCTGGCCGAAGCTGAAATAATCAGGAAAACGATAGTGGAGGCAAACCTGCGACTGGTGGTCAGTATTGCAAGCAGGCACGTTAAAAGTGGCGCAAGCTTTCTCGAGCTTGTAAGCAGGGGCAATTTCGCACTAATTAAGGCGGTCGAGGAATTCGACTACACAACCGGCCTGCGGTTCAGCAAGCGGGCCTCACTGAACATCGCAAAAGAATACGCAAAGGTCTCCGGCAAGACTACACAACTGAGCAGGAAAAGAGCCGCTTCTCTGGCACATATACAGCGTGATATAAGAGAGACGGCCACTGCAGACCTTGCCGCTATTGAGCGGGCACGCCAAAGCCTGACACAGGTCATCAAAAATGAGCTCAACGAACGCGAACAATATGTAATTCTTAATCACTTCGGACTTACAGGTTCGCCTATAAAAAAGAAGAAAAAGACCTTAGTGCAAATTGGAGAAGACCTCAACCTGACCAAGGAGTGGGTGAGGCAAATCGAGCTGCGCGCCCTGCAAAAGCTCAGAAAGTCGCTCAGCAGCAAGGAATTCGAGTTGCTCACCCGCTAATATTCAACGTCCGTAAAGCATCATCAAAATAACTTCAATCGCCTCGTACACGGCCGCGACAGCCAAAACGATTATGACCAGTAAATTGCCCCTCACATTCATCAGCAGGGCTCTGCCGTATCGCACGCCTGCAGTCGGTCCCTCAGCCGTGCGAAAAAGATAAACCGGAATCAATACTGCAAAGAACGCCGCGATAACATAGCCGTGTCCCTCAAGCAGCAGTGTCAAACTGTGTGGGAGCATCATCATCGACAAGAAACTAAAACTTGGTGCTAACAAAAATCCCCACAGCACAGACCTAAGACCGGCAACCAAAATACCCGAACCGGGAATGACTATTGATGGAAGCGTTATGCACAACAGAGACCCAAAGGGGAAATTTATCGCAAAGGTCGTCACCGCCGCCCTCAAAATATTCTTGCTCCCATACGCCTCGCCGGCTATGCCCAGAAGACCTGTACCATCTGTTAATTGAGATTGTATGTTCGTGAGCAAGCAGAACTGAAACTCCGGTACGGCATAGGCCAGGAGCATAAAAAGCAGGACGGTTCCAAAATAAACAAGATTCATTGCAATAAAAAGATACTTATACCTGCGAATCTCGGCCAGCGGCAGACGCAGCCACTTGTTCCGAATCCGGTCGGCCAGAATGCAATAAAGCTTAAAGAACGCAAGACAGCCCCCAAAAAGAAGCAGGACCATCCCGCCGACATAGAGAAAAAAAGCCGCCGACGGCGTCCGGATGACCGGCGCGTAAACAGTGAATCGAGGTCTCGGGAAAGCCCCTTTAAGCTGCTTATGAATTTCCGAATCTCCCAATTGCTCTCTGGAAAGTCGAAGGATGTAGGCACTTTGGCCGGGTTCAAACAATTCCTCGGCTGCTGCACCTTCACCAACCAGGTAACTGTTTGCAAAAACACCAACACCTTTTTTCAACTGTCCGACAACCTTAAGCGAATTACCGTCAACAGGTACCTGGTCTCTGCTGCTCGCAGCGAAACCAGCCAGCACCTCGGTTGTATTATTGGCCGGTAAACGGCCCCACTCAAGAACACGGGGTGTGAAATCGGCCTCCATATCAGAATAAAGAATGATTTTCTCCTGGTAAGCAATCCGATAGGACCACTCAACGTTTGAACCGAACTCTTTCGCAATCTGGGTAAAGTTCTGCGCCCGATTATCAAGAGGCAACAGCCGGGCAGGTCTGCTGGTACATTCCAATCCTTCGAGTTCACAATTCGGGTCAGATGCACCTATGTACATAAAAGCGTTTTTCCAGGGATTGACGCCGGATTCGTACTGATAGTGATAATACGAAAAAGCCATCAGCCCCAGGCCAGCGACTGCCAAAACCAACCAGGTAATTAATCCTTTCATTGGACATTTTCCCCAAAAAGTTCTTTCTTTATCCATAGAATTAACAAAACCCGGCCACAGCATAGAAAATCCTGAGCCATGAAGCAACTGATTTTCTGGATGGAACTGGACGGGGTGAGTGTAAAATTGGGTTTGTTCCTGCTTCGCCATAGGCTACGACAGGATAAATTGGGTTTGTTTGGCTTTGTATTGGGTTTGTTTTGGCTTTGTATTGGGTTTGAATTGGCTTTGTTTTTCCCAATTGACCAGGTGTCCATTTTGCCGTAATTCATTGTTAATAAATCGTTTACGTTCATTTGACTTTTTCTGAAATTGGCTTTGTTTGTTAAAAAAAGGTGAATTTGTAGTGCGCACTCTACAGTTGTAGAGATTGCAAGATATAAGGCACAAAAGTGAATAGTTGTGTTGGTGCTAACATCATATTGTGTAATGAGTTACACTTGCTTAAATCCTAAATTCTAAGCTCTAATTTCTAAACAAATTCTAGTTACAAAAATATAAATGTTCAAAACTCTGGCTTTTTAGCCAGAAAATGGGTTTTTGCGTGTATCTGCTGATACCAAAACGTGCCCTACTGGGCTTATCTTGCGGGACTCCGCTATATTTAGTATCCAGTATTTAGTATTGAGTATATAGCTGGTTGAGGCCAAAAAGGCCTGATTCCTTACTTTTAACTGCCCAATTTTACATTCTATATTCTCAATTTTATATTTCTATTAACATTATACCAAACTTGGCTAAGATGTTCAATGAAAATAGAACTTTTTTGAAAAAAAAATTGGCAATTTTCTGAACGGTTATTTCCTTTGTATACAAACAAAATACGTGCTAATATTGTCAAAAATCTTTATATAACAATGGATATTTGGAGATAAGCAAGGTGGCGAGAAAGCCTCAAAATATCCAAAATGAGGAAGTAATCCTTAGCGGCAAGCTGGCCGAGTTCCGTACAGCCATCTTACAGGAAATCGAAGCTGCCAAGCGTAGTGCATCAAGTTCCGCAGTTCCGCTTATCAATGGAAAAAGAATCGCTCAAATAGGTGGTAGCTACCAGTATGTATTTGATATCGAGAGCGCTCTCAACTTACCTGGAGATGTGCCTGGAGACCTTCTTGTGCCCGGATACAGCCCTCTTGAGGTAGTGATTATCTCCATCGAGGGAATGTCAATCACCCTTAGTATCCCCAAAGATATTGGAACTTTTGTTCCAAGTGCTCGTTTACGGAGTGATCTTGTATTTCTTATGCGTAAACTCATCGAACGGATTGAATCGAAGGCAAACACGCCGAATCCAGTAGGGGATCGAATACTTGGGGCTCCGGTAAGAGGTGAACCGCTTCCAATTGAAGTTTCATACCTTAATCCACAGCAAAATCAAGCATTGGCTTGTAGTTTAGGCCGTAATACTACTTTCATCTGGGGTCCACCGGGCACAGGTAAAACTCGAACAATTGGAGTCATTGGCGAACAACTTTATCGAAGAGGACGGTCTGTACTTCTTGTCTCTCATACTAATATAGCTGTTGATGGTGCAATAAAGCAAATAGCCGAGCGCCTTGGCTTTGAATCTGAGGATTTAGCTAATGGAAAGGTAATACGTGTCGGTGTACCAAGGGACCCAAGCATTAAGGAAATTCCAAACATATTGTTGCAAACGCATGTGGATAAGCGATCCGAAGAACTGGCCGAACGTCGTGTTAAGCTGGCAACTGAATTAGGTCAAATAGTTACGGAGATAAAAGAGGCAAGTAGGACTATTGACATCTGCGAGTGGTTGGATGAAGCTGAAGAAGACATTACTTCAATGACAAATGACTTGGACGAACTTAAGAGTGTTGAAGTAGAATCAGAGTCATTGCAATCAGAGTTGTCGCAACTTGAAGCATCGTCCGACTACTGGATTACCGCCGAAAAGTCCGCTCATGATGCAATCAGCCATCTTAATAAGCTTTCAAGGGCAAATGAAATACTATCCAAACTGAAAAACCAGATTGAATCAAATCAAGACAAACTTGAGGAAATTACAAATAGTTTATCAAATGCTAAATCACTTCTTTTCAAAGTTTCCTCAATAAGTTGGATAACTCGTAAATGGCGCAGATTACCATCGCCCGAAGAACAATTAGAAGTAGTACAAAGCTTACAAAAACAAGTGGACAATTCATGCAACGTGATAGATAACATAAGAAA
>SMTZ1_10001605_pt1 | contig 22846 bp, 19 predicted proteins | sample DeeMarSWOR136_30_FD_25667 | JGI IMG/M metagenome (IMG submission 25667) | reverse complement strand
TGTTGTAAAACTCCATATTGGACCTGTAGATGTCAACCCACCACTATCCTCAGCAACAATCTGCCAATAATACATTGTGTTTAAGTCCAATGTACCAGGATCATAACGAGGTGGAGTTACTTCGTCAACCAGTGGAGGAGGGCTATTTGTACCAAAATATACATAATATGTCAATTTATCACCTGAGTTAGGGTCTCCACCAGTCCACCGGAATATCTCATTAATGTAAACATCAATTTCTCCATCTTCTGGAACAGGATTACTTGGTGTATTTGGTGGAAGGTTCTCTTCAGTTGTAAAATGGAAAATTGGACTAGAAATGGTATAAATATTATCGGTTACAGTCACATACCACCAATATGTGGTTTCGAAATTATTAAAATTACTATTGGTTTGACTATATGTTCCATTTCCAATATTTATATTGCTTCCAAAAGCTTGCCATGAACCACTGCTGTTACTATACCAATTAATTGTCATTGTATCACCATCAGCATCACTTATAGATATATTCAGTTGTGGAGTTAGCTCTACACTAGTACTTCCATTAATAGGGTTTTCATCAAAAATTTCTGGCATTCGATTAAATCTACATCGTGCATCAGCTACCAAAGGAGCTGTTTCATCATCTTCCCCAGTTTTTTTCCCTATACTATAAAATTCATAATAACCAGTGCCATTTGGGAAGTTAAAATTCCAGCTCCAAGGATAAGATGTATCAGGATTGCTGGTATCATCCCATTCTGCCCAATTTTTAATATTGACTGTAATTTCCGTCCAAACTATCCATGGTATATCACAGGCAACATGAGTGAGTTCATTATCTTCATTTTGTCCCTCTGTAACACGCATGTTAAAACCTGATGGATTTAAGTTTGATCTGCCTACAATGCATGGGTCAGGTCCATAATCATCTAATGGATTTGTAAATAAGATTGGTGTTGAACTATAGTCATTGCTGAAGGTTACACTAGACCAAGTACCGGAATCTGGGTCATCATCAACTTCTTGTTGAATACCGCTTTCAAATATATTACTTGAACTTCCATCCTCCACTGCAATGTAACCTGCTGTTACAGGCCCGATATTGTTATTATAAACATCATATTCCACCCAATAAACTGAAAAACCAGTTGAACTCATAGAACCCTCAGTGTATCTTGAAGAACCTATTGGGCTTTCCTCCTGGATTGTATCGACCACTATTGTATCTCCAGGAAAAGTTTCAATAAATGTTATATCTTGAGGGGATATACTAGATACATTATAAGTCCCAGCTTCAACTTCAACACCATCTATTACCCAATGTCCTTTTTCCATAACAATATATCCTACATCTTCTGTAATAGTAGTTCCAAGGTCATTTGTTACAATAACTTCAAAATTGTTTGAATTAATATTTCTTATCCTAGGTCTTGATTTTTCAACATCTAAGGATATATCTGCTCCTTCTTGACCTGTAACAATAACTATAGGATTAGTGTAGTTATTATCAAGATTTACCATTGTCCAACCATTTACATTTTCAATAATTCCAGTTTCATATGTAATTGCCTCGTTGCCCCAAGACTGATTGTCTGAACTCCGCCGATAATATAGCGTGACACTATCAAGATCACTTGGTCCTGTAGCAGTAATTGTTAAAGGTGAATAATGTATGTTATAAGGAGAAATCTCATTAACATACGTGTCAAATCGCATAGACATTAAAGATGAATTAGATCTAGTTTTTATATTTCCTGCTCCTAGTATTCCTGCTACTGGTATAACAGCAGCGACAATTAACAGCATACAAACAAAAATTCCTAGGATTTTATTTTTCATATTCGTCCTCCTTATATTTTATAATAGGAATGGTATATATAAGTTTAATTAAAAGAAAAAAGGGGAAGAGAGGGAGTATATAGCTTCACTAAATATCGCAATACTGGAAATGCATTTGGAAACCGTTCAAACAACCAATTCAGCAGGGGAAAGTTGTAATTGAATGCTTTAGCTCTGGATTTTGATTTAATTACGGATTTTGGATATTGATTTATCAAAGGAAAATTGTCTTTGTTATCCCCACCTTCTATTTCATATGGAGTGTCCCAAATCCCCTTAAATGTTTTCTTCTTGGCATCTGGATATTTTTTTTGATAATCAGACCAGTAATTTCCATACTCGCCATCATCCCAGATATTGTTACCTTTATCAATGGCGTTGGATATGTAGTTTATTATGAAGTTGTTGTGATAAATGACGTTATTGTTGCTGTAATCACCTAGGTGTATGCCAAAATCGTTGTAGGAGATGTTGTTGCCTGAGATGGTGTTGTAGTTGTTGTAATCACCTGGACCTACGCTTATGCCAACATAGTTGTTCGAGATAGTATTCCCTGTGACGGTGTTGTTTTCACAATCCGCATAGAGTCCTATGCAATATTCGTTGTTCGAGATGGTGTTACCCGTGATGTTGTTGCCATAGGAATCATCGAAGTATATGGCATATTCGTGGTTCGAACTGATGTTGTTGCCAGTGATGGTGTTGCTGCTGGATTCATCGAGGTATATGCCGTTATCGTTGTTCGAGATGGAGTTACCCGTGATGTTGTTGTAGTTTGAACCTATAGCAATTCCTGCAACCCAGCCGCCTCCACTGTTTTGTATCGTAAATCCACTAATATTTACCCAATCAGCAGAAATATAAACGACATCTCCACTATCACTGCCATCAATAATCGTTGTATCCTTATCTTCTCCTACAAGACTAATTGACGTATCTATGATAATGTTCTCATAATAGATGCCACTGGGAATGTATATTGTGTCGCCATCTGATGCATTATCTATAAGATTCTGGATATAACCAGGTGATTTAATTTCTTTAAATGTTGTTTTTTTCTCAACAATGCCAACAGTAGATGGTAATACACCTGCGCCAACAAACAAAGCTATTATTCCTAAAACCAGTCCTTTTTTATAAAAAACTTAGATTTTAAATATATTCATGTTTAATAAATGTATCTCTAATGGTTGTTAAAGCAAAGAAATAATACATTAAAAAAAGAAAAAAATACAGAAGCAATGTATATAGATCATTACAAAAACTCAACTGTTGTAGATTATGCATAAAAAAACAAAGAAACATAAAAAATGGAGGTTATTATCACATATCCGAAGCTGTCAATATAATTAAAATAAAAAAAAGTATTTGAGGACCAAATTGACGATTGGTATAAAAAAATGAAAAATATGCTAAATGAACTTGAGTAGAAAAACCTCATACTTTTTTAATTATATTATCAATTGTATCTTTTATAGATCCAACGGATTTCAAACCAGTGATACTACTAATTTTTTTACCATGACTAAAAATAACCAAATGTGGAATTCCCATAATTCTATATTTTTTAGCAAGATTTTGATTCTTCTGAGTATCAAGTCGTCCAAAAGCTATACGCCCTTTGTAAACCTTTGATAAACGTCTTAACCGCGGTATCATCGCTTTACAAGGATTACACCATGGGGCCCAGAAGTCTATTAAAGATAGAGGGTATTTATGTATAAAATCATCAAAATTTTTTTCATCTAGGGTTACCACATGATCCGGCCATTCATTAACAGATATATCATGTCTATTAGGGTCTACTTTATTATTATCCTTGTTGAATATGCCTAGAAATTTCATTTTTTACATATTATTATTACTTTTTACCTTTATTAAACCTAACTAATTTTGGATTTAAAAGAAAAAAAGAGTTTTTCTTCCATAACAGAATTATCATAGAAGAAAAGGAATAATATTATTCTGTCTATGTAATCGGTGGCAATATAAACTTTTTCATTAAGACAAATGGTCCAAAAATGAAAGCATCTGTTAAGTCTACTGCATCAGCCAAACCATCGTCATCCCGGTCACGATAATCTACTAGAAGCGCTGTGCCAAGTCCAAAGACAAGACCTGAGTTTAATTTAACGGTTTCACCTACTTGAATAGGCACTGGTATTAGACGAGATAAATTCTTACCAAGTAACATTATTGTTGCATTTATTGATATAGTAATTCTATATGGTCGATTAAATGGTTCTGCACCAAGATTTGTAATATAGATATTGACACCAAATCCTCCAGCGATATACATTTCAAGTTCGTCCTTGAAACCTATTATAATTTCTGCTGACATACAGTCATTGCTGGAGTCTTCATCACCAGTCAACTGAGTGCAAGCTGTAACCGTATAGCTACCATTACCCGACGGCATCCAATCAGAAAATAACACATTAACCGTTGCTCCATAACCTATGTCTACAAGTACTGTTTCATCATACTCTACGGTTCCTCCATCCTTTTCAATTACCACGTTTACAGGTACATCGTTCTCAGAATTATTACCATAGTTTTTCACAGCAACTTCCACCTCCTGGATCTGCAATGTTCCACCTGTTGGTGAGATTATCCCAGTTACTCCAACATCATGTTCGTAGGTTATCACTTCGTTTTTATTAATGATCCCTTCTACAGGCAAAACTGCAATTGCTATAAAAAGCATACATACAAAAATACCAATTATTTTCTTCTTCATATTTTTCCTCCTAAATACTATAACGTTTGTAATATTATAATAAGATATAAATTTAACTAGTGTTAAACAAGCTTTTACTTATTTAAAAACCTTTACAACTATATTTTTCTCCTTGTAATCCATATGTTCAAGTTGAAATATATGGGTTGAAGACGTTCTGTAGAAAGATAATGTGGATAACACGGTCTATTGTACGGTTTTAACTCATGTTTTTGTGCGAAACAAATGATAAAAAGGAAAAAGAAGATATTTGAAGAACGAAAAAGGAAACAATCTCTTCCTTACCAATTCAAATATCTTATATTTATTTCTCCTTCAGATTAAAGACAAGTGGACCAAACAAGAAGCAACTCCCTTTTGCTGATGTATGATAAACAGCATCTGCCATAACTGTTATAGTCGCTGGACCAAAACCAAGGATAAGATTCGAACTAATCGCATCCTCTTTACCCGCAGGTAGATCAATTGTTCCATCAGTATGGTTGCCTAGAAAAATCAAGCCATCTACATCAATTGACCATTTTATTTCTCGTAAATCCTTACCTAAATTATTGATAATTCGTATTCGTACTTTTGCTAGTTTGAGAAAAACTGGATCTAACTTCAATATTATTGGTTGTACGGATTCCGACCAAGCGCAAACGATTTCGTTACTTGCTGAACCCCAATTCGGCATCCCGTCACCATCAAGATCACTTATATATACCTGGGCTTCTTCTAATCCTGCTGTGTCTGTTAGATCATGATGGGTCTGCAGCCTATCATGTTTATATCGTAGATAGGGTAGTCCAAGCGTTTTTCCGCAGCCGTAGATACGGACAACATGGCCGCCACCAGATCCCCATTTTATACCAACTTCGACATCTTGACAATTTCTAAGTTGTTCTTCAATCCAATCGAAGGTTACTTTGCCATTGACACTTTCATCTTTTGATGTTATCCCTGCATGGGTAAAGTCGCCTACTGGCATGTCGAAGTAGCCGGTGCCTTGATGTTTATTGACAAGGCTATGAGTGAGGCCGTTATCGGCGAGGTATTGGAATTTTCCCTCCATGAGCTCATCTGCCATGACACCGCCTCCACTTGTTCGACTACTGGTAACTCGACCCATATATTCATCCAGTTGACCGACCAGGGAATCATCTCCATAAAGACCTATTACGTGATCATGGGGTACCGAGAAAAATATATTTCGGTTTTCGAGGTATTGAAGGCTGTTTGCTACCCCCATTGGTCCACATTGGTTTTTCGCGCATTGTATGTTTTCATTTGCATTAAGGTTTTCTTTTGTATAATCATAGGTGGACCCAGTGGGTATGAATTCCAATTCTTTGATATAATCAGGGATGCTGAGAGATTTGTCACTGAGACCCCCGGCGTTATAAGGAACAGTTTCGACATTGTATTCAGTACGAGGGCCGTCTTTGAAATACCTAACTGGTTCTGATAATAGTTCAAGATGTATAGATAATAGCTGGATATCTTCGCCTGGTTCTACTCCAAGGTTGAAAAACATGGATAGTTCGTCCTGGTTTTCTACAATGTTGAGGAATTGGTTTTGGATTATCCATCCAGCATCTGTAAAGATGTTGAGGTATCCTTCCTCAGCTTGATGTTGTTGCAAGAATTCTTTGACTTTTATGCTTAGGTATCCCCAGTGCGAGTCTTTTTGTGTTTCTTCGGTGAATAAGAAGTCTACTTGACCAAAGGTTAACAAATCGGCTAATGCTGTTTGTTTAGATGTTTCATTCGAAGCGGCAGAAAAAGCGGTTGCAAGAGTAGTTGCAATCATCAGCATACATACAAAAATGCCTAATATTTTCTTCTTCATTTTTTTCCTCCAGGAGTTATGTGATATTTGTAATATTATAATAAGATATAAATTTAACTATTGTTTAAGCAACAGTTATCACAAAAACAAGATTCAATTAAATTAAATTTAGTGAAGGAAGGAAATAGGAGGAATAAAAAAAATCGATATTAGAACTCTCCTTCCTTCAACCTCTCCTATGTTTACAGTCTCAACATATATCGTATAATTTGAAAAGTATTTGGAAACCGTTCAAATAACCAATTCAGCAAAGGAAAGTTGAAAATAAATGGCTTGTTTTTAGGCATCGTAACTTCATATGTTGTCTCATCACTATCCGCACCGTGTTCGTCTTGAGCATATGCTTTGACATAAAAAGTACCTTTATCCTCAAATGTATGCTTTACCTTTACATCTGTATCTTGAGTATAATAATCTGTCCACTCTTGGTCGCCATCTCCCCAGCTGATATTGTATCTTACATCATCACCATTGGTATCTGTTGCTTTGAACTTGTATTCATATTCTTTACCAATTTTTCCCTCTTTTTGACCTGAAATGGTTGGTTTATCTGGTGGTTGATTTTCAATAATTATAGAATATGGATCTGACCAATTACTTTCTGCACCATGTATATCTTGTGCTTTAGCAGTGATGTTATAAGTTCCGTCTTCATTCCAAGTGTGTTTTAACTTAATATCTGTACCCGAGGGATAAAAATCAGTTATGTTAGAAGTGTTATCCCCCCATTCAATATAATAGGTTATATTGTTTCCTTCGGGATCAGTTGACATAAATGTCCAGTTATATGAAATTCCAACTTTACCAACTGATGGCCCGTTTATCTCTGGAGGTGCTGGGGGTGAATTAGTATGTAAATTTTCTGCAAATTCAAAAAGCTTATCTACAATTTGCAAAGGATGAACCTCTCCATTTGTCAAAACAACAACTCCTATTTTTGTCTCTGGGTCAAAATGCATCTGTGCCCTTCCCCCGTAGTCAGAGCCACCATGTCCCCAAACAGTTCTACCTCCTATGTTACTTTTCCACCATATTAAACCAAGGTTTTGATTAAATGGCAATTGGGGAGTTAACATCATACTTACTGTTGTACTATTGAGAATTTCTTGTGAGTTGTAACTTCCATTATTTATAAACATAGTTAAAAAATTTATTAGTTGAGGTGAACTGGTTCTTAGATCCCCAGCTGGAACATCAACCCAACCAATATGGCCATATGGTTCATAATTTTTGCCATTCCAATAATAAGGCATCGCAATATGAGATTCATTCAGGTCCTTCAAATACCAACCAGATTCATTCATGTCCAAAGGACTAAAAAGAAAAGTCTCAGTATACGTGGTAAAATTTATACCTGAAATAATCTCAACTAAATATCCAACTAAGTCAACTCCAACATTGGTATATTTCCAACTAGTGCCAGGTTCCCATGAACAAAAATTATTAGTTTCATTATAATAAAGACCTCCAGGTACTAGGTACTCATGTAGAAAGGTTTGATAAGAAATAGGGGAATCACCGACAAAGTGAAACAAATACTCCCAATTGTCATTGATCCCTGATGAATGGGTTAGAAGCATATGAAAAGTGATATTAGTAGAAGGATACAAAGGATGTATAACATCAAACGGAAGATAATTGTTTATTGGATCATATAAGTCGAAATATTCTTGTTCATAAAGCTGCATTAAACAAGTTGCAGTGAGAGTTTTAGAAACAGATGCAATTTTAAACAATGTCTCGTTAACCACTTTTTTGTTTTCCTCGATATTGGCATAGCCATAAGAATTCTGCCATACTACTTCATCATCAATTACAATAGATGCGGATAACCCAGGAATATGTTTTGTATGCATTTCATTTAAAATATAACCATCTATTCCATCAATATTGTTAGTTGAAAAAATAAATTTTTGAGAAAAGCCATAAACAGTTAATGAATTTAAGAATAATATAGATCCTACAAAAATAATTGATATTATTTTTTTCATATTATTTCTCATTATAAAATTTAAGAATATCCCCCAATTTTTAGACTCGGGTCTCCTATTAATTGGAATTCCTGAACACATTTACATTGAATTCTATCCTCAGTTGCAGAATGATTTTCTACTATGTTTGTTATCGCGGTTGTATATACATCACCTAGTATGTCGATTTCTTCTTCACCGATTGTTTTGAAAAACTCTATGCATAAGCCTGTTGTGTATCCATTTTGTACACTATCTGGGATGTCATCATGATTTGCATCACCTTCTGCTCCCCACGTAGTTGAACTACTTCCAATATGTGCTATGGTACCTTTGTCTAGTTGTTTTATTAGATCCCAGCTTAGGACTTCTGGGACACATTCGTATTTGAAATTGAAAAAGTAATGGTGTTGTTTGAGGTTTTTAAATATGGTGAGAAAATTGAAAATGCCTACGTCAAACTCTGTTGTTACACAGCAGCCAACCACCATTATGGGATACATATTTTGGTTTTGTAATTGTGATATGTATTTTCGATGAAATACCTCGATTTTTTCTCCTTCAGCAGTATGTGTGAATAAACTGTTTTGTAGCCCGTGTCCGTGAAATAACACAAATCCGTTTCCGATGTTAAATGATTCGATAAAGTCGTTGTAACTTGTTAGGGTGCCATCTGAGATGATTAATTTTGTGATGTTAAAATTTTCTAAACATTGTTGTGTGTAGTTACAATCTGCTTCGCCTTCGTAGGGAAAAGGATCACCTATACCCGGGTTTGTGTCCCCACCGATTAGCAATACTCTTTTAGTCCATTTTTCCCCATTGGAATTGGTTTCATAGTCAATGATTTTTTGAACAATGGATGTAACTTCAGCTTGGTTTCTGCAGGGTAATCGTCCTACTGCTACATCTGGTATAAGATCCATAGTATCTGTTGGTGTTAAATCATCTTCATACCATTCTGAATATATGCCGTTATTATTTGAATCCCAATTGTTAAATTCATTTTCTTCTTTGTAGATGTCTGCAAAATAAAGGTCACTTAAAAATTTTTTATGCATATATCCATCATCTACATTTGAATATCTGCAGGGAACATGCCATCTAAATAATTGCCCACGTCTACCGCCTACTAATAATACATATGAAATGTTCCATTGTTCAATTGCATCTTTTATAAAATATTTTATCTGTTCAGCTTTATCGCGGCCTTCGAAATGTATATAGATTTCTTCTGTTGTTTTCAAAATTGTTTGAATATTATGACTGTTTTTATGTTCAATTAGGGGTTGAAGGTTTGAAGAGAATTTCTTTGGTGCAATTATCAACAAATCAAATTCTTCTTTAGTTATTGTATTTGAACTTGTTTGTTTTGGATTAGATATTGCACTAGCGCCAATTCCACTGAGGAAAATAACCCCTATTAATACAAACGGTAGTATTTTTTTCATTTTTTTTCCTCCTTAAACATTTTAAGAATACCCTCCAATCTTAAGACTTGGGTCTCCTATTAAATTGAATTCTTGTACGCATTTGCATTGACCCCAACTACCTTGTGCGGAATGATTTTCGATGATATTGGTTATTGAATTACTGAATATATTGCCAAGAATCCTATTTTCATCGTTTCCAAAAAGTTTGAAAAACTCATTACATAATCCTGTTGTATATCCTGTTTGAACTATATCCGGTATACTGTCGTGATTAGAATCACCAACTGTTAGATATGCAGTTGAACTGCTTCCTATAAATGCAATGGAGCCGCCGTTTGATTTTTTAACCATATTCCATCCAAGGCAGTTACTAATGCATCCATCTATAAAATTAAAGAAATTAACATATTTCTTATAGTTTTTAAAAACGTTTAAGAAATTGAAAATACCCACATCTATTGTTGTGGTTAAACAACATCCAGCAATCATAACAGGTAACTTATCTCCGTTGTTTAACTTTTTAAAATTGTTATTATGAAAAACACTTATTTTTTCTTGGCTGTTTGGCATATATGTGTATATCTTATTTTGGTGTCCATGTCCTTGAAAAACTACAAATCCATGTCCTTGATTAAAAGCTGAAATGAAATTTTCCGCTCCAGTAAGGCTACCGTCTGAGGCATATAGTTTTGTTGGAGTAAATCCTTCCAAATACTGCATAACCCATTCGCAACTTTCTTCGCCTTCAAAAGGAAAAGGTTCTCCCATGCCGGGAAAGCTATCTCCGCCGATAAGTAGTATCTTGTTGAACCATTCCTGGCCATGGACATTATTTTCATATTGGATTATTTTATTAACAATACAATTTACTTCATCCTTTGTTCTACAGGGGAGTCTACCTAGATAAACATCAGGAATCAGATCGATAGAATCCTCAGGTGGGCCATTATCTTCCCATTCTGCAAAAATATTATCACCATCGGAATCCCAATCTTCAAATTCACCATTTTCCTTGTAAATATCAGCAAAATACAAATCACTGAAGAATCTCTTATGATAAAAATCACCTTCTTGCAGGTGAAACTTGTTATTTGCATATCTCACAGGGACATACCAATCAAATGATTGTCCACGTCTACCACCAATTAGTAAAACATATGTGATATTGAACTCTTCTATTGCATCTTTTATGAAATATTTTATCTGCTCTGCCTTATCCCGACCATCACATTCTGCGTAAATTTCTTCTGTTGTCTTTAAAAAAGTATGTACACCAATAGAATTTTTATGATCAAGAAGTGGTTGAATACTACTTGAAAACTTTTCAGGTGCGATAATTACCATATCATATTCATCACCGGTTACAGCTTGTTTTAAAGACGGTTTTTGAATATATGATGCACCAGCTCCAAATCCACCAATGACTAAAATTCCAACTAATACCATCGATAGTATTTTCTTCATATTTTCACTTCACCTTTTATCTACTTAAATTATGTTTTAGGATGTTGTTCAAAGAACTCCCATATAAGATCTGTTGCTGAAATCTCGCAAGGTGGCCAAAAAGCTTCTGGACCGCCAAACCACTCGTGACCACCATTTACAACAGTATATAAAACAACTTCAGAACCATCAGTACCATTTGCATATGTTTGTTTAATGATATTTCCACTTTCACTTGTTTCGATCTCAGGAGTGGTGTTACAATTATTATATTCAACCCAAAAGGATACCGATTTATCAACTGAAAGGAAATAGGTATTTACTATCACTTTAATCTTAGTATTAAAAAGGCGTAACGTACCATTGACCCATCCTCCATTATATGGAAGGTTTCTATCCAGTAAACCATGGAAAACAATAACAGAAACAGGATGAGCAGGTTCAGGAATTACATACAGAGTTGATTCAGTATACCATATTCCTCCAATGGAACCAGCTACAGGGGCAATGGCAGCGACAATATCTGATAAATCAGCACCCAAGCGATATGTCATCATCCCTCCACCAGATATTCCTGTGATATAGATTCTTGAAGAATCAATATTTAATTTTGATTTAAGACGGCTAATGAGAGCTCTAATAAAACCCACATCATCAATGTCGCAATAGTCCCAACAATTCCAGAGATGACCCAATAAATGAAGAGTGGGCATAAACGTGTTAAAAAATAGTATGATTCTTCCCAATAGCGGCGCTAAATGACCAGCTGGATAAACCACTATAAAACCTTCTTCATCTGCTTTTTTATCTAATTTTGTAGCTACTTTTAAATCAGGCCAACCACCAGTATGACCATGTAATCCAATGACAACTGGTACTGGTTCTGTACCATCATACTTGGGTGGAATGTGAAGTTGATATATTCGAATATGTCCATCAAATATCATAAAACGAAGGGAATTACGTAGAGTTATCTGTGATTCTACGTTGGTATCAGTAGGCTTTGGCGATTTTTGTACATATGATGCACCAGCTCCAAGTCCACTAACGACTAATATACCTATTACCAATAACGTTATAGTTTTCTTCATATTTTTCCTCCTTTTTTCTCGTATTATGTTTAAAAAACTTTTTTTAAAACAAAAGAGTTGTTGTTTAAAGTCTGAACGAAATGTGAAATTATACAGGAAATTCCCCTATATGTTCAATTTAGATGTTTTTTGTCAATATGTGCGCCTTTTTTGATAAGTATCTAATAAGTATTGTTAATTTAATAGTTTTATCATCTTTTCTATATCTGTTGTTGGTTGTTGACATATTTGGTTTTTGCATACAAATACGGTTGTTTGGTTTTTTATCTGAGTGTATTCTTTTATTAATGGCACAAGTTTTTCTGTTAATTTATCTTTTGAGTCTGGTTCTTTTAAAATAACTACCTTTTTTGGTAGATACATTGAGTGTATATTTTGAATTATTTTTTGTGTGTCTTGTTTGTCTTTGTTTCCTACAACCACTATTTCATAAGATGGACCTAGTGCAAAATCTAAACCTGTCATCATTTGTGTGTATCCACTGGGTGCTTGGTTTATTTGGTTGGTAAATGTTTTTCCGATTTCTATTGCTTTTTCTTCTAATTCTGTGTTTCCTGTTATTCTTGCTAGTCGAATTAGGTTGTACATTATTATTGAGTTTGCTGAGGGTAGTGCTCCGTCATATATTTCTTTGGTACTAGCAATTAGTTTTTCGTTCGTATCTGATGTGAAGTATAATCCACCATGGTCTTTGTCCCAGAAATGTTGTAATAGATATTTGTTTAGTTCTAATGCGGTTTGTAGATGTTTTGGGTTAAACGTTGCTTGGTATAGTTCTATAGTTCCATAGATTAAGAAAACGTAGTCGTCTGCAAAGCCTTGTATTATTACTTCGCCTTTTCTGTATCTGTGTAGTAGTCCTCCACTACTTTGTTTCATGTTTTTTAAAATAAAGTTAAGTGCTTTTTCTGCGTATTCAGCGTAGTTTTTATTGTTGAATGCTTGTGCTGCTTCTGCAAGGGCCGCTATAGTTAATCCATTCCAGTCAGTGAGTATTTTGTTGTCTTTTTCTGGGTGTATTCTTTGGTTTCTGATTTTGAAGAGTTTTGTTCTTATTTTTTCTAATTTATTTTGTAATTCTTTTTCTTTGATTTGATGTATTTTTGCATAGTCTTCTAAGGTGGTGGTTTGGTAGAAAATGTTTTGATGTGTTGTGTGTCCAGTTTCAGCTGTAAAGTTTCCTTCTGGTTTTATGTTGTAGAATTTACTTATTAGTTCTAGTTCTTCATTTGTTAGATGTTTTTTTAGTTCTTCATATTTCCATGTGTAGTATTTTCCTTCTACTCCTTCTGAGTCTGCATCTATTGCTGAGTAAAATCCTCCTTCTTTGGATGTTAAATCTCTGAGTATGAAATTTATTATTTCTTCAGCTGTTTTTCTGTAGATTTGTTTTTTTGTTGCTTGGTAGGTTTCTGTATAGGCTATTATTAGTTGTGCTTGGTCGTACAACATTTTTTCAAAATGTGGTAGTATCCATTTTTTATCTGTTGAGTATCTGTGGAAGCCATATCCGATGTGATCGTGTATTCCTCCTTGTTGTATTTGTTCTAGTGTTGTTTCTACCATTTTCATAGCATAGGCTTTCTTTGTTTTTTTCCAATATCTTAGTAAAAAAAGTAGTTGGTGTGGTGTTGGGAATTTTGGTTGGTTGCCAAATCCTCCGTATTGTTCGTCAAATGTGTTGAATAGTTGTTCGTAGGCCAAGTCAAGTGTTTGTTGGGTTAGTGTTTGTTGTGTTTTGGTTTGGTTTGTTTTTTGTAAAATTGTTGTTATTTGGTTGGCTGAGTTTTGTATTTCTTTTTGTTTGTTTTGCCATAGGTTTTTTATTTCAGGTATTAGTGTTAGTAGGCCTTTGATTCCAAATCGTGTGTGTTTTGGTAGGTATGTTGCTGCAAAAAATGGTTTTTTTTCAGGTGTCATTATAATGGTTAGTGGCCATCCGCCGGTACCTGTTATTAGTGTGGATGTGTTCATGTATATTTTGTCTATATCTGGTCGTTCTTCGCGGTCTACTTTTATGCATATGAAAGTGTTGTTTAGTTGTTGGGCTACTTCTTCATCTTCAAATGATTCATGTGCCATTACATGGCACCAGTGGCATGTTGAGTATCCTATTGATAAAAAAATTGGTTTGTTTTCTTTTTTTGCTTTGGAAAAAGCTTCTTGGGACCAAGGATACCAGTTCACTGGGTTTTTTGCGTGTTGTTGTAGATATGGGCTTTTTTCTTTTATTAGTCTGTTGTATTTTTTATTTAAACTGTTCATGTTGTTGTTTTGCTAATAATTACTAGTTATATTATTATTTGGAAAAGAAGGGGTAGTAGATTTTATACTAATTATAAGGCTGTGATAAGAGGTTTGAGCAGTGAACCACAAGTTTTCCAAATCGGTTCTAATTGTAGATTCTGAGCCGGTTTGTATTTCTTCTACCGAGACATCGAATGTTTCATAATATTTTGCATCTGGTCTTTCTCCTGCGGCTATCTGTTGGCTATGATTTTTTAAATATTACAGTATGTGTTTTTAATAATACTCCTTCAGTTTGCTTTTTATATGATGAAGAATTTAACTCTACAAATTAAATATATTGTATAAAAATGATAAAATGTAGGTATAAATTATATATATTTTTCAAATTCTTTTACATATCTTTTGAAAAACCATTGAGCAAATATAGTTTCATCTTTTTTCATCTGACTTTGTTCTAAAGCATTATAATAGCTATTTCTATCTGAGTAATCAATTACTATCATTGGGTATTTGTTTTTATTAAGTACATAATTCATAAATAATCTGGAGATTCTGCCGTTTCCATCTCCAAATAGATGTATGGTTACAAACTTTAGATGAACAAGTGCTGCTAAATATACTGGATGAATTTTAGTTCTATTTTTTTTGTACCAATCAAAAAATTCTGTTAGTAAAAAATCAAGATCTATTGGAGGAGGAGGCTTGTATTTACTCCCTGATATTCCAACGGGATAATTTCGTATTTTTCCTGCTTCTTCTTTTTTTGTTTCTTCAAAGAGTTTTTTATGCCAATACAGTAATGTTGTAAGGTTTATTTCTTTTTTATATGAGAGCATCTCGTAGAATACTTGTTGATGTTTTTCAGTTTCTTTAACATCTTCAATTGGTCTTCTTGCTGGAGTTATTCCTTTTTCAAGAAGTAAGGCTGTTTCCCTTAATGTTAAGGTTGATCCTTCTATTTTGTTTGTATTATATGTAAATTTTATTGTAAAATTTTCTAATTGTTTTTTTTTTGCAGATGGTGGTATGTTCTTTTTTTCTTTGTTGAATTTTTCTTTAATTTTGTCAAATTTTTCAAACCAAAATTCTTGATAAATTTCTAGTAAAAATTCTTCTTTTAATTCTTCGATATTTTTTGGTATTCTTTTTCCAAGATATTTTGTTTTTTTGTCGACTTTTCCATTTTTTCTATAACTATGTTCGAGGTAGTAGTAGGTTTTTCCTTCTATGTTTTTTTTTCCTATTGAAACCATACTGGTAATTAACTCTACAAATTAATAATTTTTTCTATTTTTTTAAAAATGTAGAGTTAATAGTAGCCTGGAAGCAATACCTAGCAGGTTTTTGGTCTAATCATGAGATTAATGATTAGAGTTTCATAGATAATTTCAGTTTATTTTATTTCTTTATTTTTTTTTATTATTTTCTTTCTGTAATCAACAGGTGTTAATTTATTGTTCGATTAAACATTTTCCTAGGTTAAATTGTAGTATCGTACATATTTTTTGAAAAAAATCTTTTATACGATCGATTCACTACAAGTAACTGGAGGAAAAATTATGAAGAAAATAATACCTGTTTTGTTAATTGGAATTTTATTGATTAGTTGTGTAACAGTACTTGGTTTAGAGAAAGAAAGTGATGTTTCTATTTTAAGTGTTAATGCTACGTTTTCTGAGCCAAGTATAAAACAAACATTTGTTGATGAAAATACTTTTGTTGAGATATTAATGAACGGGCCCGTTGGTACTTTATATCATGTTGGTGAACCGTTGCTACCAGTGCGGGTTGAAATTTTTGAGTTGCCTTTTGGAACAAAAATAGTTGATGTTTGTTGTGAAGTTGATGAGGTGCAATCTTTGTTTGTTTCGCATAAAATACTTCCTGCATCTGAACCTGTGACAAATAGTGAAGAACTTGTTTTTACTTTGGATGAAAGTACTTATCAATCAGATGAGTTTTATCCGAGGGCTTGGTATAAGGTGTCAACTGGTGGTGGTTTAAATGATGGTAATTTTCAAAAGACTTTTGTTACTGTTCAATTGTTTCCGTTGAGATATAACCCTGTTGTTAATAGGGTTGATTATGTGGGTAAGATGAGTATAACCCTTGAATTTCAAAAGCCGAAAGAACCTTTGTTTTCTCCTGATGATGATTTTGATATGGTGATTATTGCTCCATCTAAATTTTCTAAAGCACTGCAGCCTTTGATTGAACATAAGAATTCCACTGGTGTTAAAACGTTTTTGAAAACTACTGAGGATATTTACGAGAAATACGATGGTTTTGACAAACCAGAGAAAATAAAGTATTTTATAAAAGATGCTAAAGAAACATGTAATATTAGCTATGTGTTGTTGATGGGTGGTTTAAAATCATATTTTTATGGTAATCCACGGGATGATGCTAATCAGGGTTCAAAACATTGGAATGTACCAGTTAGATACACTAACACTGTTGAAGCAGGTACTTTTAATGATCCAGGTTTTCTTTCAGATTTATATTTCATGGACATCTACGATGGTGAAGGAAATTTCAGCAGCTGGGATTCTGATGGCGATGGGATTTTTGCCAGGTGGAAATACATTGGTGGTAACAGAGATGTAATTGATTTTTATCCTGATGTGTATGTGGGTAGACTTGCATGTAGGAATGTGCTTGAAGTTAAAACAGTGGTCAATAAAATCATCCAGTATGAAAGCAAACCAATTGATTCTTCATGGTATAAGAAAATGGTTGTGGTTGGAGGTGACGGGTTTGATGATTCACCTTTTGGAACTAATTGGTGTGAGGATGAATTATTCTGTGACATGTTTTTGTCTTATATGGATGGTTTTGAACCAGTGAAGTTGTATGCTTCTAACAAAGACAATAATTCAAAATACACACCTCTTACTTCAAACATCATACGTGAGATTAACGCTGGTTGTGGTTTTATTGTGTTTGCAGGTCATGGTTGTCCATATAAATGGGTCACCAATTGGCCTGGAGAGTTTAATAGTTCAATTGAAAACGGAGGTATATCCATTTATAATTTTCTACGTATCAGAAACGGCAAAAAACTACCTATTTGTTGTATCGAAGGAGGCTGTCATAACAGCATGTTTAATGTAAGTTTGATTGCTACATATATGGACAAAGACAATTCTCGTCATTTGATGACTTTTGGTCAACCTATTCCTGAATGTCTTGGGTGGACTTTTGTTCGTAAACGTGGTGGCGGGGCAATTGCCAACTTTGGTTATCCTAGTTCTACTTATTGTTCACCTGGTGAAAAAGGTGATCTTGATGGAGATGGGGTTAATGAACCAGATATTTTTGAGATATGGAGACCTTATATGGTTAGGCAGTATTACAAACTAATAGGTGAAGGAAAGGAATTTCTGGGAGAAGTTGCAGGTGGTGCGGTTAGAAACTATTTGTTTGCGCATCCAGATGTACATAGTGTGTATGATGCAAAAATAATAGAACAGGTTATATTCTTTGGAGATCCTAGTTTAAAAATTGGTGGTTATTCATAGACAGTTGTTGGACTATTTCTTTGTCTTCAAATGATTTATGTGCTATTTCCGTGGCACCAGTGGCATGTTGAGTATCCTATTGATAAAAAAATTGGTTTGTTTTCTTTTTTTAGTCTGTTGTATTTTTTATTTGAACTGTTCATGTAGTTATTTTGCTAATAATTACTAGTTATATTATTATTTGTAAAAGAAAATGGTGGCAGATTTTATACTAATTATGATTTTTGATTATTTACTGATTAAACAAAGGTCTGTGATTATAGCATGTTGACATATTAACGAAAAAACTTATAAACTAATTAGTTAATAAGTTAATATGTGATTTAAATGGAGTTATTTAACAACTCACAAAAAAGAATAATCGAAATACTTTTAACTGGCAATAAAACTTTACCAGAAATAGCATCAGCGTTGGGTATAAGTAAACCAGGAACTTCAAAATACCTAAAGAAACTTGAAGAACTCAATATTGTGAAAGGAGCATATGAACGAACTACTGATGGAAGAACTATTAGATATAGTCTTCAACCATTTCATATGGTTTTTTCAATAGATCCACAATTAAAAACCACTGTCAATTTCAAAGCCGATGATGCACTTGATACTGATTTTTTCTTACTAGGATACATTCCACAGAAAGAATTTAGAAACGAAGTAAAGGAGTATCTCAAACAAATTTCAAAAGTTGATTTTGCCCCGTATTTGATTATATTATATGGATCTGTTGCTCAAGGTTCTGCAAGCCGAAAGAGCGATATAGATTTTCTTATAATAAAAGATAATTGGATAAAAAAGGATAAAGAAAAATTACTGCAAAAAATCGCAAAAGCCTCCATACAAACAAAGCACCAGGCAAAACCGCTATTTCTTAGCGTTGATAAATATAAATATATGGATAAAACATTGAAAAAAGAAATAAGAGACGATGGTATTATCATATTTGAAAAAGGGGCACGATGGGACAAGATAAAACAGGAATTAAAAAAATACAAGAATATTACAATTTAAGTTGTAACTATTTAGAATCGGCTAAGATAAATCTGGAAAATGAACTTTTTGAGCCTGCGATGTTTAGTGCAATTCATGCTTTAGAGCTATCCTTAAAAGCAGCGCTTCTAACAAAAAAAGTTGAAGCATGGAAAACACATAATATTGGTGGGCAGTTCGGAAAATATTTTCGACAGAATATGGGAGATAAAATCTGTCGTAGGATCAATGTGATTTTATCAAAGTATAATCTCCCTAGATATCCAAGTGAAGCTGCGTTAGATCCTCATGAAATTGAAAAAGATATTAATTTCATCGTGGAGCTCATCGAACAGCATATTGTGCGCCTAATTTAATTAAAGCAAATAGAGAGCTTGCTCGTTTTAATTAATACTCGCAATATTCTCTCCTTTTTTTCCTCGAATAATATGTAACTATAATAACTGATATATACACTTTACTTACATGTAACTAAAATCATTAGTATATAAAAGATACTTACATATGTCCTGTCCTAACACATTTGAGCAAAACTACTATTACAAAAAAATAATTAACCTGCAAGTATTATACAGTAATAAAAATCGGAATAAAAGTTGGAATTATGAAAAAAGAACAATTAATTGAACAAAAGAAAAAACAGATTATCATTGAAAAAGAGAGAGCAAATAACGCAGAAAAAAAAATTAGTGAATTACTTAAAAAAGCACGTCAAAAAGAATTGTAGAAGGGTAATTCTTTGTATTTAACAAATTATTCTGATTCAAAAAGAGAAATAATTCCCTCATATTCTTTAATAGTCTTCTCTTTACTATCTAAAAGTACTCTGAATTCATCTACAGCTTGATTTAAATTATTCATTTGTTTTTCAATTTGTTCTTTATCTTTTTTAGCAGCTTCTTCAGAAGCTTTAGTTGGAACGTATCCAAATAAATATCCTAAAACTGCCATAATAAAAGCGCTGAATAAAGTAAGTATTTTATCAAGCAATGTATAATCGTTCTTATAAATAACATAAATAAGAATAACGATAACAACGGTAAAAGCAACTGCCATAATTATTATTGCAGTTATTACTGTCCATTTCTCTCTTATAGATTCCCAATTTAATATATCCAAATTACCACCGAAATTTTAGAATAGTTTGATTTATATTAACTTTTTCCCAATATTGTATCGTAAAACATTAAAAATGAGGACAAATGTAATGTGACATTTTTACAATGTTATGAGTACAATAATCAAATAAAAACCCCAATTCTCCTTTGATAAATTGAGATCATGAGACTATGATGAGAGTTTCATGATATTTTTCTCGAAGAAATATTCATCCAAATTTAATACCCCATAACTCCTCAAATAAATCCTTTACTACATATGTCTTACCGTCACAGGTCATGTCGATAACTGTTCTTAATTTAGAAGTCAAACCCTTTTCAACATCTTCTTTTAAATCCATATCTGGACTATATATTTCCAGATCAATTATTCCTCCGCTATAGGGTTCAAATAAACGTTTGACCAAATCTGGTTTTTCATGATATATGCATATTCGGCTGCTTCTAAAATATCGTGAATACCTATCTAATGCGCTTTCTAGACAGAGAATTGATCCTTTCGGGAGATGTTCTAGGATTTTTTCTTATTCTCCTCGGAGAGGGATTCTATAGACAAGTAGTTCCTTCATATTTCGAAACAGTAGAAAAACGTAGATGAGCCCAGCGGGATCGAGTAAATAATATCTGCTCTCTCTTTTTTCAACAAACTTTCTTGTTATTAACCAATTAACTACCTTACTGATTTGTCCTTTTGAATATCCAGTTTTATTTTTAATTTGAATCTGTGTAAAAACTTTAGATAACAGGATTTCTCTAACGATTTGATATGTTACCTTCGATGTTATGTTCATTAAAAAGTAAATAGTTCACTATTTAATAGACTTAATTATTTATAGTGAACTTTTTTGTAATGAGGCTATAATTAGAGCAAGTACAAGTATCGGCTTTTGTAATATTTTACTTAAACCGATATATTACAGGAGAAACATATCGGCATATTAAAAATTCTGCCGATACCGATATTGTAAGTTAAAAGGATTTTTGGAATAAATATAATAGTATTTCTCTATAATAGTTCTATAGGTATGAATTCATCTTCGATTAGAATTCTATTCCATTCTTTATCTTTTTTATTTGCCATTTTGTTAATTCTTTTATTTAAACAATTTCAAAAGATCCGATGTCGTATAAACTTTTACTTGGTTTTGATCTTTCAATATTTTATCATTTGACCATATTGCACAATTCAATTTTAAAGCTGTTGCAAAATATAATACATCATCAGGATCTGGAGAGATTTTTTTAGCCAGGTTGATAAATGATTTTACTTCATCTTTTGAAATAACCTTAAGATCTGATTCTAATATTAATATCTCAGCAAGATTTTGGAGACTCTCTTTTTGCATTTCTGCTTTTTTTGCCAGTTCACCAATGTGTTTAAAAAATTCTTCAAAAATATATTCAGAGGTGTATAAGCTGATATAGTTATTGAGCATCAATTCTCTTGTAATTCCATCTTTTAATAATCCTGATACCAGTATATTTGCATCAACTACAAGCTCCATTTGTTATGCTTCCCTAAATTTTTTTGCAGCCTTTTTTGTAATTTTCTTTCCAAAGTATATAGCGTCTTCTTCAGTTAGTTTACTTTTTGCAAGTATTTTATTCATTTCATTGAGTATTCTTAGTTTTCTTCTAATTGCTTCTCTGGCGACTACTGACCAGTTTATTTCCGGGTAGAGTTCCATTTCTTTTTTCATTTCTTTTGGGATGGATAATGTCATGCTAACCATTTCTTTTCACCTGTCTATTATGTTTATTATGTATATTATGTATGTTACGTTTAGATATTTATATTTTTCTGTGGAACTCTAGAAATAGATAATAATAATTGTTTATATATCTGGAAAGAGGGTGATTGTAAGTATTATTTTTTAATACTTAACAATTCTATTGTTAGCTCAATAGTGGTTTTATTTTTTCAAATCTGGAGAGGATGACTTTTAGCACGTCCTTGTTAGTTGATGAGATTGTCTTTGCATCATCCATAGTAAATATTTTCTTGTTTGCTAATTTATCCAACAGATTAATTCTTATCTGTATACACCTAAGTAAACAAATTTGTTAACCTTAGTGCATATAATTGAGAAGTGTCCTTATAAGATCCTTTTAATTTTGAGACATTATTTTTTCATGTCTCTTTCTCATTTTCCATCTATTTGTTGTCTTTGCACGTCGCTTGCGCACCTCTGGACGACTATCGTATTCCTTTTTCTTTGCAATAACCTCAGGACGTTTCCTGTACTCTCTTTCATATTCCCTCCTTTTTTTCTTGACATAATCCCTTTTTCTATATTCTTTTTTGTATGCTTTTATTCTCTTTGCAACTTCTGGTCTGCGAGAATATTCTCTTGCCTGCTTTCTCTTACGTTCCATAACCTCAGGTAGACGGCTATACTCCTTTTTCTTCTGTTTTACTTCAGGTCTAGAGGAATACTGCCTATAGTATTCATTCCTACAATCCTTACAGTAGTCATCTAACCCAGTACTTGAGGTGGAATCCTTTCTAAAATGGTTTTTTGAAAGTACTTGTTTACATTTTGCACATTGTTTCTCATCAGGTATTAACTCTTTGGGAAAACCACGTTCCTTTAATCGCTTATTTCTTTTTTTAATCTTTATACTTGAACAGTTCTTA
>SMTZ1_10001704_pt1 | contig 22847 bp, 17 predicted proteins | sample DeeMarSWOR136_30_FD_25667 | JGI IMG/M metagenome (IMG submission 25667) | reverse complement strand
TCGAATATTTTATCAAATTATAAAAATCCTCATAGTGGGCTTTATCTCTAGATATAAATATTTTGTATGAAAAATATTTAATAATTTCTTTTGTTGTATAAGAATAATAGATCCAATTCGAGTTTTTTAAAATCAAATGATACTAGAAAAAACGATAGAATTAGTAAAACAAATTTACAGGTACCATAAAATAGTAGCACCAAAAGTTACTAAAGTTGTTATTGGATTAGGTTATACGGGGGTAGAAGTAGCGGCTTATTGCTACGAGCCATTTTTAGGGGTAGCAAAAACTCTATCAAGGATAATTGATAACACAAATTGTTCAAAAATTGATTTTTCTGGAACTCTTACAGAAAGAAATATAACTCAATTATTAGGATGGTCAATCGAACCCCCAAGTTTAAAAAAGATAATAGGAATAGCTACTTTAAACGCTGTATCTCAACATATCTTTGAAATCCAAAATCCTTATAATGAAATTACCGAAGATCTAATGAGCTATTTGAAAATTAATCATAGCACTAGGATTATGTTTATTGGATTTATTGAACCAATGATCAAAAAGGCTAGTAAAATAACTAATTCTATAAGCATTGTTGATGATAATCCCTTTATTCGTCAATTATCAAACAAATTTTCAATAAAGAAGGATATAAGGGACAGTAGATGTTTTATTTTGTACTGGTTCCGCACTAATCAATAATAGTTTAGAAAATATATTAACCTTATTCAAAAAAAAGGCTTCTTACATTGTCCTTATCGGACCTACAGCTAGTTTTATTCCAGACATTTTATTCGATTCAGGAGTTGATATTGTAGGAGGTTTTAAAATAATGGATTCAAAAAATTCATTAAAAGTTCTTCAAGAAGGAGGAGGAATGAAAGATTTTAAACATTATGGTAGAAAGTTTAACTTTATTAAGGATTAATTTCATATTAAATAAGAAAAAATCTGATTTTATTTTAAATTAATACTACGAGAGAGATTATGGAGCCCTCTTATAAAGTTATTATTATTGGTCCTGGTGCTGTGGGTAAAACAAGCATAATAAATAGGTTTGTAAACGACCAATTTGACTTAAAATATAAATTTACCATAGGGGTCGACTTTCTAACTAAGACCTTGGAATATAAACCATCAAAACTAGTTAAACTTCAGATATGGGATATTGGTGGTCAAGAAAGATTTAAATTTCTCCATCGAGGGTACTATGACGGTGCAATGGGAGCATTATTATTATTTGATCTATCCCGTGAAAATACTTTTTCAGAAATGAAAAATTGGTTATCTGAGATGCGCAGTATAATAAACCATGACATACCGGTGGTAATAATCGGAAATAAGTCCGATTTAATACCTGAAATTGGTTTAATTATAGATAGAAATGAGATTGATAAATATGTAAAAAGGGAAGGGTGTATTTACATTGAAACTTCAGCTAAAACGGGAGACAATGTTGAAAATGCATTTATAGAACTTACTCTTCGCATGGTGAAAAAGTAGGATTATACTATTTATAAAACTAAAAAAAAAAAGTAATTTTTATTTCTTAAAAAGTGGATCACTTTCTTGAAGAACTCTTCTTTGAACTTTACCAACCATTGATTTTGGGATCTCTTCAATTATTTCAATCTGTTTTGGACATTTATAATGAGTTATGTTATCTTTACACCATTTTAATAGATCTTCAGAACTAACTTTACCGATTGATTCTTCTCTTAATTGAACCCATGCTTTAACCATCTCCCCAGTTTCAGGATCAGGTAAACCTGCAACTGCAACTTCAAGTACATTAGGATGATTTCCGATTAATTCTTCTACCTCTTTTGGAAAAACAGAATAGCCCTTATATTTAATCATTTGTTTCTTTCTATCTCTAATAGTAATTTGTCCAGTCTCATCCATATAACCAATATCTCCAGTAAGACACCAAATTCTTCCATCCCATTCCTTAAGAGTCTCTGCAGTTGCTTTAGGTCTGTTAAGATAACCTTTCATAACTTGAGGACCACATACACAAATCTCTCCAGTGTATTCTGGACCATAACCGTTTAATTGCCCTTTACTAAAATCTTCTGAATCAAAAATAGCCCAATCAACTCCAGGATAAGGTAAACCGATCTTTCCTGGTTCGTCTTTACCATTAAATGGTCCTGCACTAACGGCTGTAGTACATTCTGTAAGACCATAAGCTTCAACAAGTCTGCCTCCACTGATAGCTTCAAATTTATCCTTTACCGGCCGATGAAGTGCTCCAGCACCACTTACACAAAGACGGAACAATCCTTTAAGCTTAGGTTCTGGATTTTGCTCCAAATATCTAGTTAATCCAATAAAGAGATTTTCAACACCTGGTAATATAACCCCCCCCTCTGGGCCAACTTCTAATATCGTATCAACAACTTCTTTCATCGAAGAAGGAGGTCTTGGAAATAAAATATTATAATCTCCTCCTTCTATCACAACATTTTGAACGATAGTCATTCCAAAAGCATGAAACATAGGCAAGATTCCAACACAGGCCATAGGATGGGATGCGTCCGGCATCCACATTACATTCTGCTTTGCATTTGTGACGCAATTATAGTGTGTTATTACTGCTGCTTTAGGAACTCCCGTAGTACCTCCTGTCATTAAATAAACGGCAGTATCATTTAAAGGATCAATTTCTACATCCGGAATATCAACTTCTCCCCGTTTGGAACATACATCTAAAAAATTTAATGCCCCAGGTACTTCTCCTGTAGGAATTGTGCCCTCACTAATTAACTGTTCTTTGATTGCAGGGGGAATAGCCGCTAAATCAACAATATTAGTAGAGATCACGAAATCAAATTCATGTTGTTCTTTTATCGGTTTAATTAAACCGTACATTGCATCCATGCAGATTAATGCTTTTGCCTTAACTTGTTTAAGAACATTTAAGATCTCTAATGGTTTGTAGGTTGGGTTAATTGGGATAACTATTGCCCCCAATTTAACAGTTGCAAAATACCCTATAGTAAATTGAAAACTATTGGGGAGTAATATAGCAACAACATCTCCTTTCTTTATTCCTTGCCTTGATAGAGAAGTTGCTAAAGAATCGGTATATTTCCTAAGTACTCTGTAATTCATAAAAGTCTTAGAAAACCATATTGCATTATTTTTTCCAAATTCCTCTGTTTTCTGGTTAAACCAATCTCCTAAACTTATTACAGGAAATTCTGGATGCTTTGGAACGCCTTCTTGCCATAAACCGGAATTGAACCAAGGCCTATTATCATCTACATACCACTTAGGTACAGTCATAATTATATCAAACTCGTAAGTTGGAAAATTTATTTTCATTAATTCAAATATGAGAATATATTTGATCTTCTCATTAATAAATATTTATATAACGAAGTCTCATTAAGTAAAACGGATTATAGCAAGTGAATAAAGATTAGTGTAAAATTTAGAAAGATTTCGTTTGTGCATTTCTTTCTTAAGATCATTATACTCAAATGAGAGATCATCTAGTTTTCTTACTATAGATTGTATATCTTTTTCAATAAACTTTATATCTTCTTCTAATTTTTCTAACTGAGTCAATTTTTCTTGTTTTTTAGTCTCATCCTTTAGATTAGAAATATTTAATCGTTGCTTTTCAGAGGGTCTTTTGTGTATCTTTATTTCTAACCTTTCTTTTAACGACTCTAGTTTAAAATTTAAAACTTTAATTTTATGGTGGTAAATTTTTTCTTTTTTAGTTTGCTCGATTTTAAAAATTTTATCGTTTAAATCTTTTATTTCTTTTTTCCACTGTGAAGTTTTCCGTTTTACAGCAGATTTTGCTCTTTGAGTAAGATTTTCTATAATGTTTGGATTTATTTGAGTTTTTAGAATTTTCTGGCTAAAATCGAAAATGATTTCAAAATTCTGGATATCTAAAATAAAATCAGCAAAATCCTCAACTTCATTCTTATACTCATCTATAACAATTGCAGAAAATTGATTTTCTAAGATATATCCCTGGAATTTTATTTTAAAAATTAGTAAATACAATTGATTTTCTTCTTTAATTTTATTTAAAATAGGTTTAGGAATTAATTTTTTGTTTAAGAATAATACCGTAAATAACCCTTCAAAAGAGTTACACATACAAAAATCTAAGATATTATCAATTAAGGGATGTCCTAAAGCAAAAAATTCAATGTCTTCTCTTTCCCTTGCTAAATCTAAATCAAATGTTCCTCTGTATTCCTTTAAAAGCTTATAATTTGGATTTTTCAAAAAATTATTATTTAATTTGATTTTCGTTTCAAAATTGATTGTAGGAGAAAATTTATTTTTAGTATGATTAGAATATTCTAAATTACCATAAGCTTGTTTATCTAAATTGAAAAAGTATTTCATTAGAAGAAATAATTCATTATGGCTTAGTTTAACTTCTTCACAGGATGCTAAGGACGTAATTAAATCATCAACTTGAAATGATTTTTTGTCAATCATTAAATCATCCAATTGCATTTCCACTTCTTTCGCTTTTTTAATTTCTAGATCTAATTTTCTATTAAGCTCATTCAATCGTTTTCTCTTCTTACCCTCATCCTCCGTGAAGATTAAATCTTTTAAATCTTTTTCAATGCTTCCGATAATAGGTTCTAACTGACCTATTGATTCTTCGAATAGGTGAATACGTTTATCTAGTGCAAACACTATATCTGTTTCAATTGTTCCTTCTAAGAAAAAATTATAGATATAAATTTCTTTTGACTTTTGCCCAATTCTATCAAGTCGACCTATTCGTTGTTCTAATTTCATAGGATTCCATGGTAAATCATAATTTATCAAAACGCGACAAAACTGAAAATTTCGACCTTCTCCTCCAATTTCAGTAGATATTAGGATGGCGAGCTTTTTTGAGGAGCGAAATCTCTCAACCGCATTATCCTTTTCTAATTTATCCATACCACCATAAAAAATTTCAATCTCATACTGTTCTTCCTGCTTTTTTAAAAGATTCTTCAGATAAAATAAGGTATCTACAAATTGCGTAAATATTAAAATTTTTTCACTTGTATTTTGTCTGTAAATTTGTTTAATTAGTTCTAATAATTTATCACATTTTGAATCATAAGGAATAGATTTTAATTCTTCATAGAAATCTTTCAATATCTTTTCTTGATTAATCAGATTTGAAGATTCCTCCGGAGGTTCTTTCGATATTTCTCTACGATAATTTAAACTTAATTCCTTATCAAGATATTCTTCTTCTAATTCAATTTCATAAAATTCAGGGTCTTCTTCTTTTAAACTCTCTAAATCTACTGTTAAGCTTTTAAATCGATCAATTTGTTCTAATCTTCTTTCAAGGCTTCTTAAGATAGCATACTTTGAACTTGTTAATAGCTTTTGTAAAGTAGCGATGATAAATCCAATCCCAATATTTTCTTTATTTAATGTAGAATTATAAATCTTGGCTAGGTAAAGGCGAATTTTATTATAAATCTCCAATTCTTGTTTTGTGGGATTAACCATGATTGTATTTACAATTCTTTTATTTAGAAATTCTTCTGAAAACACATTCTTTTTACGATTTCTTATTAAAAATTTTGATAAGGTGTGATCCTTTTCAATTTTTTTCAATAAATTCATTTTATAGATATCATCATTGAGCCGATGAAGAATTTGGTTATCTTCTTGCGTTCTGTCAGTATAATGGAGATCCTTTAAAAGTCTAATCGTATTTTTTACTTCAAAGTTATTCAATTTTTCAATTTGGTTAACATTCGAGATAAGCAGATTAATAAAGGGCATATTTTTTCTAAAATGCTCAAAATCAGAAAAATTATCAAATGCTTCTATTTGAATAAGTTCAATTAATGAATATAATTCAAAAGAATGTAATTGTAGAGGAGTAGCAGATAATAACAACAATGATTCGGTAGAGATGCTTAATTTTCTAGCTAGCTCGTAATTGAGTGTCTCTCTATAATTTCCTGTAGTTGTATTAATCAAATATCTTCTTAAATGGTGAGCTTCATCGAAAATCACGATATCCCATGAAATTTGGGATAATAATTCGTTGTATGACCTATTACGTGCAAATTGAAGTGAGCAAATTATTAAATTATCATAATAAAATGGGTTTTGAAGAAAATCTACTACTTTATTATTTCCTATTTTGGATAATTCCTTTACTTTTTTACCATCATAAACTTCAAACGCAATATTAAATTTATTTTGCATTTCAAATTGCCACTGTTTAACTAAAGTAGCGGGAACGATTATTAAAATTCTTTCTGCGAGATTCCTCGCCATCATTTCTTTGATAAAAATCCCTGCCTCTATAGTTTTCCCAAGACCAACTTCATCTGCCAAAATTACTCTTGGAAAATATTCTTCTGATAATCTATGTGCTACATTTATTTGGTGTGGCATTAAAGAAAGTCTAGAATTAGTTATACATTTTACCTGATATGAAGTGTAATATGAATAGAATAGATTTGCCCAATATTTTATTAAAAATTTCTGAAAAGAATCCAATTTTTGACTGTAAATTATTCGCTTTATAGGGGTTTCATATTTAGAAATTATTTCATATTCATCAATTTGCTCTAATTTTCCATTTGGATATAATACTTCATATGAAATTTGACCCTTATTAATTAGAAAATTATCTGAATTTATTGTACCTACTCCTTTCTTGGTTATGATTCTTTCATTCGAACTAAATATTTTATGAATGAGATCGATGGGATGGATGATTTTGTTAAGATTATTTTCGAATAATACTTTATATTTTAAAATGAGATAATCATCTTCAGAATCGAGTGATTTAGATGCGGGGATTTCGAATACCTTTATTATCCTTCCAATTCCGAGCTCATGATTTAATCTATAAATCACGAGGTTACCCACATCAAATTTCTGACCTTGGCAATATACATTAAAGCATTTAGAATATCTAGATTCTAAAGAATTATTACAGAATGGACAATGATATTTAAATTCGTTAATTTTGATAACCATAAAGTTAATAATCTGTCTATTTAATGTTAATATTATTATTAAAAGTAAAAATTTTGTCATTTTAATTTATTAGGGTTATAAAAATGGAAGTTGAAAAAAAACCTGAGCCAACCTACATAGGAAAGAATGATAATTTAATATTTATAGTCCCAAAAGAGCTATTTACTATGAAATTATCATCAGAACAGAGATTAGATCCTGAAAGAGCTAAAGAGTTTAGTGGGTATCTTCGGGATACATTTAAAGGCTTTCAAAGTGCTAATAAAACAAAATATCGAAATTCAGATAAAAATAATAAAATCGAAGCACCAGCCGAATTCTGGACTATGTTTGAACAAATTAGTAAAGAGAAAGGCATGGATCTGATAGGTTATACACCCGTACTCGAAAATTATATCTTTAAAGGGCTACCAATAGTTGGTAAGAACGCCATTGTTCTTGGAATGGAAATGAAATGGGATAAAATAAAGAATGCCCCAAGTATAGATTGTGGTATCGAAGCATTTAGAGTTTATAAGATATTAGGTGAAATAACTATTGAATTAACAGAATTTTTACAAGATCAGGGTTATAGAAGTGAAGCCCATCACCCATTTGGAGGAAAACTTTTATTTACTGCTCATGCAGTCGCAGCGAATTTGGGATTTATGGGGCGAAATGGACTCATTATAACTCCTGAATTTGGGCCACGTCAAAGATGGAGCATAATTACCACAGATGTAACTATTCCAGAGCAACCAAAACGAGATTTAAGTGAATTCGAAGACATCTGTAAAAATTGCGGATCTTGTGTAAGAGAGTGTTTAGGAAAAGCTACTTATGATGAACCGGTAGAGAAAATTAAGGATTCAGGTATAATAACACATATTGATCGATCTAAATGCATAGAAAGCTTAATATCAAATAATTACTGTTCGAACTGCTTAAAAGTATGTCCTATAGGTCAAAAAAGATAAATATTCGTTAATAAGAATCATAAAGTAAATTGAAAGGGCATTTTTATAAATAATTATTTTAATTAATTTGTGGACATAGAAAATTAAAGTATTAGGTTAATTCCTTAAGCCCCATCCTTAGGATATAATGTGTAATATTCTTTCTGTTCTTTTTTCACTTTTAATCTTCTTTTCCACTTATTAAAATTAGGAAAGTAAAACAAATAGAAGAGATATGTTATCAGAAAGGCCAAACCGAATAAAATCCCGAAAAAGATCAGAACAAGGAAGAAATTGGTTGTTAATAAATAAGAAATAGGCCATATGAATAGAAAAAGACACATAAGAACCACGTCCAAAATTAACCATAGAGAAATAATCCCACTCCACTTTCTTAGTTTATATTTCCTGCCCAAGGTTAAATTCAACGTAGAAGATTTCCTCTGCGAAGGAATCTCATTTTTTTTCTGTTCAGTATTTTCTATTACTCCGGTCATATCATATTATTTTTGGCAATCAATTTTACTTAAGATACTATCGTTTTTAAGCTCTTGATCTCTCAAACAAAAAATTTATTACTAAAATTTTTAAAAATACTTTCAAGAAAAAATTATATTATTAAGTTATAATTTTAATTTTATCGTTATTTATCTAAATATTTTTTTCTAAGGTATTCATCTATTGCTTTAGCTGCTTGCTTGCCAGCACCCATTGCCGAAATGACCGTAGCACTACCAGTCACAATATCCCCACCTGCAAATATTTCTTCGATACTAGTCTGGCCATGCTCATTTGTTTCGATATAGCCCCATTTATTCAATTCTAATCCAGGAATAGACTTTGTGAGAACAGGATTCGCTCTTGTACCAACCGCTACTATTATAGTATCTGTATTTATTAAATATTCAGAATTTTCTATGGGGATTGGGCTCCTACGCCCTGATTGATCAGGGGTACCTAATTTCATCTTTATAACTTCCATTTGCTTAACATCGTCATGTTCATCTCCGATAAATCTTACTGGATTTGTTAAAAATTGAAATTTTACTCCTTCTTCAACAGCATGATGATACTCTTCTTTTCTTGCGGGCATTTCTTCTTCTGATCTTCTATAAACAACTATAACTTGTTCAGCACCTAATCTTAAAGCTGTTCTTGCTGAATCTAAAGCCACATTTCCACCACCTATTACAGTTACGATTTTTCCGATTTTTATAGGCGTATCATATTCAGGAAATCTATAAGCTTTCATTAAATTTGACCTAGTTAAGAACTCATTAGCCGTCAAAACACCATTCAAGTTTAATCCTGAAACTTTTAAAAAAGTCGGTAAACCAGCTCCTACCCCTACAAAAAAAGCTTTAAATCCCATTTCTTTTAAATCATCAATTGACATGGTTTTTCCAATAATTGCATTGTAATTTACTTTAACATCCAGCATTTTCAATGTTTCAATTTCATCTTTAACGATTTCTTTAGGTAACCTAAATTCGGGTATTCCATAAGTTAAAACACCGCCTCCTGCATGAAATGCCTCAAAAATTGCGACATCATATCCTCTCATCGCTAGTTCTCCTGCACAAGCTAATCCAGCAGGTCCAGAGCCTATTACTGCAACTTTTATACCTGTTGGAGGGGCACATTCAGGGCATTCCTTTAATTTATTTTTTCGTTCCCAATCGGCAATATATCTTTCTAAATAGCCAATTGCTATAGGCTCTCCGAGAGATCCCAATAAACATGATTGCTCACATTGTGTTTCTTGTGGGCATACTCTTCCACAAATAGCGGGTAAAAGGTTACTAGCTTTTATTTTATAGAGGGCGGCGATTTGTTTTTCTTCTCTTAGAAGTTTAATAAATTCCGGAATTCTAATATTTACTGGACAACCTGTAACACATAAAGGTAAACCACATTGTAAACACCTTTGTGCTTCTAATTTCATCATTTCATCTGTTAAGCCATATGGAACTTCTTCAAAATTTTTTATCCTCTCGCTAGGAGGTTGCTCTAGCATTTTTGTCCTTCTTAGTTCAATATACTTTTTATGTTTAGAATTGGCAATTCTACTTAAAACTTTAAAGCTTTCATCATCTTCCCGAATCTCCTTTTTGCTGATTAGATTCATATCGAATGCTTTTTGGCAAAATTCATCACCTTTTTTTGTCCGAATTATTACAGTTGACCATCCTGGTTCTGAACCGATAGATCCTACTGAAATATCAGCATATTCTGCAGTTAAATCATCGCAAAAAAAGCATCCAAATCTTCCATATTTCTTGATTCTTTTAATAGGAATTTTAGAGATATTGCTTGCTTGATCATAAATGATAAATTTACCTTTATCTATATCCATCTTTTTAATATCAGAAGGAAAGACTTGAAATTCATTCTTTAAGAGTTCCACGATTTTATGATAATCAAATGACTCCATGCAAAATACACCAATTTTTAAAGCAATATTATCAAAAAATGGTTTATTTAAAGGAAGAATGGAGATTTTTTTAAGTGCTTTCATTATACAAGGTGTTCCTACTACAGCAATTTTTTTATGATCTTTCGCATCGTAGAAGATTTTAAGTAAAGGAACATTCGTATATTTTGTACCCGCAGTTTTCAAGAGTTCTTCTTCGTTCTCAACGAAAATAGGTAATGGTTTTAATGGTTGATCACCTAAAGTAACTGCGAAAGAACCATCAATGTAGCCTTGCTTAAATGCATTTTTAAGCAAAGTAGTCACTATGCCGCCATCTTGGGCCACACTTTTTATTCTAGCTTCGGTTGTTTGAGCCGTACATAGTGTACGGTAGTACTTAAATTGATCTTTGAACTTAACATCCGGATCAGTATGTTCTAATCTATCTATTCGCGTTGGAAAGAAAGATCTTGGACAAGCAGAAAAACATAAGCCGCAGTTTATGCATAAATCCTCATCAATTTCAAAGGTTCCTTCTAAATAATCTATTGCATTTACTGGGCAAATAGCGACACATAATCCGCAACCACAACAAAGATTTTTCTCCTTAATGAGCTTAGTACTGGGAAATAAGCCTGGATGATCTGAATTTTCAATAATCTCTCGAAAAAATCTAGGGTGCTCATTTAAAAATCCAAGTAATCCTAATTCTCTCAAATAGTCAATATTTACTTCTACAATCTCATCTGATAATTCCAATTCTTCTTGAATTCTTTCAAAATTAATATCACCTAATTCTCTAATCTTTTCTAATATTAGGTTCCTTATGTTTTCTGCTTTTGTTAATGAATCAATTAATTTATCGAATTGAGCTTTATTATATTTACGAATTTCCAAAATTTTATCTTCATTCGTGACTAAAAGTTTAATTAAAGGAGATTGAACTTCCATTTTAAGATCCCTCGCTTTGGAATTTTCCAATTGCCTTACATTGATGATTGTATTGATCTAATGATTCTTTTTCTTGATCAATAAATCTTTTTGAGCGATTTAATAGATTATCAAAATCAACCATATGTCCATCAACATCAGGACCATCTACACAGGCATAATATATATCGCCATCGACTGTTGAGAAACGACATCCTCCACACATTCCGGTACCATCAATCATAATAGTATTTAAGGAAACGTATGTCTTTACCTTAGGTAGATCTCCAGAGCCATCTGTGGTCCGTGCTACGAATTTCATCATAATTAAGGGACCTATCGCAATTACTATGCTTATTTTTTGTCGAACTATGATTTCCTTCAAGGGTTCTGTCACTACCCCTTTAATTCCTTCCGTTCCATCGTCAGTACATATTATTAATTCATCACTTACACTTCGCATTTTTTCGCGCCAAAATAATAATCCTGTATTTCTTGCTCCTATAATTGTTATGACTTTATTTCCTACTTCTTTTAACTCTTTTGCTTGAGGATAACAAGGAGCAATTCCTACACCACCTCCAATAATAACAACGGGATATTCATATTTTTGTATATGAATATTGTTTCCTAAAGGTCCGACGACATCAAGAATCTCATCACCTATATTTTGATGTGAGAGTAATTTTGTACTTTTACCAACAACTTGGAATACAATTGTTATGGTCCCATTATTTCTATCATAATCAGCAATAGTTAAGGGAAACCTTTCTCCAGTTTCATTAATTCGTAGAAGTACAAAGTTCCCAGCATATGCTTTTTGAGCTATTAATGGAGTTTGGATAACCATTTCAAACAATATACCACTAGTGCCTAGTTCTTTTTTTTCTAAAATTTGATAGGGCATTTTAAATAATTAGCTTTTTTTAAGACTTAAGAATTCTAAATTAATTAAACATTTTTAAATTGATGATTATTAATTAGAGAAGATGTGCTAATTGAAAAGAAATTTTATTAATTAGGTGTTTATATATAAGCTATAAAAATTAGTTAAGAAAGAGTAATTTTCCAATAAATGTAGTTAAATCCATAATTTTAATTTTATGTTTTTGTTCTTTCTTTTCATTAAGATAACAATTAAGATGGGCTAAACACTTAGGGCAACTAACGATTAAATAATCTGCACCCGTATCAATAGCTTCTTGTATTCGTTCGGCTTGTATCATTCTTGAATATTCATTACAACTAATATAGGAAGAAACTCCACAACATAAAGCATCAACTTTGTTACTTTTCATTTCAACTAATTCAACAAAAGGGATTTTATTAAGTATTTCTCGTGGAGCATCATAAACATTACTCATACGACCAAGTCTGCAAGCATCATGATATGTAACTTTTATTTTTTCCATGATAGGAAATTTTAAATCCTCTAACAAACCTGCTTTTTGAATATACTCTGTAATATGATAAATTTCGAAATCGAATTCTTGAGAATCTTTGAATAATTTTTTATATTCATACTTCCATGTATAATACCCTTCCGCACAACTGAATATTATTGTTTTAACTCCTGCATCCTTGAATAGTTTAACATTATATTTTGCTAATTTTTCAAATGATTGTATATCTCCTTGCCATAGACTATCATGACCACAACATTTTTCATCTGAAAGGACTACCGGTTTTATATCTTTCTGATTTAATAACCCTATTACTGTTTTTGGAATCTCTAAAAAGTCTGAGGCATCATAACATTGAATGGTCGGTTGGATTCCATAAACGCATTCTTGTACATCAGATTCTTCACATGCATTTACATATGCATCGATTCTTTGATCCGTGCTACAACAAATATTGCAATTTAAACATCTACTCGCTTCTTGAATTGCTCGTTCTTCAGTCATTCCTAATTCTACTTCATCAAATCCTCGTAACCTTTTTTCTAAAGGCAGAATATCTAATGTTTCTTTAGGTAAATCTTTAGCATATTTTTTAGGTATAGGAGCTATTTTTGAATATTTCCTTTCTGTTCGATTCTTCTTCAAATCAATGCCTCTAAGATATCTATCAATCGACTCAGCAGCATCATAACCGTGAGCGATGGCTCTAATTGCTATCCCTTCTCCCTCAATTACATCCCCACCAGCAAATATATTTGGGATACTCGTCTGTAGGCTTAGATCATCAGCTTCAATTTTACCCCATCTATCAATTTTTAACTGATCATGAGCTGCTTCTAAAAGGGTTAAATCAGTTCCTTGTCCTATCGCAAGGATCATCACATCTATATTCATTTTAAATTCTGAACCGTCAATTGGAATGGGACGTCTCCTGCCAGAAGGATCAGGTTCACCAAGTTCCATTCTTATGCATTCTACTTCTTTAATATTTCCTTCTTTATCTCCAATTACTCTTGTAGGATTGGTCAAAAATTGAAATTCAATATCTTCTTCTTTTGCCATCTCTATCTCTTCCTCGGAAGCAGGCATTTCTTTCTCAGAGCGTCTATAAATTATAATAACCTTTTTCGCACCTAATCTTAGAGCAGTTCTTGCAGAATCCATGGCAACATTACCACCCCCAACTACGCCAATGACTTTATCTTTGAAATTAAATTGTTTTTTAGTTAGGTTCTTTTCTTTAAGAAAATTTAGACCACATAACACATTTTTAAGGTCTGCACCTTCAATTTTCATTTCTAAGCACGTTTGTTGGCCTATTGAGATAAAAAATGCTTTATATCCTTGTTTTCCTAATTTTTCAAATGTTAAACTTGGACCGATAGCAGTGTTTGTCTTTACTTCAACTCCCATTTTTTCGATAAATTCAATTTCATAATCTAAGATATAAGCAGGTAATCTATATCTAGGGATTCCAGATCTTAAAGTTCCTCCTTTGTATATTTCAGCTTCAAAAACAGTAGGTCTATATCCTTTTCGTGCGAGAAAATAAGCTGCTGACAATCCACCCGGTCCAGCTCCGATTACAGCAATTTTTTCCTTATTTTGATCTACAGGTTTAATTTTTGATTCTAATTTATTATTCAATTCAAAATCTGAAATGAATCGCTTTAACGCCCGTATCCCAATAGGATCATCTATATCCTTGCGATTGCAGGCGAGCGCACAAGGTTCTGTACAAATACGAGCACATATCATAGGAAAGGGATTTTTTTCTCTAATTAAATCAATAGCTTCTTGAAATTTACCTTCTGCAATTAAAGCGATATAACCTTGAACATCAATTCCCGCGGGGCATGCGTTTGTGCAGGGTGGAATAGAATTCATAAAAGGCAAACACCCCATAAAGTAGGCAATTTCCCCTTTGTTTGTTATTTTTAAATTAGTATTTTCTAAAAAACCAAGTTTATTATGAGTATCAATCAAATCATTTGCCATTAAAAAAGGCAAATTTGAATATTCTCTATCGTGATGAGCTTTAACTTTTTCTACCTCTAACGGTTCATAATCTGAAACAAGACTCCTTAGTTTTAAAATAATATCAAGAAAGTTAACACCAGTTTTATCTTTAAACATAGGGCAGTATTCCATACATGTACCACATGTTAAACAACTCCAAATATTATTACGTTCTAATGCTTCTTCTGGCGTTAAAAAAGTTAAATCCATAATTAATTGCCTCGGAAAAAATATTCCTATCTGAGAGAGGGGACATACATTTACACATCGATTACAGCTATAACAATAATTTGCAGCTGCTTTTACTTTATCTATAACTTCTTTCGGAAGTTCAGTTTGTATCTTTTTAGCGCCTTCTGTATCTTTAGATTCAGTCATTATAATTCAAATTAAGTCTTTATTGTTGATAAATATAGATGATCAAAATTTTTATATAATTTGATTATAGAAATAAAGAAAGTTGACCTTTTACTTAAAAATTAATAATAGTATTAACCGAATGATAAAAAGAGTAGATGAATCACTTATTTAAAATAATTATGAAGATCAAAAGCATTTACGAAAATTGTTGAGACTGGGATAAATACGCTTGAAGAAATTCATACTGAGTTATCTCAAAGGAGTTTTTTCATGGAAAGTGTTTTATTTTTATTAAACCGAGAGATCTCCTTCCTATAAGAGTAGAACTCTAATTAAATAAATTTACCTTTTATAATATTTTATGATATAATTAGCGAATTTTAAATAAAATAAAAACAAAATAAAAATTAACTTTCAATAAAACACAATTTTAGGGAATTAATTATAAGGGAATTATTTGGTATAAAAGTTATTCTGATTAACAAATAACCTAATAAATAGTTATTCTCTATCTAAATTGTTCATTAAAAAAAATATTCAATAAAGAAATATTGTGAAGAATATGAGTAAATCTAAAGAGATACCAGTCCCAGATGAGATAAAGGGATTTTCCCAAGTTAGACTTGACGTAGATTTAACAAATGGAAAAATTGCTAAATCCGAATTATCTAATGAATTCTGCCGAGATTGGATAGGAGGCTATGGATTTGGTGCTAAAGTTCTTTGGGATGAATTGAAACCGGGTATTGACCCATTAAGTCCTGATAATATATTTGTTTGGGCAATTGGACCTTTTCCAACTACAATTCTACCAACTAGCTCTAAATATGGAGTGTTTGCAAAATCTCCTTTGACAGGAATGTTTGGTATGGCCATTTCTTCTGGTTCTGTAGGTGCCCAAGCTCGTCGAGCTGGCGTCAACATGATAGTATTTAAAGGGAAATCTCCTGAACCAGTTTATATGGTTGTAGATGATGATGATTACTATTTTGTTCCTTGTGAAAAGACGGTATGGGGTAAAGGTAATTTTGAAACGGAAGAAATATTAAGAGAAGAATTCCAAGATCAAAGATTAGCAGTGATGTCAATTGGACCGGCTGGCGAAAGAATGAGTAGAATTGGTTGTATTACCAATGATAGAAACAGACAAGCTGGTAGAACCGGAATGGGTGCCGTTATGGGTTCAAAGAACCTTAAAGCCATATGTTTTAGGGGAACTAAAAGTACTAAAGTAGCTCAACCTGTAGAATTTTATAAAATGGCTAAAAAACTTATTAAGGTAGCAAATGGTCCTGCTACTGCTAAATATCGCGATCTAGGAACTCCAGCTGGACTAACAAGCTATAACAAACTTGGAATGATGCCTACACGTAATCATCATGAAGGTACATGGGAAGAAATAGATAACGGTGCTTTCACAGGTGATACTTTGAATGAAGATTGGGTTGTTAAGAAAGTAGCTTGCTCACAATGTTCTATAGCATGTGATCATCTGGCAAGAGTTCCAAAAACCCATCCCGAGTATCCAAATCTCGTAGCAAGTATTGACGTAGAAATGTGCTACTCATTCGGAACCAATACAGGTTGTTCTGATTGGCCCACAGTATTTAAATGTGTGTCTTTATGTGATGATTTAGGTATTGATGCCATCTCAGGAGGAGTAACCGCTTCTATGGCTTGTGATCTTTATGAAGATGGCTTAATTACAAAGAAAGATTTAGGATATGAATTACCGTTTGGATCGACCACAAACCTAGCAAAATTTACAGAGGAAATGATTCTCGGTAAAGGTTTTCCTGGAAAGATTTTTGGAGATGGATGTAAGCAAGCAGGAATCAGATTAGAAGAAATGGGACGGAAAAATGCTAGTTATTATGGAATGCATATTAAGGGGTTAGAAATGCCTGCATTTGATCTTCACGGAATGACTTCATTCGCAGTAGGAGAGAGTGTTTCGATACGTGGTGCATGTCACTTACGTAATGGTTCGTATGGACTCGATGCTAAAGGAACTTTTGATCGCTTCGGTTATGAAAAGCCATTGGAAAGAGGTAAAAAAATTAAAGAGGTTGAAGATATATACGCAATAATAGATTCTTATATCATCTGTAAGTTTACTCGGGGAATTTATGAAAGTGATGAAGAAATGGCAAAAGTTTTTGAATTAGTTACTGGAATTCCCCACACAGAAGCGTCTATAAATCAACGTGGGGATGCCATAGTTAATCTTTCTAAATGTTTTAATATTCGAGAGGGCTGGACTAGAGCTGATGATCATCCTCCAGAAAGATTTTTCAAAGAAGCCCATACAAAAGGACCAGCAAAAGGAGTGACTTTAAAGGAAGATGGATATCAAAAACTATTGAGTGGTTATTATGAAGCTAGAGGATGGGATACTGAAACAGGATTTCCTACTGACGCAACTTTAAAGAGTTTAGGACTCGACTTTGTTATAGGGAAACTAAAACCAGCCGGAGGGAAAAAGTAAATGTCTGCAAAGAAAAAGAAAATTCATCGATTTATAATCGTCGACCCAAAATTATGTACAGGATGTGAAACTTGTGAGTCTGTATGTTCTTTTGTTCATGATGCGGAATTTAATCCAATTAATACAAGAATTCATAGAGTGAGAATTGAACCCGTTTTCAATATTGCATTGGCGTGTCAAAAGTGTGAAGATGCTCCATGCATCCGATCATGCCCTGAGAAAGCTTTAGATAAAGATGAGGAGGGTTCAATCTTAGTAGATGATGATAAATGCAATGGATGCGGATTCTGCATTCGGGCATGTGATTTTGGAGTTATTAGTTTGCACTTAAGCACTCAAAAAGCTCTGGTTTGTGACCTATGTGAAAATATGAAAGAAGATTTTATCGATCCCGAAGTTGGTAAAAAAGAGCCTCAATGTATTGCGGTTTGCCCCAAAGAAGCTATTAGTCTAAAGAATGTGGAACAGATTGGTGAAGAAACTCGTATAGATGCGGTTAAACGCTTGTTTGGCGATGTTTCAGAATTTAGTAGCAAATAATCAATTTTTTATTCTATTTTTATTTTTATTGTTTTTCTTATTATTTTCCTTAACTATTTTATCTAAAAATTGGCAATATACATATAAATTATTGAATTTAAAAATTAAAAAAAAAAATCGAAATTTGTATTAATATTTACTTACTTTGACATATATTTTAGGCATTTTGGTAATAACTAAAAATATCAATAATCCTACTACCACTCCTGTAATTGCTCCAATATAAAAATCTATTGAAAAGTTCAGGAGAAATACAATTAAAAAAGCTATAACAAGAATAGCTATAATTATTAATATTTTAATGACCCAAGAAATGTCTTTTCCTCTTTCGGTACTCATAATTTAATTCCTCTCTCTAAAAATATTTTAATTTATTCCTAATTTTTTTCTTAAAAAAACTTTACTCTGATGGGTGACCTGTGTGCCTGATTTTTTCACGTTCAGAAAGTTTGTATGACAATTTCTTTTTTAAATCGGATAATTCATTTTGTAAATCTTGTATCTCCATTTCTTTTTCAACAATAACTTTTCTTGCTTTAGATAATTCTTTTTTTTGACTATCAACTTGGGTCTTAGAATTTGATATTTTATTTTCAGGTTGATTTGATTTAATTGCTTTTACATATTCATATTGTTTTTTTGATAACGTTTCTCTTTGTTCTGCAGCATGAATCTTTTCCTTTGCGAGATTTAGCATTACTTTTGATATTTGCTTTTCTAATCCTGCCGTTTCAGAATGTAATCTTGCTAAATCTTCTTGGATTATAGCAACACGTCTATTGTATGAAGAGGCTTCTTCTTCTGTTCTCAAATCCGAGTCAGAAAAATCTAAAATGCCTTTTTTCATCACTTCAGTCTTTTGAATAAATAGATTCATTTTTTTTTCTGCCCATTCACGCTTAATTTTTGTTAAATCAAATTCTTTTTCTGCTAGTAATTCTCTAGTTTTTGCTCTTTTTAATTCCAATTGGGCTACTTCTTTAGATTGATTAGCAAGTTGTTTTTCTTGAAGTGCCAATTTTGAATTCTCCTCAGCCATTAATTCTATTTTACTAATATCTTCCATTTTTATACGCCTAACGGATTTCTATTAAGCTTAGATTGTGTAGACGAAAATTTAAGGTTTTCTATAATATTTTAAAAATTAGTAGATTAATGAAAGATAATATTAGTTAAACTAGCTTTTTTTGATTTAAATTCCACTTTTCATTCAAAATTATTGACAATCCTTTAAAGGCGTCATAAAACCACCTGCTGCCCTTTTGGTTAAAGGGAGCATTTTTTTACATTCTTTTATTTGGATACCTTTATCTGTAATAAATCTACCTATTCTTTCAGCTTCTATTTGTATATCATCTTGTAGAGCTTTATTAATAAAATTAAAAAGGAGAAGTTTAATAATAGGATATGGTTTTTCTACAATATCCCAAATACCAATAATTCTTCCATTATGTAAAATAGTAGAAGTAGCATTACCAGTTCTATCAAATACGTAATTATAATCTTCTATCTTAAGATATCTTTCTCGTTCCTTATATCCCATAAGATAGGGATCAAGCATTGGCAGTAGATTAATACACTTTTTATTATTATCTAAGTCAATATCTTTTAATTTGTTGACATCTACGCTATTGAGTAAATATTCATCAGTAAAGTCTGTAATTTTAATTTTTTCAATTTTATCAGTTAAGTTATGAAGTGCTTTTTTAACTTTACCTTTACTTATACCTAACCACCAAACAATATCATTTTCAGTGCAAGGTCCATAAGTCTTAATATATTTATGTATTAATAGCTCTATAGCTTGTTCTTCATTATATATCTTAAGATTTAAATCAGGAAAATACTTTTTAAAAGGAGCGTAAAGAATTCTTCGATCTTTCCAACTTTTTAATGGTTTTGCTCTAATTAATTGCATTCTATCACACATTACAGATATAATAGCGGATATATCCTTTTGAGAGTTTAATATTTTCTTTATTTGAGATGTGGACATTTCATTTTGATTTAACAAGTTTATAATTTCCTTTGATAATTTCTCATATTCTGCTATTGAGACGTTTCGATAGTTTAAATATTTATTTTCGATACTTTCTGTTAAATATCTATTAGCATTATATACGATAGGAATCATTTCTTTTGTTTGAATAAATAAAGTTTTACGCATTCCACGAATTCTTCCTAGAGATTTCTTAGCATATAATTCTTTATCTAAATCCTGTTTTTCAAATTTTTTAGTTCTAATAAATAGTTGAATATAAGGTTCAAAAGTACCTGTTGCGTGTAATCCGCATAAATCATCTATAATTTGAAGAACATTATCACTTTTCGAATCTTTAGTAAGATGATGTTTCTTTAAAATAAGTCGATTGATCTGCTCTAAAGAAAATGAATCCATATTAATCCAATTTTTTTAATTTTACAGAAGAATTATATTATTTCCATAAAATTTATTTATAAATTTTATCAATAAATTTAGGTATTTGGTGAACTTTTACTTCTTAAATTTTAAGGATTAATTTGAGGATAATTTTTTGTCGAAGATTTTTTTTTTGATCTTAAAAAATCTAATTTTATATCATAAGAAATGTAATTTAATAACAATTGAACTTTTAAAATAAGAACTATTTACAATCATAATTAAATTGTTAGTATAACAATTATGGATATAATTGTAAAGTAATTCTTCATGAAAAATTAGGAGGATATACTAATAAAGGTGTAAAAAGTGTCTGCAACACAGACCAAGGATAATGAAGAAACTAAAACGTCAGTAGTTGGCGTATTTGTGTGTCGCTGAGGTATAAACATCGCTGGAATCTTAGATGTCCCGAGAATTGTTGAAGAAATCAATAAGGTGGAAGGAGTAAGAGCATTTGAGTATCTTTCTATGTGCACTCAAGGTGGAAGTTCATATATTAAAGAAGAGATTGAAGAATATAAACTAGATCGGATTGTTGTAGCAGCATGCACTCCTATAACTCATCAACCAGTATTCCATGCAATTTTAAAAGAAGCTGGAATTCCTCCGAGGTACTTAGAATTTGTAAACATAAGAGAACATTGTAGTTTTGTACACCAAGCTCCAGAAGTACGTGAAAAAGCACTTCAAAAAGCTATTGAACTTATCAAAGCAGGAGTAGCACGAGCAAGATTATTAGAAGATGTTCCAACAAAAACCGTACCTGTAAAAAGAGCTGCGTTAGTAGTTGGTGGGGGAATTTCAGGATTATCTGCGGCTATTGATTTAGGAGATTCTGGATTTCAGGTCTATCTCGTTGAAAAGAACACAACAATTGGAGGACGCATGTCTCAGCTGGATCGGACATTTCCTACCGATGATTGTTCGATATGAATTCTCGGTCCTAAAATGTTAGAAGCTAATCGACATTCTAAGATTGATCTTCTAACAAATAGCGAAGTTATTCAAGTCGATGGATATATTGGAAACTTTAAAGTTAAGGTAAAAAGAAAGACCCGATATGTTGATGAAATTAAATGTACGGGCTGTGGAGCATGTTCCGATGCATGTCCTATATATGTCCCAAATTATTTCGATGAAAGTCTTTCAGCACGTAAGTGTATAGATATTGCATTTGCGCAAGCTGTTCCTGCACTATATGATATTGCCAGAAACTCTTGTGTAGAATGTTTTGGATGCGTTGATGTATGTGAAGAAGATGCTATTGATTTTAGTATTCAAGATAAAATTATTGATCTTGAAGTTGGAACAATAATCGTTGCTACGGGATGGGATCTTTATCAAGGACCCGATTACGGCTATGGAACTTATGAAAACGTTATTAATCAAATCCAATTAGAACGAATTCTAGCACCAAATGGACCCACGTTTGGCCATTTGAAACGACCTTCTGATGGAAAACGACCTACGAAAATTGTATTTATAAATTGCGTAGGTTCACGAGACATTAATAAGAACCCCTGGTGCAGCGTGGTATGCTGTAATTTATCACTTAAGAATTCCAAACTGATAAAATCAGAATATCCTGACTCAGAAATCTTGTGTACTTATATTGACATGAGATGTGCTGGTAAAGACTATGAAGAATATTATAGGCGTTCTAGAGATGCGGGAATAATTTTTCAAAAAGGACTGGTTGGTAAAATTGAAGAAGACCCTTTAACTAAGAATCTAATAGTACAATTCGAACCTGTAGGAACAGATACCGTTGTTACTATGGAAGCTCATATGGTTGTTCTCTCACCAGCTTCCCTTCCATCCCAGGGTACAGTAGAAATAGCAAAAGTATTAAATATGGAAAAAAGTCCGGATGGATTCTTAAAAGAATACCATGCAAGACTTGATCCGATCAGGACCAAAGTGCCAGGAATATACATCTGTGGATCTGCTCAAGGACAAAAAGAAATTGATAAAGCCGTAAGTCAAGCTAGAGGAGCAGCTTCAGCTGCAGGTATTCCAATGGGGAAAGGAGAATATACCATGGAATTAATCCGTGCTACCCCATTAGATGAACGCTGCGCAAAATGCTATAAATGTATAGAATCTTGTCCATATGAAGCAATATCTGTAAATGAAACAGGAAACTTAGTCGTGGATCTTATACGATGTAGAGGTTGTGGTACATGTGCGGCCATTTGTCCCTCTAAAGCAATTGAACTTACATACTTTAGAGATGACCAATATATGGCTTTAATTGATGAATTACTTCCCATGGAGGAGTAAAGAGGTAAATAAAATGGCAGAAGAACAAGATATAAAGATCATAGCATTTTT
>SMTZ1_10012519_pt1 | contig 22850 bp, 26 predicted proteins | sample DeeMarSWOR136_30_FD_25667 | JGI IMG/M metagenome (IMG submission 25667) | reverse complement strand
GGCCCCGTTCCCGGATACGTCCGCACTTTCTTGGAGCGCAAGCTCGGGGTACAATTTCTCTATTTCCTCCTTCCTTACATGGAAAGCTTCTGCGCCACGTTGCGCATCTGGATACCATGAACCAGTGAAGCGCCTCCCCTAATGGCCGTGACCACATGGACGGCCTCTGTCATCTCTGTCAGATTGGACCCCTTCTCCAGGCAGCTTTGAGTGAAGGCATCGATACAATACGGACATTGAATGGTATGGGCAACGGCTAGGGCAATGAGCGCCTTCTCCCTTTCTGTCAGTTCTCCTTCTGCAAACACGGCGGCGTAATAATCAAAAAATTTTGTGGCCAGATCTTGTGCCTCTTTGCCGATCTCCTCGAATTTTGGTAAATCTTCTGGCTTGTAATAGGTTTCCATCGTACTCCTCCTTTCGCTTGGATCGCCTGGGGCTGGGAAAAACAGCATCCTTTGTTCGCGGATTTGAAACCCTTGCCCCTTTGCACGGGTTGAAATTGTTGGGGTTTTCCCCGCACCGGGATTCACCGCATTTCCTTCATGAGTCTTCCCGCAGCCTCCGGACCCCGGCTTCCAGCTTCATAGAATTGAAGCATGTCCGCCCGGTTGCCGCAGGTTTCACATTCCCACAGAATGGGGGTGAGGAAAGACCAGCACACTTCCACGCCGTCCTGGCGCCAGAAGAGCATGTGGTCTCCCAGCATACAGTCGAGCAACACCTTCTCATAGGCGTCGAGAACAGGGCCCTCATAACCCTGGTGATAGTGGAAATCCATGGTCACCGATCTCAGACAGACCCGTGCCCCGGGATTCTTGGTCTGAAACGTCAAGGTCATCTTTTCATCCGGGTAAATGCCGAGAACCAAGCGGTTTTCGGAAATGTGCTCACCCAGTGTTTGGCGAAACATGGAGTGAGGCACTTCCTTGAACTGGATGGCAATCTCCGTCACCTTTTCCGCCAGCCTCTTGCCGGAGGTCATGAAAAAGGGGACCCCCTGCCATCGCCAGTTGTCTACAAACACCTTCATCATCGCAAAGGTGGGGGTGAGGGACTCGGGGTCTACGCCCGACTCTTCCCTGTAGGCCGGGACGTCCTTGCCGTCAACAACACCACCCCTGTACTGGCCAAGAACCAGATAGTCTCCAAGGTTGTCCACGGGAAAGGGCCGGAGTGATCGGTAAAGCTTCACCTTCTCGTCACGCACCCGGTTCGGCTCGAAAAGGGAAGGGGGCTCCATGGCCGTCAGAGACAAAAGCTGCATCATGTGGTTCTGAAACATATCTCTTAAAACCCCGGACTGTTCGTAATAGCCCGCCCGGTGCTCAATGCCGATGGACTCTGCCGCCGTGATACGGACATGATCGATATAGGTTCTGTTCCAGATCGGTTCGAAGATAGCGTTTGCAAAACGCAACATGAGAATGCTCTGCACCGTTTCCTTGGCCAGGTAATGATCGATCCTGTAAATCTGCCGCTCTTCAAAGTGTTCGTGAAGCGTTCGATCCAGGGCTCTGGCTGTTTCCAAGTCGCGGCCGAAGGGTTTTTCCACCACAATTCTTGACCAACCCCTCCCCTCCTTGCCTTCCGCGGAAAGACCCGCCCTGCCGAGCATTTGGGACGTTGTCCCATAGAGCGTGGGTGGTATGGCCAGATAGAAGATGCGGTTTCCCCTTGTCCCGTAAGCTTTGTTCATGTCGTCGAGGGCCTTCGCGAGTTCCTCAAAAGAGTACAAATCATCATATTCGATAGAGAGGTAGTGAAGGGCTGCGCCGAACTTCTCCCATTGCGGGCGATCCAATTGGCCCTTGCCGCTGAGAGATTTTTCTGTGCGGTCTCTGAAGGCGTCGCTGCTCATCTTGGTTCGGCTGCACCCCACAATCAGAAAAGGGCGGGGCAGCCCTCCGTTGGTGTACAGGTTGTACAGAGCAGGCATCAGCTTTCTTGCCGTCAAATCACCGGAGGCCCCGACAATGACAATGGTGCAAGGGTCGATCGTGCCGTCTATGAGGCATTTGTCACGGGGCAGACCCGGCTCCTGTGCAATGCCCTCGACGATGGTCTCTAAGGTATTGTTCTCAGGATGGCTTGGATTTTCCATAGGCTCCTCGTCAGTTTCATATAAAATCGTTCACGTAATCCTTAAATCCCTTTGTGAAAAAATGACCGAACAAAACCGACGCCCTACTTCTTATCTGCCGCGACCACGGCGTGTCCGCCAAATTCCCGGCGCAGGGCTGCAACCACCTTGTCCGAGAAAGTGTCTGTCTCCTTGGAGCGAAACCGGTTCATCAAAGACAAAGCAATGACGGGCGCTGAAACCCCGCTCTCTATGGCTTGCGCCACAGTCCAGCGACCTTCGCCCGAATCTTCCACATATCCCCGAATCCCCGCGAGTTTTTCATCCTTGGCAAAAGCGTCCTCGGCGAGTTCCAGCAACCAGGACCGGATCACGCTGCCCTGATTCCAAACACGGGCGATGGCGGCATAATTGAAAGATGCCGCATAGGGGGAAGCCTCCAAAATCTGAAAGCCCTCCCCGTAGGCTTGCATCATGCCGTATTCTATGCCGTTGTGGACCATCTTCACAAAGTGGCCGGACCCGGTCGGCCCGCAATACAGGTACCCTCCTTCAGGCGCCAAAGTCCGGAAGACGGGCTCCAAATCGTGGCAAACGTCTTCCATGCCCCCGATCATCATGCAGTAACCCACCTCAAGCCCCCAGATGCCCCCGCTCACGCCCACGTCCATGAAACGGATTCCTTTCCCGGCCAGCATCTCGGCTCGGCGGATATCGTCTTTGTAGTAAGTGTTCCCCCCATCAATGACCGTGTCCCCCTCAGCGAGGAGATCTTTGAGCTGAAGGAGGTGGTCATCCACCGCGGAACCGGCCGGGAGCATGATCCAAACAATACGGGGCGGCGCCAGTTTTTCCGCCGCTTCCTTGAGGCTGTACGCACCGACAGCGCCCTCTCTTACGATCTCGTCCGTCTTCTGAGGTGTCCTGTTGTAAGCCACCACCTCGTGACCACCCTGCAAGAGCCGTCTTGCCATGTTCATGCCCATGCGGCCCAAACCAATCATTGCCAACTGCATGTCCATCGCCTCCTGTCCATCAACATGAAATTGCCATTTCAAATCGGGAAGGCCTCCCGATTTGAAATGTCCAATGTCAAAATCCAAATTTCGTGACATTTTAGCCTAACGAAACAGCTCGGTGATAACGTTGGCCATGGGGGTCTCTTTTCAAAAACGAGATGTCGTTGCCCGGTAATCAGCGTAAGGCCATGGTTGAGGCGGGCGGAGAGCCTTCTGGGAAAATCCACGCAAGGTTCTGTATGGAATCGACTGATGAGGTCCTCCGCCCGCCTTTGCTACCCCTTTTTGCATGACTCTTGCTCGATACCATTCGTTTTTGAAAAGAGACCCCCGTGGCCAACACCTGCGGAATTATCACGCGGCTAAAATGCCACCAAAGCTCAAATAGCTAAAGCCTAAATAGGAGAAAAAAAGCTCATCCCGCACCTTGGTTTCCTACCCGCAGGCCCTTCCCTTGAGATGAAAAAAGAACTTGAGTCCTTTCCTCACCCTGTCCGAGAATATTTTGGGGGACAGATACGTCCCGGCAACACGCTTATTGATCTCGCCCAGGGTGGGGTAGGGGTGGACCGCTGCTGCAAGGGTGGAAAGCTTCACCCTGCCGTTCAAGACAGCCACCCATTCACTGAGCAGTTCTCCGGCCTGAGGGCCCAGGATCTGAACGCCCAGGGGCTTTTCATCCTTGTCCAGAAGCATCTTCACCTTGCCCACTTTTTCCCCTTCTGCAAGGCTTCTGTCATTGTCCTCGAAGGCCTCGGTGTAGACGGTGTATTCAATGCCCCCTTCCTTGGCCCGTTTTTCGTTCATGCCGATACTGGCAAGCTCCGGGTCCGTGTAGGTACACCACGGCAAGAAAGTGTAATTCGCTTTCCTGGGAAGATGAAAGACGGCATTGCTCACCACGATGCCGCCCTCGTATCCCGCAGCGTGGGTGAACTGATAGGCGCCGTTCACATCGCCGGCCCCATAGATGTGCTTCTGGGTCGTTCGCATGCGCTCATCCACCTTGACCCCTTTCCGATCGAAGGCCACATCGATTCGGTCAAGTTGGAGCCCGTCGATGTTCGGGCTTCTTCCCAAGGCCACCAAAACTCTTTCCGCCGTGAGGCGGGTTGTCTGACCCGCCTTGTCCTTGATGGTCACCTCGCGCTCTTGACCAAGATCCCTTGTGTTCTCGACGGAGGCATTCAAATAAAAGGTGACGCCTTCGGCACGCAAGACCTCCATCACCGCATCAGCCATGTCCTTGTCTTCTTTGCTGAGGATCTGTCCGCTCCTCTGGACCACGCTCACCCTTGTGCCCAGGCGGCAGAAGGCCTGCGCCATCTCCGTGGCAATGGGGCCCGCACCAAGGATGATCATGGACTCCGGAAGCCGATCCAGAGAAAAAATCTCCTTGTTGGTGATGTAAGGGACTTTCTCCAGACCTGCTACAGGCGGAATGGCAGGAGAGGAGCCGGAGGCGATCACCCAGTTCTTGGCGGAGTAGGTCTTGCCGTTCAACTGAACGGTGTGCTCATCCATAAAGGCCGGGCACCCGAATTCGACCCGGGCGCCAAGACTGCAAAACCGTGCTTCCGAATCATGTTTTTGGATGGTGGTGATCACCGACTGGATCCTCTTTCGTATCTCACCATAATCCACAGGCGGCACATCCACCTTGGGAAGTCCGTAGGCGGCAGCGTTTTTCATGAAATGACGGACATGGGCTGTTCGAATGAGCGTTTTGCTGGGAACACACCCGTAATGGAGGCAGTCGCCGCCAAGCGCTTTCTCCTTTTCGATGAGAAGCGTTCTGGCGCCCAGCTGGGCCGCCCCGGATGCCACCGTGAGCCCTGCTGCTCCCCCGCCAATAATGCCCATATCATAATCATAACCGGGCATTTGAGCCCTCTTCAATTTCCAATGGTCCAAACCTCTGTTCTCAACTTCCCATTCAAGGACCAGTCATAGTCCAGGCGTTGTAAGCGTTCACATAGAAAGCGACCCTGGACCGGTGTTCTCCAAGATCTCAAGGTACTGGTCGAGCTTGCCTTCCTCCCGCTTGAAGCCTTGATAGTCCACAACCCCATCCTTCACGTGTTTCTGGAGCAGTTCAGCGTAAAGGCTGTGATCCACCCCGTTCTCGGCTCGGCTTTCAGGCAAAGCCCAGAGAAGAAGAGATGTAAAAAATAAAACACAAAATCAATTGATTCCTGATTTTCATCCCCCCATTCCGCATCCCTAGTTCCCTGAATGCCCTCAAGAGGAGATTGCTCCCTCTCCCCCCGGCTCCTCGCATTGACGCCATGATGATTGCTTTCTCATGAGTCTTCCCAGGTGATACAATCGGCCGGGCACACACTCATGACTTCCTGAATCTTCTCTTCGGGATACTCGGAAAGATCCACCACTTCGATATACCCTGTGTCGGCGTTGCGTCGAAAGACCTCGGGACAGAGATCGAGGCACGACTCGCAATCCGTACACGCATACCGATCAATAACCGGGACTTTTTTCACGCCATCTTTTCCCTTTTCCAGCTCTCGTACGCTCCAAGGGTAAACCCTCTGCCGAGCTCGCAGCGGCCACTCTCACGGCCCTCACCTCGGCAAACACGGCAACGGGTTTCGCTGCACCTCTGACAAAAATGGCAATCCGGGCATCTATGCGACCTGTCGTCCATTTTCTCCAAGGTATCCGATCGCTTACTTGGGCAGTTCTTGAGCAATTCTTTTTCCCAGTTCGTGGCAGGCTTCGATTCCTTTCTCGTCGGGGACGTACTGGACCCTCAGGCCCGGATCCACCACCTTGAATTTCATCTCTTCCAGTTCCTTGTTGAGGAGCTTGACCGCTTCACCACTCCAGCCGTAAGAGCCGAAAGCCGCCCCCACCTTGTTTATCGGCTTGAGACCCTTCATGTAGGTGAGAAAATCACTGACCGTGGGGAACAGACCGTTGTTCAAGGTGGGAGATCCCACGATGACAGCCCCGGCGTCCAAGACTTCGGTCATGATATCGCTCCGGTGGCAGCTTCTCAGGTGCATGGGTTTCGCATCCACCCCTTCCCGCCCGAGCGCGGCCACGATCGCCTCAGCCATTTTCTCCGTACTGTGCCACATCGTGTCATAGACCACGATCGCTTTTCTTTTCGGCTTTTGCTCGCTCCATTCGACATAGGCACTGATGATCTTCATAGGGTCCTGACGCCATATAATGCCGTGATCGGGACAGACCATGTCCAGAGCCAGGCCCATGCCTTTGACCTTGTCCACCAGTTTGAGTATGAGAGGAGCATAGAGCAGCAAGATGTTCGCAAAGTATTTTCTCGCATGGGGCATGATGGCGTCCCCAACCTGGTCGTCGAACCTGTCCAAAGCGGCATAATGCTGGCCAAAGGCATCGCTTGAGAAAAGGATCTTATCCTCCTTGGCATAGGTGAACATACTGTCCGGCCAGTGGAGCATCCTTGTCTCCATGAAAGCCAGTGTCCGCTTCCCTATGCTCATTTCACCCCCATCCTCGACCGGCTGGTAGTTCCATTTCTGGGGGAAATGCTTGGAAAGGTTCTTGTGGCCCATCTTGGAGCAGTAGAGCGGTTTGTCTTCGCCCACCCGGTGCATGATCCTCGCCAACCCTCCCGAATGATCCATTTCCGTGTGGTTGCTGATCACGTAGTCGATCTTCTTGGGGTCCACAATCTGACCGATATTCCCGATGAGCACGTCGGCAAAATCCTTTTTCACCGTATCAATTAAAGTGACCTTCTCATCCATGATCAGATAAGCATTGTAAGTCGTGCCCTCATAGGTGGAATACCCATGAAAATCCCTGATGTTCCAGTCAATCACACCAACCCAATACATGTCCTTTGCAATCTCTATCGGCTTCATGTCTTCCTCCATCTCGCTACTGAGTTTTCTTCACAAGTGGCATGGACACCGTAAAGCGGGTGCCTTTCCCTTCTTCGCTTTTCACAAAAAAAGAGCTGCCGGCATGATCTTCGATAATACTCTTGGAAATGCTCAAACCAAGGCCCGTGCCGTGTCTTTTGGTCGTGTAAAAAGGGGAGAAGATTTTTTCTTGTTCTTGCTTGGGAATGCCACAACCCTCATCAACGATCATGATCTCAACCCGGTCGCCCTTCACATCGGATCGAAGAGACAAATGTCCCCCTTTTTCCATAGCCTCAATACCGTTGTTTACAAGATTCAAAAAAACCTGTTTCAACTTTTCTCGGTCGCCCTTGACAATCGCCTTGCCGCCGTCTGTTTCAAAAGAGGTCTGTATTTTCTTAGCCCGGCAATCACTTTTTATCAAGTCGTGAACCTCCATGAGAAGGCTATGGATATCCACGTCTTCTGACTTCACAGTCCTCGGCGAGTAAAACACCCTGAGATCCTTGAGCAGATTTTCCAGTCTCAAGACCTCGTCTGCGATGATTTTCAATTTTTTGAGTGTTTTCTCATCCCTCGCTTGATTGATCAACTGACGGGCGAATCCGCCGATCAACACGAGCGGGTTTTTGATCTCGTGGTTGATCTCTGCCACAACCTGGCCCAGAGCTGCAAGGCGCTCCGATCGGATCATGCGCTCTTGAAGGGCTTTTGTTTCCGTGAGATCCCGGACAATAGCGGTGAAGTACAGTTTGCCTTCCACCTCCGATACGGAAAAAGAAATCCTTGCCGGGAAGGTCTCGCCGCTCTTGCGCGTTGCCGTGATCTCGGTCGCGTGGCCGATCCGTCTGGGGGCCCTCGTCCTGATGTAGCGCTGTACCGCTTTGCGGTGATCCCGACTACAGGCGGGGGCCATGATCACATCGAGGTCGCGGCCGATCACCTCTTCTCGGCTGTAACCAAAAATCCTTTCCGCCGCCTTGTTAAAGTGGAGGACCTTGTGGTTTTGATCTATGGTAACAAAAGCCTCGTTGGTGTTTTCAACAGCACCCTCCAAGATGGCAATATGCTTCTTTTCTTCATAGCACGCGTTCATGTTAAGCCTGTTGCCTTAAACCCTAATGGTACATTTCCTATCTTTACAATATGATTAAAATTAAGCCCCCTCAGCGATTTTGCAATGGCCAGGGGGTGTGATTTTTTCACCACACCTCTCCGGACTCTTATTTGATTCTCTCCACGGAAAAAAAAGAGGAGGGGCGGATTTCCCCTCCTCCATGCAAGATAAGCCATAATGGGCTTTAGGCGGCTTCCAGTTTTTGCCGATCCGCCATATCTCCGCCATATCCATGAGAACCCTCTCTCGGGCTTTGTCAATGCCGAGAGCCTTCCTCTTCTTGTCAATATGGGCAATCATCATTTGGGCCATCTCGTGGGGGTCTGGCGTAAATCCCCATTTTCCGAATCCCTGTTCCTCCAGCCCGCCAAAAAGGTACTTGTGGAACTTGGTCTCCTCGATAATGGGAAAGGTGACGCCGAAAACGGTGTAAACGCCGGATGCCACAAAATAATGGCCGATGGAAATCGCCTTTTCACTCATCCATTCCGGGGCTGCCCCTGCCACAGGCAGGTCGGCGATGCTGTCACCCAGGCCTCCCACGCGCACCATCTCAGCACAGGCGATGAGGATTCGGCTGTTGTCCACACAGGAGCCCAAGCCCAGAACGGGCGGCATGCCCACGGTTTCGCACACTTCCCTCAGACCCGCACCGGCCAAGTGAGCGGCTTCCGGCGTGTACAGCCCCGCCTTGGCAAGGGCGATCTGGGAGCATCCTGTTTGAACCACCAGCACATCATTTTTGATCAGATCCTTCACCAGCTCGACGTGCACATAGTCCTGTTTGACACGCGGGTTCGTGCAACCTACCACGCCTGCAACACCCCGGATTCTTCCATTGATGATGTTGTCATTGAGAGGGGTGTAAGAGGCCCTGAACGTCCCGCCCAGCATGTAGTTGATGTATTCATGGGAAAAGCCGTGAATTCCCATATTCCTGATGTTGGGAATCTCGATGGGCATTTTACGGTTCTTGAACCTTACAATGGCATTTTCCACAATCGCATCTGTGCACGCTCTCGGGGTGTGCTCGCGAAACTCAATATGCTCCACCCCTTCGATGTGGCACCGGGGATTTGTGGTGAAAAGCTTGGTGTCATAACACTCCGCCACCTTGGCCAATCCTTGCTTGATACATTGCACGTCCACTCCCATCGCATCCACGGCACCGGTAACCAAAATGGCCTCGGTGGACATGAAGTTCCCGGCATGGGGAATGCCGTGCCTGGATAGCATCTCAGCACCCGAGCAGCACATACCCACCAGGTTGATCCCTGCCGCCCCGGCATCCTTGGCCGCTTGAATCAGGCTCGGATCGTTGACCGAGTCCAGCATGGATTCGAAGAGATTCGGCTCGTGACCATGAATAATGATGTTGACATGATCCTCCTTGAGGCATCCCATGTTGACTTCCGTCCTTACAGGCGTGGGTGTTCCGTAGAGAATGTCCGAAATCTCCGTCGCCACCATGGATCCCCCCCAGCCATCTGCCAGAGCCGTACGGCTGCACTGCTTGGTGATATTTTCGTAGTGCTGGTCCACACCCATATGGGTCCGATGCATCAGCTCCATGATCTCCCGCATGGCGCCTCGGGGAACCACCCCGTGCTTTCTCCAGGTCTCGAGAGTCTTCTCGGGCACCCTTTGGGCAAAAGGAATTTCACCATCCACTTGGGTGTAGGTGCGTTCCAGCTCCTCATAGAGGGCCATTGCGATCTCTTTGAGTTCACGACCTTCGGTCTCGATCCCGATCTCCTTGGCCACCTCTTCGAGTTTGATCGGGTCCTTGATCGTGTAATCCTTAATCTTTCCGCTTACCACTTCCCTGAATAAATCCAGCATGCTCATGCCGTGATCCGTGTGCGCGGCCGCGCCGCTGGCCACCATCCTCGCAAAATTTCTGGCCTGAATCGTGTCCACGGTGGCCCCACAAACACCAACCCTTCCGTAGGGGTCCTTGGAATTCAGCCGGCAAGGGCCCATGGAGCAGTGCTTGCAACAGGCTGAATCAGCACCGATGGGGCAGGCCTTCATGGTTGCGGCGCGATGAAACGCCGTCTCAACGCCGTCTTTTTCAGCCTTTTTGAGCATCTGGGCTGTGGCGTCACAAATTGTAACGTCTTTGATGTTGAGTGATTTCTTTTCCACCTCTTTTGTCTTATCCATTAAGTTCCCTCCTTCATGGGTTGAAATGTTCTCCTCCATGGAGATTAGTAACTATTCCTAATTAAGAACCACATCAATGGGTCTCTTCCAAAAAGCGACAATGCCGTCCTTTCCGAACGAGAGCTGTATCAGCTCCCAGCCTTGAGCGCCTCTCTCATTCAAAATATCCTTCAGAACCCCCATCTGGTCGGATGGCAGTTCACTGAACTTGCATTCCCCGCTTTCGGAGCAGAAATAAACCAGCTGGTGAAACGCCTCAGCAGGGTGCTTGGTGATTTCATATTCAAATTGCGCCATACCTTAATCCTCCCAGAAAGACGTTGGTGCCTTGATGATCAAGCCGCCTTCGAGCGGACGTCACCTCAAAAAAACGTTTGCCTTCTCCAGTCCGCAGGACCTACCGACCGCAATCCTTTGCATTCCCGCAAAATCCTCTCCCTCGGCATTCGCATGGAGACATGCAAAGTCGCGGAAGTGCCGGTTTGCTTCCATTCAGGCCTTGAATAGGGCCAGAACGTTTTCCAAAACGGGCTTCGCTAGGCTGCCGCTTCAGGGGTGCACTGGCTGAAGTCGATGGGCTCACCACAGCCGGAACATTTGTGCTTTTTTTCAAACTCGTCCGAAAAGATCTCTTTCTCTTTCCCACACTTGGGGCACTTGCAAACGAAAGACTTCAGATGTTTGACTTGTTCAAATCCAGGACAATGTTGGGGTGTTGTCATGGGTCTCCTCCTTTCCTTTCTCTCTGACGGGTTCGTGTCAGGGGGCCGCAAATGGATCCAGGCATCCCCTAACTGATATCGGTCACCTGAAATCCTTTTCTCTTGAGGTCCTCTGTTGCTTCACCGGCATCTTTTGCTTTCACTCTCAAAATCAAGAACCAGTCTCCTTTGTCGGATTTGGGAATGCTCATAATGCTCAGGATAGGAATATCGTGGCTGTCCAGAATTTCTACAAGATTCTTGATGAAACCGATGCGCTTTCCTGTAGCGTGAATGGTGATCCGCGTGCTGTCCCGCTCGTCTACCCCTAAAGCTTTAATCACCATCCCGGAGATGTCCGATTCCGTGATAATTCCCACCAACTCACCGTTCTCCAGAACCGGAAAAGCACCGATGCCGTGTTTCTTTCCCAGCCAAATCGCTTCCTCAACAGGCATATCCGGAGAAACGGTCATGGGTTTCCCCACCATGATGTCACCCACGGTCATCTTTGATATGAGATAGTTCAGTTCGTAAACACTGAGGCTAGTTGCCTCGGACGGCGAGGCGTCTCGGATCATAGCCCGGGTCACGAGCCCCACGAATTTGCCATTCCTGGTAACCGGTAAGCGCTTGATGTTATTGTGCTTCATCGTTTCCAGGGCCGCCATGATCGGGGTGTTTACATCCACCCGTATGACGTCCGTCTTCATGCAGTCTCTGATTCTCATCCTTTCAACCCCTCCGTGGCGAATAAGACGGTCAGCCCATTTTTTTAGCAATCTGTTTGCCGTAGTCCTGGGCCATCTGGGTGCCGCCACCCAAAGAGGCCGATTTGAGCCTCAGGGGCCCGCTGACCAGGTTCATCTTGAAAATGTTTTTCATGGTGTCAAAAATGCGGTCAGGCGCTTCACCGCTCCACCCAAAGGCGCCGAAGGAACCACCCACCTTGCCTTCCAGGTTTGCCTTCTCAGCCAAGAAAAGCATGGTCTTCATGCCCTGCATCATCTCGCCGTGGTATGTGGCGGACCCGAAAACATAGGTGTCGTAGCCCTCGAGATCACTTTCTTTCTTGATGCCGGTTACGTTGACCACATTGGCTTCATGGCCCTGCATGCGGATGCCTTCAGCAATGAGTTCCGCAATGTCTTTGGTTTCACCTGTTCTTGTGGAAAATACGATCAGTGCCTTTGCCATCCTGACCCTCCAGCTCAGAAAACAACCATCAACAAGAAATGCCCGGTCCCCCTCAGTCGGCCTCCTCCTCTTCAACTGTCCCGCAGTTTCTCGGGGCCCAGAAAGGTGACATCGCCGCACGCACAAGCCGGACATTCCGCCCTTACACGATACTTTCTCTTCGACATGGCTGAACCTCCCCTGCTAAATCATCTCAGTCTGCGGTCACTCCCCGTTTGACCGCATTCCGGAATATAGCATGATACGTCCAGAAATTCACACTTCTCCTTGCAGGACGGGCAGTCCTCAGGTGGCGTTTCAGCCGTCAGCGTATAACCGCACTTGTTACATTTCCATTCCGGCATTGGTTCATACCTCCTTTTTCCACGCATCAAAGGGAAAGCTCAGTGCCGGGCACCCAGAATGGGCCCGGGCACCAAGACATGGCTGTAAAACCATTTACGCTTTCCAAAGCCCGTGGATGTTACAGTATTCGCGGGCCGTAACCTGGGCCGCGTCGATCTTGAACGTGGCTTCAGGGGCGACGCCCGGTTTCAGAAAATAGCGATAAGCTGCTCCGTCCGCAATAACCTCGATCCACTCGATGTAGTGCTTCTCTTCCATGGGATGGGCAACGCTGCCCACTTTCACGGTGTAGCCGTCAGCGGTTTTTTCCAAAACCGGTACATGTTTTTCTTTGGCCGCATCAACCGTGTTCTCCTTGAATAGCTTCATGGGCTGCCCGCAGCAAACCAGTTCTCCTTTGCCGCCATGCAGGACTTCAACAATGTTGCCACACAGCTCACATTTGTAAATCTCCAACTTCTCTGCCATTTTAATCCCTCCTCAATCCTAGTGTTTGAAATGAGTGACCCGCCATGAAAGGGGCCGACGTTTTTAGACCAGCTTTTTCACGGCACCCAGTGCCGCATCATAATTGGGCTCCTCAGTAAGTTCTTTGACAAGCTCGACATATTGAATGACACCGTCACGATCCACCACAAAGACCCCCCTCGCAAGCAACCGCAGTTCCTTGATGAGCACACCGTAGGCGGTCCCAAAAGAGGCATCGCGATGATCGGACAGGGTGATGACCTTGTCCACCCCGGCCGCCCCGCACCAACGCTTTTGTGCAAAAGGCAAATCCATGCTGATAGTCAGGATGGCCACGTCGGAATCGAGATCACCGGCTTCCTGGTTAAACCGTCGCGTCTCCATATCGCAAACCGGTGTATCGAGTGAAGGAACAGATGCGATCACACAAACTTTGCCTTGGTACGATGAAAAGCGGACAGGCGAAAGATCATTGTCCAAGACTTCAAATTCGGGTGCTTTGTCACCCACGTTAAGTGCCGGCCCAAGGAGGGTCAGCGGGTTCCCCTTCATGGTAATTAACCCGGTGCGCTCTTCCATAAAACCTCCTTCTGAAAGCGGTCATTGTCTCTTTCTCCATGCGCTCTATTCCTTTTTCCCCTTCCCACCGATGCCCCCTTCTGAGCAGAACTCATCGGGCAAGAAAGCCTCCTTTTCTTGACATGCCCGGCAAAGCCCCAGAAATTCCAGCTTATGTCCGAATATGCCGTATTTGGTCAGGTGTCCTAGGGCATTTTCAAGGTCTTCCAGGGTGTCGTCCGAGGCTTCTATCGACGCATCCTCAATTTTGCCGCAACGGACGCAGGTGAGGTGGTAGTGGTCATGGGTGTTGCCGTCGAAACGCATCTGAGGCAGACCCGGCTCCAACTTGTGGATCAGACCGCTCGATGCGAGAATGTCCAAATTGCGATAGACCGTTCCCATGCTGATCCGTGGGAGCCTTTTTCTCACTCTTTCGTAGATCACATCCGCTGTGGGATGGGAGTGGTCCTTTTTCACTTCTTCCAGGATCACCCTCCGCTGACGGGTCATTCGATATTTCGACTCTTCAGTCAATAGCGGCTCCCCCTCGTTATCAGTAATGATTCCTAATGTTAAACAAGGAAGAGCCCCTGTCAAGGGAATTGCACACCCTTCCAAGGTGTCGGTGTTGTAAACCCCGCCCAAGGTCGAACCCTCAAGCCTCTAATATGCCACTTTTTATTTGAAATATCGGGGAATTATGTTCCCTCAGCAGCGACCGAACCAGGCCCCGCAAGGGGCCGAAACATTTTCTTGCCCGCGCCGCAGATCGGACATTTCCAGTCGTCAGGCAATTCCTCGAACAGGGTCCCTTTGGGTATTTTGCCCTTCCGGTCACCCCTGTCAGGATCGTATATATAGCCGCAATTTATGGTCTGGCACTGCCACATATCCTCTGGTCTTGCCATCTGTGCTCTTTTCCTCTCTCAATTATGAGGTTTTGAAAAAGGCTTTTTTTACTGCACCACACACAGGACATTTCTCGGGCGCTTCTTTCTCGCAGGTGTAACCGCACACTGAGCAGACATAATAATCCACCTCTTCGAGCGTCTCGAGATTGCCCAGGGCCTTTTGATACAACGCAGCATGGACCTTTTCGACCTCGTTTGCATAGCTGAAGGTGCGCTCAGCCGCCTTGTTTCCTTCTTCTTTTGCAGCCTCAATCATGGCGGGATACATGGTCTTGAACTCATGGGTTTCCCCGGATATGGCCTCTTTGAGGTTTTCCGCTGTGCTGTTTATGCCGCCGAGGGCTCTCAAATGAGCGTGGGCGTGAACCGTTTCAGCCTCTGCAGCCGCCCTGAAAAGCTTCGCCACCTGTTTGAGCCCCTCTTTCTCCGCCTGCTTGGCAAAGGCAAGGTATCTTCGGTTGGCCTGAGATTCTCCTGCGAAAGCATCCCTGAGGTTCTGTTCTGACTTGCTCATCCTTCATCTCCTTTCTCTTTTCGTTGGACATGGCGCTTTTTGAAGTGATTTCCACTTACGCGCTCACGGCACTTAACATAAGGGAAAGAAAGCCGGGATGAAATGGGGTGAAGTGCGTATTTTTTCCAAAGAAAGACCTTATTCGGTGCCCATTGGAATTCAGGATTGTCCAAGAGTCTGGTACGGCGTTTCGCTTTAGTCTTTACAATCGCCATTCCACCCTCACCCCCGCATCCAGTGCGGAGCAAGCCTTGCCCTCCCCCCCTTGAGGGCATAAGCGCTATCTCAAAGACCCACGTGGACCCATCTTTGAGGGGGTATGATGCCTTTTCTGACGTGCCTGGCGGGAGGGCGCTGTCTTTTCATGACTTATCCATGGGGGAAGCCGCAGCCCTGAGCTTGCCGAAGGGAATGCGGAGGGGGCAGAACTCCCCCGTGGATAAGTCATTAGAAAAGACCAGCACGGGAGCCTCGGTACGAAAGAAAAGGCATCATTGGCCCCTTATTTTAGTGCTTATACCCCTTGAAGGATGGGCCTGCCGGGGGCGGGCAGGGTCTGGTAGAGGGTCCAGTGAAGGGTCATCGCCGTGACCCCGGAATTGGGGGTTTTTGATTGTTGTCGCCTCTTTCATGTTTATGTTCAGCATAGGCGGCTTATCAGCACAAGGGAGGCACACTGCTATGGCAAAGGCATCCGAACCAGACAGAGAGCACGATCATCCCAACCACCTCATCCACGAAAAGAGCCCTTATCTCTTACAACACGCCTATAACCCCGTGGATTGGTACCCTTGGGGAGACGAGGCTTTTGAAAAAGCGCGAAGAGAGAATAAGCCCGTCTTCCTCTCTATCGGCTACTCCACGTGCCACTGGTGCCACGTCATGGAAAAGGAGTCTTTCGAGGACCCTGAAGTGGCTCGCTTGATGAATCAAGCTTTTGTTTCCATCAAAGTGGATCGCGAAGAGAGGCCTGATCTGGACCACATCTACATGACGGTTGGTCAAATCATGACGGGGAGCGGCGGGTGGCCCTTGACCATCGTCATGACACCCGGGAAGGAGCCTTTCTTTGCAGGAACCTACATCCCGAAGGAAAGCCGCTTTGGCCGGGTGGGCATGCTGGAACTCGTTCCCAGAATCAAAGCCGTGTGGGACACCCGCCGGGGTGACGTTCTCCAATCGGCCGCGAGTATTACGAACGCGCTTCGGGGCCTGGAAAGTGAAACAGCCGGAGAGGAAATGGGTCTACCTGTGCTGGACAAGGCCTATGCCGAACTTGCGGAGCGCTTTGACGAAACATACGGCGGTTTCGGTCATGCACCCAAGTTCCCGACGCCTCACAATTTTCTCTTTCTCCTCCGATATTGGAAACGGACAGGAAAAAAAGAGGCTCTCAGCATGGTTGAAAAAACACTTCAGGAGATTCGCCTCGGCGGCGTTTACGACCAACTGGGCTTCGGCGTTCATCGCTACTCAACGGACCGCGAGTGGCTCGTGCCTCACTTCGAGAAAATGCTCTACGATCAGGCGATGCTCAGCCTCGCTGCCATGGAAGCCTTTCAAGCAACAGGCAAGGACCTCTACGCAAAAACAGCACAAGAGATTTTCGAGTACGTTTTGCGCGATATGCAATCGCCTCAAGGCGGTTTTTATTCCGCTGAAGATGCGGACAGCGAAGGGGTGGAGGGCAAATTTTATGTTTGGACTGAGGAGGAACTTCGGGAGGTTCTTGACAAAGAAGAGGCGGATATCCTCGTGCGGGTCTTTAATGTTCAAAAGGGTGGTAATTTCAGGGAAGAGGCCACAAGCAAGCCCACGGGCACCAACATCCTCTACCTTGGAATGACCGTCCCTGAGATCGCAGCCGAGCTGAAGATCCCCCTTCCGACACTTGAGAAGATCATGGAATCAGCGCGGCCCAAACTTTTCGACGTTCGCGAAAAGCGCGTTCACCCTCATAAGGACGACAAAATCTTAACCGACTGGAACGGCCTGATGATCGCTGCACTGGCCCAGGCCGCCCAGGTCTTCGGGGATTCCGCCTACGCCGAGGCAGCCGCTGCAGCCGCGGAATTTATTCTGAAGACCATGCGCAAGCCGGACGGACGTCTTCTCCATCGCTATCGAGACGGAGAGGCCGGGATCAACGCTCACCTCGATGATTACGCTTTTATGATCTGGGGATTGACCCGACTCTATGAAGCCACTTTTCAAGTCCCTTACCTGAAAACAGCCCTTGAACTGAGCAAAGACATGTTGGAGCACTTTTGGGATGATCGCGGCGGCGGGTTGTACTTTACGCCCGATGATGGGGAAAGCCTCATCATCCGAAAAAAGGAGATCTATGACGGTGCCGTACCGTCCGGAAATGCCGTGGCCATGCTCAATCTCCTGCATTTGGCACGCTTTACAGGCCGGTCCGACCTGGATGAAAAGGCCGCCAAAATTGGAACAGCCTTCTCTGGACAGATAGGCCAATTCGCATCCGGGTATACCCAATTCCTCACCGCCGTGGATTTCGCCATCGGACCTTCCTACGAGGTGGTCGTGGCAGGGCCGCTCTCCTCTTCGGGTTCGGCCGAGATGCTCCAGACACTTCGGAGTCGCTTCCTGCCCAATAAAGTCATTCTCTTCCGCCCTTCCGAAGAAACATCACCTGAGATCACCCATGTGGCCCCATTCACGGCCCGTCACATTCCCGTGGACGGAAAAGTTACTGCTTACGTCTGTCTGGGAAATGCATGCAGAATGCCCACCACAGATATTTCGGAAATGCTGGCTCTCATGGAGAATTAGTGTGGAAAATATTAGCCTTACGAAACGGCTCGGTAATATGGTTGGCCATGGGGATCTCTTTTCAAAAACGAAAAGTCACTGCCCGGTAACCAGCGTAAGGCCGTGGGTGAGGCGGGCGGAGAGCCTCCTGGGAAAATCCATGCAAGGGGATGGATGGAATTGACTGATCAGGTCCTCCGCCCCGCCTGTCCCGCCCCTGCGGGGCCTTTACCACCCCTTTTCTCACGACTTTTTCTCGATGCCCTTCGTTTTTGAAAAGAGACTCCCATGGCCAACACCCGCAGAGTTTTCTTACAGTTAAACTGATACGGATGTTATTGGGCCTTAGTTCTCTTCCTTTTTTTCGGAAACGCACTCAGAGACTGTCTCCGGAAGGGGTGAGCATTTCCCTTCCGCATCGCGATAGGGCACAGTCCTCAGATATGTACCAATCTCCCCGCTTTCTGCAATTTGCCAAAGGCGGCCTGTCAGGGTATCCAGCATGAACTGATCTTTGCTCGAGCCCGATATCTGACCAAACACATACCTTCCCGTCCCAGACGACAAAGTCTTGTATTCAGGCTGCGCCTGAGGCTGGGAAGACGCGATGCCGAATGGCTGCGCCAGAGCTTCGCCGCCGATGAACAAGAACACGGCGAAAAGCACGATTACAAACCGACCCATACCGTTATCCTCCTTCCATATAGATTATATGAAACGGGCTACTACGGCACGTCTCGTATAATCTAGTACTTAGCTGCAAAAGTCCGCGTTATGTCATTTCGACCCCTTCGAGTGCCTTAGGGTAAACTCCGGGAAAAATCTTCATTACTGTTATCAAAGATTTCTCAGTCACTTCGTTCCTTCGAAATGACACTGTTATTTACGCAACTGAGAAGTGTCGTGTCCCAGAAATCCCTACAATAATTCCCAAACAGGGAATGGCTAGAATTCGATTTTTATGGGGCCGTTCCAAAAGCACCGAAGGTATGGTTGCGGGCTGGACGACCACCCCGGGACAGCCCCTCAAGCAAGCGAGAACTTTTTCAAGTTATTTCTGGGACGTGATACTAGAATCGCACAACACAAAGGGGTGTCAAGGTTTTTGTTCTTTCCACACCGCTTTGACACGCCCTGCTTCTTGGCTTATCATTAGCGTTAGGAAAGGGAAAGACTTTGGCGGCTGCAAACCCTGAAGACTACGCCATAGAATGTGGGCCCATGGGTCCTATCGGAGAAGGCCAGGCACTGATCCTGAGGGTGAATCGGAACTGTCCTTGGAATCAATGCCTTTTCTGCCCCGTGTACAAGGACAAAACCTTCAGCGCCCGGAATGTCGCTGAGATCAAGCGTGACATCGATGCCATTATCCGAATCCGGGATTTGCTGGATCAGACCTCCCGGTATATGGGCCTCCAAGGTCTGCTCAGGGCGGAAGTGGTCCAGGAAACCGTGAAGCGTCATCCTGAGATCTATGGCCAATACCCTCTCCATGTCTCAGAGGCCCAGCTGCCCGCCTTGACGGGTCTTAACAATGTGGCCAGATGGCTCATGAACGGGGCCACCAGGGTTTTCCTCCAGGATGCCAATGCCCTGGCTATGAAGCCCGCAAAACTGGCCGAAGTGCTCCTTGACCTGAAGGGGGGTTTTCCCTCGGTCGACACGGTGACCTGCTATGCCAGGTCCAAGACCTGTGCGCGAAGGTCCCTGGAAGAGCTTTGCGCTTTGAAGGAAGCAGGGCTTTCCTGGTGCTTCGTGGGGATCGAATCAGGTGACGATGACACTCTGGAGGACATGAGAAAAGGCGTGACCAAGGAAGAGCACATCCAGGGCGGCGAAACCCTTATGGCTTCAGGCATCCACATGGCCGCCTTTGTCATGCCCGGTTTGGCGGGCAGCAACATCCACCGGTCACGAAAACACATCGCCGATACGGTCACCGTATTGAATGCGATTCAGCCCACCGAGGTGAGGGTGCGAAGCCTTGCGCTTCTTGAGGAAACACCCCTTTATGAACAATGGAAGTCCGGTGCCTTTGACCCGGCAGGGGAAGACCAGGTGATTGAGGAACTCCGCATGCTCGTCGAGGGCCTCTCTTTTGACTGCACCTTCGAGACCCTTCAGATGACCAACCCCCTGTTCAGCATAAAGGGCCCCTTCTTCCAAACAAAAGAGGCGATGCTGGATGCCATTGAATGGTACCGAGCGCTGCCCCCCCTTCAAAGGGCCCAGTTTCTCCTGCACCGGTTTACGAAGGAGGGGTATCTCGATTTTGTGAAAGCCTGGGGTAAGGATGATGCCCGGCTTTACCAGGAGATCGAAGAGGCGGAAACAAGCCTGGCTCGGGGGGCTGATGACGCCCTGAAAAAGGCAAGCCGAGCCATCTTCACCATCAAATCGAAGGGGGTTCCCTGATGGCGATTTATGAATACGAACATGTGGACAAACCTTGTTCATGGGGTCGGGTCTTTGAGGTTGAGCAGTCGATTCACGATGAACCCTTCACCGGGTGTCCCAATTGTAAAGGACCTGTCCGCAAACTCATTTCACGGTGTTTTGTAAACAACCCGAAAACGGATACCGAGTTGCGTGACATGGGCTTTACCAAACTCGTCAAAAGGGATGACGGCATGTATGAGAACGTGACCGCCAGAGAGGGCGAAAGCCGCTATGTCCGCCCCGACAAACCGGAAACCTTTCCCGACTTCAAGAAAACGATTACCGACTAGTAGATCGTTCCAAGAAATCTTGATAAGAACCTTGCGCATGTTTGAGTGGAGGTTGCTTATGATTCGCGCAAAACTTTGGTTCCGCTGTGCCGCCATGCATGACCCTGTAACGCCCGTCGTTGTCAAACCGGCCGTGATTGGTTGGGATGCCAAACATAGGCAAGTGGATCTCACCATTGAGCGCGCTTTCAAGGGTGATGAACTGGTCTTGAGAATGAAGGGGTGGGTTACCTCGGATGTTAACCAAGTGATCGAGGTGGTCAAGAAGCACGCCTTTCTGAAAGTGCTGGATGATCGGGATCTTGTTGTGGAAATGGAGACGGATGAAGACTACAAAAACCTGACCCGTGAACTCGAGAACCACTTTGGAGACCAAGTGAATTTGGAAAGAATGTAATCTCCTATTTTGCTTATATCTCCTCCAAGTATTCGCTTCGATAGGCGAGGGGTTCGTAGTTCCCGCTTTTGAGAGCTTTAATCAGGTCTTTTTCATCCTTGATGTTTGCAAAAAACCGCGTTGTGTAGATGCCAACTTCTGGCACCTCGTGGGCATCACTGCCACCTGTGGATGGCAATCCCAAGCCTTCGGCGACTTTTGCGGCAAAATCATTTTCGTCTTCCGTGACTTTGCTGTTCATCACTTCCACGGCATCGACCAGTTGGAAAAGAGGCCTTTCCATCGCCTTTTCCGGCGTTAGCCCAATCTGACCAACATTGAAAACCAGGAACCCCCGAAAGGGGTGGGCTACAACCATAAACCCCCCTGCGTTCAATACTTCCTCTCTGAGCTCTTCCAACTTGATGATTCCCTTGATATCCTTGTCCAGACCGAAAACAACCATGTCTCCCTGATTCGTCGTGATCTCGTTTCCCCTCAAGATCAGGAATCCATGTTTCTGTCTCAAATCATTCACCTCTTCGGGATCCCAGACGTAATTGTGATCTGTAAGACAAATGCCATCCAGGCCAATCCTTTTGGCCTCCTCGATGAGTTCATCCACAGGCGCTGAACTGCAGGGAGATGCAGGGGATGTGTGCACGTGCAAATCAATAACTGTTCCCCCTGAAGGTTTCGTTCTGACCGCACGTTTTTTCACTTTTTTTCTCTCCGCAACGCCCTCTCGAGGGCCCACAGGAGCGGCTGAGATCTCTTTTGTCGCCTCTTCGCCCACAGGTTTTGTCCTTTCAGGCACATCCTTTGCTTTTTCCGGACGCTCTCCTTTCATCAACGCAGCCGCCTCCTTTGCAGTGTGGCAGCACTCGAGCAATATGTTGGCAAAGTGTCGACATGCCTTGCGGCTGACCGCTTTTTGGATGTTCTGGCGCATGCCCGGCTCAATGCGCAGTCCCACCGCTTCCTGCAAAGGGGCTATAGCCCTCCAGCACTCCGGGGTGGTGAATCGATTCCAGCCCCCTTCGATGGAGAGTATTTCCAGATTTGACAGGCTTATGGTCGCTTTTATCCACAGACTGTACAGGTCGTCATCCAGGACCCCGTAAGCCAGGAGTGTATTTTCATCTTCTCTCGATATATTCACGAGCTTGTTTCGCATGTATTGCAACATGGATCTCAAAAAGCCTCCTTTGCTTTTTCAGAGCCTTTACCTTCGGCTCATGCTCCCCGCCGCCCGATCTAAGCCGAATGGGGAGGTTCAATGCCCTCAACGATGCGGCTGCCCGGCCCAAACGCAGCGCAACGGTTGTATAGTCGGATATGCTTTTTTACGTCATTGGACAAATACGTAATGGCCTCCTCTTTGTCCGCTGGAAATTTTTCCACAGCGTCTTTGGTGAAGCGCAAGATAATCCCATGGCAGCATTCCTCGAGCATGAAGATGAGCTGTTTGCAATCTGTCGCTGCACCCAGGAGTCCTTCAAAAATCTTCTGCATACCCGGCCCGACTCTGACGCCCACAGCTTGCTGAAGGAAGTCGGTGGCCTCGAGGCACGATGCGTCGTTTGCCTGTTTCACTTCCCCTTTGACGCTCGTGATTTCAAGATCAGGCAACCCGACTGTAATCTCAACAAAAGCCTCCATGAGCGTATCCTGAAGTCGGCAGGTGCATCTCAGAGTCTGATCATCAACATCTTCAACGCTGGTGGACCGGTTTCTGGAAAAGCAGGTGATGCGCGGCATAGCTTAAGTCTCCTTCGTTCTTCTCATCGTGTTGCGGATCGAAGCCTACCCTATCCTCCTCTTGGGATGCAACCATTAAGAAGCTTGATAGCACGCAAAGCCTTCGTCTCGTCAACGCTTAGACATTTTTCCTGGCTGCTTTGCGTCGTTCATGTCGTGTCTTGTGATGCCGGCCCGTGGGGCAGATCTATGCCGAGAAAGTGTTTTCGAGCTTCTCGATCACATCCGAGGCCTCCGTAACCATTTTGTCGA
>SMTZ1_10007130_pt1 | contig 22859 bp, 24 predicted proteins | sample DeeMarSWOR136_30_FD_25667 | JGI IMG/M metagenome (IMG submission 25667) | reverse complement strand
AAGAAAAACCGTGACAATAATGTCACTATTATCGAGACACGCCCTCATTGTCTGCAATTGGCTTTTGATGACGAGTTTTGTCTTGAAGCTGAAGCTTCACTTACTGAAAGAGGAGTGAAGATTGCTCCTAATGAAAGAGTGGAGACTATACTTGGTGACAATAAAGTCAGCAGAGTTCGGTTATCAAGTGGTCGGGAACTGAAGGCAGACGTTGTTATCGTAAGCATAGGTGTTGTACCAAATGTGGAACTGGCTGAGAAAGCCGGGCTTCGAATAAGTGCCTCAACAAAAGGAATTGTTGTTGACAGGTATCAGAGAGTTAGAGATGAGGATGACATTTTTGCCTGTGGTGACTGCGCAATGAAGGTTTCTTATTTCAGTGGGAAACCGGTTAGAACCTGGTTAGCTTCTATTGCTACAGGTGAAGCACGTGTCGCCGCAGCTAACCTGTTCGAGATCTGTTACCATGGTCTGGGTACGGTAGGTGTTTTCTCTACACAAATCGGTGACTTAGCTATTGGAGCCGCTGGTCTAACTCAAAGACAGGCTAAAGAAGAAGGTTATGACATTGTAGTAGGTGCAGCTAAGGCACCAAGCAGGCACCCGGGTGGTATGCCAGGAGCAGTGCCAACATCGGTAAAACTTATGTTTTCGAAGAATGATGGTGTTCTAGTTGGCGGTGAGGCTTCAGGAGGAACTTGTGTTGGTGAAATCATTAACGTTATTAGTTCCTGCCTTCAGCACAGCATGACAGCTTATGAGGTCTCTTTGTTCCAAATGGGTACTCATCCTGCCTTGTGTGCTTCGCCAATAGCCTATCAAATGGTAAATGCTGCAGAAGAGGCAGTTGCGAAGCTAAGCTAAAGATATTTAGCCCCTTCCTATAATCCCGGACAAGCGAAGTCTGTTTACTTTTTTAGTACCCCTTTGAACATATCGAGGAGCTTTTTGCTGTAAGGGAACTCCGCCTGATAAAGGACATCACAGGGAAGGTTTTCACACCTAAGGCAATAATCCACCTTGCTCTTTATGGCACACTCAAGCACCGGGCAGGATAGCCCCACCTTCTTCAGCCACTCGACCATTTCCGGAGCCCTGGCATCGGTCCCGGCAACACAGCCCGGGCAGATTTCCCTTTCCCGCATGTTACAGACCTCGCATGCCATACCACATGCTGCTGGCATTGTCTTTTACCTCCTTCTTAACGTATCTAAAATCCACCTATCTGAGCTACTCATCAGGCAAAGGCGGAGTTCGCCAGGTAATGGTGATTATAGCACTTGCAGAATGGGGATTGTCCGTTTCACCTGCAGTGTCATCGCTATTCGAATTGCTCATACCATTCTTCATACAACTGCTCCCACTTTGATTCCGAGTATGCTCCGCCAAGCTGTTGCATCATCCAGGGACCCAATATATCGTCATAGTAAGTATATCCCCAATCTGGTGTTGTATTGAGTTTATAAACTTCATAAGAAATATCAGCTTCTTTGGTTACATTGGAGTTAATAAAACGAATAGTGTATTTCGAATCCACGTCGGTGCTATTTCGCAGTCCTTCCGCAAATAATCTTATGGCAACGCTGTATATGGTATCTTCCCCCATCTCAGTTTCTTCCGGCACTGGTTGCCCATAAAGTATTCTACCAGCAGTGGGATTGAAACGTGGGTTTACTAAAGATTCCAGAGTAGGCTTATCCTGACTATATTCAGAGTAGCTCTGAACTACGGTTCTCTGAGATAAAAAAATAGTCTTATATTCCTGGATTTCACGACAATATCAAGCCACTGACGATTCTGTACAAGCAAGCTGTCAGTTTCTAACTCGCTATCCGGACTGCCAGATTTCCCAAGATGCACTTCACCAGACATAGCAGGTGGATAGCCCTGTGGTGATGGAGGGGAATGCCATATGGATAGCACGTCTTCTGGTGCTGCTGGCGCTGATTGTGCGGCGCCACAACCTGCTGCTATAACTGCCAAAGCCAATATAGTAGAAACAAGCACTCGTGACATCTCACTCCTCCTTTTGCATCTTTTCTAAACTCCGGGTGGGCTGCTAGTTAACCTGTGGGAGCTAAAAAAGACTCTCCTAGCCACGATAACACCTTCTTAACTAAAATATATCAGGACTGAAACCACTATCACAATGACGGCTAGTATCCCATAGAACCAGCGAACCGTGGGACGCCAGAGTGTATCGTGCCAAGAACCTGCCTCATTCTCACAGGGAGTGGTGTCCATCGAAAAGGATGGTATCTCTGCTGACCCTCGGTTAAGACGAACCTTTTCGTACAAGCAGCGGTACAATCGTTCTTGCCTCAAGTAGTAGGCATCGAGCCCCCAGAAAACACATGTCGAAGCCAAGGCGAGTGGACCACACCAACTGTTCATGGTATTGGCAGCAACAGCTAGCAAGGCAACAGCTAGAGTAATAGTCCAGCCTTTGACTATAAATGAAGCTTGGGACATCCGATTAATGACGGTCTCGATTAGTTCCAGATGCTTGATAGTCTCATTCATGTTAACTAGCTTATTAGGCGAGTAGCTTTTTCAGATTTTCCCAATTCCAGCGGTAGAGCTGTCCAGCATCAGACACAGCCCTATAATCTCCATCTCTGTATCCAATAATTTGAACTACTGGAATACCTGCTTGCCGAGCTATTTCCACTTCTTTGAGAACCCCTGGAGCTCTGTGAGTTTGGGGCCCCACCATGACGATCACTCTGGCACAACGCTTAATCCTTGACCTAGCCTCAATCGCCCAGTTAGGCTGAGGTGCTGCCTCCTTCATCGAGAAATCGGAAATCTCAAATGGTGAATCTGGTCGTTTTGATAGACCAACTATAAAATCCTTGAGCACCTTGTCGTTGTCAAATTCGAAGCTGATAAACACTCGTTTCTTTGCCATTGTCTACCTCCTTATTCACTACATTATACCACCACTAACAACCAATGATTAGGAATATCGTGTGGAAAATTCGTTCCACTTGCTAGTGGTGCTTCACAGACCCAATAACATTGGGTTTGCGTTAGTATTAACCAGCCCTGTCCCCCAGTGGGGGCGGTTCTGAACGCAATGTATGGCAGGCGGGTATTGCCTGTTGGTCTCTTGTCTTAAATTCTGCTTATCGAGCAGGGGTTATAGTCCTAGCATTGGTAGTGCTTCTTCCGGCGTCATTAAAGGCTCTATTGTATATCTCCATCCCTCGATACTGAAGTATGGAACGTGGCGTTTGGTCACTTCCTTGAACCCTTCATCTACGTGCCCCTTCTCTATCTCATAAAGGACATATGCTTTCATGCCATCGCCTCCAGGAGCGATATAGGGGCCGAGTCTCTTTATATAGGGTGGCAGGGCTTTTGCAAGATTTTCCACGGCTACCTTCCCGACCTCACCTGAACTCTCAGTCGGCCATGTCATTATCAACATAAACAACATTTTCATCACCTCCTTAAACCTCACAAAAGTTGCTCAATAGTAAATACTACCAGGAAGAAATCTCGGGAAGCTCAGCCATAGCCCTTAACCTTCTCTTCCGAATAGGCGAAATCTTTCAACTTTCCTGCTAGTAAGGCATCGTAGGTAGAAAGGTCAAAATAGCCGTAAGCATTAAGGGCAAAGCTATGCTCCAGGCTATGCATTTTAAGCAGAGGGGTAAACCCTTCCCTATCGGCGTAGTCATAGACATAGCTGACTGGGATCTCCTTTCCAGTCAACATTAGTTTGATATCCATTTCAGCCTCCTTGAATCCACCTCAGTAATATTCACATAGTAATGGAAGCTATGGGGCAACGTAAAGCTTACTTCGAAATTGTATGCAAGGGGGTCATTTGCTTTTCTCGCTTGGGTCAGGTCTTTGCCGTGGTTTTTCTGGAGCATCATTCTCCGGATTGACGAGACTAATCAACGTCTGGCCTGGTCGCGGATCAGGCGGATTGTCCTTGGTAAATACCATGAGGTTACCGCTCTGGCCAATCAAAAACAGAGGAATTGCTTCCTCACCGTAGAGTGTTCGAAAAGCGTCGTAGTCAAACTCTTGGGTCAGTTTGGTTGTTCGGATAACTGCACCTTCAGCAAAGCGTCTGGACAAATACGTGTATGTAATCTCGGTGCCAAACAGGAGGCGACCCTGTAAGTGCTGGGAAACCGTCTCTCTGGGACCCTTCTCTTCGCTTTTTGGAAGCAGTTGGTAGACCTCTGAGCGGCCAAAAGCGTCGGTAAATTGCAGGGCTGCTAGAGAGTTGAATTCGTTGTCGGAGGTCACTGCTAGCAAGCGGCCAATTCCGCCTAATTCAATCTCATCCAAAGCATACTGCGACAGGATGCTGGCGTAGAATGTTGGCAACCCGGCCATGCGAGCGGCTGAGACATTCACCCAGCTATCATCCACCACCAGTACCCGATAGCCTTCTGCCTGAAGAGCACCGGCGATGGCCTGTGCCCAGGAATGAGCACCGACAATCAAGACCCCCTGAGGATTGGGTTCGACTACTTGGAGCCGTCGTGCCACTGGGGAAGCCGTTAAACCGTATATGGTAACAGTAAAGATAATCACCATAAAGGTAATCGGCAGCAAAAGTTCGGCCTGGGGATAACCAGCTTCAGCCAAACGTAGAGCAAAGATGGAAGATATGGCCGCAGCCACGATACCACGAGGAGCCATCCAAGAGAGAAACGAACGCTCACGCCAACTCAATCCTGACCCTAATGTAGATAGCGCCACCGAGGCAGGACGTGCAATTACCATCAATACGCCTAAGAAGGCCAAGCTGCCTATACTAATATAAGTAAGATGGCTCACCTGCAGGCGTGCCGCCAATAATATAAACAAACCGGAGATTAGCAATACCCGCAGGTTCTCCTTAAATCGGACGATGTGTCTAACGCTGACAGTCCTCTGATTTGCCAGGTATATTCCCATCACCGTAGCCGCTAGAAGACCAGAATCCGTCTGGAGCAAGTTTGAGCCAGCAAAAACAGCGATCACCAATGTTAGGGATACTGCACCGTGAAGAAAATCGGGAATCCAGAAGCGTCTTAGCAACAGAACCATGATCATTGCACCGAGCATACCAATGCCACCACCGATAAAAATGGTTTTGAGAAGACCTATCACAGTCACAGCAGCCGCTTCCCGGAATCCACCAGCGAGAATGGCTTCAAAAACTAAAACAGCGAGTATAGCTCCTATCGGGTCAATAACAATTCCTTCCCACTTCAGTATCGAGCCAAGCTGTCCGCCTGGTCGCAAGTGCCTCAATATTGGCATGATAACTGTGGGGCCGCTCACTACTAAAATGGCTCCCAGGAGCAATGCCAGGGCAAAATTGAGCCCCAGGAGGAAATGGGCAGCGCCAGCACCTATCAGCCAGGTGACCAAGACGCCAATCGTTATTAAGTTACGGACTACCCCGCCTACCTGACGCAGTTCGGAAATTCTCAGGTTTAAGCCACCTTCGAACAGAATGATTGCTACCGCTATCGACACTACTGGAAGTAATAAATCGCCGAAAAGTGCATCTGGGTTGAGGAATCCGGTAACCGGCCCGACAACGATGCCGAAAATCAACAGTAATAAGATAGATGGCAGGCGGAGACGCCAGGCAAGCCACTCTGCTCCAATGCCTAGGACGATGATGCTGGCTAAACTGAGTAATATATGTTCAACCATAGAGGTGACCTCTTTACACCATACGATACCGATCTCAGCCGTCTTGGATTCATTTCAGGGGTATTTTGCCAGTCCTATGATAACACACGCTTTATCCTGTCATAATGTCTAGCGGATTAGAAAGTACAGAAGAAGCTCCCTTGCAATGTGCAACACAGGATGCTAACCAAGCATGCTAATAATATATGCCAATAAAAGTAGAGGACATGTCGGGGGATCACGGCTTCCGGAGCGCATAGGTAGACTAGAGGAGCTGGCCAATAATCTGTGGTGGAGCTGGCACCCCCAGGCGCGTGATCTGTTCCGGGCTTTGGACTACCCACTATGGCGCTTGGGTGGGCATAACCCGGTCAAGCAGCTACGTGAGATTAGCACTGATAAGTTGGAAGAGGCAGCTTCTGCCCCCGTTTTTCTTAGCCTATATGACTCTGTAATGTCGGCTTTCGACGCTGGGATATCAGCCAAGGATAGCTGGTTTGCTACCAAATATCCCAATGTCTTAGATGGCCCTGTTGCCTACTTCTTATCAAGCAGGGGTTATAGTTCTAGCATTGGTACTGCTTCTTCCACCGTCATTAAAGGCTCTACCGTAAATTTCCATCCCTCGATATTGAAGTATGCAACCAAGCGTTTGTTCACTTCCTTAATCCCTTCCTCTACGTGCCCCTTTTCTATCTCATAAAGGACATACGTTTTGAAGCCATCGCCGCCAGGAGCGACATAGGGGCCGAGTCTCTTTACATAAGGCGGCGGGGCTTTTGCAAGCGTTTCCATGCCTACCTTCGCAACCTCAGCTGTACTTTTAGTCGGATACATGTGTGTCACCATAAAAAACATTTTCAGCACCTCCTTTTTTATTTAACCGGAAAAATGATATCCCACCATATCAAACAACGATTCCAGTGCCCTTCTTTCACCCCAACTCCCAAGCTTATGCGGTTATGTGAAAACCGTCTACGAATCTTGTATTAGCTGTGCGTGTGTATCTGGCTTGAGTATATTATCCCTTACTTCGTACCCTGTCAATATGCCCATGTCTCCCTATGGGCAATGAAGCATACCCGCCTTGTCCCCCAGTGGGGGTGGTTCTGACGCAATGTATGGCAGGTGGGGATTACCTGTCGGTCTCTTGTCTTAAATTCTCTGCATAAGGATACCTGACCAGATATAAAACTAACTATCGAGCCTATTTTTTCTGTCCACCTTTAATGAAGTCTGGCCTGAGAAACTCAGCATCCGGCCATGAATAAAAGCCCTTGCCAGATTTCATTCCTAGCTCACCTCGGTCTATCATGTCCTTGAGTGCCCTGGGAGGCTTATCCCTGGGGTCCCCGCTATCGTTGTAGTATGACATTTCGATATCGTAGACCACATCGAGGCCTACCACATCCATTGCACCAAATGGTCCCCACTCCAGACCAGTCCATATACGCCAGGCTCGATCGATATCCCTGAAATCAGCATGACCTCCTGCCCAGGAAGCTAAAGCATCCTTTTTCACTGCATGCCATATCCGGTTAAATACAAAGCCCATGCACTCCCTCTTTACCATAAGCGGCAGCAACTCGAGGCTCTGAACCCATCCCTTCGCCTTGTTGAGTGTCTCATCGCCAGTCTTGCTTCCTCCCATGATATCCACGAAGTAATTTCGAGTGAGTGGGATATAGAAGTGGATGTTTACCACCTTATCCTTTCTGCTGACAGCATCCTCTATCTTCGATACCGGGATCGAGGAGCTGTTAGTGCCGATAATTGAACGGGGTGGGGCTAGACTATCTATCTGGGAGAAAACTTCCTTTTTGAGCTCCAGCTTCTCAGGGACTGCTTCAATAACGAGGTCAGCATCCCTCACTGTCTCAGCAAGGGTGTCATGAAAAGTAATCCTTGAAAGTGCATCCCTGAGATTGCCTTCGACTCCTTCCTGTAGATAGTGTCCTTCTGTGTGAAGGGACACTCTTTCCTTTGCAATTGTAAGAGCTTCAGGTGATATGTCAAACATGCGGACATTGTATCCAAATATCGCTGCACGAGAAGCAATCTGGCTCCCCATAAAACCCGCTCCCACTATAGCTAATACCTTAATTTCCCTTGCCACAACTAATCCCCTTTCTAATTCGTTTCCAGGGTTATAGTCCTACCAATGGTAATGCTTCTTCAGCCGACAGCAAAGGCTCCACCGTAAATTTGTATCCTCCGATACTGAGATACGGAACCTCTTCTTTCATCAGTTCCTTATACCCTTCATCTTCGTGCCCCTTTTCCACTTCATAAAGGTTATAGGCTTTTATGCCATCGCCGCCAGGAGCGACATAGGGGCCGAGTCTCTTTACATAGGGTGGCAGGGCTTTTGCAAGGGCCCCCACGGCTACCTTCCCAACCTCGACTGAACTCTCAGTCGGCCATGTCTCTGTCACCATAAACAACATTTTCATCACCTCCTTTTTTATTTAACCGGGGAAATGATAGCCCACCATTCTTCCCCGGGCAATATACGTGATTGGCAACAGGCAACTGGCTATATGCTCAAAATGAAGACCAGACCACCACCGCCTTCAGTCTTTTTTCAACATTTCGGAAATCTCTTTGTTTAAAGCCATCTTATCCACCTTGCCATTGGACAGGAGAGGCAATAGCTGGCGTATGAAGAATCTTTTAGGGACTTTGAAGTTGGCTAATTTGGATTTGCACAGGTCTCGCAATTCCTCTTCCGTTGTGGTCTTGCCGGGCATCGGCATGATAAAGGCCCACCCCACTTCCTGATAAATTTCGTCAGGCACCCCTATTACAGCAGCGAAGAGTACGCTGTCATGTGATTCAAGCGTATCTTCTATCTCACGCGGATAGACATTTTCCCCGCCAGTTTTGAACATCTCAGACACTCTCCCGGTGATATAGATGTACCCCCTGTCGTCCTTGTAGGCAAGGTCAGAGGTATAATACCAGCCCTGTTTATCAATTACCTCGGCTGTCGCTTGTGGTTTATTGAAGTATCCTTTCATAAGGAAAGGACCCCTCACAGCGATCTCTCCTATCTCGCCATCGGGGAGTTCCCTGCGATTCGCGTCCACAATCTTGAGCTCAAAAGGTGGGGCAATCTTTCCGGCGCTCTTCATCAACGTCTCCAGGTCATCGCCTTCTTCAGTGTAGGTGACGAATCCGGCTACCTCGGTACTTCCATACCCGGTGAGTAATTTTGCGTCGGTCTTTTCACAGATACCACTGAGCACATCAATCATGATTTTTGGTGCCGCAGCTCCAGCCCACACAAATCCCTCAATGCTGCTGAAATCGGTTTTAGAAAAGTCGGGTTGTCTGAACTCTAACAGGAACATAACAGGGACCTGACCGAGTGCGGTAATGCGTTCCTTTTCTACTACCTTCAAAGTCGCATCGGGGTCGAACTTGTCCATCAAAACGAGACATCCACCTCCCATTATTGCAGCAACTCCTATCTCGGTATCAGCAGCTACATGATTTATGGGGAAATGGAGCAGCGCCCTGGATGTTTCCTTGAACAAAAACTTTTCCACCTCAACCTTTATATTCTCAATAATGCTCTTGTGGGTATGAACCACCCCTTTAGGCTTGCCTGTAGAACCGGAGGTGTACAACAAAAGGGCTTCATCGTCATCGCTGACCTCAGATGCCCGTTTTTCAAGGGCTTCATTTAGCTCATCCCCTGGTTTTTCGGTGAACTCTGCAAAACTTTCAGTGCCTTCAAATGCCTCACCGATAACAAGAACCTTCTTCAGGCAGGAAAATTCTTTTATCAAGGTCTTTATATTCTCAGAAAGGTCATTGCCGAGGTATTCTCGAAGGGTGATGAGTACTGTGGGTTGGCTATCTCCAATCTGATACCGAAGCTCATCGAGTGTAAACTTGGGTGATAGGCCCAGCCATACCGCGCCAACCTTGCCGGCTGCCATGTAAGTTGTCAAGAACTCATTTCGTGCCATGGAAAGCAGGGCAACCCGGTCTCCCTTTTGCACTCCCACTTCAAGATATGCCCTGGCTACCCCGTCCATCTTTTTCTTAAAATCCTTCCAGGAAAGCCTGTCGTCCTCAAACACAAGGGCTTCAACCTCCGGTTTTGTTTCGGCCCATTTTTCCACAAAATGCCAGGCTTGGCTCAGGTCTTTCCAGTTCATACTACCCTCCTTTTCTATTTTTCCAGCCTTGCATAGCCATCACTTATAGCCTTCTTCCCCTCAGCGTTCAGAACAACAAAGAACAGGTCTGTGCCGCCATCAGTGTTATCCTTTTTGATGAGTTGCACCTTTATATCTGTTCCGGGGAGCACTATACCGGTAAAACGACAGTAAGCTGACTTCAATTCGGAAGGATGCCCGTCGGCTTCTTTGTTGATAAGCTCGCGTACAGCATAGGCAAGCGTGGCTGTACCCTGCAAAATTCTTCCGGGAAGCCCTACCTGATGGGCAAACTTAACGGAGGTGTGTATCGGGAAAATGATCCTGGTGCAACCATCATATATAAATGATGCAAGCGGCTCTATTGGTATAACCGATTCCCAGACAGGGACATTATCTCCGGCATATCTGGGGACTTTTGGAAGAACTTTCTCTCCCCTTCCCTCGTCCGTGCATTCGACTCCTCGGAGCATACCTCCAATATGCTCTGTGAAAACAGGCTTGCCTTCTTTATCAAAGGCATCAAATCGTATAACAATGTGAGTACCTGCCTTATGAGGCAGCATGGCGGCGATCTTGCCCTTTACGCTTAACGCATCTCCTGGTCTCATGGGATGGTAAAATTCCAGGTGCTCCGTATAATGTACCAGGGTGAACATAATCTCTTTAGGAAAATCGTGGACTTCAATGTAATCCCAGATTCTCTCAGATATTTGCCATGTCACCGCCACACTAAACATTGGAGGTGCAATCACCCCCTCCGCGCGCTCATCATCCAGATAACAGGGATTGTTATCCCCGATAGCGGCGGCATAATTCATGGTGTCACGCCAGGTTATCTCAGTTGTATAATCTTTCAGTCTGGCGCCGACGAACTTTGAAGAGACCTCCATTGTATCTCCTTTGTTTCGCATATTATATCCTGTTATGAATGTTATTCCATTTTTTGAAGGGGGGATAGCAATGATGTTAAAATTGAAACAGCTATGGAACCCGATGCCATATTTGTTAAGGGTGCCAGGGAGCACAACCTCAAGGACATAGAAGTTGTCATTCCCAGGAATAAGCTGGTGGTCATTACCGGTGTTTCCGGGAGTGGTAAGAGCTCGTTAGCCTTTGACACCATCTACGCTGAGGGGCAACGTCGCTATGTGGAGTCCCTTTCCGCTTATGCCCGACAGTTTTTGGGGCAAATGGAGAAGCCTGACGTTGATTATATTGAAGGGCTTAGCCCGGCTATTTCCATTGACCAGAAGGGACCGCCGCACAATCCACGTTCCATTGTAGGCACCGTTACTGAAATCTACGATTATCTACGGCTCCTCTTTGCCCGCATCGGGCATCCTCATTGCCCCCAATGTGGGCGAGAAATTTCTCGCCAGACGGTGCAGCAGATTGTAGATTCGGTAAACAGGATACCTGAGGGCAGCAGAATCATGATACTTGCACCGCTGGTCAGGGACCGTAAGGGTGAGCACCAGGGGATATTGCGGGATTTACAGAAAGCGGGCTTTGTCCGTGTCAGGGTTGATGGCGAAATTCATGACCTTTCCGAGGAGTTCCAGCTCGATAAGTATAAAAAGCATTCCATTGAGGTCGTGGTTGACCGATTACAGGTAGGTGGAACGGAGAATGCCACTCGTCTGGCCGATTCCATTGAGACGGCGGTGAAGCTTGGCCTGGGCATAGTGCTAATCTCCATTATCGACGGGGAGGAATTGCTTTTCTCGGAGCATTTCGCCTGCGCCTATTGCAACATCAGCCTGGGGGAAATTGCCCCACGAACTTTTAGCTTCAATAGTCCCCATGGTGCCTGTCCTGCCTGCACTGGACTGGGCTGTAACCTGGAAATTGACCCCGGCTTTGTCATTCCTGATAAAGGGCTGAGCCTGGCAGAAGGCGCTATCCAGCCATGGAGCCGAAATGGGCAAATAAGCACCTGGTATGGCAGCATCCTGGAGACTCTGGCTCGGCGCCACGGCTTTTCACTGCAGACGCCGGTTAACAATCTAACTCCAGCTCAGCTCCAGTTAATACTTTATGGTGATGGCGGCGAAACTGTTCCCGCAGTTTATGAAGACCACTATGGTCATTTCCGACATTATTACACCACCTTTGAAGGCGTTATACCTCATCTGGAGCGTCGCTACAAAGAGACTGAATCCGATAGGGTGAAAGCAGCTATTGAGAGGTATATGTCATCCACTCCTTGCCCGGCATGCCATGGAAAGAGGTTGAAGCCGGAATCGTTAGCAGTCACCGTCATGGGGAACGACATCATGGATGTCACCGCCATGTTTGTTACACAGGCGCTGGAATGGGTGGACAGATTGCCGGACGAGATTACCCCTCGAGAGCTTACCATAGCCCGTCAAATCATCAAGGAGATTCATGCCCGGCTGAATTTCCTCATTGATATCGGTCTGGGCTATTTAACTCTGGACAGAGCTTCATCGACGCTGAGTGGCGGTGAGGCGCAAAGAATTCGCCTGGCCACACAGATTGGCAGTGGATTAACCGGCGTTCTCTATATCTGCGATGAGCCTACAGTAGGGTTGCATCTTGCCGACGGCTCTCGCTTGATAACAACGCTGAAGCATCTCAGGGACCTGGGCAATACCGTGATTATCGTGGAACACGATGAGGCGATGATGAGAGCTGCCGACCACATCATTGATATGGGACCTGGAGCGGGGAAGCAGGGAGGGGAAGTCGTGGCTGCAGGACAACTCAGTGATATTATGAGCTGTCCTGAATCGATAACGGGGCAATATTTAAGCAAGGTGAAGGAAATTCCCATGCCCCGGCGCAGGCGTACTGGTTCAGGGAAGAAGCTGGTGATTAAGGGAGCCAGACAAAATAACTTGAAAAGCATTGATGTTCATATTCCTCTGGGGAAGTTTGTTTGCATCACCGGCGTTTCGGGAAGTGGTAAGAGCACTCTTGTTGATGAGGTGTTATATAAGAAACTCATATTGATAAAGTGATTAACATTGACCAGTCACCAATAGGACGCACGCCGCGAAGTAATCCGGCTACCTATACCGGGACATTTACTCCTGTTCGTGAACTATTTGCCTCTGTTCCTGAAGCGAGGGTGCGTGGTTATCCACCAGGGCGGTTTTCGTTCAACGTAAAAGGAGGGAGGTGTGAAGCCTGTCAGGGGGCAGGCTATGTTCAAATTGAGATGCAGTTTCTCCCCGATGTCTCCGTCCCCTGTGAGGTATGCAAGGGGAAGCGATATAACCGTGAGGCACTGGAGATTAAATTCAAGGGAAAGAACATTGCCGAAATTCTGGAGATGACCGTGGACGAAGCTCTGGAATTTTTCGACCACTTCCCCCAAATTAAGCGGAAGTTAGAAACCCTCAGGGATGTCGGTCTGGGGTATATTTGTCTGGGGCAGCCAGCCCCTACTCTTTCCGGTGGTGAGGCACAGCGGGTGAAGCTGGCTACTGAGCTCTCCCGACGTTCCACGGGCAAGACACTCTATATTCTTGATGAGCCAACTACAGGGCTTTCCTTCCCCGATGTTGCCGCTCTTCTTCAAGTGCTGCAACGGTTGGTTGATTATGGCAACACGGTCATTATTATTGAGCACCACCTGGATGTAATCAAAAACACCGACTGGGTTATTGACCTCGGTCCCGGAGCTGGTGATGAAGGAGGCTATATTGTAGCTACCGGCACACCAGAGGAAATAGCCGACATAGGAGACTCCTTTACTGGAAATTATCTTCGTGGTATATTACCACGGGGATATCACCGTGAGCAGGCTAGGGCAACCTCAGTTAAGTTATGAATAGAAACGAGATTCTGGATTCGGTCAGAGCTAATATTCAAGATGAGAACACCGTGAAACATATGCTTGCTACCGAAGCAATCATGAGAGCCATGGCAAAAAGGCTGGGTGGGAACGAAGAGGAGTGGGGACTTACTGGATTGCTGCACGATATAGATATGGAACTGGTTGAAGGCGACCTCACTACTCACGGTAAGCTGGGGGCGGATATTGCTAATGAGCTGGGTGCTACGGAGGAAATGACTCATGCTATATTGTGCCATAATGAAGCTCATGGCATTCCCAGGAAAACAGATCTTGATAAGGCGCTCTTCTGTGTTGACCCTCTCACCGGGCTCATCACTGCCTCCGCTTTAGTTCGTCCTGATAAGTTGACTGGACTTACCGCTAAATCAGTAATGAAACATTTCCGCCAGCCGAAATTTGCTGCCGGAGCTAACCGGGAACAAATCGCCTTATGTCAAGAACTCGGGCTTGAGCTCGAGGAATTCATCTCTCTGGGCATTAAGGCAATGAACGATATCTCCTCACAGCTGGGGTTGAAATAGCGCTGTATAAGATATCGTCCTCTTGGTTATCATCATCGTGTTTGACTCATCCCGCCAGCACTTTATATACTTTCCTGAGCTTGCTGCGGGGGGCACAGCTTCGGATAGACTTCGAAGCTAGCGGACAAAGTAGTTATTGAAAAGGAAAGGCATGTTTACAGAAGAGACTTTAGGGCATGTCCGTAAGGGTAGAAAAGAGTGGGACAAAGAAGTGCAGGAGACCTTCAGGCAAAAACCTGAAAGGAAAGAGAGGTTCTCCACAGTTTCTGACCTGGAGATAAAGAGGATTTATACTCCGGAAGACATTAAAGACCTGGATTTTGCTAGAGACATTGGCTATCCCGGCATGTTTCCGTTTACCAGGGGATGCCAACCCACAATGTATCGAGGTAGAGAATGGACAATGCGCATGTTCTCGGGTCTGGGAAGTGCCGAGGATACTAATAAGAGGTGGCATCTGTTACTGAAAGAAGGTGAAACAGGGCTGAGCACTGCCTTCGATTTTCCTACGTTGATGGGATATGATACCGATTCGCCCCGAGCGCTGGGCGAGTGTGGGAAGTGTGGTGTGGCAATTGATACGCTGCGGGATTTGCAGATTTTGACCGACAGGATTCCCCTTGATAGTGTTACCACCTCCATGACTATCAATCCCCCGGCGTCCATACTCTGGGCAATGTATCTGGTTGTGGCCGAAAAATGTGGGGTGAACTGGGATAAAGTTGGGGGGACAATTCAAAACGATATGCTGAAAGAATTCATTGCCCAGAAGACGTTCATGCTCCCGCCTGAGCCATCGGTTAAGCTGATAAGTGATACTATTGAATTTGGCACTAAATATGTTCCCAGGTGGAATACCGTGAGCATCAGTGGTTACCATATTCGGGAGGCCGGGTCTACTGCTGTTCAGGAATTGGCCTTCACTTTGGCTGACGGTATAGCGTATGTGCAGGATGTTATTGAACGGAAGAAGATGGATGTCGACTCTTTCGCACCGCGTCTGTCATTTTTCTTCAATTCTCACCTTGATTTCTTCGAGGAGATTGCCAAGTTCAGAGCAGCTAGAAGGATGTGGGCTAAGATTATGAGGGACAGATTCAAAGCCAAAGACCCTCGCTCCTGGTGGATGAGATTTCATACTCAGACTGCAGGTTGCTCGTTGACTGCACAACAGCCCTATAATAATGTCGTCAGGACAGCAACTGAGGCACTAGCGGCAGTTCTGGGCGGGACACAGTCTTTGCATACCAATTCTCTGGATGAGACGCTAGCTTTGCCATCTGAGTTTGCTGCCATGATCGCTTTGCGGACCCAGCAGATCATTTGTGATGAGATAGGGGTCACTGACACTATAGATCCGCTGGCTGGCTCCTATTTTGTGGAGTCTCTGACTAACCAGATAGAGGGGGAAGCCTGGGAGTACATTAATAAAATAGATGACCTGGGGGGCATGATTGCTGCTATTGATAAAGGATTTCCTCAGATGGAAATTGCTGAGGCTGCCTATCATTACCAGCGGCAGATAGACAAAGGTGAGAAGGTTCTAGTGGGCGTGAACAGGTACGTTGTTGAGGAGGAGGCCCCTCCTGAGATACTGAAAATAAGCGATGAACTTGGGAAAGAGCAGATTGGCAGATTGAACGAGGTAAAAAGGACGAGAGATAACAGGAGTGTGATTCGAAAGTTGAATGACCTTCGCGCTGCCTCCAAGACCGATAAGAACTTGATGCCTTATGTGATAGAGGTAGTAAGGGAATATGGTACTGAGCAGGAAATTTGTGATGTGTGGAGGGAGGTTTTTGGGGAATATCGAGACCCAGGATTCTATTAACAGGAGGACACAGTTAGTTTCGTTCAGGGAAAATGAACTTCAGGAAAAAGCTAAGAATTCTGGTTGCCAAACCTGGACTCGATGGGCATGACCGGGGGGCAAGGATTATAGCTCGAGCTTATAGCGATGCTGGATTTGAGGTTGTATATACTGGTTTGCATCAGACGCCAGAACAGATTGTTGCTGCAGCTCTACAGGAAGACGTTGATTTAATCGGGCTAAGTTGCCTGTCCGGAGCTCACATGACTTTGTTCAAACGGGTGCTCGAGCTACTAAAGAAGGATGGAGCGGAGGAGATAACGGTTGTTGGCGGCGGCATTATTCCCGAAGAAGATATTCCCGCGCTTAGAGAGGCAGGCGTCAAAGAAATATTCTTGCCAGGCACATCTCTTGACACGATATTGGATTGGACGAGAAGTAACGTGAAGCCACGTGCGTGAAAAGCTACCGGGGTTGTTTGCGGAGTCGTCTTACAAGTATCACCGGGAAATAGAATATGTGCGTATGCTTCCCGGGACAATAAGCGGCAAAGTTAAACGCGGTGAGTTGAGGAAAATGGAGCTCCGAAGAAGGCACCAATGATGGGAGTCGAAGCAAGCAGGGTTTCATGGAAAAATCGGGAGTTGTATATCTTGCTTTAGTTCCTTTAGTTGCCCCCGAGACAGGTGTCATAACCGAAGTAGCCGCCATTATCGGGAAAGACCCTTACGGAACAAGACTTCTCCTTGCCGGGAAGGTACCTAAGATAGTTGCCCATTACGAGGGCAAGCAGACCGCGGAATCCGTCGCCCAGAGACTGAGGGACCTGGGGCTTGTGCCAATTCTGTGCACCGAGTCAGAGCTTTGCCGCTCTTCGGAAGGTTTTATCCCACATACTCTGGAAGTGGGGCAGGGACGTGTCCTGTTCTACGACCGGGGTGGGCAAAAACGGGAGATGAAGTCCAGGGGTGTCTTCTTGATTATCAAGGGCAGGGGGGAGACTTATGTGACTAAAGAAAAAACTGAAACCACCAGGAAGTTTAGCCTGGGTAGGACTGCTTTAACCGGCGGAATACCCATGTGGCGCACCGAGAAGAAACAAGTCAAGGAAAGCTCCGCAGTCACTAAATATTTTGCCAGACTCTACACCCGGAAATCATCAGAGCCTGCGGTGGAGATAATCCACAATCAGGCGGATTACTCGTTCTTAAAGAGTGAAATGGCTTCTTCCTCACTGGTGAACTTTAACATCGTAGTTACCAAGCTGCAGCAAGCATTCCCTAAGGCGATTTTTGATGACAATTTGATGCGAGCTTCAATAAAGCAAGCTCATGGCCCCAGCGGTGCTGAGGATACCGAAATCAACTGCAAGCTACTCTATTTACAATACCTGGCTGTGAAGCCATAGACGCCAGAAGTTTTCCTGGCTTAGCCTCCGCGTGAATATTTAACAGGCTAGCGGTTTGTTACTTTCCCGACGTCTCTTTAATCGCCGCTGGTGAGCGACGCTATCCTGGTTCCCTCAACCCGGCGAAATCATCTTGAGAATGCCGATGCTTGAAAGTAGAAGTACAGCCGAGATGAGCAGAAACCCTATGATGGTAAACAGCGTTGACCGTCTTGTATTCCAGCCGAGGAACCAAACCAGTGCTGCACAGCCATAGACTCCAAGAATAGTGGCACCAGGTATCAAGCCGTAGATCCCATACTTTTCCCACCGCCATACCTTGCCCCTAAATTTGAGCAAAAAAGTGACGAGTCTTTGAGACTGTGCCCCCAGGAGGTGGAATATGTCGAGCGCGAGGATGAATATCCCTATACCTGCAGAGACTACCGTGAGGAAGGCACATAAAGGTGGCAACTTCAGGGCAATACCCAATGGGATGGCAAGATACTCCAGGACAAAGGTTGAGCCAACCACCTGCATAGTCAGCGATGGTGAGACACCAAATGCGGTAGCAAAGAGCAACGGGAGTATAACGATGAGGAGGCAAGGTAGTGCTACTATCTTCGATATCTGACCTGCTCTCTGCTGCAAAAAGCTATCCTTTTAACTCACCGGCAGCATACATCTTCCTCAGGTCTATCTTGTCGAATTTCCCGATGCCTGTCTTTGGTATCCCATCCATGAACACAAATTCATCCGGTATCCACCATGAGACCTTAACCTTGTCTTGTAGAAACTCTTTTAATTCATCCGCAGTCACAGTCTCACCCGGTACGGGTACCACACATGCCAGCGGCCTCTCCTGCCACTTAGGATGTGGAATCCCGATAACAGCAGCCTCCAGAACCTTTGGATGAGCCATTATGGTATCTTCAAGGTCAACTGATGATATCCACTCACCTCCACTCTTAAGCATATCCTTTGTTCTGTCCACAAGTCTCACATACCCCTCCTCATCGATGGTACCTATATCACCAGAGTGCAGCCATCCTCCTTCGAATGCAGCCTTGGAGCGCTCGGGGTCCTTATAGTACTCTTTGGCAACCCATGGTCCTCTGAATAAGATCTCTCCCCATTCCTTGCCATCCGATTTGACCTCTTCACCCTTGTCGTTAACTAGCTTTACCTCAAGCCCCGGGCAAAGAAGCCCTCCACTGGATTTCACGTCATAGAGTTTTTCCATAGGCCAGTCAGCCATGTAGCTTTTCGGTAAGGCTACATGGGCAAGTGGTCCGGTCTCGGTCATTCCATATGCCTGCACAATTGCGAAGTTGTATTTCTCGTTCAATCCTTGCATAAGATACCTCGGCACGGCTGATCCTCCGCTGTATATAGCCTTAAGTGATGAAAAGTCATGCCATCCACCTTTTTCCAGGTAGTCATAAAGCATCATCCATATGGTGGGCACTCCTGCGGTAAAGGTCACTTTTTCATCCGCTATTATCCTGCATAGCCTTTCCATGTTCAGCACTTCTCGTCCTGGAAAAACTTGCTTGCATCCTGCCAGCATCGCTGCAAAAGGGCCACCCCAGGCATTTGCGTGGAACATAGGAGCTATATGCAGTGCACAATCATCTTCTGAACCGCCAAGCGTCACGCCTACTGCGAAACTGTGTAATACAAGTCCCCTGTGTGTATACACAACCCCCTTAGGATCACCGGTAGTTGCAGAGGTGTAGCAGATAGAGGCAGGATCCCACTCATCAAGGTCTTCAGGGAAATCGTAGGATTCAGGAAATTGCGAAATCAGCTCGTCGTATAAACATACGGGTGAAAGACCTGTCTCGGGGAGTTTACCACTCTGGGATAAGATGACAAAGTGTTTGACCGTTTTCAACTGGTCCTTTATAGGCTCTAGCAAGAATAGGAGGTCATCGTCTATAAACATAACCTTGTCCTCTGCATGGTTTATTATATGGACCATATGATGCTGGGGAAGCCTTGGGTTCACAGTATGGAGCACAGCCCCTATACACGGTACGCCGAAGTAGAGTTCCATGTGTCGGTGGTTATTCAGGGCGAAGCTGGCTACCCTGTCTCCCCTTTTTACCCCCAGTGATTCGAGCGCATGAGCTAACTGGCATGTCCTTTTAAAATAGTCGGCATAGGTATAGCGGAAGGTCTCATTCGTATATAGTGAGACGAGTTCTTTCTTTGGGAAAAATTTTGCTGTCCTTAACAGGAAGGTCTTCAGCAATAGCGGATATTCCATCATGGCAATTCACCTCCTTATCTTTTGATTGATTATATAGGCTCTAGCTACGGAGATGTCAAGGTAGAACGGAACTTTTGGCTCTACGTGATATGTCTGCCACCCCTGTACCAGGGCACTCGTTCGGCCGTGAGTGAATTATCAGGATATCTCGTGTTAAATCTCATTTCCTTTTGCTTCTGGCAAAACTATAATAACCCTGCAATTGTCAATAGTTTGACTGGAGAAGCAATCAGTGCCGGCTCAGTTAGAAAGCTAATTTACCGCTACCCCGTTGGCGTCCTGGAAAGGCTTATCGAGGCAACCAGGAAACGTCAGCCTGACGACCCAGCTAGCTACTTTCTGAACGGTCTTAAGAAATCCACTATGAAACACAGAGTTCAACGTAATTTAACTGACGTCGAAGAGATATAGAATGATAGTGATAAAATGCGCTCGGTGTAAGGGCAAAATCTTCAAATACGTGAAGGTGGGGAAGGGGCACTTATTACATTGCTGGAAGGCCCGAATAGTTGAGGATTACAGTGTTAGGGATGGAAGCGAGATTAAGTGTCAGTGTGGCAACCTGATTGGTATTGATGAGGGGAGGTGGGTAAAACTTAAACGGCGTTCCTTCACCTCTTCAGGAACAATAACAAAGGGGTAGGATATCTTTATGAAAAGGAGCGATTGAAAATGCGAATTACAAGGAGAGAGGTTGTTTTTGAGGGGAAATATCTGCAAGTGGTGAGGAAAGAGTTTGACACCGATACGGGCGAGGGAGGCACCTGGGAAGCGGTGCAGAGAAAGAACATATATGGTAGGGGAGCGGTGGTGATTGTCGCCTTGACTAAGGACGGAGAAGTAGTTCTGGAGAGAAACTGGAGAGTTCCTTTGGAATCTTTCGTCATCCAGTTTCCTGCCGGGCTTACTGACAGAGAAGGAGAAAGTGAGGAAGAGACTGCGAAGAGGGAGCTTCTGGAGGAGACAGGCTACAGGGCGGAAAGGCTCATTCCGATCATTTCAGTGCCGGTGTCCCCCGTTCTAACTGCCACCAGAGCAATGCACTTCCTTGCCCCTGAGGTAGAGTTTGTGGGGAGGCAAGGGAAGGAAATTGGCGAGGAAATTGGAGTTCTAAAAATTCCGGTGGATAAAATAAGTGATTTCTTGCTGAACCTTCCTGAGGATACCGAGCTGGACGTTAGAGTCCCAGGCATACTGTGGATTTTGGAAAAGCGGGGCCTCATTTAAAGCTTCGCCTCCTTTCTCCGAGTATTGATTGTTAACCCCTGTGTTATAATAGTTGCAGGTTCAATGTCCTCAAGATTACCTGAACACAGAGGTAAGAAAGAGGCACACCTTGCCTGGTTAAAAGTGACGCACCTTCTCTACCAGGGCTGGCAAGGCGTAACGCCCCGGGGAATAGTTGAGGTAACGGCTTCTATTTGGCCGGAAGGAGCTAATGTATTTGTTGCTTGAGGCCTACCTGGATATCGAGACCACCGGCTTATCTCTCTTTTCTGACGCTATAACCGTAATCGGTATTTATCGCTGTGATGGCAAGAATGACGAAGTTATTCAATTAGTAGATAAAGAAGTGACCGGAGATAACCTTCTCAAAGCCCTTGATGGTGTGAATACAATCTATACCTATAATGGCAGCAGATTTGACTTTCCTTTTATTCACACTTCTATGGGCATGGATCTTGAAGCCAGGTTTGGGCACCACGACCTGATGTATGACTGCTGGGAGAACAATTTGTTTGGGGGACTCAAGGCGGTAGAGCAACAACTGGGTATTCCCCGGCAGCTACAGGGCATCGATGGGGTGGAAGCGGTGGAGTTATGGTGGAGATATAAGATCGACCACGACTACAATGCCCTGGCTTTGTTGCTGCAATATAACAAAGAGGATGTGGTGAATCTGAAAACGTTGAGGGGTAGGTTATCCTCGAAATCAAGATAGCTCTTGGTTACTGTTGTTATCCCTGAGTAGCGTGTTGGTTTGCTGAATGTATTCTACAACCTCTGTCAGGCTGTGAATTCGGGGACAATCGGTGACCTCAGGGAACGAATCATTGCGGTCAATGAGCACTGCCTTCATGCCAACGCCACGGGCGCCAACAATGTCTAGATCATATTGGTCGCCAACATACATTGCCTCTTCAGCCTTGACCTGAGCTTTTTCAAGGGCAGTCAGGAATATCTCTGGGTGAGGTTTATGATGTCCTGCTTCGGAGGAAGTTACCTGGAAATCGAGATAGGGCTGTAGCCCTAAATCCTGGTATGTTGCATCTGTTTCCTGGCCAATATTGGATATCAGCCCCAGGATGAGATTGCGTTCCTTGAGCAGTTTTAACGTCGGCAGGGCATCATCGTAAAGCTCGAAATGCAATCCATTTTGGAATAGCTTCATTAATATGTGGAGCGCGACATCATGACTAACCTCCAGGCCAGCTCCTCTCAAGGCTCTGAACACGTGCTCACCATAAGCGGCAGCTCTCTCCTTTGGTGGTCTTTTGCTTATCGGAGAACGGGAATTTTCGTCCCGCCACCAGGCATCAGCCTGGAGAAGGGATTTATGGAGTGCCTCAGCAGATACCTCAAAACCAAGCTCATGACAGGCTGTGGCACACACCTCTTCGATAGGAGGTTCATGATGCGCCAGGGTTCCGTGTAAATCAAAACAAACCGCTTTAATCATATTGGCCTAACAAGCCCACAAGGAGTATTATTTTATGCTCGGGGATGTAATATGGCAAGGATTGAACCGTTTGAGAAGCACCCGCTGCAGTACGAACAGTGGTTTGACAGGCACAAATTCGTCTACGAGTCGGAGCTTCAAGCGATAAGGAAGCTATTGCCCCAACATGGGAATGGTCTCGAAATTGGTATCGGCAGTGGTCGGTTTGCAGCGCCTTTGGGAATTAAGCTCGGGCTCGAACCATCGAGCAAGATGATGGGAATAGCCCAAGCGAGGGGAATTGAGGTCATCGGTGGTGTAGGCGAAAGCCTCCCTTTCCGTGACTCGCAGTTCGACTTCGCCACAATGGTCACGACAATTTGCTTCTTAGATGATGTGGAAGTGGCATTTAAAGAGGCATACCGAATATTAAAGCCAGGTGGATGCCTGATAATAGGGCTTATTGATAAAGACAGCTCCATTGGGCAGTTGTATCAGCAACATAAAAATGAAAATGTGTTTTACCGAGTAGCCACATTTTATTCTGTGGATGA
>SMTZ1_10011090_pt1 | contig 22871 bp, 23 predicted proteins | sample DeeMarSWOR136_30_FD_25667 | JGI IMG/M metagenome (IMG submission 25667) | reverse complement strand
TTATAATATAATTAAGTTATTTATTTATATCATCTCCTGTACATGGAAAGTTTTCGATATAGTTAATTTGCTTCTTAAGCGTATCAGGGTGAATATTTCCTCCCCATTTTTTCCATGCATGTAAAGCATGGTTAAAATGAAGTATAGAAGAATAGAGTTTTAACTTATCAGTAATGTTACCGTTAAGTTCTTCATGGATATCCAACATCTTAATAGGTTGACTACAAGAAAAGTCTATGTTCAGTAAATTAATATATCTAATTTCTCGATGAGATTTGGTACGAAAATAGATCTTATAGTTGTCTGTATCGAACACAATACTCCATTGTGTGATAGATCCTTCAACTTCTTGAAGTGTTTCAAAAGCATAATTAACTGCAGATTTTGAATCGGTTGGCTCAAATTTCATTACATGATCAGCAGCTATCTGAAAACGCAATAGAGAGCTTTTATATTTAATATTAGAAGGATTGGGAATTCTTTTCTTCTGCCAAGATTTAACTGATTCTTCATAGGTATTATTGGTTAAGCACTTAACGGCCAATGATTTACCTGTATGATAGACCATTTTACCATCGATAAACTCAATTGTGGCGCAATTTCCAGTATGATCGCAAACAAGAAAATGTTCCACAAACTCTTTAATACGAACTAATGAATCACTTGCAATAACTTCTTCAACAGTACTGAAATTATCCAAGAGATACTGCCGCCACCATCCTGAATAAAGCCAGGGTCTTTCATCATGTGCTGGAGCTTGACTCCCATCGAGCCACAAGGTAGTGATTACAAGACCAGCTTCATTCATACCACCCCATACATCCTGATTCATGACCAAATTAAAAGTTACGCTTCCATATTTTGATGTCCATACCGCCGGATCACTTATTGGATCTTTCTCCCAATATGATTTTGCTACGCTTCTTTTGTTAATGAATAGTAAACCTTCGCCTATCTGATTATCATAGTTTGTCCCAAATAAAGCATAGCCATTGTTATCGAGAACAAAGGCAGTACATGAGTGTCTGGTATTGAATTTAGAATCGGTATAGTCCACAGAGTGATTTGAGCTGCAAGAAATGGAACTAATAGATAATCCTATGACAAAAAGTAATTTTTTTATCATGCTTGTCTCTATTTATTTAAGCAGATAACATCTTATTGCTGCACAAGTACTAAGTACTCTGAACCTATTGTTCAGCGTTTATTAGAATGCAATGTATTTGTTTTAACTAAAATTTATATGCATTATCTGTTCTGAAAATGTAATTATAGAAGTGTTATGCCGGTTTTCTGAATTCCAGACAATACCCATGGGGTTGGCCATGTGCTTTCCATACTCCATCCACTCGTATCTCTTCCATGGTATCCGGCACCAGATGCACAGGCACTGATAGATCCACTTTTTTACCCTGATGAGAACTTAAGAAACCAGGCATGTGAGCTATGAATCGTGCCACCCGTTCCGATTCATCGGCAATTACGATTTTACTTCCCGGCCGAGCGACACGGATCATTTCATCGATAGCCTGCTTTTTACCCGAGAAGAAATTAATCCCACCAATATGGAAAACGCTGTCGAAGGAATCCGCTTTAAAAGGCAAAGCTTCAGCTGTCCCCATAAAAAGGTCTACTGGCCAGCCTCGCTTGGTGATGAAACTTCTGCAATGCTTCAACTGGCCTACAGAGATGTCCAGGCCATATACTTCACCCACATCTGGCGACTCAAATAAGTAGGGAAGATTCGCACCAGTCCCTATCGAAACTTCCAAAATGCGTCCTTTGTTTAATTCCAGCCGCTCCAAAATTTCTTTACGTCCCTTACGATCTCCGCCAAAAGGTAAAAAAGCAACCTTGGTGAACAGGGCATAGAAGTGCGAAAGCCAATTGTAAAAGCGGGCAAAACTGCGATTAGGGCCCGCTAGATCCTGTGGATCGAGAAAGTAGACAATGCTATCCTTAATGAGAAAGTTCCGCTCACAGTTTGGGCAGAATAAGCTCCCCTCCTCCACAATTTCATCCCCGCCATCATCGCGCAGAGAAAGTGCACCATTACAACCAGGACAACATAACAATTCCAAAGTTGAGCGTTTCATAGCTAATCCTTACTAGTTAAAATTTGTTTGAACGAGTTTTAACTAACTCAGTCGCATAGTCTCGGTAACCACATTTAATCATTAACTTCTCCTAAAAAAGCGCGGGATCCACATTGGTACATCCCGCATGTACTGCTCATATTCTTGGCTAAACCGCGCAAGTAGCAACCTTTCTTCATAGCGTGATATGTAATGCAAAAATCCGATTGCAATAATCCACACCACTGCTGCAGCCAGTGATATGCTTAACATAAGAAGGCCAAGATATAGTAAAATTTCGCTCAGGTATATTGGATGCCTAACGATATTGAACACGCTCTTCCTGATCACACCAGGATTTTCTCTCTTCGCACCAAATACGATAGAAAGACCTGTTCTCGCCAGGTAGGCCGAAACAAGCAATAGTACTACTCCAAAAGATGTCCTGACTCCATGTGGCACGTGTTGATTGAGAAAAGTAGTGTACCTAAAAAAGAATGTGTCAGCTATCCATATTACCGTAAATAGGCAGGCCAATATTACCTGGCCGGCATCACCAATTGCATGCTCTCCCGTAAGATCTTTCCGCTGACGATCTGAGTATTTGTGTTTATATTGACGATCCATGTCATCTATCTAGAAAACCAATTTTCCATTACATAATTGGTAAGATAGCTATCCGGGAGGCCATGAAGATCAAGAAACGACAATTGATCTATAATCCCAGTACGTGAAGAATTCTGTAATACAAATACACCCGCCAGATAATTTTTAATTCCTTGCAACTCATCCTCTGCAGGCGGTTGATTTTGCAGGCGATCAATTTCATAAAAAATTTCTTTAAGTGAAGCTCCAGTAAACTCCATTGCTACATCGGCTTGTTGCATCCAAAAAGAGTCCCTGTAGCGCGTTGATACACTGCTGCGTGGAGAATACGTATATCCTTTGTCTTCACGGATATTACTGGTAATTCTCGAAGCAAAAGAGCCGCCTAGTAGCGCATCTGTGACCTGTAAAGCTATATAATCTTCATGTGAAGGATCGATAACGGGTAAGCCTATGATAATGGTTGACTGTGGAGCTTCCGGGCGATCAATGAGGTGAATTTTTCTCTGAGAGACCGGTTCAGGCACCAATTCCAGATGTTTATGTCCGGTATTCCAGCCGCTTAAATTGTCGCGGATGGTTATCTCAACTTTGTTTTCATCAAATAATCCAACAACGTATAAATGCGTGATTTTTGCACTAAAATTTTTGCTGTAAAAATCTTTTATCCTGTTTATATCATAACTATCTATTAATTCTTCATCTGGGTAGATCCGGCCATAAGGATGTGCCGGGTATAGTAGCTTGCGGAAACGCTCCATAGCCTGAGATTGCGGACGTGATTTTTCTATACTTAGCTGGCGTATGTAATCTTTTTTCAACCGTGCAAGTTCGGTTTGCGGGAAATTTGGATTTTGTAAGATATCCGCTAACAGCTCGATAAGTTGTGGAGCAAACTCCGATAGAGATACTCCACCAACAGAAGTCTGATCAGGCCCTGTGGAAACATTTATTTCACCCCCGATTTGTGCTGCTTGTTCAGCAATATCTTTAGCGCTTCGCGTCTGTGTACCTTCTTTGAAAAAATCAGTTGTAAGATCAGCTAAGCCAACTTCATCTTCTTGCTCATTTATTTTTCCAACACGAACAACTAACCGCACATCCACTTTAGGAACAGTCCCGAATGGCACTAATGTAATTTTTAAGCCATTTTCGAGTGAGAAACTTTTCTTCTGCGGTAAATTAAAATCTTTAGGAGTTCCGCCTGGTGGGGGTGTTTGCTCTTGAGCATATGAAAAGAGAAGCAGAGAAATAATTATCAACACGGCTTTAGGCATATTTTTTACCATTATATTTTTCCTCCTCTACATTTTAGAAGATTCACTCTTTACTAAAAGCACTGTTCTGTTTGTGGGACGTAAAGATTCTTGTGCTGTTTGCTGTATAAGTTGCGGCGTAACTTTCCTAAACCCATCTTCAAGATTATTTATATAATTCGGATTATCATCAAACAAAGCAAAACAGGCCAAAACATCTGCACGGCCAAATCCCCAGTACTGACTTAGAATGGAATATAGGTTTGAACGGGTTTTAATTAGGGCACGGTCTAATGTGGCTTTATTTATAGGATTGTTGCGCAACCTTTCTACTTGTTCATCGATCTTATATATAATAGAATCAGGTGTAATTTCCTGATCATGTTTTAATGAGGCCATCCACAGTATTGGTCCGTTATAGTTGAACATATTTCCTAAAAGTGCATTAATCCCACCGTTCACGTTATCGGTAAAACCATTTTCTTGTACTAGCGATTGATACAACCAGCTGTCTTCACCCTGTAGTAATATCTGGTCAATCAAACCCATAGCAAAATATTCCGGCGTTAACCTGTCGGGAACATGATAGGCAAAAGCTAAAGCAGGCTTTGTAGCCAATTTATCCTCTTTGAAAAATCTTTTTTCTTTTTCCTGGCGCGGTTCAGAAATATCAGGTAGTTGTGGCATATCTACAGCAGGAATATCACCAAAATATTTTTTGACCAAGTTTAAAGCATCGGCAGACTCAAAATCACCAACAATCACTAACGCAGCATTATTCGGAGAGTAATAAGTATTGAAAAACTTTTGCACATCTTTCAGGGTCGCCTGTTCAATATCACTTAATTCGCCGTAAAAATTATGTGCGTTATACCAGTTTTCATTGGCATACTGCGGCATATCCAGCCACGGGAAACCTCCATAAGGCTGATTATGGATATTAACTTTTACTTCATTAATTACCACCCCTTGCTGGTTTGTTAAATTTTCCTGGGTTATGGCTAATCCGCGCATACGGTCAGCTTCGGCCCAAAGCATTGTTTCAAGTTTATGTGCCGGGATAATTTCAAAATAATTTGTAAAGTCAAATCGCGTAGAACCATTTAAAATGCCGCCATTACTTTGAACCAGTTTGATAAATTCCATCTTGCCAAGATTCTGTGAACCTTGAAACATCATATGTTCAAATAGATGGGCAAAACCGGTGCGATCCCTGGGTTCAATACGGAAGCCGATGTTATAATAAACGGCTACTGTTACAATCGGTGTTGTTTTATCTTGAGAAAAGATAATTTTCAAACCATTATCCAACTTATGATATTCAACCGGCACAGTATATGTGTTAAGATCCTTCTGAGTGCAGGACAGAATCGCAAACAACGTCAAGAAAATAAATATCATACTATAATCAATTTTTTTCATTACGCCTCCTTTAATATGCTGTGATATAGAATTTATTCACCGATTAAGATCATTTTATTCTAATTAATATAGTATACAAAGGGAAAATTAGCAATTTGATAAATAAAGGTAGTTACGTAAATATTACAGATTAAATTTAGAAAATTCCTCCTTCGCGGATTGCATAACAAATAAATATTAGGTAGTGTTTTCATAAGTTTTGTCAAGCTCTATTCATTCTCAGCCAAATGGAATGAATATGATCTTGTTTTTAATTTGGTTCAATCATTTTCACTAATAAAGTGGGAAAGTATATTTTTAGGATTAGTAATTTTTGTTATTGCTGAATCATTTAGAAAAGGTGAAAAATTACAAACAGAACAAAATCTGACTATATAGAGGGAAAATATAGTGAACATTGAAGTACGATTAAATGTCGTTATGGCAGAGAGAAGAATTAAATTAAATGAACTTGCAAAAAGAATTGGCATAAGTGAAGTTAACCTATCTATACTAAAAAACAGCAAGGCCAAAGCAATCAGATTCTCAACCTTAGAATCACTTTGTAGAGAACTACAATGTCAGCCTGGTGACCTATTAAAATATATACCAGAAAATAACGAAAATAAAAGTAAGTAATTATTCCCTGATATTTGAAAAAGAATACACCATTATATTCAAACTAATTATAATTCTATTTATAGGCTAATGCCTTAAACCAAGTATAAAAAAATGTACCATCTGGCTTTGATCCTACTTGTCTAAGGTCATTAATACCTTTTTCCCATACATCTTGCTTAACAATTGAACTACTCAATACTTGCTCTTTGGCCGATTCAACCATGGGTACAATTATCCGATTTACCACACCATCTAAAAGAACTGGATTTGAATCATCCGCATACACCCACCTTGGTGAGGAATACTTGATCTTATATTCTGCCTTCTTAAGCAATGGATATAATTGCCGGCCGATCAGGGGGTCATTATTTAAACTTAATTGTGCCTTTATTAACGAGTTCCAGGCCGCAAGTGATTCATTCGTCTCAGGATGCCAAAAACATGAACCATGATCGCCCTCTATAACCGTTATACTTCCTCCGGTTTTTAATACTCTCTTTAACTCTTCCAGTGCAGAGAGCGGTTGCTCAAGATGCTCTAGTACAAAACATATAAAAATATGATCAAATGTTTCGTCACAAAAACTCATTTCAGTTATATTCTCTTGCTTAAACTCAACATTTGACAGCTTTTCTGTTTTAATTAATTTTCGCGCTTCTACGAGAGATTTCTCTGAAATATCAATCGCTATAATTTGGGCACCGGAATTACGTTTTGCCAATAGTCGGGTCTGGGCTCCCACACCACATCCAGCTTCAAGCACATTACTGTTTGGTGCATAGGTTGTGCCATCATGTAATAGCTTCTCAAGAATATTTGATTGATCTTGAAGCCTTTCTGATTCCCTTGAGGAATAACCATGGACATATCTCATAATAGCTCAACAATCCTATTATTGATTAATTTTGTACTTTTATCACTCGAATTTAAAAAATAATCTCCAGAAATTTGCGTTTAAAATTGGTCAAATTCTTAAATTGTAATACAAATAGTAAATAATTTAAAATTAAATGTTCACTTATTATGAGACAATTAATGTATTCAACATTTTGTTCATTAGTGACACTGTTCTTGCATGTATCGAAACGGGTACACAGAAAAATAAAACTAGTCTTCCAATTTATAAAGATGTTCCCTATTTACAGGATTATGCCGTTAAATACGTTCTCGGTGATAAAAATGCGGAACTGAAAAAAGTTTATACTGACCGCAACGGTGTGGTTCAGGTTCTGGCATCGAATGGTTTATACCGTCCAAGTAACGGACATTTCCAATATCCTGGTACTTTGAAATCCGATAAGACCTACCGCCGGATGAGCGTCCTGAGCTGAAACATAACCGCAATCTTTTCAAACTTGATGCCGGAGACAGGCAAAGTGAATTGAGCGCGGGAGATACTTTCCTGCTGCCATACTGGATGGATCGGTTTTTAAGTATCTTAAGTGCACCGGTCCGGGATTAATATCAGATGAGTGATTAATCTAAAATGCACATGATTCCTATTCAACTTAATGTTATTCTCTCCTACCGTTTTATCAGCCACACATCCGATATATGTGAAAATTGTCTCCAGTTCAGGTGTGACTCTTCAGGAAGGTCGAACGTAACCCGCATTTTCCCATCCTGGGTGATATCGCCAACTCCATAGCGCATGAGGTCGTTAAATACCCTGTGGTAATATCTCGGCCAGGCATAGAAGGTCAACCGATTATAAACCATGGTAAGATACTGATCGGGTCGCCGTTCATAGATATCATGACTCCAATGCGGGGGCAAATCTCCATTGCGGTCTGCTCGTGGGTACATCTGGATATAACCATGTTGGGCATATTTCCAGTGGGTTATTTCATTATAATACACCAGAACATGGCGTGGAGGTAATTGATGTAGAATCTCCTTAGGATACAACCCGTAAGGGCCAAATCCCGGAGCGAAAATAGCGTTGTCGTCCTCATTGTCGAATTTTTGATTGGTAAAATAGATGCGGGTATTGGGATGATACTTATGGATAATGGCAGCCATTTCTTCTACAAACTTAATAAATGTAAGTCCATAAGGATTGCATTTATCGCATTCGCATCCACCTCCGTCCCCGCCATGATATTTAATCAAATCATAACCGGGACCGCTTTTAAACTGTTGATCACATTTTTGCAGCATAAATTTTCTTGCTTCAGGTACTGAAAGGCATACATAACTTTTTCTTCCGATTGACTCAAAAGCCTCCCATTCAGGAGGTACGTCACCGCCGGCAGTGTTAGCGCCAAAGCCACCCTGTGTCATCAGGCCAAATGATATGATAAAATCGAATATTGGACCGGGAGCGGTATTAAAAATATTAGCACCTGCTAGTGCATAATCCAATATGACACGTTGTGTCTCCTCTTCAGTCCAGCTACGCACATGTGCCAGTGTCTTAGCCACATGGCTCTGGCCGTACTGTGTACCTCTGATCTCAAACGCAGGTGCAGTGCGTATTTCGATGTCTTGAGGTATTTTAACAGCTCCATCATCATATTTAAACTGACGCAGAAGTTCACCTACTGCATATAGACATCCCCGTTCATCCACACCCGCAGCCAGGAGTAAGTTATTCGCTTGGTCAGAAACTACAGAGTAATTATTTAATATTTATTGACATAAACGAGTTTACTTTTTTCTCCATCTCTTTGACCTCTGATTATATGACTTTCTGTGATTCAACTCTGAAGCATTCAACAATAAAATTAGTTGTTTATTTTAATATTTATCAACGTTTTAATATCTGATATGTATTTTCCGTCTTTGACTTCAATAGCTAACCCTCTACCCTCAGCATATTTTTTTGCATTGATGACTTCATTTTTTAAGGTATCTGCTATCTCACTTTTTTCTATTTCTGCGACAGCTTTATCACCAAAGACAAATACTATTTTATAATATGAATCGTAAGGAACCAGGAAAAATAGATTACGTTTTTTAAGGAAAGTCTTCAAATGCCATCCATATTTTTTACCATAAAATTTCCACTCCTCGGTTGTATTTCCGTATTGTTCTTTAATGTATTTTTTTATATCTAACCAATATTTTAACGTTATCCCTATTTTTTCAGCAAGGACCTTTTCATCTGGTATTTCATTTTTATCACAAAAAACAATTTCAGACATCTCACCCTCCTTGTTTGTTTTTAAGTCTAATTTGTGTATATGGGGAAAATTTCATCTAAAATTTTTAATCGTAAATTGCGGCGTAGGTTGATTGTGTTAAGTTCAACTAAATCTCCTTCTGTATTAAAAGTATTAACAACGGTATTGAAAACCACTAAGCATCCAATCCGGGATTTTGGATGGATATAAAAAAATGACATAAAGCCCTTCTGTTCGCCAGTATGGCCAATAACTTGTAAGTCTCCCCTCTCTATAATAAAAAAGTTCAATGCAATCGATTCTTTCAATTTAGAATCTGAAGATACCTCATGTTGAATATGCCACATTTCCTCTAAGCTGGAACGATTTAAAATACCATTATAACTGTCCCCATTACCTATGAGAAAGTTAAGATACTTCATCATGTCTCCCAAAGGTGCGTTTAAACCACCGTTGGAAACGGTGACACCCGTATCAAAATCGAGTCCATTTGTAATCATTTCCCCATTTATGATATAATAATTGTTAGATCTGAAGGCTAATAAATGATATGGCGTGTGGTCAAAATAACTCTTATACATTTCCAATGGTTTAAAGATATTTTTGTCAATATATACCTCAAAATCATCGCCACTTATTAGTTCAATAATTCGCCCTAAAAAAACGATTCCTAGATTTGAATACCTATATTGGGATCCGGGTTTAAACAGAATTTCGGTGTAAGGCATCATCGCAACCAGTTGTTGCCATTCTTTTGGTTCATAGGGATGCCAATCCTGATCTCCTCCCCAGGGCCATGTGGGATCTCTAAAACCAGCAGAATGCGACATCAATTGACGGATGGTAATATTTCTCATATCGCCATAAGGATTGTGCACTGCTTTGAGTTCGGGAATATAATCGATAATGGCATGATCCAGACTCAGTAGTTGACGATCTCTCAATTGCATAATGGCAATACCTGTAAAAGTCTTGGTGATTGAAGCCCAGTGATATATAGTATGCTTATCTACTGGCCGCTGAACATCCTTATCAGCCATCCCATAATATACTGCTCCTTCTACCTCGCCAGCATGCAGAAACATCATACTACCCCCGACAATTTCCATTTCTCGAAGAGCAGTAGTAAAATAATCCTGCACACCTTGCCAGGCAAGCATGAATCTTGCCTCTGTCTGTGCGGGTGCAGAATTAAAAAGGACAAATTGATTTATAAGAAAAGCTAATGAGAATAAGATACAAGGTAACCTAATCATCATGTTTCCTCCTCTTTTCGAAATAGAGAGCAAATAAGCATGAACAATGTTGCTGTTAGTATACAAATAAATACCAAAATAATCGCCAGAAAAATATTTATAAGGGGATTGATTTTAACATAAAATATTCTGCTTAAAAAGGTATTTAATATTAGAGGTAGTTATACCCTTCAAACCCTGGACATGGTAATGGCAAAGATAATTGTGTGCAGTATGGTTTATATCGTGCTTATATTATGAGATCTGTATATTTTTCGATTTTGTACAGCTTCCAGAAGAACATCAAAGAAACGACTGACAAAAATAGAAATATCAAAATACTCAACAATAATATTATCGGCGGTGGGCTTCCCTTAAAAATATAATCTGGATAAAATAAATAGGTAATAAACCCAAAAGTTCTAAAGACAACGGTTATAGCAGTGCCCATGAGTACAAGAAAAACAGCCTTTTTTAAATCCTCGTACTGCATACTTAAATTCTTATTCAGAACAAAGAAAAAATAACATATTAAAATGGAACTCAACCAAACAATAATCTGTGAGATTGGCTTTAAGGTACCAGTCACTATTAAGTTGTATACATTTGGTGAAAAATCATATAATCCTAAGGACAATTTTGAGGATAAACGGATTAGTTCTCTTAGATGAATGAGAATAAAATACACTGGTCCTAACAAAGAAGCCAAAACTGTCAATTTGAAATGCATTTTATTTTTACCAATAACCTCTTTGATGAAGTATAATCCAAACAATATTGCAAAAAGGCTTGCAAGGATAGATAAAATGTGAGTGATATTGATAATAAATACATAAGAAAAAATATCAGGGAAAAGGTATTGGCTAATTTTTAAGACAATTGTATAAATAATACCTATTATAACTAAAATAGAAGCATTTTTAAGATTCATTCATCCTCCAGATTTTATGGTTACTCATCAAAGCTGATTTCAATGTATTCCATATTATAGTACCCAGGCATATCCCAACTTAATGAAGAACTTAATGAAGAAGGTCCTGTTGGATTGAGTTAATCCGAAGTCTTGACTTCCCTGATAATTATCGTTGTATCCCAGGAAGAGTACTGTGCGGGGGTTGATCTTGTACGAGAACAACAACTGAGTAAAGAAGCGCTTGTCTTTTGAGTCTATCTCATAAGTATAATTGTATGGATTGTAATCGTAATCCACATATTGAATGATAGTGCGGAAAAAAGTACGGACGTTGAAATGATAGATGGCTGACAACTGGCTAATATTGGCTGTGTATAGACGTGCATCCTGAACGGACATCCGCTCATAAGTGTGGTCAAGGGAAAGACGAAGATGTTTTCCGAGATTTAAAGTAAGCCAGGGATTAATTCTTAACCTCTTCCCCAACCGTATATTCGCATAATCAATTTGATCTCCAAATATGGTGTAAGTACTCAATTGTAGGTTGCTAGAAGGCCAAAAGCCACCTTCGATCATGAAATATATCAGATCGAATTTACGATCAGCATAAGCTTCTCTGGTGTTCCATCCTCTTAGGTAAAGATAGGACTGCATAGTTCCGCTGTACGAAAACCAGAGCGAAGCGCGCTTGTTCAGCAGCTTGCCATCCTGTTCTTCAAAATAGTTTAACTCACTACCTAACCTAAAATATGACCACCACGAACCGGAAGTGGCGTTCCAGGTATAAAGCAATCCTCCTTCAACGTTGCGATATCCGACTCTGGGATAATAACCAAGGTCAGCGCGGAATTTTGAACCGGCGTCTTCGTAGTCTGCCCACCAGCCCCAGGTCCTGGTGTAGTGGTCGTATTCAAATGAGACGAGCCGATCACTTAAGGTTCCGGAGGATTGATTGAAGCTTTCCATTACTTCATCAGGATATTTTGTACTGGAACCAAGGACCAGCAGTTGAATCTGATTTGTTGGGGTAAGACGGAAGTCCAGGTCGACTCCGAATACCCTGTTAAAATAATCCTTCCTTTCCCGGTCCGTTGCCAAAAATCCGACAGTATATCTGCTGCCAAAGTCTCGTTTATAGCGTAAGACAGAAGATGTGTTTGCCTTATCCAGTGAAGTTTGATTGGATCCCTGACTTCCGGGGATAATGAGGTTTGTTATTTCGTCACGAACAACATATGCGCCAATAGTATTGGCACCTTCCTTTCCGGTAAGTTTGAGTCCCCATGATGGATCTCGCAGTGTTCGCGTGTAGATTATGCTTTCCAAGGCGGAAAAGAAGTCAGCTCCCTCGGTAAAAAAAGGTCGCCTTTCAGGATAAAAGAGTGCGAAGGGTTCGTTGATGTCAAGTTGTTGGGCATCTGCCTCGACCTGACTAAAGTCCGGATTAGCTGTCAAATTAAATGTCATGTTTGGTGTAATTCCCCAACGTGCCGTGAGTCCTAATTCAGCTTCTTGATCTCGCTTTGTCATATCCCCATGGGGAAAATCAGTACGTTCATCAGTCCGGACGGCTATGGCTGTGGGATTGAGCTCAATATTGCGACCGGGGTTGGCGCCATGAAAGCCTTCAATTTTAACAGCTTGGCAGAGATAACAATTGTTGCTGCGGTCTCTGGGGAAAAGCCCTATATGGTAGGCGTGCTCGCGAGGGTAGCGACGCACCGCATCAAATCCCCAGATCTGTGATCCCTCTTTGCGTTGGAAACGTATGGATGAAAAGGGGATAGCAATTTCAACAGCATAGCCCCAGTCAGTGATCCTGCTGGCAGAATTCCAAATTGTATCCCAGCCATTATCCTCACTACTCTGGGTTTCGATTTGGTCGAACTGTACTCCCTGAGCCGTTACGATAAAATCAAAACTTCGACGCTGGTCATTGAAGGTATCGAGTATCAGGGCAATCCAGTCATCCCCACCCAATGTATCTCGATCTCTCAAATGGGCTCTAATAGCCGACGGAGTGGGGTCATAGCAGCGAAAAGCAGCATAAAAAAAGTCTGCATCATAGGTGAGAAGAACCTCTGTGCGCACGGGCGGTGTTACATTCTCTCCGGGTCTGACTTCATATTTCAATTCCAGTGTAAGCGCCTTTTGCCATGCTTCTTCATCCAGGACGGCATCAACTGCGATCTTGGCGTCGGTGATAGGAACAATATAAGGATCTTCTGTTGTTCCAGATCCATTGTTTTCGTTCTGCATCACTTGCGCGTTTATTGATATAGGAAATAGAGCAGCTACGATGCAGGCTTTTAAGCCGGCGTATAATAATTGGAAGGATTTCATGGCTATGTTCCTTTCCAAATCATGTTTTATTGGGCTGGCAGATTAAAAGGAAATCACTATAAGTTACGGCTGAAACTTAATATTTGTTTCAGAGAAGTAGCATTCAGTATATATGAGCGCTCTGTGAGTGTGTGATATAACCTGTAAAAAGGGAAAATACATGCAAGGCGATTATTATTTTTATTATAAATAACTTATAATTCTGATGCTATAACTTTTAAAATAAAAAAAATTTCACTGCAAAAAAACAAGCGCTCCATGTTTGTACAAAATATTGAGACCAATCAGTATTAATAGGGATCCGCCCAAAATTTGTGCATATTGACTTAGATGTGAATTCAATCTTACTTTTAATTATAGCCGGGATGATAATTTCAACTTTAATCATTGACATGCTGAAACCTACCGCCAGTGCTATCGCAATAGAAATGATATTAATAATGTTCATCTACTTTTGTGTTCTAAAATTTAAAATGGCATATTGAAACTGGAAGTCCTGATTAAACCGCATCCTCCTTAAAACCAACGAGCTAACCTTTTGCATTCAATAATAATTTAATAGACTCCATATCATCTTTCGTTAATACTCTAATCCACAGCCAGCGACCATCCCGTAATTGCTCAGCATTCTCAATTAATGTCCTGACTTTTGAATTTAATTTGTCCATCATTGAAATGGTTTTTTCGACTTCCTTTTTGCCAAGAACGATTAAAACAGTAAATGCACCCCGTTCTGGAAAAAGAGAACAGAGGGTTTTACCACTTTTCCGATAACGTATTGTCCAACCATATTTTTTCCCATAATAAACTAATTCAGGCAGGAAATTATAATTTTCATTCAGATAATTGCACATCTCAATCCAAAGATTTGAATTTGCGCCAATTGTATTGATTATATCATTATCAGTTGGCTTTTCAGAACCATTTAACATGCGTTCAAAAGCCATTTAAAATTCCTCTCAATTATGGCCTACTTAATCATCATCATTCTTTTTATCTGTGATCTTCCATTTATAGTTAGTTTGTAAATATAGACACCGCTTGAAACCCGAATATCTTGGTCATTTGTGCTATTCCATATAGTCTATTTCCTCAGTTTTTGCAATAACTGTACTTGAAGTTTCTGATGTCTCTTTATGTAAGTAAAAATAACAGGAGATAGGGTGTTTTAAATCAGAATAATTCCAAACCAAATCCAATGGATACTTTAATATAACCTGACCATCTCTATCCGTTATTTCGATTTCTGCATTTGAACCAATATAAAAAGTTCTTCCTGCTGTGGTTGAAACGAATTTGATTGAAATACTAAAACCAAACTCACTCTGAATATCTGGAGCAATTGAATATCTGAGAATAGCTTTGATTGTATCCTGCGACGAAACTATGGATTGGGCTTCAGGTGAAAGATCAAGAATTTCAATGGTACTTTCCCTCTCATTGCTGATATCGGTTGTGCTCTCCTTGCAGGAAATGAATAATAGCAAAAATGTTATAAGTATAACAACAGTTACTCTCATATTTACCTCCAAAATTTCACACGTATAGTATATAGAATTAACATGTGGAAAAATGCTCCTATAAGTTACGATCGGATTAAAAAATATCCAGCACTTTTTTTCTTGCGTTTTCCGTAAGGAATGTATTTCAGATAATGATACCTCAAAATTAATACTATATTCTAAATAGTATGCTCCTATCTTTAATTTTATAAAATTACTATTGACATTTATTACGATGTTCGTTATATTTGAACTGTGTAATAAAAATAGGACCATAAAATTTTATGAATAAAAATATACTTGCAAGACAGATTGAAGCAGTAAACAAAGCATTCCACCAGATCTGGTTCGCAGTTATGTTTAACCGGCCCGATTATAAATCGGAAAATATTCAGAAACTTTCATTTATCGAAATGCACCTTATCGGAATGGCGTATGAAAACCCTGATATGATTCTTAAAGAAATCCGTGAATATCTAAGAATCCCGCAAACCACACTCAGCAGTATTATTGCCAAACTAGAAAAACAGGGCATTTTGCGTAGGGTAATAAATCATCGTGATATGCGTTCTTTTTCTTTGGAGGTAACCGATCTTGGCAGGAAGATCCGGGATACACACAAAGAACAAGATTTTAAGCAGGCAAAAGAGTTAGTTTTGGCTCTAGATGAAAATGAAAGGGAGGAATTTATCCGTATGTTCCAGAAAGTAGCAAATAAAATGAGCAGTACACATAGTCAAAATGGATAGTGAAAAAATAATCTTTAAAAAAATTCAAAAATCTATTTTTTTTTGAAACAATTACAACGATATTCGTATATAATGAGTAACGATATAATTTATTAGATAATATAAAGGATTATGAAAGCATTTTTTTTAAATATATATATCGAAAATCGTATATATCTAAATAAGTATTATAATAATTATGTAATTAACATGATTTGGTAATAATGAGTATTATGATGATAGGGAGAAAAAATGCTTAAAAAATCAATTTTAATTTTAATCCTAACCAACTTTAGCTTGCCGGCGCAAAGTATATTTGACAATGCCGTAAAAAGTGATATTTATTCCTCTACGGCACTAAACTACGAACTGAACGGATACGTTCGGGGCGGCATTTATGGGGGAGCCGTTCCGGAAAAATCTGGATATGAAACAAAGGAAAGGTATGGAGAAGCAGCTTTAAGACTGCGTCTGCGTAAAGGTCAGTGGGGATATGCCTATAGCGAATTGCGCTTGCGCGACGCGAGCAGTACTGAAAATTCGATTTCCTCTTTCATACTACGAGAGGCTTATGTTAATGCTTATTTGGGAGCTTTTGATCTGCACATTGGGCAGCAGGTGGTACACTGGGGTAAGGCAGATGGTTATAATCCCACCAATGTAATCACGCCATTAGACCTGCTTGTCTTTTCTCCTGAGGAAGATGACCGTCGGCTTAGTAATTTTCTGATACATTCCTATTATAACTGGTCTGAATTACGGCTAGAAGTGATCTGGATTCCCATTTATGAACCTTCACTATTACCTTTTGCTAAAGTTGACTTGCCCGAAGGCATTCAGCTTGGTGAACCAGAATATCCAGATGAAAAAATTAAGCATAGTTCCCTTGCCCTGAAGTTGCATTATGAGGGTGCATCCATCGATGGCACTTTTTCCTATTTCAATGGATTTATGCCTATGCCCGCACTTGAGCAGAGTGCAGAAAATAACGTCTTTATGATTTATCCAAGAGCGTATCGTGCCTACATGATCGGAGCGGATTTTTCAACAACTAGCGGGGCATATGGTTTACGCGGTGAATTTGCTTACAAAAATCCGATTGAAAAGGGGAATATCCGGCATTTCATTCCTAAAAGGCAAGTGGAGTATATCCTGGGATTGGATCGAGAGTTTGGCAATTTGAGCCTGATTGTTCAATATATAGGCAAGTATGTCTTCGATCATAAAGATCTGCTGCCTATCGATCAAATTAATCCCGATTTCATCAAATACAAAATCGCCCTGTGGAATCGTATGCTTTGCGGTCAGTTGAAAAAGTGGAGTAATGCCATTTCATTTCGGCCGGCTTTGAAATGTTTCCATGAAACACTCAATCTGGAACTATTGGGGCAGATCAATTTCAGTACAGAAGAAATCTTCCTAAAACTTAAAATCAGTTATGACCTTGCGGATGACCTGACAATAGTCACCGGGGCGCAGATATTTTACGGTCCAAAAGACACTCTTTTAGGTTCGCTGGATGAGAGCAACAGCGCCATCTTTATTGAATTAAATGCATCATTTTAGAATTTTTACATTAATCAAAAGGAGCATACAATGCATAGTATTTCAGAAAATGTACTAAAATTTCGCTGGCTGATTATAGCCGGCTTCATTCTGATAACTGCTCTGCTTGCCAGTCAGATACCCAAGGCAAAAATGAATCCGGATATGTTGACTTACATGCCCGAGAAGATGGAATCCCGGTTAAATAAAAATCGCATTGAACAACTATTTGGCGCTACAGAAATGATTATGGTACTCTTAGAGACAGATGATGTTTTAAATTTAGAAACCCTAAAGAGGGTCAAAAAAATATCCCGGAAAATGAAAAGGATCAAAGGTATTGACAAAGTGATATCCCTTTTTGAGCTGAAGCAGATCAAAAGCGAAGACGGGGCGATGATGGTCGATCCAGCCGTCAGAAGGATACCCAGCAATGATACTGAGCGCAATATTTTACGCGCTGAAATCTGGGAAAACGATATGGTCTATGGTAATGTGGTATCCGAAGATTTTAAGGTTACGGCAGTCATCGGTATGGTAAAATCGGGCATATCGGATGAAATTTTGTTAGCAGAGATTGAACAACTTATTCAGGATAATCCCGGTAATGAACAAATTCACATCGGTGGGACACCCTATTCCCGTTATCAAACCGGCTATAATACGCAAAAGGACTTAAGTCGTTTGCTACCACTTGGCCTGCTGATTATGCTGATCTTTCTGTACATTTGCTTCAGACAGTGGCGTGGCGTTTTTCTGCCCTTTTTAGTTGTGTTGATGTCCATATTTTTTTCAATGGGATTGATCCCTTTACTTGGTTGGCAAATAACTGTAATTACGATTATTCTACCGGTTATATTAATTGCGGTGGCTAATGATTACGGCATCCATATGATCGCCAAATATCAGGAGGATAACATTCCAGGAAATTCTTTTAATAAAAGGCAACTGGCCAAACGTATGTTTAGTAATCTGGGAATACCCATTTTACTGACTGGATTAACAACCATGGTTGGTATGCTCTGTTTACAGGGTCATATTATGATCCCTGCCGGACAATTAGGCGTTTTAGCTGCCGCGGGAATAGTATTTGCCCTAGCGGCCAGCCTGTTTTTTATTCCTGCTGTGGTCTCACTGTTGCCCAAAGCCAAACCGCTTCTATTATCGGGTACTGCTGGCAAAAGAAAATTTGTTTTGGATCGTATCCTCGGCAGGTTAGGAGCACTGGTAAGCGGTCATCCGAAGCTTGTTATCAAAAGTGCTATTATTTTCACCATCCTTACGTTCATTGGTGTATTTTTGGTTTCGGTGAATACAGATCCGATTAACTATTATGAGGAAGATCATCCGGTAGCTATATCAGCGAACTTGATCAACAAAAATTTGGGTGGATTTTTTCCTATTTCTATTGTTTTCAAAGGTGATATCAAAGAACCGGCTATTTTGAAAAAAATAGACCAGTTGGAAAGAGAAATTGAATCTTATCCCGAGGTTGGTAATACCCTATCCATTGCCCGCGTAGTAAGACAGATGAACCGTATACTAAATGCTGAAAGTGGAATGGAATACGATGATATCCCTAGATACCGGAATGCAGTGGCACAATATTTTGAATTGTATAACATGAGTGGTGATGCGCAAGATTTTGAGAAAATGGTCGATTTTAATTATGAATATGCCCTAATCACTGCCCGGATTAATACTTCCAGTACACCGGTGCTGAGGCGGGTAGTTGATCGTATAAAAAACAGCATAAAAGATGATCCCGATGTCTATTTAGTGGGTGGTATCGCCGATGTTTTTTCAGATCTCTCAACCAAAGTAGTCAATGGTCAGTTTATCTCACTTGCTCTGGCTTTGGTGATGGTTTTCTTACTTTTAATGGTGTTGTTCCGCTCTTTTTCTGCAGGAATCATTTCTATCATTCCATTGATAATTTCTATGGCTATTCTATTTGGCTTGATGGGCTTATTGAATATCGAACTCAATGTGGCAACCGCAATGTTATCATCCATTATGATCGGTGTGGGTATCGACTATACCATTCATTTTCTGTGGCGCTATAAGGAAGAACGTCACAACGGATTGACTTATGAAAAAGCCGTACGCAGGACCTTGCTAACCACCGGCCGGGGAATTTTATTTAATGCTTTTTCAGTGATCATCGGATTTGCTATGCTGCTGCTGTCCAGTTTTGTGCCGGTTCGTTTTTTTGGTTTTCTGGTAGTGGTTTCCATATTCGCTTGTTTAATAGGCGCCCTGGTAGTCATACCGGCACTGATTATCGTTATAAAACCAAAATTCCTTGAACCCAAAACCATACAAGTCTATGAGATACTTAGTGAAAAAGAAGAAATTTTAATTTAAAAAGGAGTAGTATCATGAGAATAAAAGCGCATGTTACAATAATATCACTTATCTTTACTATTGTAGTCTTACATGCTCAATCACAATTAACCGGTCAATTAATCCAGGAGAAATCTATTGCAGCCACGCAGATTGCTGGTGCAGAAGCTCTGGCAACAATGACTATTATTGATGGAAAGGGTAATGAACGAGTTCGCAAACTAACACAGATTTCTAAATTGTATGAAAACAGCAAAACCGAAAAGAAACTTATACGGTTCATGGCTCCGGCCGATGTTAAAGGTACTGCTTTCTTGACATTCGATTATCGTGAAGAAACCGATGATAAATGGCTTTACCTGCCTGCTCTGAGAAAGACGCGGCGTATTGTCAGTTCAGAAAATGCGAAAAGTTTTATGGGCTCTGAATTTTCTTATTCAGACATGACGCCGCCGATAATCGGAGACTTTACATATACTATCTTAGGAGAAGAGGAAATAAATGGGACACTGTGTTGGAAAATAGAGATAACTCCAAAAGATTATGATATTGCCGATGAAAACGGTTTCTCAAAAAAAATATCCTACTTCGGGAAGCATGATTATGTGATTCGCAAGGCATTATATTTTGATCTTGATGAGGAATTGCATAAAGAGTTAACCGTCTATGCAATTAAAGAACTTGACACCCAAAACCATAAGTACCGTTTAATGCATATGGAAATGGAAAATAAACAGAATGGCAGGAAATCAATTATACAAGTGGATAAGGTCCAATTTGTTCCTGAGATAAAAAATGAATATTTCACTACACGCTACCTTGAGCGTGAATGAATAAATGTTAAAGAAAAAATATATTGTTGACTCATAATTTGAAAGAAGGCCCTTCTTTACTACGATTAAAGTTACATTTACTTGTGAGTCAGCTGGCAACTTTAAACTGGACTTGTAATATATGGTTATTCATTAAGATCTTAATTTTTTGTTCAACATTAGTATATATCCTCTTGTTAGTAAATAAATAGGTAAATATAATTAATTTTATTGTTTTAGGTTAATATGTTTCATATACTAATAAAATCAAATATTCATTAGGTCTTAATTTTCTCATTAAAAGAGAGGAATACCTATGAAAAAATCAATTCACATTCTTATGATTGCATTCATGGTGACCATTTGCACCGCACAAGAATATCATGCTGGCGACCATGAGCTTCTGCTGATGCCAACGGCATACACAATGGAAGCAGGAAAATCATATCTGTCAGACTATGAATTATTCTTTCTCAATTATACTTATGCAGTAACTCCAAGCACACATTTAGGTATTTTTACACTTTTTCCTATCACCAAAGATTTTCTTGAGACTTTTACTTTGGGTGCTAAACAAAAATATTTAGATTCAGATTTTATAAAGGCCGCTTTGTGGACAACTTATACGCCAAAAATCAGTGGTTTAACTTTAGGTACTGTTTTTAGTTTCGGAAAGGCTGCCAATGGTTTGCATATAGGAATTAGTACTGCTACAGAGTTTGAAACAAGTGAAGAACACTGGGAATTTGTATACATGCTGGGATATCGTTATGATCTTTCTCAAAAATTTTCATTGCTTGCTGAGTACACAAATTTTAGTTCCTTTATTGAGGAAGATTTCAATGGATTGATAAGTATAGGTATTCGTTTTCGGGGTGAAAGCATTGCCTGGGAACTGGCTGGTGTGAGACCTCTGGAGAGCACAGGTGATTTCCTATTCTTTCCCTTATTAAAAGCGACTTTTCTTTTTGATTAAAAATAATCCCATTTTTCATTAAAAAGTTTGATTAAATATATTTTGAGCTTTTAAATTTTCTGATTCAAAGAGCTCTTTTTTTTATATTTACCATATTCTTAGGAGGAATTAGAATGGCGACCTATGAATGTTCAAAATGTGGTATGGCTGTTAATGCGACATGTGCTAAATGTGATGCTCCGCTTGTTAATGATATTTTGAAATTGGATGATGGGAGAGAAGTTCAAATTTCAAAATGTCCAAATGGTCATGGTAAGATCAAATCTCCCATATGTTGCGGTCAGGACATGAGCTGTACGATAGAATGATTTAGTGTGGTTTAATAATATTACCCGATGTAAAAATACAATGACAGGAGATTCCCAGTTCAAAGAAAGTCTCTCATCAAATAAGACCGAGATCCTTTTTGTGTCGCTTACGATCCTATTCTTATCTCTTTTTGTGTGGCGAATAATGATCTTTGGGAGTGGTTTTATTAGCTCACTCTTTCTGTTTTTCTTTATCTTGTTCCTATTCTACTCAATCAATTACAGGAGGCTTTATATTCGTTTCACTTCTGAAGTTCTCATGCTGAGATTTGGAATTTTTAAATGGACGGTATCCTTTAGCAATATCGAACAAATTAATCATGATAAAACTTCGTTATGGAGAATTGGTGGGGCAGGAATACACTTCACAATGATAAAGGGTAGATACCGTGCTTATTTCAATTTTTTGGAGTATCCCCGCGTGGTTGTTACGCTCAAGAAGAGGAAAGGTTTAGTTCGGGAAATAGCATTCTCAACGCAAAGGTCCACTGAAATCATGTCGATTATAAGAGAAATATCTGCGGAGAATGGCAGAGAAATTTCAAAATTGAAATAAACCGGACTAGCATAAATTCTGGTTGAAGTGCTTAATAGGAGTTGATTACGTTATTTCTTTTTAGGATAGACAACGACAGCGGTTCCATAACATAATACTTCAGTAACTCCACCCATTACTTCTGTAGCGTCGTATCTAACTCCTATAACAGCGTTCGCGCCCATTTCCTCGGCGTGAGAAACCATCATGTCAAAGGCCTCTCCTCTGGTTCTCTCACATAATTCCGTAAATAAAGTGATATTACCACCAATTATGGTGTGCAACATTCCACCTATTGTGCCAAATACAGAACGAGACCTGACAACTATCCCGCGAACAACTCCAAGATGTCTTGAGACTTGATATCCATCTATCTCAAAAGTAGTCGTGGTCATTGATTTTTCCATTGCAACCTCAAATTTTATTAATTTAACGAATTGATTAACCTAAATTATTCACCACAGAGGACACGGAGTATATTTAATTTATATAAAAACATTTATTTAGCAGTTGTATGACTATAAAATTAAATTTTTAAAATAAC
>SMTZ1_10013126_pt1 | contig 22876 bp, 27 predicted proteins | sample DeeMarSWOR136_30_FD_25667 | JGI IMG/M metagenome (IMG submission 25667) | reverse complement strand
AGCTTCGGTCAGGATATTATCGGCTTCCCCGCTTCAGACTGGGTCGGCATTTTGCGCATACTGGGTCTGGTACTGGCCGGCATCATCCTGCTTGCTCCCGGGGCTAGCTTCCGCTTAATGGGTAAATTTACCGCATGGTTGGGTAGACAGTTCCACCGCAAGCCGGCTCCGGTGCCGCCAGTTGAGGCCAAGCCGGTCCCACCTCCAGTTACCCCATCGCTGGCTGTGCCGCCTCCTGTCCCCAGACCACCGGAGGTAAGGCCGGTAGCCGAAGAGGTTATCCCGGCGGCACCACCGGTCCAGATGCAACCAACCTTGAGAGAGGTGGCGCAGGAGGTATGGAAGAAATACGGTGAATCACAGACGCTGGTCACCGTTGATGGCTGGAAGCTACCGCCGATTGATATTCTGGACCGCTCTCCTGAGATTGAGTTCAGCGAGGCCGACAATTTGCAGAGAGCCGGGCTGATTGAAGACGCCCTGTCCAGCTACGGGGTTGAGGCCAAGGTGGTGCAGATAAATGCCGGCCCAACCGTCACCCAGTTCGGCGTGGAGCCGGGCTGGGACCGGAAAATGAAAGAGGTCAAGGAAAGGGATAGAGACGGCACGGTCAGGGTGAGGCTGGAGGAGGTATCCAAGACCAGAGTCAAGGTGGAGAAGATTACCTCGCTGTCCAACGACCTGGCGCTGGCGCTGGCGGCGCCTACTATCCGGATGGAAGCCCCGGTGCCCGGTAAGTCAATAGTCGGCATTGAAGTGCCCAATACTATTTCCAGCTCGGTCAGCCTGCGCGGCGTAATTGAGAGCAGCGCTTTCCAGAAGACAGCCGCCAAGTCCAAGCTGGCCATCGCCCTGGGTAAAGGGGCGGGGGGTGAGGCAATCGCCGCTGACCTGGATAAAATGCCCCATTTGCTTATCGCCGGTGCTACCGGAAGCGGTAAAACGGTCTGTTTAAATTCCGTTATCTGTTGCCTGCTGGTGCACAATGCCCCCTGTGATATTAGGCTCATTATGATTGACCCAAAGCGGGTGGAGCTGACCCAGTTCAACAGCATACCCCACCTGGCGGTCCCGGTGATTGTGCACACGGACAAGGCGCTGAGCGCACTGCGCTGGCTGAATCAGGAGATGGACAAGCGCTATCAGGCACTGGCGGCCGCCAGTGCCCGCAACATTGAGGATTATAACCGTAACCGGCAGGGGACCGAGAAATTGCCCTATCTGGTGCTGGTTATCGATGAACTGGCTGACCTGATGATGGCTGGCTTTGACGAGGTGGAGCATATCCTGTGCCGCTTAGCCCAGCTGGCCCGTGCCACCGGCATCCATCTTGTCGTCGCCACCCAGCGCCCCTCGGTGGATGTGGTCACCGGTTTAATCAAGGCTAATTTCCCCACCCGCATCAGCTTTGCCGTTACCTCGCAGGTGGACTCGCGCACTATCCTCGATATTGGCGGTGCCGAGAAGCTTCTGGGGCGGGGGGACATGCTCTATATGCCCACTGAAGCCGCCAAACCGAAGCGCCTGCAGGGGTGCTATGTTTCTGATACCGAGATAGAGAGGTTGGTCTATTTCTGGGGCAGCCAGCGCAAAGAGGAAGCCGCCCAGCTCAAGATTGAGGAGTTCCCGCCGCTGGTTACTAGACCCAGAGAGTACCCGCCCGACCCGCTTATGGACGCCGCCCGGCAGTTAGCCAGTGAGCACAAGCGTATCTCTACTTCTTTCCTGCAGCGCCGCCTGCGCATCGGCTATCCCCGCGCCGCCCGCATTATGGAACAGCTTGAGGAGGAAATGGGGGAGGGGGAAGAGTAGGCTACTCTTCTCTGGTTTGCCGCCGCTTCAGTCTTTTCAGGATGGCGTCCATATATATCTTAGCCAGGTTTTTGCCGTGAGTTCGTATCTGCTCCCGCTTCTTGTGGAGCTTTCTGGCCCGTCGCTCCTGTCTGGTCTTTACCTCTTCTTCCTCGGTCACTTCTTTATCTCGACATACTCAAATTCTTTTCTCAGTTCAATGATGCGGTCGCGGAGCAGGGCCGCCCGCTCGAATTCCAGGTTTCGCGCCGCCGTCTTCATCTGCGTTTCAAGCTCTTTGATTAAGCGGGCAACGTCTTCTCTGGCAATGGGGGCGGCGACGGTGTAGGGGGCGCGGGTTTCGGCGACCGCCTGCACCCGCTCGGTGATGTCCCTGATCGCCTTTCGTATTCCCTGCGGGGTAATATTGTGCTCTTTATTATAGGCTTCCTGAATCTGGCGGCGGCGCTGGGTCTCTTTAATGGCTCTATCCATGGAGCTGGTCATGGTATCGGCATACATGATGACATGCCCGTCAATGTGGCGCGCCGCCCGTCCCATGGTCTGAATCAGGGCTCCCTCGGAACGCAGATAGCCTTCTTTGTCCGCATCCAGAATCGCCACCAGGCTCACCTCGGGCAGGTCAAGCCCCTCCCGTAGCAGGTTGATGCCGACGACGACATCATAGACGCCGAGGCGGAGGTCGCGCAGTATCTCCACTCTCTCCAGAGTGTCAATCTCGGAGTGAAGGTAGTGGGTCTTGACCCCCATCTCAATGAGGTACTCGGCCAGTTCTTCCGCCATGCGCTTGGTCAGGGTGGTCACCAGACAGCGCTCCCCCTTGTCCACCCTGGTCTTGATCTGGTGGAGCAGGTCGTCAATCTGCCCCTTGATTTGCTTGACCTCAACCGTCGGCTCCAGCAGTCCAGTGGGGCGGACCAGTTGCTCCACTATCTGCTGGCTGTGCTCGTATTCATACTCGGCGGGGGTGGCCGAGGTATAGACCACCTGATTGATGTGCCCGCTGAACTCGGTGAAGTTCAAGGGGCGGTTGTCCAGCGCCGAGGGCAGGCGAAAGCCATACTCCACCAGAGTCTCCTTGCGGGAGCGGTCACCGTGGTACATCCCCCGAATCTGGGGCAGGGTCATATGCGATTCGTCGATAAAGAGCAGGAAGTCGTCGGGGAAGTAGTCAAGCAGCGTCCAGGGCGGGCTTCCCGGCGCCCGCTCTGATAGATGGCGCGAGTAGTTCTCCACGCCGGTGCAGTAGCCGGCTTCACGCAGCATTTCAATATCGTAGTTGGTCCTTGCCTCCAGCCGGGCGGCCTCCAGCACCTTGCCCTGCGCTTTTAATTTGGCCAGCCTTTCGGCAAGCTCCTGCTTGATGGTCTCAATCGCCCGCATCAGCTTATCGTGGGGGGCGACGAAGTGCTTGGCCGGGTAGATGTCCACCGCGTCCATTTCGGCTAAAAGCTCGCCGGTGAGCGGGTCAATCTGGACGATGCGCTCAATCTCATCGCCGAAGAACTCAACCCGCAAAGCCAGTTCTTCATAGGCGGGCTGAATTTCTAAAGTATCGCCGCGGAGGCGAAATTTGCCCCGGATGAAGTCAATATCGTTGCGCTCATACTGCATATCCACCAGCTGGCGTATGATTTTGTCCCTGGGGCGCCCCGCCTCCCCCCGCTTCAGGCTGCAGACAAAGCGGTGGTATTCCTCCGGCTCCCCCAGGCCGTAGATGCAGGAGACCGAAGCCACGATGACCACATCGCGGCGCTCAAAGAGGGAGCGGGTCGCCGAGAGGCGCAGGCGGTCAATCTCCTCGTTGATGTCCACCTCTTTCTCAATGTAGGTATCAGTACGGGGCACATAGGCTTCGGGCTGGTAGTAGTCGTAGTAGCTGACGAAGTACTCCACGGCGTTGTTGGGGAAGAACTCGTGAAATTCGGCGCAGAGCTGGGCGGCCAGGGTCTTGTTGTGGCAGATGACCAGCGTCGGTCGCTGCGCCCGCTGGATGACGTTGGCCATGGTAAATGTCTTACCGCTGCCGGTAACCCCGAGCAGCGTCTGGTGCTGGTATTTTTTGTCCAGCCCCTCCACCAGACTATCCACCGCCTGGGGCTGGTCACCGGTCATCCCGAAATCAGAAACAATTTCAAAATTAGGCATAAGAAATCACCACATTATAATAATATATAAATAGACGAGAGACGAACAGCTATCATTAATGATTTATATATTACGCCCTTTTCTCTCTAAAGCGGTTTATCAAGTAGAATATTACCACATGACAAGCAAAAGCAATGATTATATACATGAGTAGTTGGAGAGAGTTAATGTGGGCAGAGTAGGCTTGATAATACCTGCCCTCTAATATACCGAGATAGAATTGAATAGCTATAGAAAAGACTACACACATGCTCATTATCCAGTTACCCGAGGACGGATGACGGCGATACTGTTTTATCCAATAGAAGACGTATATCATGAGCAATATAGTACCTGAAATAAATCCACCAGAAAAAAAGAAATACGGTAAGACTTCAGGAGGGGTTGATGTAGGTATTGTAACACCTGGATTTATTCCATGAAAACCAAATTTTATCTCCGATATTGGCACACCTAACAAAAATGCTGTGAGCCAGTGTGCTGCCTCGTGAACGATAGTTGGAAGTATACCGAGAGGTGGCACAAACGGCTGAGCTAGAATAAAGATTGTTATGCGGAACCACTGCCTGTCCTTTATATTGGACATTGCTGCTCACTTCTTAACTATCCTAGTAAAATTCCTCCCCCACACCTCAAGTAAATTAAACCCGCTATGCGTTTCCTTTACTTCCCCCCAAAATACTGCAGGGCGAGTTTGACCTTTTCTTCCAGGGTGAGGTCGGCGGCGGGTAGGGTGGCGACGGCGCGGGTGGCTTCGGTGGTGGAGTAGCCGAGGGCGGTCAGGGCGGCGATGATATCGGCGTTTTCGGCGGCGACCTGGGAGGTGGGGACGGGCACCCGCCCGGCACCGATTTTATCCTTCAGCTCCAGGATAAGACGGCTGGCCATCTTCCGGCCGATGCCCGGTATTTCGGTCAAAAGCTCGGCACTGCCGGTGGCGATGCCGATGGTCAGCTTCTCCACATCCATTGCCGAAAGCATGGCCAGTGCCAGACGCGGACCAAGCCCGGAGACACTGATTAAGGTCTGGAAGAGAGCCAGTTCATCGGCGGAGGCGAAGCCGTAGAGGGCGGTGCTGTCTTCTCTAAGATGAAGGTAGGTGTACAGCTTGACCTCTTTGCCCACGGCGCCCAGGGAGGCGAGGGTGGAGGTGGGCATATACACCTGAAAGCCGATGCCGGCAACGTTGATAATGGCCCAATCGCTACTGAGCGCCTCAATCTCCCCCTGAAGACTGGCAATCAATTTCTAACCTTCTAACCTCACTCGTTTTGGTCGAGCAGACTCTTTAGCTGCGCCTCACGCAGGTGGCAGATGGCGACGGCCAGGGCATCAGCGGCATCGCTGGGCTGGGGCACCTCGGGCAGACCGAGCTGGAGCTTGACCATCTCCTGAACCTGTTCCTTGGAGCTGGCGCCGTAGTCAGCCACCTTCTGCTTTATCTCGGTCGGGGCATATTCATAGACGGGAATACCGTTGCCGGCGGCGGCCAGCATGGCTACCGCCTGAGCCCGGCCGATGGCCAGGGCTGACTTGACATTCTTGGCCACGAAGGGCTGCTCAATAGCCACCGCATCGGGTTGATAGTGGGCGATAATTCTTAGCAGGGCGCCGTAAAAATGGCTCAGGCGCTCCCCGATAGAGGAAGAGCGCCCCGGGCTCTCCAGTACGCCACAATCAATCAGGTCGGTATTATTCTTGCCGGCTTCAATTACCCCGAAGCCCATATTTACCGTGCCCGGGTCAATACCTAAAATCTTCATTTTGCTCCTTGAATTATTAAGCCGTTAGCTGATATTTCTCCAGAACCGAGTCAGGGAAGTTGGCATTGCTGGCGACATGCTGGACTTCATCCAGCTCCTCCAGTTTATCTAGTAGCCTCAGTGTTTGCTCGGCGGCTTTTTCCTCAAGCTCAATGGTGGTCTTGGGGACGATGGCCAGCTCAGCCGAGGCAATAATTATCTTTCTCTCCTCCAGTGCTTTGCGCACTGCCTCCAGCTCCTCGGGTTTGGTGTAAATCTCCATCTGGTTATTGTCAGCATTGACATCCTCCGCCCCGGCATCAATTGCCTCCAGCGCCAGCGCCTCGGTATCCAGGTCGTTAGCCTCTACCATGATTAAGCCCTTTGAGTCAAAGAGCCAGGCAACACAGCCGCTTTCCCCTAGGTTGCCGCCGCTGCGGGAAAATATATTGCGCACGTCCTGCAGGGTGCGGTTGCGGTTATCAGTCAGGGCTTTCACCAGAATGGCGGCCCCGCTGGGTCCGTAGCCCTCCAGGACCAACTCTACCAGACTAGCGCCCTCGGTCTCACCAGCCCCCCGCTTGACGGCCCGGTCAATATTGTCCGTGGGCATATTGCTGTCGCGGGCTTTCTGGACGGCCAGGCGCAGGCGGAAGTTGGCTTCCGGGTTGCTGCCCCCCTCCCGCACCGCCACGATAATCTCGCGGGTCAGCTTGGTGAAGAGCTGACCGCGGCGGGCGTCGGTGACCCCCTTCTGGTGCTTAATCGAAGACCATTTAGAATGCCCTGACATCAAAACTCCCTAAGCTGGCTCGCCAGCCTGACTTAATTCTATCACCCCGCTGTTTCAGGGTCAAAGGCTCCGCCGTTACTACCTGGCCTCGGCAGTTACCATGGCAATAGCGTATTCCCGGCAGTGGGAGAGGCTGATGGCAAGGTGGTCCAGCCCTAGCTTTCGGGCCTGGTGCTGTGTCTGGCCATAGAGACGAAGCAAAGGCTTGCCGTTGGCGTTGGACAGTATCTCGATTTCCTTCCAGTTGACCCCCCGGGTGATGCCCAGGGCTTTGACGGCAGCCTCTTTGCCGGCCAGACGAGCCGCCAGCGATGCCGGCTTATGGTGGTACAGATTCAGTTCCGCCTCGGTATATACCCGCCGTAGGAAGCTATCTCCCCAGCGGGCGAGTGCTTTCTCAACACGGGCGATTTCAATTATATCTATGCCGGTCTGGTGCATTTTAACCACCACCCGGTTTGGTCAGCGGGACTTGGGCGTTACACAGCGGGCAGCTCTCTGGCGAGTAGGTTGGGGTGATAACACGGTGGCAGCTGAAGAAGGGGACACCGAAGTCAAGCTCCTGCTCGGAGCGGTTGACCAGGACACCGACGCCGACCACGGTGCCGCCCTGTTTGGTTACCGCGTTGATAACCTGGTGGGCCGATTTGCCGGTGGTAATGATGTCATCAACCACCAGGACCCTCTCGCCGGGGCTGATGCTGAAGCCGCGCCGGAAAGCCCTCTGCGCATCACCTTCCTTTTCGGCAAATATGCCCCGTACTCCCAGCTGTTTGGCCACTTCATAAGCTAAAATAATGCCGCCGGTGGTTGGCCCGGCGACTACCTGAGCATCGTACTGCCGGAAGTGGTCGGCAATCATCTGGCAGAGCGGCTCGGTGTAAACGGGGAACTGTAATATCTTGAACTTCTCCCAGTAGATAGGGGAGTGCAGCCCGGAGGTGAGGAGGAAGTGTCCCTTAAGCATTACCCCCGCTTTTTGCAGGATGTCTTCTACGTTAATTGCCAAAGTAGCCTCCCACCATGAGCTTAGTGTTTATTCTGCCGGGTTATAGTCTGGCACCAGCCCCCATTCACCTGGCGGCCAGATGGATAGCCAGGCCTTGCCGGTAATATCTTCCCGCACCACCCAGCGCCGTTCGGGAGATAAATTATGGGAATCACTGCTCCGGTTACGGTTGTCACCCAGAAAGAAGTATTTATCAACGGGGACCTCTACCAGGCCAACGGTATAGTCGGGGGGTTCTTTGATATACGGTTCGTTTAACGGTATATCGTTAACGTATACCGTCTCGTCTTTTACCTCTACGGTGTCACCGGGTTTGCCGATGATGCGCTTGATATATTCGTTTTGGCTGTTATCATTATCAGAGTGGAATACGATGACATCGCCTATTTCCGGCTCCTGGAAGGCGTAGGCGATGCCTTCTTTAATGACCAGTAGCCTCTGGCCATCGTGGAAGCTATCTTCCATACTCTCGCCTTTGACGATGGAGCTCTGGACGGTAGCCTGTAAAAGTAGGAAGACTGCCACAGCCAGCAAAATTGTTCCGATAGCCTCGCGGAGAAGAGCTTTCATATGGTAGTCGTTTCCAGACTAGACCCAATTATACCCCATCCCGTTTTATCTGGCTAGTCGGCTAAATTTGCACTTTGCAAAAATGGGGTGCTAGAATTACCAGGTATGGATTATATGGAGCAGGCGGTATCGCTGGCCAAGCTGGCGCTGGGGCAGGTCAGCCCTAACCCGGCGGTGGGCGCCGTGGTCATTAACAACGATATCGTTGTCGGGCAGGGATATACCCAGCCCGCCGGCTCGTGGCATGCCGAGATTTCGGCTCTGGAGCAGGCTGGGGAAAAGGCTCGCGGTGGTGTGATGTATGTTACCCTGGAGCCGTGCTGCCATTACGGGCGCACTCCACCCTGTACCCAGGCAATTATCTCGGCCGGCATCACCGAGGTTCATCTGGCTATGATTGACCCTAACCCCCTGGTCTGCGGGCGGGGCAAGAGTGAGCTGGAAAAAGAAGGCATCAAAGTATATGTTGGCGAGCATGAGAAGGCAGCCAGCCAGGTCAATGAGGCCTATACCAAATACATCACCACCAGTATGCCCTTTGTCATCGCCAAATTTGCCATGAGCCTGGATGGTAAGATTGCCACCGGTGGCGGCGATTCCAAATGGATTAGCGGCGAGGAAGCTAGACGGTATGCTCATCACCTGCGCTGTACCGTTGATGCCATTATGGCCGGCGCTAAAACCATAATAAATGATGACCCCCGCCTCACCTCCCGCTGTTGTGTCGGTAGAGGAGGAACCGCCCGAAAGCAACCGCTACGCGTCATTGTCGATGGTAAGGGGCAGATACCACCCAGCGCCCGCATATTTGAGCAGCCCGGTAAAACGCTGCTGGCTCTGGGCAGGACCGCTAAAGCGGAAGATAAAGACGCCCTGGTTCGGGCGGGCGCGGAGTTGCTGGAGTTGCCTTCCGACGGAGAGACGGTGGATTTGGAGAAGTTGCTGAAAAACTTAGGCGAGCGGGGAATTACCCGTGTCCTGGTAGAGGGGGGTGGAATTCTCATCGGCTCGTTATTTGACAACAGGTTGGTAGATAAGGTTATTGCTTTCATTGCGCCGATTGTCATTGGCGGCAGGGAAGCCAAGACTCCGGTCAGTGGCCGGGGGGTTGACAAGGTGATAAATTCAATTAAATTAGAACGTATTAACGTCGATAGATTTGGCGATGATTTAATGATCAGCGGCTATGTTAAGGGGTAAAGATGTTTACCGGTATTGTTGAAGAGACGGGTAGGGTAGTCTCAGTTAAAGCGGGCAAATTAAGCATCGCCGCCGGCGATGTCCTCCCGGGTATAGAAGTGGGCGGCAGCATCGCTGTTAACGGGGCCTGCCTGACGGTAACCGACATTGACACCAGCGCCTTTTTAGTTGACATAATGTTAGAAACCACAAAGCGGACCAATCTGGGCCTGCTCACTGTCGGTGATGTGGTGAACCTGGAAAGACCGCTTACTTTAGGCAAACCACTGGGAGGGCATCTGGTGCAGGGGCATGTGGATGATACCGGCCGGGTAGGCTCTATTTTACGAGCCGGCAGGGAGCTAATCATTAGATTTGAAGCCCCGCCGGAAGTAATGCGCTACATAGTGAAGAAAGGCTTCATTGCCGTTGACGGGATTAGCCTGACCGTTGTTGATTTGGACGCCACCTCTTTTACGGTTTCGGTGGTTGACTATACAATGAAGCATAGTAATCTGGGTAGCCGGCGGGTGGGTGATTTGGTTAATATAGAGGTAGATGTTATGGCCAAATACGTGGAACGGCTGAGCCAGCCCCACCAGAGTGGCATAACGGTTGATTTTTTGCAGGAACACGGTTTTCTGTCGGCTGATTTACGTTGAGAGGGGTAAAGATGGGATTAGCGACTATTCCGGAAGCTATTGAGGATGTAAAAGCGGGCAAATTCATCATCGTCGTTGATGATGAAGACCGCGAGAACGAAGGCGACCTGGCCCTGGCGGCGGAGAAGGTTACCACTGAGGCGGTTAATTTTATGGCCAAGCACGCCCGCGGCTTAATTTGCATGCCCGTCATTGGCGAGCGGCTGGATGAGCTAAAAATCCCTCTGATGGTGGGGGAGAATACCTCAAAGTTCACCACTGCCTTTACCGTGTCGGTTGAAGCCAAGCACAAGACAACCACGGGCATTTCGGCTGCCGACCGGGCCGAAACGGTGAAAACGATAATTGACCCGGCTACCAAGCCGGAAGATTTAGCCCGCCCGGGGCATATGTTCCCACTGAGAGCCCGGGAGGGTGGGGTATTGGCACGGGCGGGCCAGACCGAAGCCATCGTTGACCTGGCCAAACTGGCCGGGCTTTACCCCGCCGGTGTCGTCTGTGAAATTATGAATGAAGACGGCTCAATGGCACGCATGCCTCAACTGAAAGAAATGGCCGATAAATTCGGGCTCAAAATAGTGACCGTGGCTGACCTTATTTCCTATCGCGTCCGCCATGAGAGGCTGGTGCAACGAGTTGCTGAGGCTAAGTTACCGACCAGACACGGCGAGTTCACCGCTATCGCCTATCAAAGTGATATTGACCCAAATGAGCACCTGGCTTTAATCATGGGGGATATTGCTACCAGTGAGCCGGTGCTGGTGCGGGTCCACAGCGAGTGTGTTACTGGTGATATATTTAGTAGTCTGCGCTGTGATTGTGGTGAGCAGATTACAATGGCGATGCAGACCATTGCCAAAGAAGGGCGGGGTGTTTTCCTCTATATGAGACAGGAGGGACGTGGCATCGGCTTCCATAACAAGATACGGGCTTATGCCCTGCAAGACCAGGGTCTGGATACCGTGGAAGCTAACCTGTCGCTGGGCTTTGCTCCTGACCTGCGTGATTATGGCATTGGTGCCCAAATCCTGGCCGAGCTGGGTCTGCACCAGATTCGGCTGCTGACCAATAACCCGAAGAAGGTAATCGGCTTAGAAGGCTACGGGCTGGAAGTGGTGGAAACGGTACCCCTGATAATTCCACCCAACCCGCACAACCGCCATTACCTGGAGGTAAAGCAGAAAAAAATGGGTCATCTCTTGAAAATACCGGAGACTCCGGATAAATAGACTAAGTCAAGAAACACTAAGGAGGAAACATGGGCAAACTTTTTGAAGGCATGTTGCTAGGGAAGGGGTTAAAGTTTGGGCTGGTTCTTTCCCGCTACAACGAGTTTATTACCAAGAAACTGCTTGAGGGGGCGGAGGACGCCTTAGTCCGCCATGGCGTTAGCCAGGAAAATATTGATGTTGCCTGGGTACCGGGCTCATTTGAGATCCCATTGTTCGCCAAAAAACTGGCGGAAACGAAGCGTTATGATGCCGTTATCTGTCTTGGTGCCGTAATTCGCGGCGGTACCCCCCATCATGAGTATATTGCCACTGAAGTAACCAAGGGCATTGCCAAGGTAGGTCTAGACTCAGGTCTGCCGGTTGCTTACGGCATAATCACGGCCGAAACTCTGGAGCAGGCTATTGAACGGGCGGGGACTAAAGAAGGCAACAAAGGCTTCCAAGCGGCAATGTCCGCTATTGAGATGGCAAATCTGGCTAAAGAGATAAGCTAACTGTTAGCCGGGTTGATTCAGGCGGTTTTAGTTTTCAGTCGGTAACGATATAAACGCTATCGCCTCTTCTTACTCTCTCGCTGACTTTTATGCCTACTGAATCTCCCGCTTTGGCTTGGCTAACATCCACCCGGTCAATCTGCATTGAGTCAACCACTAGTTCCAGGTCACTGGTATGGCCCTTGATATGAATTTTATCGCCTACTTTCAGTGTTCCCGTCAGCTCAATGCCAGCTACTACTGGGTGGGCAAAAAAGTCGGTTACCGTGCCGACCAGCTCCTCAGGCATTTGGAAACCTCCTTTGCCTTGATACGGTTAGTATACGCTATGAAAGTAGGTAAATCAATATTACCGGCTCGTCTTTGACATGGTATCATTTGCCGAATATAATTAGTCTAAATTCGATTTTGGGAGTAGGTCTTTGGCCAAAAAAGATGAAGCGGCGAAAGCAAGAGAGCAAGAACTCCTATCCGATGTTGAGGAACTTAAGCGGCGGCTGGGGGCATTAGACCAGCGCCTGGATAACATTGACTCCATAGTTACCGCGGTTGCAGAGCGGGTAATGAGTCAGCCGCTGGCTCTCAATATAACCTGCCCCAATTGCGGCAAGAATATAGAAATTACCATTATCGGCCAGGGAAAGCGGGCGGTATAATCACCTTGACGCTAGGCAAGGCATTACGATAAAATCCAGCATGTGTGGGCGGTTAGCTCAGTTGGTTAGAGCACTGCGTTGACATCGCAGAGGTCACTGGTTCGAGCCCAGTATCGCCCACCACTTCATTAGTTCCCCACCAAAATCCCCCACCCCAAACGGCCCCCGTTTTTGCCAGCATCCGGTTACGCTTCTATTTGTAATGACTCTGTAACAACTTTGTAACCTGATATTAACGATTAAATGTCTATTTTCACGGCATTGTAATTGACAATGGCTACACTACGAGTATACTTATTGGGCTTATGGTTACAGGTGCGATAGCGAATTGGGGGGGATGCTCTGGAACTAGGATAAACAAACTAGATTGACCACCAGAACTCATACACAGATATAAAAGCATTTCCCGATATCGAAAGTGTGAGAGGAAGACTATGAATTGGCAGGGTTCCCGAACCAGTCAAAGAGGAACCGTACTGCTTGAGTCGCTTCTGGCAGTGGCGATATTGGGGACGATAGCAGTCGTATTTTTGGGTGCGATGTGTGGCGGTCTCTTTGGAGCCGACATAATCGAGGAACATTTTGTCGCTGCCAACCTGATCCGGACCCAGCTAGAGGAAATCAAAAGCCAGCCTTATAATGTTGAGGATCAATATCTGGTAACTGTTTCACCCCCGCCCGAGTACACCGTCCTGATAGATGTCACCGATTTATCCCCTGAGGAACACCCCGATTCCCTTCAAAAAACTGCAGTAACGGTACTTCGTGCCGGAAAGCATATTTTGACGGTAGAAACCCTGAAGGTCAATCGATGATGAACTGGCACAAGAATCAAAAGGGGACAGCGTTTCTGGAGTTGGTGGTTGGTCTGGCGATTGTGGCGCTGATTGGCACCGGAACAGTCGGACTTATTAAACATGAGTTTAATTCCACGGCTACCGCCCGGGCCTGCGTGACTGTCGCCGACGAGATGGAATACGCCGCACGCTGTATCAGCAAGGACGGCATAATGGCGGAAGAGACCAGTGTTATTGAGGCGGCCGCGCCGACGGATAATTTGACGCTATCCTGGGTTCAGCGGTATGAATTTACCAATGTGCCTCACACCTGCAGCTATTATCTGTCGGGTGATGAGCTTTGCCGCAACTATGATGGGGAGGTCACTACGGTGGCTCGCCATATATCCGGAATCAAGTTTTCTCGAAACGGGGATGTGATTAACGTAACGATACAATGCACGCCCCCGTGGGTGGGGCAGTACCGGGTGGTGGAGAAGACATACAGTATTTATCCCAGGGTTGAAGAAGTGGAGGGGTAGCTATGAATAATATCAAGTCAGATGGCGTGAAACGGAATCGACAGAGAGGGGGAGCTCTAATCCTGGTTATGATTGCTCTGTCGGTCGGTTCGCTGATTATTGTCCCGACGCTTGATTATGTTTATACCGGGCTTAAGCGTGTCCCGATTTCAGAGAGGCTGCTAATGGAGCAGTACTCCGCCGATGCGGCTATAGAGTACGGGTTATGGGATCTGGCTTACGGCGATAACACAACCGATGACTTGTCTCCAGATAATCCCGAAGAAGACACCATAATAAACATAAATGGCGAAAATATAACCTTGAATACCTCAATAAGTATGTCGCCGACGTCAGAAAACGGCTCATTTTCGGTTCCACCGCCCCAGTCCGGTATTCATCTCGCCGTGGGGATGGATATACTGCCGCCGGTCTGGACGAAAGCCGGTAACAAGGCTTACCTGACGCATGTCATCTATATTTATAACTACGGGACGGCATCCACCCACCTGAAGGGGCTCTTCCAGGAGCTGGACCCGAGGCTCAACTATGTGCCCAATTCCTATGAAGGGCCCGATGGTATCCTTACCAGGACTCCGGTGGACGATTACTGGACGCTGTACTGGGAGTTTACTGAGCCTCTGCCCAAGATTAATTCACAGGACTGGATGGTCATCACCTTTACGACATGGACACTGGATGACATGGGTGAGCAAGAATACGGAGGTAGCGGCTGGGTGGAATATGCTGCCTTCTCGGAAGACCAGAAAGAGTCATACAGCGGGGACTCTGGCCCGGCATCTTTCGGTCTTTACGATGGCTCATGTACCATGCTGGTTAATGTCGGCGTCACCGAGACGGGCGAGATAATAATACGCTCCTGGCAGGTTGAATAAAACCAAGTCCTGTCTTTCGGCATATATCTTTATATTACGCCTGGTTACGCCTACTTCTGCTTAAATTCATACCTACATTACCCACCAAGTAATGCCGCTTTTTTCTATTGTTCATCGGCATCAACGTGAAGACGGGGAAAGAATGCATACGTCTTCACGCCTAGTTGGCTTGACAATATCAGCCCAAGGGCTTACATTTTTGGTAGCAAGACGTGCTTGATTTAAGGGCAGAGCGATGACACTTAGTTATAAGACACGGCTCATCGTGGGCACGACGTTTCTCGGGCTGATTGTCATTCTATATTTCGTCTCCGAGAATATTTACCGCCAGAGTTATGGAGATGTATTGATTGGCATCCGGCAGCAGGAAATGGCGCTTGCTTCCTTGATATTAATGATAGTAATCATTGGTCTTGCCGGTGGTGCCTTGACGTTATTTCTTCTGGAGAAACAGGTTCTATCCCGGTTGCTTCGTCTCAGTGAGAGCATCCGTGACATTGGCACCAAGGGGGACTTTTCGGCACGGGTTTCCATGTCAGGCACAGATGAATTAACCCATCTGGCACAGACAATTAACGGGATGCTGTCAGCCTTGCAGCATTCGGAAGGGGAGCTGTCAAAACTGTATGAAAAAGAAAAACAGCTCCGGCGAAAGCTGGAGACAGAAATTAAGAAGAGAATTGAATTCACCCGAGCCCTGGTGCATGAGATAAAAACCCCGCTTACTCCAGTGCTGGCCTCGAGTGACTTACTGCTGCAAAACGCCAAAGATAAAATCGTACGCGGCTTGGCTCAGAACATTTATCAGGGGGCGACTAATCTGGATAGCCGGATTGATGAACTCCTTGATTTGGCAAAGGGTGAAATAGGTATGCTCCGATTGAGTCTCGAGCCCATAGACCCGAGGCATCTACTCCAGAAGATATATAATGAAGCGGCACCGGTAGCTTTACGCAATGAGCAGGATTTAAACATAGAGCTGCCTGATTCTCTGCCCACGGTCTGGATTGACGAAGAGCGTTTCTGTCAGGTTGTGCTCAATCTTATGAACAACGCCTTCAAGTTTACCCCGGCGGGGGGACAGGTTACCTTGAAAGCCAGGCAAGAAGATGCTAATTTAGTGGTTGAAGTCCATGATTCCGGTCCCGGTATAGATAAGGAGGACCAGCAATTGCTTTTCGAGCCTTATCAAATACTGAAAGGTGACAAGGAGCATCTTAGCGGGCTGGGGTTGGGTTTGAGCCTGTCAAAACAGCTGGTGGAGCTACACGGCGGACAGATATGGATAGAAAGCCAGAAGGGCAGAGGCAGTATTTTTGGCTTTTCACTGCCGATAAAGCCTCCGACCAGAGGCAACCCGGAAAAGGATGAATAGTTGTGAAAATTCTGGTTATTGAGGATGATAAAACAATCATCGACTCAGTTAAGCTGGCCCGAGACGAAATTAATCTCCACACCGTTGGGGCAGAAAGGCATTGAGCTTGCCGAGACAGAACACCCTGATGTGGTCATTATTGACCTCGGGCTCCCCGATATCAGCGGCTATGAAGTCTTGAAACAGATTCGTCTTTTTTCAGCAGTTCCGGTCATCATTCTGACGGTGCGTTCAGAAGAGGTTGATATCGTCCGGGGGCTTGAGGGTGGCGCCGATGATTACATAATTAAGCCATTCCGGCAGCTGGAGCTGCTGTCCCGGATAAGGTGCGTGACGCGGCGGCAGGAGCGCGTCGCGCAGGAAAAGCCGCTGGAGAGCGGCCAATTTTATTTCAATCCGTCAACCTGGCAGCTGGTTATTGGTGAAAGAGAGATAAGTGTCACCCGTACCGAAGGCTCTATCTTCTACCACCTCTTGCAGAATGCCGGCAGGGTAGTAACCCACTCTGACCTGGCGGAAGCGTTGTGGGGTGTCGATTATCCCGATGCCGCCGACTGCCTCCGGGTTCATATCAGACGCCTGAGGGTAAAGATTGAGGAAGACCCCCACCAACCACAGGTTATACTCACCAAAGCCGGAGTAGGCTACTTGTTAGCCAAACCAGACCAGCAATAGCTCCTACCGATAGGGTAGGGTGTAGAGCCTAAGTCCTGGTGATGTTGGCCGCCTCATCCAGCCGGGCCATATCTTTATCGGATAATTGCCAGTCCAGCGCCGCAAGGTTGTCTTTGATTTGGGTTATATTCTTGGCACCGACAATGGGAATGGCGCCCTTGCTCAATACCCAGTTGAGGGCAATCTGGGCGAGTGTTTTACCGGCGTTCTCTTCGGATATTTTGGTCATCACTTTGAGCAGGGGCTGCCACCGCTCCAGCACGGCCCGTCGGTATTTTCGGCTTCGTAATATTCCCCGCGGAGGATTTTGGGGGGTGTATTTGCCGGTCAGCACTCCCTGGGCAATAGGCGAATAGGCCAGAAAGGCAACCTTGAGTTCCTGACAGAGTGCCAGAAGGCCATTAGACTCATTTTGGCGATAAATCAGGCTGTAGTTTACCTGATTGGAAGCCAGTTTGATGCCCCGGTTGCCCAGAATATCATACGCCTGCTTGAGCTGTTCCGGGTTATAGTTCGATACGCCAACCGCACTGATCAGACCTTCTTCATAAACATCAGCGATGGCATTTAGCCATTTATTAATATTTACCGGCTGGTGGAGCTGGTATAGCTCGACCTTGCTTAGCCCTAACCGCTTAAAGCTGCCGGCCAGGGCTTGCCTTAACGCATTTCCACCCAGACGCCAGGGAAAGGGAAAAAATTTGGTGGCAATTACCGGGGAGATGTCAGTCTTGCTATCTCGGAGGCAGCGGCCGAGTATTTCTTCGGAATTACCCATTCCGTAGACCTCGGCGGTATCGAAGAAATTAACTCCTGATTTAAGGCTTTCTTCATATACCGATACTAAATCGGCTTCGGTATAGTCCCGGCCATAACCCCATAGAATTCGTGAGCCCCAGGCCCATGTGCCAACGCCTATCTTTGATATGCTGAGGTTGGTATCGCCCAGTCTGGTGGTGGTCATTTGGCGTTGGCGGCTATCCCCCGATAATCACCGGCAGGATATCCAGCTCATCTCCCTCTTTAAGGGATACCGTTAGTTCGGTGGAGTTAGTGCCCTCTTTATTAACCCAGATGGTAAGGTAGCTGCGCAGGTTGCCATCCCGGTCGAATAATTCTTTCTTGAGTCGGGGAAACTGCCTGACCAGAGCCTCAAGGCACTCCCCAATAGTATTTCCCTTAACTCTGGTTGTCTTCACGCTGCTAGTATTGTCTTGCAGAAAATGGGGAATATTTACTTTTATGCTCAATCTGCCTTCCCTTCAGAGGCTAAGTGAGCGCAATAGCGGCACTTAGGGTCTTTCCTGACCTTGAATTCGGTGAAGTTCATACTCAGCCCATCATAGACCAGCAGTCGGTTGATTAATAGCTCACCCAGGCCGGTAATATACTTTATTACCTCGGTGGCCTGGATGCAACCGATAATGGCCGGGGTAACGCCAATGACGGGAAATTTACCATCAGGCATAGCCTCATGATAGATACAGGCAAGACAAGCCGTCTGGCCCGGAATTATGGTCATTGCCCGGCCTTCAAAGCCATTTATGGCGCCGTGGAAAAGAGGAATGTTCTTCTCGATGGCCGTTTTATTGAGCAAAAACCGGGTGGGCAGGTTATCCAGGGCGTCAATTATCAGGTCAAAGCCGGCAACAAGCTGAGCGATATTGGTTTCAGTTATCGTTACTTGGTTAGTTTCTATTTTTACATTCGGGTTTATTTGGCTCATCCTGGTGGCTGCCGGGTCAACTTTGGGCTGACCTATGTCCTCGTCCCGGTGTAAGACCTGCCGGTTCAGGTTGCTGAGCTCGACCTTATCATGGTCAACTATTCTTATCGTGCCCGCGCCGGCGGCGGTTAGATATAGGGACACCGCTGAGCCGAGGCCACCGGCACCAGCGATGAATACCTTGGCGCGCTTCAGCTTCTTCTGCCCCGCCTCCCCCAGCCCCTTAATCATTATCTGCCGGTCGTATCTTTCCCGTTCATCCGGGGTCAGAGTAGCCATTCTGCTGAGTAAACCTCCCTATTATAGTAGGGGAATGGTAAGAGATATTTTGCGCCAATTATGAAACGGATGCAACCCTTTTCCGCCGGTCCCGGGCTGATTTGCCTTGCGGAGTCGGGGGTGAGGGTGTAGGATATTAAACAGGCTAAATCAGGGGAGGGTTAGGTTGCGCCAGGTAGGCATAAGCACCAAGTCGAGGGTAGAGTTCCAGGAGATTACGGCTACGGTGGCCGAGGCGGTCAGGGCCAGTAGCATTCAGAGTGGCGTTTGCTATCTTTTCGTGCCTCATACCACCGCCGGGATTACCGTAAACGAGCATGCTGACCCCAGTGTGGTGGACGATATCGAGGCACAGCTGGAGGCAATGGTGCCCCAGCACCGAAGTTACCGCCATCTGGAGGGTAATGCACCGGCCCATATTAAGGCGAGTCTAATCGGTAATTCGCTGGCACTGCCGGTAGATGACGGGCGGCTCACTTTGGGTACCTGGCAGGGTGTCTTCTTCTGTGAGTTTGACGGTCCCCGACAGCGCCAGCTCTTAATCAAGGTTCTACCGGATAAGCCTTAAATCCAGCCATATAGAGGAGGCAGACTGATGAGCAAGGTTCCACTGGGCCCTCAATCTATGGTTTATCCCATGCCTGTTCTCTTAATCGGGGTAAATGTTGATGATAAGCCCGACTTTATGGCGGTTGCCTGGGGCGGCATCGCTAATGGTGAGCCGCCCATGATTTCGGTAGCCATACGGCACGACCGATACACCAACCTGGGCATTAGGCAGAACCTGACCTTCTCGGTGAATATACCGTCGGTTGATATGGTAAAGGAAGCAGATTACTGTGGACTTGCCTCTGGTGCTGAGGTTGACAAAGTGAAAGCTTGCCGCTTCAAGGTGTTTTACGGCCAGCTGGGTAATGCGCCGCTGATTGAGCAGTGTCCGGTTAATCTGGAATGTAGCGTCAAACACATTTTGGATCTGGGGAGCCATTCCCTGGTTATCGGTCAGATTGAGGAGACCTATATTTCCGAGGGCTGTCTCACTGAAGGCAAAGCCGACATTAACAAAATTAAGCCTCTTATCTACATAACTCGCCCCATCCGCCACTATCAGGCTCTGGGGGAGTTCATCGCTGAAGCCCACAGCGCTGGTGAGGAACTCAAAGCCAGAGAATAGAGCTTTTAGTTGCCTGGACTGATAAAGGGGGTACTAAAGTCAGTGCCCCCTTTTTATTATCCCGGGTAGTACTAAAGGACTATATGACGTAGTCCTAAAGGACTACGTAAGGACTAGTACCTTCTATTTTTTTGCATAACTATGAATCGTATAGTGGAGCTAACGAAAAGACACTTGTGCTGAAGAAAGGATAAAAATGCCTGTTGAGTTCTTACAAAGCGACTTACCGGAAAAAATGCTGACGGTGAGTGATGTGGCCCATTTACTCAATGTCCATCCCAGCACGGTCAGGCGCTGGGAAAAAGAGGGGCAGCTCAAGTCATACCGGTTCGGTGCCAAGGGCATCATAAGATTTAAGAGGGAAGATATATTCAATAATTGTCGGCAGGGGGTGGGTATGGGGGCCAGGTAAAAAGTAGCTCAGGGGCGTGAGCGTGAAAGATAAGGACAAGGCAGGGGCAGGAGTGCGGGGGGGGCGATAGAAAGGCACCAAAACCACCATTTTAAGGTGGCATTTGGTGCCCCTTTTATTTAAAGGAGGTACTGCAATGTAGAAATATTCAACTCTGGCAAACAAAATATAAAGCTAAGAAAGGAGAAGAATGAAAAGATTTATTCCATTGCTTGTAGTGATTGTGTTGCTGGCTATGGGTGTTCCCGCTCTAGCCGCTGATAATCCTGTACCCGAGATAGAATGGGAGAAGACATTCGGCGGAGTTGATTACGATTTTCCCTATTCCGTCCAGCAAACCAGTGACGATGGCTACATCACTGTCGGTGGTACAGCATCTTACGGTGCTGGTGGTTGGTTTGATGTCTACCTGATCAAGACCGATGCCTCAGGTAATAAAGACTGGGAGAAAACATTCGGCGGAAGTGGTGATTGGGATAATGGTTATTCTGTCGACCAGACAAGTGACGGTGGCTACATCGTGGCCGGTGAGACAGATTCATACGGTGCTGGTTACACTGATGTCTACCTCATCAAAACCGATGCCTCGGGGAATTTAACATGGGAGAAAACATTCGGCGGAAGTAGTACGGAGGTTGCCTACTCTGCCGACCAGACTCAGGATGGTGGCTACATCATTGCCGGTAAGACAGATTCCTACGGTGCTGGCCGGTATGATGTCTACCTCATCAAAACCGATGCCTCGGGTAATAAAGAGTGGGAGAAAACATTCGGCGGAAGTGCCTCGGATTATGCCCATTCTGTCCAGCAGACCGCAGATGGTGGCTACATCGTGGCCGGTGCCACAGCTTCCTACGGTGCTGGCGGCGCTGATTTCTACCTGGTGAAGACCGATGCCTCGGGTAATAAAGAGTGGGAGAAAACATTCGGCGGAAGTGACGAGGAGTATGCCTATTCTGTCCAGCAGACCACCGATGGTGGCTACATCGTTGCCGGTTGTACTATCTCCTACGGTGTAGGTGGAGGAGATGTCTACCTAGTGAAGACCGATGCCTCGGGGAATGTAACGTGGGAGAAAACATTCGGCGGAAGTGATTGGGATGTTGCTGTTTATGTCGAGCAGACCACCGATGGTGGCTACATCGCTTTCGGTAATACGGATTCCTTTGGTGCTGGCGGCGCTGATTTCTACCTGGTGAAGACCGATGCCTCGGGTAATAAAGAGTGGGAGAAAACCATCGGCGGAAGTGACGAGGAGTATGCCTATTCTGCCCAACAGACCAGCGATGGTGGCTACATAACTGTCGGTGAAACGGACTCCTACGGTGCAGGCGGAGGAGATGTCTACATGGTAAAGCTAGGTACGGGGATTAATAATACGCCAGTTGGTGAAAACGTAACCGTTAGCTTACCGGATGGAACCGCGACCTTCCCGGAAGTTCACGAAAGTGGAAATACAACCATAACCACATCAACGGAGAACCCGGGCGGACCGACACCATCTGACTATTATGTCTTGGGAGGAGAATTTGTCGAAATCACTACTACGGCAAACTACACCGGTCCCGTTACTGTGGGCGTCAGGTATGACGAGTCACAAGTGGCTGACGAGGAGAGTCTAGTTATATTTCACTGGGATGGCTCGGACTGGGTGGATATCACCACGTCGGTAGACACGGTCGAAAACATCGTATATGGTCAGGTGGCTAGTCTCTCATCATTCTGCCTCGGAGAGCCAGGAGTACCGCCGATAGCAGATGCGGGAGACCCGTATCTGACACTGGTAGACCAAAGCGTTGAGTTGGATGGGAGTGCTTCCTATGACCCAGACGGAACTATCGTGAGCTATGACTGGGACTTTGGGGATAACACCACAGGCACTGGTGCTGTGGTATCCCACACATATACTGCTGTTGGTGTCTATATTGCCAACCTAACTGTCACCGATGATAGGGGTGCTAAAGCCAGTGACGCTACAATGGTTGTGGTCTACGATCCTGCTGCGGGCTCTGTCACCGGAGGAGGCTGGATTGACTCACCAGAAGGTGCCTATACAGCTGATCCCTCGCTTATAGGTAAGGCAAACTTTGGCTTTGTCTCTAAGTACAAGAAGGGAGCGGATGTCCCAACCGGCCAAACGGAATTTCGATTCAGGGTAGCCGGCCTCGACTTCCACAGTACCAGCTATGATTGGCTCGTAGTTGCCGGAGCGAGGGCGAAGTTCAAGGGTGAAGGTACAATCAATGGTGAAGGCCCATACGAGTTTATGCTAACTGCCATTGATGCCGACATAAATCCCGATGATGGCTTCGACATTGACCGGTTCCGAATCAAGATTTGGGAAGAGATCGGTGGTGAAGAAGCAGTGATATACGACAACGCCCTTGGCGACGATAGTGACGACGCCACTACCGAAATTGGTGGAGGGTCAATCATGATCCACGAGGGCTAGTAGTAGCCACAGCTAGTCAAATGAGGAGGCGGAGTTTTATGCTTTGCCTCCTCATTTTCTAATTGGGACCAAATATTCTACTTCGGTGTCCTCCAGCAAAAAGTAACCATGCGCTCTGGCGATTACTCTATTCCACCAAAAGAGCAGGGGAGTTAACATAATATTTCGGCTCAATAATTCAGGTCTGCTAAGTTTTATTATTAAATTTTATTTTCTGGCAAAATGGAACCGGTTAAAAAAGGAAACATCATAAAATTAAAACGGATTAGAAAAGGTGCCATTTAAAATTTATG
>SMTZ1_10005293_pt1 | contig 22877 bp, 26 predicted proteins | sample DeeMarSWOR136_30_FD_25667 | JGI IMG/M metagenome (IMG submission 25667) | reverse complement strand
ATGATGCCAGAAATATAATTGAATCAATTTTTTAAGAATAAAATTTGTCCGTTTTTCAAAATATCTATTCACAGAAACAATGGAAAAATGATATTCTTATCTAGAATTTTTTAGAAAGTAGTATTAAGGAATTTAGCTATGAAAATTCTTTTAATTTATCCAAAATATCCTGACACTTTTTGGAGTTTTAAATATGCCCTGAAATTCATTTCAAAAAAAGCATCTTTCCCACCGCTGGGGCTATTAACTGTAGCTGCAATGCTTCCCAAAGAATGGGAGAAAAGACTTATTGATATGAATGTCTCTCTCTTAACAGAGGATAACCTTGAGTGGGCTGACTATGTATTTATAAGCGCTATGGTTGTCCAAAAAAAGTCAGCAAGGGAAGTCATAGGAAAATGTAAAAAATTGGGGATTCAAATTGTTGCTGGTGGTCCTCTCTTCACCACAGGATATGAAGAATTTGAGGATATAGATCATCTTGTTCTCAATGAGGCTGAGAACACACTTCCCTCTTTTCTGGATGATTTAAAAAAGGGATGCACCCGTCACATTTATACCTCTAACGATTGGCCTGATATAAGGAAGACTCCTCCTCCACAGTGGGAGCTTATTAACATGAAAAAATATGCTTCGATGTGCATTCAGTATTCCAGAGGCTGTCCTTTTAATTGTGAATTCTGTGACATCATCGTTCTCAATGGACGTAAACCACGGACAAAAGGTAAAGACCAGATTTTAAGAGAGCTGGAAGTCTTATATACACAGGGCTGGAGAGGTGGAGTATTTTTTGTGGATGATAATTTCATAGGTAATAGGAAAAGACTGAAAAATGAAGTTCTTCCTTTTTTAGTCGATTGGATGAAACAGAAAAAATATCCTTTTTATTTTTTCACTGAAGCATCTATAAATCTTTCTGATGACGACGTGCTGATGAAACTAATGGTCAAGGCAGGTTTCAGAAGGATTTTTATCGGAATCGAAACCCCAAATGAAGAGAGCCTCACAGAATGCAATAAATATCTGAATAAGAATCGTGACCTGGTGGCCTGTGTTAAAAAAATCCAGGACAATGGTCTGGAAGTTCAAGGAGGATTTATTGTAGGCTTTGACAATGATCCTCCTTCAATCTTTGAAAGACAGATAAATTTTATTCAAAAGACCGGAATCGTTACAGCTATGGTGGGATTATTGAATGCACCCTGTGGCACAAGGCTTTATCATCGCCTGAAAAAAGAAGACAGATTATTGAATGATCCATCTGGTGATAACACGGATTTTTCGATCAATTTCATCCCTAAAATGAATGTTGAAATACTCATGAATGGGTATAAGAAAATCCTTAATACAATTTATTCACCCAAAAATTATTATAAGCGTGTGATAGCATTCCTAAAGGGTTACAAGCCTAAACCATTAAAGAAAAAAATCAATTTCAATTTTTGTGATCTTATAGCATTTTTTAAATCTATCTGGTTTTTGGGGATAAAAGGAAAAGAAAGATTCCATTACTGGAAACTTATTTCCTGGACATTAGTAAGACGTCCCCGCCTCTTCAACTTAGCCATTACATTTGCAATTTATGGCTTTCATTTTCGAAAAATTGTAGAAATTTAAAATTACCCTTTTTCGATTATCTCAAGGTTAAATCTCTTTTTCAGTTTCATCCCAGCAGCACCGAGAATAACTCTGATAGCTTGAACATTTCCTCCCTGTTTTCCAATAACCTTGCCTACATCTTCAGGAGCAACCTTTAATTCAATGATAGAGCTCTGTTCCCCGTCTAACTGAGAAACCTGCACCTTGTCCGGATTGTCCACTAATGATTTGGCAATCAATTCAACGAGTCCTTTCACTCTAACCTCCTTTAAACCTTAAATTGCTTTTTTCAATCAAGCTCATGGACTGTAATTATTTTTTTCGTCTTCCTCTGCGGGAAGGGATTGTCATTTGTAACAATTTTTTATTTTTTCCGAGCTTTCTGGATGGTTTTTTTTGTGCACTTCTTTTCGTCCATATTTTCCTTAACAAATTATCAAACCTCTCTTTCCCGGTATGAAGAAAGCTCATTTTTAGCCTTCCCTATCTTTCTTAATGGTGCTTCATGACTATCAACTTTATTTCTTCCTCTCTTTTCTGAGTGTTTAGCCCGAATTCCTGTTCTTTCAATAAAAATAATTTTATCATAAAACATTTTTCCTTATTACAAGCATTATATTTTCATCATTCCAGGTGATTTTATCGGGATCTTTGTATTCTCGAGCAATATTTTTCGAAAATTTCTTCAAAGCCTCTCTCCTAAATATTGGAATAACTTCACATCATATCTTCCCATTCCACAGCCAACATCCGCTGCTTCAATCTCAGTCAACTTGGAGGGGGAACCGCTTCGCGTTCCCCCTTCCAACGGTCGCCCGAACTTCGTCCGGGCTCCCTGCCTCCCCTTCTCGGGCGGGGCATGAACCCGCGCCCTGCGACCAAGGGGGCATACCCCCTTGGATCCCCCGAGGATCGGTTCCCCGCGGCAAGCCGCGGGGCATATCAACCGATCGTTAAATTTTCAAGTTTCTTTTTGATAACTGAAAGCGAGAGTAAATCTGTAGTTCTCAAATCTTTGTATTTTTGAGCGATTCTTGAAAAATGATGTCTATTTCCTCTAATTCATGCCTCTCTGAATTCTATTTCCTCTATATCATATATCATCGGCACGAAAAGATGTAAAAAATATCTTTTCAATTCCCAATAAGAAAACAAATGCTCCACAAATATTTTATTGCTCAGCAGATTATCACATTGTATTCATCACCATGGAGGGATACAGGAAAAGGCGTATAAAATATAAATCGGTTATATCATAGACATCTTCTTCAAAAGACCCAGATCGTCGAGCATCTTGCCGGCGCCAAGAACGACTGCCGTCAGAGGATCATCATTAATGAAGACTGACAATTGAGTTTCCTCTCGTATACGCTTATCCATATTCTTTAGAAGAGAGCCTCCTCCTGTTAAGATGATGCCGTTGTCAATTATGTCTGCCGAGATCTCAGGAGGAGTTTTCTCAAGGGTAAATTTGATGGCATTGACAATTGAAGAAACAACATTTTCTAAGGCCCCCCTAATTTCTTGGTCATCAATGAGGACAGCCTTTGGGATTCCTTCTTTTAAATCTCTCCCTTTGATCTCCATGGTTATAGGTTCATCCAAAGGGTAAGCTGAACGTATTTGTATTTTAACCTGCTCAGCACTTCTTTCCCCAATAAGCAAACTGTGTTTTTTCTTGAGATACTGGATGACGGCCTCATCCATTTCATTTCCCGCAGTTCGTATGGAATGGCTAAAGACGATCCCGTTAAGAGAACTGACAGAGATATCTGTTGTTCCTCCTCCTATATCCACAATTATGTTACCTGTTGGATCTGAGATAGGAAGATCTAATCCTACTGCGGCTGAGACCGACTGTTCTACCAAATAGACTTCAGAAGCCTTAGCTCTTTTGGCAACGCCCTTAACAGCGCGCTTTTCGACCTGAGTAATTCCTGAGGGAATCCCGATAACTATTCTCGTTCTGATCAAAAAGCCTCGGTTGCTTGTGGACTTCTTTAAAAAAATCAAGCATTCTCTCTGCAAGCTCAAAATCCGCAATGACGCCATCCTTCAATGGCTTGATGGCCAGGACACTGGCCGGAGTTTTCCCCAGCATCTCCTTTGCCCGTTTTCCTACGGCTTCCAGCTTACCTGTCTGTTTGCTCACAGCCACCATAGAAGGCTCCTGAACTATGATTCCTCTTCCTTTAAGATAAACCAAAGTATTGGCCGTACCAAGGTCTATAGCAAGATCACAAAATATCCTATCTTTAAGCCAGCTAATCAAACTCATTGACGTCCTTCTTTATCTAGAGATGGGATAGGGAACACGATGATGTGTTGTACTTCCTTTGGGAGTCTGTTTTGTACTAGATTGCTCTTGGGATGAAAAAAATCGACTTTGGAAGTTCCTATAATGAATTATATGAATATTGATGGATATAAGCAATCTTCCGAAGCTGTGATGCTCATCGGAAATTTTAAACTTTTATTTTCAATAGATGTCTGTAAAAGACCTGAGTTTTTGACTGTCTCTAGAATTCTTTAATCTTCTTAAGACTTTTGCTTCAATCTGCCTGATTCTCTCACGCGTAACCTTGTATTGCTGCCCGACTTCTTCCAGGGTATGTTCATTACCATCTCCCAATCCGAATCTCATCTTCAATATTCTTGCCTCTCTCTCAGTGTAGACCTTCAATGCTTCTTCAATTTTCTCTCTCAAATTAATTTGAATGACTATATCGGGAGGAGAAGGAACGACTTCATCTTCGATAAAATCACCAAGGTGGCTGTTTTCTTCTTCCCCAATAGGTGTCTCAAGGGAGAGAGGGGCTTGGGAGATTTTCATGATTTTTCTTACTTTATAGACTGGCATATTCATCTTTATCGCAATTTCTTCACAGGTTGGTTCTCTTCCTATTTCCTGGACAAGGTTTCTCGAAACTTTTCTTAACCTGTTTATGACTTCAATCATATGAACAGGAATCCTTATCGTCCTTGCCTGGTCAGCAATCGCACGAGTTATTCCCTGTCTTACCCACCAATGCGCATAAGTTGAAAATTTGTATCCCCTTCTGTATTCAAACCTATCCACTGCTGTCATTAAGCCCATGTTTCCTTCCTGGATCAAATCAAGAAACGAGAGCCCATGGTTGATGTATTTCTTGGCAATAGAAACCACTAATCTTAAGTTAGCTGTTATAAGCTCTTTTTTCGCTTGATCGCTGATTTTCTTTCCTTCAGCGATGGCACAAAGTGTTTTCTTTAAACCCTGAGAATCGAGTCCGATCTCTTTCTGAAATAGCCTCAGAATCTTGTTGATTTCTCGAATTTTCCTTTTCAGTTTCTCTTTTTCTTTTTTAACTGCGTCTTGAGAAATTGATTTATTCAGCTCTCCTTTTGTCTCTTCTATTCCGTCTATAACTTTAAGTTTATCCTTGAGATCCTCAATAATCATTTCTCTGTATCTATCACGGATATTAAGTCCTCTGATGAGACGGCTCATTTTGACCATGAGACGCTTTTGGGTGAAATCATTTTTATTCTTCGAAGGGATGCACTCCAGTCGGGAATTTATCTCTCTGATTTTCTCTTGCTAAAGTCAAAAATTTTCTCAATAATTTCCGGCTTCTCCCTTATCTTCTCTTCTAGCGAAAGAACCTTTGTGAGAACAAATCGTGTTTTGGAAATAGCCTTGATCGTAGTCTTTTCGCCTCTTTCAATTTTCCTTGCAATAGCCAGCTCTTCTTCCCGTTTTAAGAGCGGGATATTGCCCATATTCTTAAAATAGAGCTTCACAGGATCGGTTGTTTTTTCCAGATTCTTGTAAGAAACAAAGTCACTCTTTCCTTTAAAAATGAACTGATGAGTTTTGTCTTTTTCCATATTTATTGTATATCTCTTATCTTTTTATTCATCATTCCTTTTATGAATTTAATAGTTGAACACAACACCTTACATTCCACTTAGGATCTCTCTCCATATCAAGGGAGGCTGGTAATCGAACCCCCTGACATTAGCAAACAATCACGAAGATAAATTAGGCATCTTTCAGGCAGAATTTTCCCTTCTTCTGACCGGAATAATAGATGTATCTACGAATTTGTAGGTTCAAATGGGCAAACCAAGCAATCTCTCAATATGCTTTAATGCAAAATGTGATTATGGCCTTGAAAATCCGAGTGCCGCTTATCAGAAGCGTCTTTTACCTCCAAATCCACCTTGGCGGTCGTCACGAGGGCGAGCCTCGTTGACCTTAAGAGTGCGCCCCTTCAAGTCTTTCCCATCAAGCCCGGAGATTGCGGACTTAGCTTCTTGATGGTTGGGCATCTCCACAAATCCGAATCCCCTCGAATCGCCGGTGTACTTATCTGTGATGATTTTAACAGATGTGACCTGCCCGAACGCTTCGAAAGCTTGTCGTAAATCGTCTTCAGTGGCCTCCCGTAATAAATTGCCTACGTAAAGATTCATTCTGGTTTCCTCTTTATGTATGAGTTTTCGTAAGGGAGGGATTTAGTCTTTTCTTGTTGAAGTTTTCCCTGATCCCTTATGATTTCGGCCTGTTCTCACTAATGAACAGGGCTTTTCAATTTCAACAGAGATGATAATAGCACAGGGGAGATTCTGCGTCAATGAAAATTGGAGAAGTTCCTCAATGTACAACTCTATAAGGATGCACTCCAGAGAACGTCCTTTGCGCCCTTGGGTAGCTATCAATTTGAATTATGAATTTGTTGGGAAGCTCCAGGGTCAAAATAATTTAAAAATTCCTTTTATTACTGGCTTTTCAACCCAGCCAGCCTCTTCATCGCATCCTCTGCCTCGTGGAGGCCAGGGCCAGCGTCCATCCAGAGGTCGAGAGCTATATTATATCCCCTTAACTTTCCATTCTATCTTAATTGTCTCATCCTTTCTTACTTCTACAACAGGTGCCAGCTTCATCTCTTTGGCCATGATCGTGATTCCCAGAGCGTTGGAACGAATTGAGCCGTTATCGAGATTCAAGCCATTTTCCCAGGTAATCATTTGAACTTTCCCATAACCTTGAAAGCCTTTATCCCAGAATTTGCCCTTGTTAACCATCACAAATTTCAGACTATTCTGATCCAATGCCATTCGTAGATTCTCTATTTCCACTCCATCCCACTCCTCCGGCTTGACCTTCGGTTCTTTCTCTAACTCTAATGCGTGAGTCAAAACGTAAGTTCCAACAGGGACTTCCTTCAGCTCGAATGCTCCTTTTTTGTCTACTGTGGTTGTGAGTTTCGCTGTAAGTTCATATACATCTCCCCCTTTTCGTTTCTCTTTCAGCTTAGCCAGAATGATTAAGGCCCCTGCCACCGGTTCATTTGTTTTTTCACCGATTATGATACCGCTTATCGAACCAGTCTTCTGTCCACTGCCACAACCGAACAAAATGAAAAACAAGCTGACCATTATCAAGATGGTTGTGTAAAATCTTCTTTCCATTACCTTGCCTCCTCAAAATATTGGGATTTAATTTTTACATACCTGTTTTTCAAGATCTCTTTATCCCTGCTAAGATTTTTGTTACTTGGCGTGACGTTGACCTGCCCCCGATTAAGATACCACCTCTAAAGTGAGATTTTCAAGCCTGATGGACGCATAAGAATCGCCGTTGCTCGTCCCCATATGCCTCGCCAGGTATCGCAGATTAAGAGGGATCCGTTGCCCGTCAGCCCGGCCAGCCGCTTCCTCGATTAGCTTAATAAGTTCGTCTCGGTCAAGAGCCAATGGAACCTCCTTGATTCATTTTACCTATTCAAGGAGGTTTACAAAGTTTTCCTTACACTCCCAGCTTTACTTGAATATCACTTCAACTAATCCATCGGTATTCAAGTCTTTAGTATCCCGGGCAATTAACATAATAACTGCTCCGCCTTCTTTTCTCATGCTGTTAACGCAACCTTCTGGTAAAATCAATACGGCTACGTTGATTTTTATACCTCCAAATTTATCTATGCCATCTGATTTCGGTTCGAGTTTCACGATAGTGCCGGGAAGAAAACCGCCTCCATATAATGCGCTTGAAATATTGGGCAGGAAGAAGTTTTCCGGTGGCGGGCCGCAAACCAGTAAACCTTTTTCTTTCAAGTCCTCCATTGTAACAGGAACCGCTTCTTTCAAAGCGTACAAGACATATTTCTCAGACGGTATAACACTATCCAAAAATTCTTTCACCGATCTGTCCACAGAAACGGTGATTGCCTTGGTGGTTGCCTTCCGAGAACACGCCGTAATTGCAGGCAATAAACAAACGACTAAACATAATGATAGCAGTCTTTTCATTGAATTACTCCCGACAACTTATTCCAATGCTCACTAAATTCTTAGCTTCCCCTATATATTTGCTGCTAACAAATATACCCACAGAAATCTTTTGTCAAGATGAAAATGAATTGGAAATGAGCTTACCGCCAGCTAACTTAAATTAATTCCAAATAAGAACAGACTTATCCCCATATCACAAATATTTCACAAAAATCGCTGAATTACGCTGAAACTATGGTATTAGGATTGAAAGCACGAAACAACGCAAGTTGCTGAAAATAAAAGAGTTTATCTGGTACGCCCGGACAGATTCGAACTGCCGACCTTCTGATTCGTAGTCAGACGCTCTATCCAGCTGAGCTACGGGCGCACCGATTCAACTTGTCCCTATTATGCCAGATTTTGAAGGTTTTTTTAAGCTCCCGATTTTCTATGAAAAAGGCCAAAAAAAAACAGGCATCAAATCCGATGGGATTTGATGCCTGTCCCTTTCAGCTTAAACAGAGGAAGGAACTCCTCCCTCTTTTCTATTTCTTCTTGACTTTACCGCTGGAGCCGCTGCTGGATCTACTGCTCGAAGAGCTACTCCTCGAGGACGTGCCAGACTTTGACACTGTCGACCTGCTCTTGCTTGTGCTGGTTGCCCGGCCAGAGCTTCCGCTGGGACGACTCAATGATGTGCTCCGAATAATCCTTCTTTTCAACTGACTCTTATTGATGATAGTTCTTGTACCGTATCTGGAAGGATAATAGGGATAACCGTAGTAAGACCCCCCGTACCGATAACTGGGATAAGACCCCCACCAGTAATAGTCATAAAACCCATAGTAGTAAAACGGGCTCCAGAAGAAATAGGGATCCGACCAGGAGAAACCTAACCAAAAAAACGGGCTGTGATAATACGGCCTGTAGTTGTAATACTCCGGGTAATAATAATCTTCATAATAATCTTCAGCCGCTGCGGGCTCGACCCTAACTCTTTTCCCCGTATATCGCTCGTGAATCATCGTACAACTGGAGAAAAGGAAGATCACAGTGAAGATGAAAACTAATTTTTTCATTTTTTCCTCCTCACTCATATTCCATTATACGCTTGTGCAAGCTTTATGCCAAGTATTTTCAGGGCAAAATTGTCCATTTTTTACTTTTTTATGTCATATATTCTGGGCAACTGTCTCAAAAACAGACATTCCTTTCCATCCAGACCAATAAAAACCTCAAAAGTCAGAGATCAATTTAATCGGACACTCTTAGCACAGCAGCGCCGTTGATTTTCCCAGCCTTGAGGAGCTGCAGAACCCTGTTGGCTTCTTCGAGAGGAAACAGCTCTGTCGTGGTCTTAACAGGAATCTCGGCAGCCAGGCGGAGGAATTCCTCTCCGTCCTGGCGCGTGGCGTTGGCCACACTCCGCAATGTCCGTTCGTGGTAGAGGTATTTCATATAATCCATCTCTGGAATCGGGCTCATGTAGATACCGGCCGAGGCGACAACACCTCCTTTCTCGGTCACTCTGAGGGCATCTAGAACCAGCTCACCAGCCGGAGCAAAGATGATCGAGCTGTCTATTTTGGCCGGGGGGCCATCCTTTGAGGTCCCGGTCCAGATAGCTCCGAGTTGACGGGCAAGGGTCCGGTGCTCCTCGCTCCGGGAAAAGACATACACCTCACATCCCCAGGAGACTGCCACCTGGATCGCCACATGGGCTGATGCCCCGAAACCAAAAAGCCCAAGACGCTCTCCAGGCTTGATCTCGCTCAGCCTCAACGACCTGTAGCCGATAATCCCGGCACACAGGAGTGGAGCAGCCTCCCGGTCCTGGAAAATTTCAGGAATGCGGTAAGCAAATTTCTCCGGAACAGTCATGTACTCGGCATAACCGCCGTTGACATCCATTCCTGTAAACAGGGCCCTCTCACATAGGTTTTCATTCCCCTTCGAGCAGAATCGGCACTGGCCGCAGGCCGAATGAAGCCAGGCCACGCCCAACCGGTCGCCTTCGTTGAATCGAGAAGCCTGGATTCCTTGTTTCCTGACAATCCCCAGTGAAGCTCTCCTTCCACGGTGTGGAGGTCCGTGTGGCAGACACCGCACACCTTGACCTGAAGGAGGATCTCTTCAGGTCCAGGCTCTGGAACAGGAATGTCGACCAGCTCGAGAGGAGCCTGGTCTATCGCGGCAAATTTTTTTAAGATCATGGCTCTCATGATAAAGCCCTTTCTTTAGGAGATATTATTAAATAACGAAAATCTGCGAGGATGTCAAAAATATGTTTTTCTCACAACTGATGATACTTGAGTATAGCCTTCTTCTGACCTATACTCGATAATTAGACACAGGATAAGGATGAATCCAAAATATCTGAAACCAGAGTCCTGTTTAAAGCTCTGGAGACAGGTCCTTCCGGTATTCCTTATTATTTCCTTTTTCCTCTCGCCTCTTTCGGCCCAGGAACAATGTACGACTGCCGTCGCTTCGGGTAAAGCGACTGTCGACGGCCGCCCTCTGCTCTGGAAAAACCAGGATACCAACGATATCGAGAAGGAAGTCGTCTATTTTCCTGGGGGTATGTATGATGTTATCGGAGTCGTCTTACCCGGTTATGACAACTCCATCTGGATGGGAATCAATTCTGCTGGGTTTGCGGTAGAGAACTCCCTATCCGCAGATTTGGAAGGTCCTTCTTCTGCAGAAAATGGCTCTTTTATGAAACGCGCCCTTCAAACCTGCGCGACTGTGGATGAATTCGAGCAGCTCCTGGTCGAGACAAATTCACCGGGAAGAGAGACCTTGGCGAATTACGGAGTCATCGACGCAACAGGTGCCGCAGCCATCTTCGAAGCAGGAAACCATTCCTACACAAAGTATGATGCCGATGATCCTGAAGTTGCTCCCCTGGGATTCGTTGTTCGCACGAATTTTGCTCTAACCGGCGATGGGAGTGGCGCTGGGTACGAACGCTACGAACGGGCCACCGAACTCATCACAGAGGCCGTGTTGAACGGAGAATTGAGTCATGAATACGTCTTGAGGAACATGTCTCGAGATTTAAAAAACGACATCATAGATCCCTACCCTCTCCCTTACGAGGGGACTCAAGAGGGACATCCTGTGGGTTATGTTCGGACTGAGTATTCAATCAACAGACACAGGACCCGCTCGGCTGTCGTGTTCCATGGGGTTCTTCCCGGAGAAGATCCAAGATTGAGCACGATGTGGGTCATTCTGGGCGAGCCCGTGTGCGGGGTTTCCGTTCCTGTCTGGGTCTTGGCTGGAACTACCCCAGACGAAATCAACGGATCCTCGAATGCCCCGATGACCGAGCTCAGCCTGGCCAAAAAAGAATTGTGCTACCCCGACCCGGCCAGCTCACACTTTCTCAATACCTATGCTTTAGATGACGGTGCAGGCGGTGGAATCTTCAGCTACAGCTTCCCGATCGAGGACTGGACATTGGCCGAAACAGAGGCGAAGTTAACTCAGTGGAGAAGCACTTTTCCAGATACGGACCAGGTGAGGAGCTCCGAAGAAGCTATCATTTCCCAAACCTACTGCTGTCATCTGACATCGAGCATTCCGACTGGTATCCATCCTCCTCTTGAATTCGAAGGCCAAACAGTCACCAACCGCTCCCTCTCTCAAATCGAATACATCAATGTCCTCCACTGGCGGGCCAATCCCGATAACACCAATATTGTCATGTACAGGATTTATCTGATTGAAGGAGAGAGAAAGATTTTGTTGAGCGAAGTCGATGCCCAAAACGATACCTCCTGGCACAGGAAAGTCAGGAAAGACAGGGATTATGTCTATGCTATCTTTCCGGTGAATCATGAAAACCAACAGGGAAATCCAGCCTGTCTAACAATGCAGGGGGAAAGAGATCAAGAGAGAAAACGGATAAAATACCGGATAGATTTGAAGTGAGAGAGGGGGCAGATTTTCAGGAGCGAGGCTATCTGTATTCGGCCTGGCTATCTTATTGCGGCCAGGAAGGGAGCGAGGATTTTTATCAGGATCACACTGACGATCCCGACCGAAAGGGCGGCAAAGAGTCCGACGATGAAAGGCTTGGCCCCTAGCTGCTTCAATTTCTTGATATCTGTACCGAGTCCGACTCCGGCCATGGCCACAGCCAGGAAGTAGCCTGCCCACTGGTTTAAGAAAGAATTAAAATCACTCCACCCTTCAGCATCCCAGAATATCTCTCTGGTTAAAACAAGATAATCGCCTAAAGACCTCAAGGTGGCCATGGCAATAAAACCGAGGATGAACACCGGAAACAGCTTGGTGATCCTGACTCTTTTCCGGGAAGTCGACCTGTTCCTCTTGAGATAGATGTAGGCCATCAAGGGGATGGCCAGAACCATGAAGGCATTGCGGACGAGTTTGGTCACGATGGCCACATCAGCTCCTGTCGGGTTTACTGCTTGGGAGGAACCTATCCACAGTTGGTCATAGATGATCCCAGCTCCGGCCACCTGGGCCGTTTCGTGGATCGAGGTCCCCATGAATATCCCCGACTCGACGTGGGTCAGGGAGAGGAGGAGATGACTCAAGTACGGGTACAGAAACATGGCTATGATTCCAAAGATGGTGATGGTCCCGACAGCGTAAGCCACTTCCTCATCTTTGGCCTCGATGGCCGGACCTGTGGCGACGATGGCACTGGCTCCACAGATGCCTGTCCCCACTCCGATCAAAGCCCCCAGCCTCTGGGGAAGATGGAGCTTGTCGGTAATAAAAAGAGTCAGGAAAATTCCCGTGGCAATACAAGCGACAACAATCCCCGTGCTGAACGCTCCGATCTTGAGCGCATCAAAAAGGCTCAGACGGATGCCCATCAGGATAATGCCCAGCCTGAGGAGCTTCTTGAGGCCAAACCCGATGCCGGGCTGGAAAGCATGGGGCAGGTGAATTGTGTTCCTGACGATTATCCCGAGAATGATGGCCATCATGATCGCGCTGACTGGGCTCTTTTTTAGGTCCAAGAGCACGGCTATCCCTTTTGTCATCTGGAAAGCGATGATGGTGATGACGACAGCCAACAAAAGCCCCGGGATGATTATGATTGGCTTCTGCATTCCGAACAGGAGGTTGAGAATTCTCGACTCTCTTCTGTCACTCATGACTTTCTCCTTCTGTGGGCAGGAGGTTGTTATTTTTTAGCTGCAACTCAAGCTTAGACACAAATGCAGGTTTAGATCTCAAAGGCAACCTGAAAGGAATAAGTCTAAGCCGAGAAATTTTTCAGATCACTGACTCTGGGTTTTAGCCGCTTTTTTTTTATCTTGTGTCTCAGCCTCTCCAGCCTGTAACTAAAATCTTTTTCGTAGTAGGTGGAAACACCCCTGGAGAGAATGAATCCTTCCTCCGCCTGTTTTATGGCTTCTTCGTAGTCTTTCTTCCTGTGCTCGAAATACATGGCTAATTCTCTCAGCGAATACAGCTGGGCTGGACAGACCCAGGGTGAAGAGGCGATTTCTTTCCAATAGGCTAGGGCATCCTTCCATTTGTTGTTTTTCTTGAAGTAGTGGGAGACTTTTCTCTTGGCCATCAGGGTAACTTCATCAGAAAGATCGCCGCTGAGCGCTCTTTCATAGAAGTGCACGGATTTCTCGACATCGCCGATATTTTCCATGACTCTTCCAGCACCAAAGAGGTCCATCGCATCGGCCAGATCCTCCTCCTTTCCCTCGGCGCAGATGAATGAACCAACGATGACCACCCCAAGAAGTGAAAGGATATCCTCCTGATTGTGGTAGAGCACGGACTCTATCAGGTCAAAATTTCCTGTCTGGAGATACTGAAAATACCGCCATGGTATCTCTGCCGCGGGGATATCTTCGGAACGGTCAGCCTCGACGACCTGGCGGGACAGATGGTACAGCTGACAGCTTTCGTGCTTGTGCTTCCAGAGGCTGCGGGCTGAATACAGGAAATCGAGGTGAGGGAGTGAGGCCAGCCGGAAAGGCTGCTTGTGGAGGATGAACCGGGTCTCCAGAAGAGGGATATCAAACCCTTTTCCGTTGTAAGTGACGACGGATTGAAAGTCCATGCTCATGAAGAACTGATCCAATTCCTGAATCATCCGCTCCTCCTCGGCAAGGTCGCCGAGAAAATATTGGACCACCCAGAATTTGTTGTCCCTGTAATAGCCCAACCCGACCAGGAAAGGGATAACGCCTGTTCCTCCGGATAGCCCTGTCGTTTCGAGGTCGACAAAAAGGGCCGTGGAGAGATCAAGACGATTAAAGGCTTCATCCTTACTCAGGCAGGTGAGGATATCCCCTTTGATTTCAAGGCCTCTGGAAAGATGAATCTTTCCGTACTTGGTGCTGAGGGAAAAGGGATTTTCGAAAAATTTCAGAGGCTCTCTTCGGAGAGGCTCGAAGGGAACGGATTTTTTTGGCTTAGGCTTTTCCTCACGAGTAAGAGTGATGAGGCGGTCGAGTTTTTCCTTGAGGGGGATATCCTCTTTTTTTTCGATTTGATCCCATGTGTCTCTTATGATTTGGGCCTTGGAGCGCGTCTCACGTTCTTTTTTAAGCCGTTCGAGTTGCTGTTTGATATCGCTCATTTTGCTCGTCATCATTATAACCCACGGACATAAAAAAACAATAATCATCCCTGCGGAGTTTGCACGTACGCAGGCAGGCATGGGAATCCAGCACTATAATGGATTTTATTAAGATATTTCTGGATCCCTGCTTCCGCAGGGATGACGGGAAGTGCGCAGGGATGACGGGAAGGGGAAAATAGGACCGACCCCAAATATTACTCACCGAGGAATTGGAGAAGGATCCGGCGCGATCGAGACCGATTGTCAAAGTCCAAGAAAACGATCTGCTGCCAGGTTCCTAGATTAAGAACCCCGTCGGTGAAAGGAATGGTAAGCGATGGTCCGATGAGCGAAGCCCGGACATGGGAAAATCCGTTTCCATCGCCCCAGCGGGCATCGTGATGGTATGTCACATCGCTGGGAATGATTCTTTCCATGAGTTCTGAGAAGTCTTCGACCAGACCCGATTCGTACTCGATGGTCGTCAAGCCCCCTGTAGAACCGGGGACAAACAAGGTGACAATACCGTTCTTCAAGCCTTGACCGGTGAGTTTCTGAGAGACATCTTGGGTCAAGTCCTTCATATCACCGAAACCGCTTGTGGAGAAACTGAGAGAATCACTCGTAACTTTCATAATAAAACTCCTTTTTATCTATATCCCCGCGGAGCTTGTGCCTGCGAAGCTTGTCCCCGTGAAAACGGGGAACGGGTAGCAGGGACCCAGCAAAATAAATGTCATCCTGCGCAAGCAGGAATGACATCTATTATATCGAGAGGGGAAAGAAGAGTTTTTCGTACAACCTCATAGCATAACGGTCGGTCATCCCAGCAATAAAATCACCCACTCTCATCTCCAGGGCATCGCCTTCAGGGTAGGGTTTGACGAATTCTTTCGGGTTTTTCAGGATGTGTCGATAGAGATCCGTCAGGATCTTCTCTGTCTTTTCCAGTTCCTGTCTTGAATCGGTGTCGAAATAGACGTGTTCGTACAAAAAATCGCGAAGCTCGAGGATGGCTGACTCGACTTTCTGACTCATCGCGATCCGTTCCAGATCGGCCTCCAAGCTGGACCGGACCACATCTTCAACCATCCGATCGATCCGTGAAGCAGACCAGTCTCCTAAGATATCCACCAGATGAGCAGGGACATCGCTTCCCTTGATGACTCCGGCCCTGACGGCATCATCGATATCATGATTGACGTAGGCGATGATATCAGAGACTCTGACAATCTCTCCTTCCAGGGTCATGGGCTTTTCTTCCTGGTCGACCTCGAAAATCTCTCCTCGTCCCTTCGAGTGTTTGAAAATCCCATCCCTGACTTCTTCAGTCAGGTTCAGGCCCTTGCCCTCATATTCGAGCTTCTCGACCACCCGGAGGCTCTGCTCGTAATGGGTGAATCCACCAGGGAGGAGCTTTCTCAATGTCTCTTCGCCCGCATGTCCGAAGGGTGTATGGCCGAGGTCATGGCCGAGAGCGATAGCCTCGGTGAGGTCCTCATTCAGCCGAAGGGCCCTGGCAATTGTCCGCGCTATCTGGGACACCTCCAGCGTGTGGGTGAGCCGCGTTCGGTAATGGTCTCCGAAGGGAGCGAGAAAGACCTGAGTTTTGTGCTTCAGTCTGCGGAAGGATTTCGAGTGGATGATGCGGTCCCGGTCCCGCTGGAAAGCCGTTCTCAGGGGATGAGGGCTTTCGCGGCGAACTCTCCCCTTGGTTTGGCTGCTCAAACATGCCTTTGGAGAAAGGGTTTTCCTCTCTCTCTCTTCGATTTCCTCTCTTATGGTCATCGGGGGTCAGACTATTAAAATTTGGCTCATCAAGAAATCCCAACCAGGTCTGGATTGAGATTTTTAATCTATGAGTAAAAATGCGAACCGGTTCATCTTTTGAGAATAATCGGGCAGGACTTGGATTGAATATCCGATCTGTCTGACTGTCTTGTAGACATCCACGCCGAGAGCCTCTGGGGTAGGCCGGGCCATTTTTGGCTCTCGACATTCCTCTTTTTTACCTGGGCACTCGGGACAGATGTTGCAACTGTCTAAAAAAAGCAGGAAGGCTTTTTCATGGCCCGACAAGAAAATATCTTTCTCCAGCTTCAGGAGTTTCAGGTTGACCTTCCGTGTCCAAGCAAACCGGTCTTCAGGTTTGGGCACCCTCTTTTCAAAATGAAAAACCACAGCTCTTTTGTATTCCCTGAAAAACCTTTCACATTCAGAGACAGGCGGGACATTAGGCGGGCAGGTGGCTGTCACCCCGTACTCATTGCAGCCGAAATGGCATTTCATCCGGACCCACTGAGAGACCACAATCTTGTTTGGATCCAGCCACTTATATTCTGTGAATTGGTGCTTTTTAAACTTCTCTTCGAGTTCTTTATTATTCATTAAAGATGAACCTCTCGGGCCAAAATTCTGGCCAGCCCATTATACCAAAATTATTTAAGGGGACATATAAGATTGAGGGAAAAAAAGGTTCTGGGTCCCTGCTGAAGCCTGCACCTGTGAAAGCAGGTGCAGGGATGACATTTTTTTGATGGGTTGACAGGGGAAGAGGAAAAGCGTCATATTAAGGGCGATGACTCAGATCGGTGAGAATGTCAAAGCCATCCTGAAGGAGTTACCTGCGGGTGTGGAACTTGTGGCAGCGGCGAAAACCAGAACCCCAGAAGAAATCTTGGAAGCCGCCGAAGCGGGGATCCGGATCGTCGGCGAAAATTATGTCCAGGAAGCTCTGGCCGCCTATAAACTCGTCGGCCATCGGGTAAAATGGCACTTCATCGGTCATCTCCAGCGGAATAAAGTTAAAAAGGCCGTTGAGATTTTCGACCTGATCGAGACGGTTGATTCCGTCCCTCTCGCCCGTGAAATTGATAAGAGATGTTCTTCCAGGGAAAAAGCCATGCCCATCCTGATCGAAATCAACAGCGGCCGAGAATCCCAGAAATTCGGCATTCTACCGGAGGAGGCTGAGGATTTTATCCGGGAGATATCAAGATTTAAACATATCCAGATTCAGGGATTGATGACTATGGGCCCCTTGGCCGGCGATCCTGAAGAGGCGCGGCCTTATTTCGTGGAAACAAGAAAGACATTCGATAGAATCCATCAGCTAGGAATACCCGGCGTCGAGATGGTGTGTCTCTCGATGGGGATGACCAACTCCTACCTTGTGGCCATCGAAGAAGGCGCCAATCTCGTCAGGATCGGGACCAAGATCTTCGGCCCGCGGTAAGGCTGGCCTAGATCTCCTCGTCGCTCGCGTCTTCGTCCCCTGCCGCGGTTCTCTCGCTTTCCTGCACAGCCTCCTCGACCGCCTGGTCAAAATCCTCGCCCATCTCCTCGCCCATTTCCTTACCCATCTTTTTCATCCAGCGGGCCACGCTTTTGGGATCATTCTCATCCAGGCCAGCCAGTTTGGAGGGATCAGCCAGGCTTTCCAGACGGCTGTCTTCGGAACGGAAGATGGCCACTCGAGAGACAATCTTTTCCATCTCCAGGCTTCCACAACTGTGGCACTTCGGGGTGAATGAAGATTTTACACTCAGGGTTATGAACGCAGACTTTTTGCTGCACTTTCGGCATCTATATTCATAAATGGGCATTAAACAAGGACTCCTTCCATCCAGCCCAGCTTGATCAGGTCGATCCGGGCTGGGTCACTGACTCCGAGGTTGTGCCTCGTATCGGCGAGGAAGACATGTTTCGGGGGCGGCTGTAAGGGGCGCTCTTCTCCGAAGAATTCCCGCCGCTTGGCCTGAAGAATCCGGACTCCGGTAGCATCGACGGCCACCGGATCCAGACCGACGATCATCCCTTTGTACTCCCAGACATACTTGGCACTGTAATGATGGGGTCCAATTCCGTGGAAGAGCGGTGTCAGCATGAGCAGAATATTCAATTTGGTCTTTTCCTTGAGTTGATAATCCGTCCAGATCGTGGCTAAATCGGCACAGGAATCTCCATGATAATCCGATGGTTGAGGGACGTACATGATGTAGTTCTTGATACAGCTCCCGACTCCAGACCAGTGGTGAGTGCGGGCCGGCCGGGCATTGATCAGAGCCGTGGCCTGCTGGAAGATCGGGTTTCGCCTCACGCCCCGGTCATCGATGCCGATATTCTCCTCGGGAACACCGGCTTCCATGACTCTCCGTTTTATGGCCTGCTCGACTTCCACTGTCGTGGGGATATAACGCCAGACGTTGCTCTTGATGCCCACGACATCCGAAGGCCTAACCAGCTTTTTCCAAGCACTCAGGACATCCCTCTCTCCCAATAAGATCTCCACCGCCTCATCCATCATCCTCTGGATGGCATCCGGGTTGGGGCGGCCAGAAGAAAGCAAAGCGTCCTCGTTCCTGATAAGGACAACTTTGGCCTTTTCTGTCATTTCTTTCTTCTCAAGTGGTTTCCGACTACTGGCAGCAACCGCGCCGACAAAAGGCATCAAGGCTGCCGCTTGGAGGAAGTCTCTTCGAGTCATATTTTTTTTCTTCACCCTTTACCCCTTTCCTGTAATCATCATTCTGGCTTTATTTCCCCATGTCCTTTTTCCCTTCCTGCCTCAATCTTCCCCTCAACACCTTGCACTAATTCCAAGGCAGAAGTATCTGTTGGACAGTCGAAGGCAACGATGAGGAATCTTTCCTTCACTCTAGCCGCCGTCCATTTTGTGTTTTCGGTCTGGACGAGACCTGGTACTTTGGCCTTGGACATATAGTTCTCTGTGAAAATTTCATAGGCCTCATCGGCTCTTTCTGTCTCTGGATACCGGATGATAAGAAGGCGAAACATGTCCTCATCATCCCGGTAGGTCCCCAGGACAACTTCTGTTTTTTGATCGAGAAGAAGGATATTTTCGTCGGCAACAAAAAAATGATAATTCAAGACCGGATGGTTATGGAAATAATGGACGCTCTTTTCCTCTAATTTTTCAGCGGGCAAGAGGGAGATGAGATCAGGCTTTTCTCCTTCCTCTTCGATCGACAAGGCGATCCTCCGGCCCAAGGCCAAGACAGCGTCCTTGCTCTCCCCGGTTTCTTCCTCCGCGTAGAGCGAAATGAAGTAATGGGACTTCCAGAAAGACAGAAGGCCAGCGTTGTAGGCCGATCCTTGACCGATTCCAGCTTCTTCCCCCTCAAGATCATGGGTGAAAACACCGAATGCGTCTTGAGATGTGCCCATATCGAAACAGTCGGCTACGATATCCGGTTCTCCTTTTTTGACAAACCGACGCACGAAAAGCTTATGGAAATTGTACGAACGGTAGACCTCGCCAGCCCCGTCAATATAATCGAAAATTGTCTCTGGATCATAGGTTCGATCATCACCCTCAGCTTTCCATCCGTTGATCTCATCTGGCAGGAGGGGGACGGAAACCGAACTTCCCGTTTTTGCGCTCGTTCCTTTCAACAGAACTCCTGCGAGGATAATCAGACCGAGCAGGCTTAAGATTGTTATTTTCATGAAAAAATTTTAGCAAAAGATCAGGATTAGCGCAAAGGCTTTGCTGTGAATAAATATAACTAAATTCATGCGTTCAATAAATTCTATTAAATTTATAAATTTATGTTGTAATTTTTAAAAAAATATATAAAATTAAACCTGATAAAAACTATAGGGTTTTTTTAAATAATTTCAACCATTAGGAGGTTCCATGATTAAGCTCTCCACCAAAGGCCGGTATGGAACTCGCCTGATGCTCAACCTCGCTCATAAGTATACCGACGGGAATGAAGCTATCATACTCAGAAGAGTCTCAGACGAAGAGGACATTTCTATCCGCTATTTAGAGCAGATCATCATCCCCCTCAAGATCAACAAACTGGTCAAGAGCATCCGAGGTGCGGGAGGTGGATACACTCTGGCTCGACACCCTTCCAAGATCAAACTCAGCGAAATCCTTGAATCCTTGGAAGGATCATGCGCCCTCGTGGATTGCATCGAAGACGAAGAGTACTGCGACCGGATCGGAAAATGCGCTGCTTACGAGGCTTGGAAAGAGGCCAGCAAACGCCTGCAGGACTATTTCGACAGCGTTACCCTCCAGAATCTGATCGAAATCGCTAAGAAGAAGAATCCGAAGGCCTTTAAGTAAGACAAGGAAGAAGCAGAGAATTTCAGTCGCCGGCTAGAAGGATTTCTCCCGGCGCACGTAGCATACTATATAATAATAAAAATACTATATATTTTAGCCTTTTCTGTATAAATATATATTTTTTCTATAAAATCTATTAAAATTCTTGATTTTTCAAATAACATATATACAATATTAGAAGAACCTTATAAGCATATATTTGGAAATAAGAGATTATAGGAGACCCGGAGTGGAAAGGAAAAAAGAGATGAAAGTGAAGTTTTCCTCCTCTCATCTTATCGGTTTCATCTTCCTCGCTTTTCTTCTTGCTGGGTTCGTCACCGCCGCTAAACCTGCTGCTCAAACCCCGGACATGGAGACATGTGCGGACTGCCACGAAGATCTGGCCAAGGCCCATACCTCAAACCCCCATGCTCTCGTTGACCCAAACAGCTGCACATCCTGTCACGGAGATGCGGAAACACATCTGGAGGAAGGAGGAGGAGCCAACATTTTTGCTTACAAATCTACAGATATCCCCAATAAAAAATCAAAAATGTGCCTCTCCTGCCACAGCCGATCCAGCGCTCGATTCCTGGCCAGCCCCCACGGAAAAGCCTCACTGGATTGTACGACCTGCCACGTGATCCATACAGAGATGGCCAGACCTGCCCTTCTCCGAACCAGTTCCTTGAAAAGTTGTTACGTTTGCCATGAGGATGTGTTTTCCCAATTTCAACTCAACGAACGTCACAGACTCCAAGAAGGGATCATGAACTGTACCACCTGCCATAACCCTCACGTCCCCTCCCCGCGAGAAAGACTCGGAGGATTCAAGCATGAAGCTTGTTTGACTTGTCATATGGACAAGGGCGGTCCATACCTCTACGAACACGGCGCTTCCCGGATAGAGGGCTGCCCATCCTGTCATGAAGTTCACGGAAGTCCCAACAGACATATGCTGACTCATCAGAGCATCTCTGATCTGTGCTTCAGCTGCCATGCTGCTGCTCCCTCTTTCCACAGCCGTTTCACATCACAATCGACCAACTGCACTGTCTGCCATGCGACGATTCATGGTTCGAACCTGGACAGGCTTTTCCTGAAATAGGGGGATGGGATGAGAAGAAAAATCATATTCCCTATCCTATTAATCGGGCTTGTGTTTTCATCGGCCTTCACCCTTCAAGCTGAAGATCAAGATAAAATCCTGTCCGGTCAGTTCTTGTTTGGCTACCGTTTTGTCGACACAAGCGGTGCGGATTTCAAATACAGGGAAGACATCAACCTGGATGATGGAGTCCGGCTTTTCAATTTCTCTCTAAGCTACGCCCCGAACAGCGGCACGAAAAACATTTTCGACCGGCTCGACCTCAACATCTATAACTTCGGGGGCGATCCGTACGAAACCCTGGGCCTTTCCGTTCAAAAATACGGCCTGTACAAATTCCGTTACGACCGGAAAAAATCCGATTACTTTTACCACGATCTGCACGAAGTCGGCGGCGGCCTGCTTTATAACCCTTTCGTTTTCGACTTCGAGAGAGTCTCTGATAATGTGTTCTTCAAGATTATAATGAACCGGAACATCGATTTCTTCCTGAATTTCGACAGGTATTCCAAGAAGGGAAGCAGTGATGTCTCGCTGGACATCAACCGGGTCGAGTTTGAATTCGATAAGCCCATCAGCGAGGACTACAAATCCATCTCCTTCGGATTAGATGCTCACTACAAAGGCTATTCCTTCCTGTTTAAAGAAACAATCATGGACTATGAGAACGGCAACAGCTTCTTCCTCCCCGGTTCTACTGACGGAGGACCAGGCGCAAGTTACCCCAGCTCGCTGAACTTTTTCGTACTCAATCAACCTTATGATCTTAAATCCTACACCCATACTTTTAAAATTAGGGCCAGACCGTTCGCCAGCCTCCTTGTCTCTGGTTCGGCCCGAATCAGCGACCTGGATATGAATCTCGCCTACTCGGAGGAATCAGAAGGAATAGACTACTTGGGTAGAGTTTTCACCGAAAGCTTCAGCGGTCAAGGAACTTTCGAGCGCAAGATCAGGCTTTACGATGTCGATGCGACTTATATTTTGTTCGACAAATTTGCTGTCATCGGTGCGTTCAGGTATCACGATTTCGAGCAGGACGGCTCTCTTACCAAAGACGGGGGGAGACAAGAGATGCTTCTGAATTATGATACTCTTGGCATCGAAGCCGGCCTTCAGTATCAATTACTCCACAATCTCGCTATAACAGCCGGGTACCGCCACGAAGAAAGAAATTTAGAAGGTACAGAGACGGTTACTTATGAGGAAGAAAGCATAAGAAACGGATTCTTCGGAAACCTGAAATGGGA
>SMTZ1_10016066_pt1 | contig 22880 bp, 21 predicted proteins | sample DeeMarSWOR136_30_FD_25667 | JGI IMG/M metagenome (IMG submission 25667) | reverse complement strand
GCGCCGACCAGCTTGGGATCTTCTTTATGATTTATTTACTTGTGCATTCATAACTGGATCGAGTTTTTCGTTTATGAAGGAGGTGCAGGAGGACGGGTGTGGGTGAGGCTGAGAAAATTGCTGACGCGAACAGGTTCTACGACAACGAGCTGAACGACGCAGCCCTCTACAACGCACTGATGAGAATGGAGGGGGACCCAGATTTCCGCGGCAAGCTCGGGGAGATATCCAAGATGGAGGAGGGCCACGCCGAGTTCTGGAAGGGCTTCCTTGAGAGGAGGGGTCATACGCCAAGGACGAGGAGAAGGGGCGCCTTCATGGGTCTGGTTAGGCTTCTCAAGACCGTCTTCGGGAGCGCCCTCGTAGCCTCCCTCTTCGAGCTGGGGGAGAACACCGCGGTCTCCTCTTACACGGCCTTCCTGGAGACCTTTGACATGGACGAGGAGGAGAGGGCGAGCATGAAGAGGATCATACTGGACGAGCTGGAGCACGAGAGCGCCTTCTCCGAGAGCAAGGAGTTCCTCAGGATAGGTAACCTCAGGGACTTCATCCTAGGCATGAACGACGGCCTCGTCGAGATACTGGGGGCGGTCACAGGCCTGTCCGCTGTCTACACCCGTAACCCCTTCATGGTCGCCTTGAGCGGGGTGATCATAGGTGTGGCCGGCTCCCTCTCCATGGGTATAGGGGCCTTCATCTCCGTGCGGTCCCAGAGGCAGGTGAACGAGGGAATCAGGAATCGCATGGAGCTCATCTTCAGGGTCTCAGAGGACCGCGCCAAGGAGGAGCTGAGGGAGAAGCTCGTCTCCGCGAACCTGCCCGAGGAGATCGCCGCCGACGTGGTCGACAGGCTCGCAGGGGAGGAGGACGCCGTGATGGGGCTCCTCGTGGAGGAGACCCAGGAGGACGAGGTCAGGGCCGCCATCTACACCGGCCTCGCCTACATCATTGGGGTCTTCTTCCCAGTGGTCCCCTACTTCTTCTCCAGCTCGTCGCTCACGGCGCTGCCGTTCTCAATCGCCCTGGCGGGCTCGGTCCTAGCAGTCATGGCCGTCGTAATATCTTTGATATCCGGGATACCCGTGAGGAAGAAGGTCGCGGAGATGGTCGTCACCGGGCTCGGCGCAGCCGGGCTGACATACGTAATAGGCTTCATGATCCAGAGCACATTCGGGCTGGCCATCTGAAAGGGCCGTCTGTGGCACCCAGCCACCCTGCGCGCGCACTGGTAATTCTAGAGGGAGTAGCCCTTGCCCAGGTGCTAACCTCTTTCTCCGACCAGCGAGGATCTGAGCTGTCTGATCGCCTCCTGATAGTCGGACCACATCCTCCCCCCGGTCGCCCCTCCGTCCACGACCAGCGCGTGCCCGTTGACGAAGCCTGAGTCGTCGCTCGCGAGCCAGAGGGCTGCCTTAGCCACGTCCTCGGGGAGGCCGCTGCGCCTGATCGGCTGGGTGTCCGCGAACAGGGACTTGATGGTCTCGACGGCTCCGTCGGCCTCCTTGACCGAGAGCCCCCGCGCCCTACCTATCATCGGCGTGGGTATGAACCCAGGGCAGATGCAGTTCACCCTGACCCCGCTCTCCCCGAGCTCCATGGCCGTCGACCTCGTGAGCTGGATGACCGCCGCCTTCGCGGCGCTATATACGTGGTTGCCGTACCCCGCCCGTAGGCCCGCCACGCTAGCGGTGTTGACGATGCTGCCGTTTCCCTGCCCCTTCATGACCGGGGCGGCGTGCTTGATCCCAAGGAAGACTCCCCTGAGCAGGACCTCGACGGTCTCGTCGAAGGCCTCCACGGTGACGGTCTCGATGGGGCCGACGGCTCCCGCGATACCCGCGTTGTTGAACATGCAGTCCAGGCGCCTGTACTCCTCCACTGCCAAGGCGACTGCGGCCTCGACGTCGGACTCGTCCTTCACGTCCGTGTGGACGTAGACGGCATCCCCGCCCAGCTCCTCGGCCAGCCGCCGCCCCTTGCCGTCCTGGATGTCCGCTATGACGACCCGCCCTCCCTCCTTGGCGAAGAGCCTCACGGATGCCTCGCCTATGCCGCTGGCGCCTCCAGTTATGACCGAGACCTTCCCATCAAGGACCCCCATGTGATCTCCTCCAGCTAGACTAACCAACATCCACGTATAAGACCCCGGGCATTCCAGAAGCCTTAATCAGCGTCGGTCCACACATGAAGTATTGTTGTGACGTGAGGCGTATGGCTTATTCAACTATCTTCAGGGTCACGGACTGTCCCGTCCCAAAGGGCGTGGGGAACCATCACGAGGGGGTGGACGCCCTGCTGGAGCTGATGGGGGAGCACGGACTGAGGTTCTACGAGACGACGGAGGACTCGAACATCGGCGGACCGGACGGGCTGATCGACGAGGGGGACGTCGTCCTAGTCAAGGTGAACGCCCAGTGGAAGTACAGGGGCTGCACCAACTCGGACGTGGTCAGGGGGCTCATACAGAGGGTGCTGGAGCACCCCGACGGCTTCGACGGCGAGGTCGTCATCTTCGAGAACGGGCAGGGCGGCGGGAGCCTCGACTGCGACACGATGTGGGGGAGGCAGTACACCGACACGGGGGTGCACGCCAACGCGGAGGATGAGAGCCACTCGTTCTCCTACCTCGTTAACCAGGTGTTCGACGACGAGAGGGTCTCCATGTACCTCCTGGACCCGGTGCGCGAGACGTTCATAGACGCCGACGACCACGAGACCGACGGCTACAGGAGGATCGGGGAGGTATCCTACCCGTGCTTCACAACGGCAGGCGGGTACAGGGTGGAGCTGAGGGAGGGGGTCTGGAACGGCTCGGATCACGAAGGCAGCCTGAAGCTGTTGAACGTCCCGGTCCTCAAGCACCACGACGGCTGCGGCGTAACCGGGGCGCTGAAGAGCTACTACGGGGTCCTCTCCATGGCGGACGGCCGGAGGCGCGAGCGTCACTACGAGAGGATAGGGGAGCACCTCGGCGAGATGGTGGCGAGGGTCAGGGCGCCCACTCTCAGCGTTATGGACTGCATCTGGGTGACCCAGGTGAGGTGGGCGGGCTACCCGCCGGAGTACACGACGAGGCTCGACCAGCTCCTGGCAAGCCTGGACCCCGTTGCCCTCGACTACTGGGCGTCAAAGCACCTGCTGTACCCCATCGACGGCAACGAGGAGCACGACCCAGACAGGCACCGGCCCCTAAGGGACTACCTAGAGAAGGCCAGTGGCATCATCAATGCTGAGGGAGGCATATACGGACGAGAGACCACATTGGAGGAGAACCGCATCAAGGCTCACAGCCTCAGATGTCCAGACGCGGGATCCTGAACCCTTGTTTAGTATCACCTCCCCCGACTCCCATCCTCGTAAGAATCAGATGTGGGCATACTTCCTTAGGTGGTTAATCGGGTAGGGGGATCAACACTCCCGTTTTCTTCTCGAAAGACCCTGACAGCCGCCTCATGAATTGTACTGAATCCCACTTAATAAAGAGCGAAAAAGTTACAACTAGTGTATTAAAAGAAGGCTCTCTCTAATTTGATGGGGGTGTTAGCCAGCTTCCTACCTTCGCCTTCGCTTCCTCTATAACCCGTCTGTCGGAGGCTCCCAGCCCCTCCTCCTCGGCCAGCTCGATGGGCTCGCGGTTGATCCTCTCGGCTATCTCTATCCTGCCTTCTGTCAGGTTGATGAGGGTGGAGTCTATTGACACTAGGTCCCTGCCGAGGGCGACGAACCCGAAGCCCTCGACCATGTTGTACCTCCCCAGGTACTCTCCCTGGTACTCCCCCTCGGGGTGGGTGACGGCGGTCTCGTAGAGGGACGTGCAGATCCCGTAGACGTTGAAAAGGGAGTGGTAGACCTTGTTGATGTCCACTATGCTCCTAGCTATCCTGGAGTTCCCGGGTCCGTGCCACCACGGCCTCATGGGGTCGATGATCATCCCGAACATGTTCTTAAGGGTGAACGTGGCGTACTGCTTCAGCCTGGCGAGGCTGATGAGGGTGGACCCCCTCAGGTCGTAGAGCCTCCTGGGAACCATGCCGTAGAGCCTCTCCACCTGGACTGGGCTGTATCGGGACTCCACGGCCCTCTTGACCTCGGCCGGGTCCTCTTTCCTGCCCCTCCAGACCTCGTCCGTGGTGTTGACGTACTCGACGTCGAACTCGTCGAAGAGGTCTGTGAACCCTTGCTCGTCGAGGAAGGCCCTGTCCTCCTTCACGATCTGCTCCCAGTGCCCTCCCTCCCTGAACCAGTCCCAACGGGGGTTGTCGTAGAGCCACCTCCATCCCTCGCCCCTCAGGAGCCAGCGCCAGTTCACCTCCTCTCCGTCGACGGTGAACGCCATCCCGTCCTCGAGGAGGTTCATGGACCGGCCTATGTGGAGAGACTCGGTGACCACTAAGCGGGAGTCTAGGGCCTCGAAAAGCGTCCTCAGGATCTGGGAGTCTACGAAGCCCCCGGGCTCTATATCCACCCAGTTGGGCTTGACCACGATAGTCTCTGACTTAAGCCAGGGGTCATCCAGCACCCGCCTCAACCTGTCAGAGTCCTCCACCCTGGCGAAGGTTGTCTGGCCGAATCTATGAAGTGGGCTGTCCATGATCATCGCTGAGAATTGATTTGGTGAAAATATAAGTTTAATTGGATGTCTGTTTTAGCCAGATTATAAGCACGGGGAAAAAATGGAGGTGTATGTGTAGTTAGCTAGTAGTTCTCGGCGAGTAGTTCATAGTAGCTCTTTGGGTGCTTGCAGGCGGGGCATGTCACTGGGGCCTCCTTACCGTGATGCACGTACCCGCAGTTCCTGCATTTCCATTTGACTTCTTTATCTCTCTTGAAGACGGTGCCGTTCTTCACGTTCTCCAGTAGCTTCCTATACCTTTTATCGTGCTGTTCTTCGACTTCCGCAATCTCCTCGAAGGATTCGGCTATGTCCTCAAACCCTTCTTCTTTCGCGACCTTCTCGAAATCGGGATACAGGGTACCCCATTCCAGCTTCTCGCCTTCAGCCGCCGATAGCAGATTCTCAGCGGTGTTCCCGATTTTTCCGGCGGGGTACTCCGCAGTGATCTCGACGTCTCCGCCTTCCAAGTACTTGAAGAAGACCTCCGCGTGCTCCTTCTCGTTCCCGGCCGTCTCTAGAAAGATTCCGGCGATCTGCTCGTATCCTTCCTTCTTTGCTACACTTGCGAAAAAGGTGTACCTGTTCCTAGCCTGGCTCTCACCCGCGAACGCCTTTAACAGGTTCTTCTCTGTCCTAGTTCCCTTCAAAGAACTCATACAATAACCTCTAAAGCGACTTTTCAATGAAATAATACAAGATTGATTGTGTTTTTATGCGCACGCCCTTCAAACTAAGAAATGATGAAAAAACACCCCCCTCATAGCCCCACATAAGAGACATCGAGAGACCGGTCAAGCCTTAAGGTGCATACCTCAGACAGCAACCTAAATAAACCGAGGACACAGTAGACCACCGAAATGCATGAATGGGCGCTGGCAGAAGGGGTAATCACCACAGCCAACAGGATAGCCAAGGAGAAGAGCATCGAACAGATCATCCAGATCGCCGTCAGGATTGGAGAACTCCAGCAGATCGAGCCGGACATCTTCAGGTTCGCCCTCGAACAGCTCAAGACTCCCAGCATGAAAGACGCAGAATTCATCTTCGAGACGATCCCCGGAAAGCTCAGGTGCAGGGTCTGCGGAGAGGAGTGGAAGTTCAGCCCCGACACCCTCAGCGAGGACGTCTCCGAAGCCATTCACTTTGTCCCTGAGATGGCCCACGTCTACTTGAAATGCCCCAGCTGCGGAAGCCCCGACTTCGAGGTCACAGAGGGTAGAGGAGTCTGGCTCGCCTCCATCAAAGGGGTCGTCGGTGATGAGTGACCCCCGCCTAGAGATTATAGGTCGAAGACTCGAGAAGGTCAAGAAGATCATAGCGGTCTCCAGTGGCAAGGGCGGAGTCGGTAAGAGCGTGGTCGCCTCATCCCTAGCCCTCGCCCTCAGGGAGAAGGGATATAAGGTCGGCCTCCTCGATCTCGATTTCACCAGCCCAGCGACCCATGTCATCCTTGGCATAGAAGGCCTCTACCCCGAGGAGGAGTACGGCATCGTACCACCGCTCGCACACGGACTACGTTACATGTCCATCACCTACTACAGCCTCGACAAGCCAGCCCCCCTCAGGGGAGCCGACGTCTCAGACGCCATTATAGAGCTCCTCGCCATCACCCGCTGGGGAGAGCTAGATCACCTCGTCATCGACATGCCCCCGGGGATCGGCGATGCCACCCTCGACACCATAAGGCTCATCCCCGGGATCAACTTCCTCATAGTCACTACCCCATCCAGGGTTGCATACGAGACGGTGAGGAAGCAGCTTGCCCTACTCAAGGCGCTCAGGGTTCCGGTGATCGGTGTCATCGAGAACATGGTCATGAGCCCCACCGCCTACATTGAGGAGCAGACGGCGAAGGACGGAGAGAGGTACCTTGGCATGATAGAGTACGACCCGAAGTGGGAGGGAGCCCTCGGCGACACGGAAAGGCTGACATCCACGAAGTTCTATAGGGCCGTAGAGGAACTCGCCCAGTCGGTCGAGTGAGTTCAGGTCCTAGTAATCTCTTCCCTAACCATCTCTATGAGCCTGGGAACGGCGGAAGCGACCTTCTCTGTAAGCTGTTCGGTGAATGAGCTGATGTCCTCGGCCTCGACGGCGAGGATGATTACCTCCCCAGGCATCTCATCCGGATACAGCTCTGAGCCCAGGCGGAGGACGCTGGAGAGATTCAGACCATGCGATAGAAAATCCGCTGCAACCAGATCACCCGGCTCAAGTCTGCGGATCGTCCCAGGCTCAACCCCTGTTACGATGGCATCGACTATGAAGACTCTGTCCCTGCCACGTATGTAATCCAGAATACCAATATCCGACGTGGAGAGATCGACGGCTTCGACCCCAGGCAGTTCCTCCGCCATCCTCCTGACGACGTGCGCCCCGACGCCGTCGTCCGCTCTGAGAAGATTCCCAAGCCCTATTACGATGGTCAAAGCAGGTTCCTTTCGAGTCTCTCTAACAGGTTTCCACAGCTGTCGAGCACCTCGAGGGCCAACGGCATTCTCCCGGGAAGGCTGTGGGTGGCGCAGGCGAAGCACGGGTCATACGCCCTGAAGCCCATCTCGACCATGTTCAGCAGGCCGTCGCTCAGGTGACCAGCCTTAATTAAGCCCTTGGCGGCGTCCCTGATCGACATGCAGATGGGGGCGTAGTTGTTCGTTGTCGCAACTATGAGGTTGACCTTCTCGATCAGCCCTTCACCGTCGACCTTATAGTGGTGGTAGAGGGTCCCCCGCGCGGCCTCGACGACGCCCACTCCCTCACCTGGCTCGTTGACTGGGTTCCTTAGGTCCTTTCCCGTTATCTGGGGATCGGTGGTAAGTTCCAGAGCCCTCTCAGAGGCGTGAAGTAGCTCAACGAGCCGGGCCCAGTGGAAGGCCAGAGTCGAGTTGACTGGTCTCCCTCCCAGGGTGTCGAACATCCTCCTGTACTCGTCGTCGGCTAGTGGCGTCGCCATACCCTCTGCGGCGTTCAGCCTGCCTAAGGGTCCTACACGGTAGATCCCGCTGTCCGGGCCATCGACCAGTCCGTTCCAACCTATCTTCTTCAGGTATGCGAATTTGGAGTAGGTCCACGGCTCGACGTGCTCCTGGATATGATCGAGGTAGTTTTTGGCCTCGAACCTGTCGGATTCGTCTCCGTGCTGATCGGTGACGCGTATCTCTCCGTCGTAGAGGTTGAGGTTGTTTTCCTCGTCGACGAGGCCCATGTTGTAGGTATGCAGCTGGTATGGGTCGCTGAGGATGAGGTCGACGTAGTCCTTGTTCTCTAGCACGACGTTGTTGAACAGCTCGAGGGAGAACTTTGCGAACTCTACTGAGGAGAGCGCCATGTCCTCCATCTCGCGGCGCTCCTCCTCATTCAGCCCCTTCGAGATGCCTCCGGGCAGGCCGCATGAGGGATGGGTCGCCTTGCCGCCGAGGATCTCCGTGATTCTCTGGCCGTATGCCCTGTGTTGGATGACCTGCCTGCCCACATCGATTCCGACCTTCTTGAGGACGCCGAATATGTTTCTCTCTGAGGGGGGTGCATCGGGTCCTACGACGAAGTCGGGTGCGCCGAGGAAGTAGAAGTGGAGAATGTGGTCGTAGATGATGTATCCCATGTACATGAGCTCCCTCAGCTTGTAGGCGGTCGATGTTGGCTCTACCTTGTATACTGCGTCCAGTGCCTTCGTGGACGCCATGTGGTGAGCCACGGGGCAGACGCCGCAGATGCGGGACGTGATTATGGGCATGTCCTCCGCCCTGCGTCCCTCGCAGAAGCGCTCGAAGCCTCTCAGCTCCGGGATCTGCAGGTAGGCGTTCTCGACGTCGCCTTCGTCGTTGAGGAAGATGGAGATCTTTCCATGTCCCTCGAGCCGGGTTATCGGGTCTATCGTTACTGTTCTCACTTGTCTGTCACTCTCCTGTTGATCAGGGAGGAGGGAAGTCCGTACTTGTAGAAGGTCCCCACAGGGTCCTTCAGCTGCTCTATGAGAGCCTCCGGGTCGAAGTCCTCCTCCTTCTCAGACGCCAGCCCTAAAACCGTGGACAGCGCCGAGATCATTGCCGAACCCTGTTCAATGGCCTCGGGGCAAGGGCCTCCGCAGCCGGTGCAGGGCATGTTCGCCTTCAAGCATCGGGCGTCACAGCCGCCTCTCGTTGCCGGTCCCATGCACAGTATACCTTGCTCTAGGAGGCACTTCTCGGGGTCGGGTTCAAAGTCTATTATCCGCTTTATCTCGGGGATCTTCTTCTCCTCCCGGATTCGGGGGCATTCATCGCAGACCGACTTCGGAGGAGCTAGGATCGCGCCCTTCGGTGGTAGGTTTCCCTCGGAAATGGCTTGAATGGCATCTGTGATGAGTGCCGGCGGAGGCGGGCATCCGGGCACATAGTAGTCGACTTCCACCACCTGATCTAACGCCTTGACGGTGTCGTAAAATTCGGGTAGTTTGAGCACGCCCTCCTTCATCTCGACCGCTACCTCCGGGACAACCATCGCGGGGTTGACGGTAGATGGAGAATGCAGGTAGACTCGATCAAAAACCTCTCTCCGGTTGGAAAGGTTTGCGAGCCCCGGGATGCCTCCCATGTAGGCGCAGGTGCCGAAGGCGATGAGGGTCTTTGCTTTCCGCCTCAGCAGCTTCGCCATGTCTTCCTGCTCCTCCATGCGGACGGCGCCGTTGAAGAAGCAGACGTCCATGAAACTGTCGGGCATAGCCTCGACGTCCTTGTATTTCACGTCCATCGCAACCGGCCAGAAGACTATGTCGGCGATGTTCAGCACGTCGAGTATCTTCTCGTCTATGTCGAGGACGGCGACCTCGCATCCACCGCAGCTCGCGGCCCAGTAGAAACCGAACTTCAGCTTCTCCAGCACTCACACCTCCACGAAGTCGAGAATGCGTGAGGCATCGATCTTGTTGCTCTCAAGTCCAAGCTTCTCGTATTCGAGTCCCAGCGCCAGTCCCAGCAGCTGGGGATAGTGGACGACCGGGACATCCGGCGAAGTCTCCGCCATCAGCTGGCACCGCTCGTACGTCAGGTAGCAGAAGGGACAAGCTGTGACCATGATGTTCGCGTACTTCTTCACGATCTCCACCTTCTCCAGTCCGACGGCCCATGTCACGTCCTCGCGGATGCCCATGATGGGACCTGTGCAGCACTCCAGCTTGTTGGGGTAGGAGACGCTATCGGCTCCGGTCACGTCGATGAGCTCGTCGAGGGTGGTAGGCGCCTCGGGGTCGTCATAGAGCATTACGTCCGAGGGCTTGAGCATGTGGCATCCGTAGTGGGCGCCTACCCTCAGCCCCTTAAACAGGTGGTTCACCGCCGCCTTAATCTCGTCGAGGCCGATGTCCTCCTTCAGCATCCTTACGAAGTGCTTGACCTTCACAGTACCCTTGAACCGCTTCCCCGTTTCCGCGAGCACCTCGTTCACCTCCGCTCTGAGCCCCGGGTCTTCCTTCAGCACTTTGTTCGCCTTCGTGAGGACCTCAGTGCAGCCGTTGCATATCGTGATTATGTCCAGACCCATCTCCTCGGCTATGCAGATGTTCCGAGCGGCCATTGTGAGGGCTGTTAAATGGTTAAGGGTCTCGAGGTAGGTTGTCCCGCAGCAGCTCGACCCGGGCATGTCGACCAGCTCTACGCCCAGTTTTTCTGCCACCCTGCGGGTTGAGGCCTCGTAGCCCCAGAGCCGGGCGAGGGTCGTGCAGCCGACGAAGAACGCGTATCTCATTTATCGCCCTCCATAAGGTCGAGGAAGCCCGTCTTCCGCATTATCGCCTCGACCTCGTCCATGTCCGGGTCGGGTGCGGGGGGCAGTTCCTCGTCCTCCCTCATCTCGTTCTGGAAGTCGTCGATCTCGTAGATGTAGCCCGTTTCAGCGATGCTTTTCATAAGCGCCCTGTAAGTCGGATGGATAATGCCTTCCTTCAGCGCCAGCTTACGGAGAGCGGATACGATCTCGGATATCCTGACCTGCTCCGGACAGTGCTCGTAGCACGTGTAGCATCCGGCGCACAGCCAGACGGTGTCTCCCCCGAGCAGCCGATCCTTCTGCCCGTAGGCGGCGAGCCTCGCTATCTGCCTCGGCCTGAACTCCTTGACGCGCATGGCGACGGGGCAGTCGGCGGTACACGTGCCGCATTGATAGCATAGCATCAGTTTTTCGGCGCCGGGTATCTTCATGATGTGCCGTCTGAAGTCCGCGTCTGCCTGGGAGACCCTGATCTCTTTCGCCTCGGTCAGCTCAGTCATCCTCCTCTCCGGCGACTGCCGTCGTCTTTCTCAGTGGGCTTTGCCCCAGCTTTTTCAGATCTGACACCATCTCACGTATGACTCGGGCGAACTTGTCACCCTCAGCAGCTGAGATCCACTCCAGTCTCAGCCGCTCAGGCTCCAGTCCGAGCTGTACCATCAGCTTCTTTAGCAGCGCCACCCTCCTCTGCGCCTTCAGGTTGCCCGAGATGTAGTGGCAGTCGTTCGGCGGGTGGCAGCCGGCGACGAGTACGCCGTCGGCACCGTCTCTGAAGGCCTCAAGCACGTGGGCTGGATGCACTCTTCCGCTGCACATGACCCTGATGACTCGGAGGTTCGGAGGGTACTGGAACCTGCTGACCCCAGCGAGGTCCGCTCCAGCATAGCTGCACCAGTTGCAGAGGAAGCCGACGATCTTGGGTTCGAATTCGGTCATGCCTTTACCTCCACTAGGGCTGCGCGCACCTGTGAGAGTATCTCCTCGTCCGTGAAGTGGCCTACAGTGATGGCGCCGGACGGGCAGGTGGCGGCGCAGACGCCGCATCCCTTGCACAGCTCCTCGACGATGTGGGAGTGGACCTTGTCCTCCTCCTCGATCATCTCGATTGCGTTGAACTCGCATACGCCCTCGCACATCCTGCAGCCGGAGCAGAGGTCCTCGTCTACTTTGGCGATGGCGCCCTCCATCTCCAGAGTCTCCTTCGAGAGGATCGTCATGGCCCTGGCGGCGGCCCCACATGCCTGGCTTATGCTCTCGTCGATCGATTTAGGTCCGTGGGCGAGTCCGCAGAGGAACACGCCGTCCGTGGCGAAGTCGAGGGGCCGCAGCTTCATGTGGGCTTCCAGGAAGAATCCGTCCCTGCTTAAAGGCACCTTCAGGAGCCCCGACAGCTTGGGGTTGTCCCTTGCGGGCAGTATGCCGGCGCTGAGCACGAGCGCGTCTGGTTCGATTATCACTTTCTCCTTTAGCACGGGATCCAGCACGGAGACTGTTAGCCCGTTTTCGTTCGTGACCAGTGGCTTGTGGTCGTCATCGTACCGGATGAAGATGACGCCCTTCTCTGCGGCCTCCCTGTAGTAGTCCTCCTTGAAGCCGTAGGTTCGCATGTCCTTGTACAGGATGAAAACGGCGGCGTTGGGGTTAACCTGTTTCAGTTTTAGGGCGTTCTTCACGGCGTCGCTGCAGCAGACCCTGGAACAGTATGGATGTTCATCGCACCGTGAGCCGACGCACTGGATCATTACCACCGTATCCGGTTTGAACCCCTCATCGGCGATCTTCTCCTCGAGTTCCAGCTGGGTTATCACGCTGCCGTTAATGCCGTAGAGGTATTCCGTCGGCTCGTATTCCACGCCTCCCGTAGCCAGGATCACGACGCTGTGCTTCACGTCTGTCTCCCCGGCTTTGCCGAGCAGCGTAGTCTCGAAGTTCCCGATGTAGCCTTGGATGTCTTCCACCTGCGTGCCCAAGTGAACCGTGATCCTGTCGTTTTGTACGACTTCGGCCACAAGTTCCTTGAGTTTCTCCTGTGGGTCGTCCCCCTCGAGTGTGAACCTTATCCTCCGCAGGTTCCCGCCGAGATCGTTCTCCTTCTCGACCAGGTGGACCTCAATTCCCTGATCTGCCAGCTCGAGGGCCGCAGTTATCCCCGATAATCCTCCGCCTATGACGAGGGCCGTGACCAGGTCCTTCGCCTTCTCCGTCGCCTCCTCAGGCTGGTGCATGTGCACCCAGCTGCACTGGTCACGGATGTTAGCCATCTCGAAGAGGTATGGGTTAAGTCCCGCCTCCTGTAGTGTCGAGCGGAACAGGGGTTCGTGGGTGCGTGGTGTGCAGCTGGCTACTACGACGCGGTTTAGATTGTGTTCGTGGATCTTCTCCTTGATATTCTCCTGGGTATCCTGGCTGCAGGTGTATAGGTTCTGCTCCGCGTAGGTAACTTTGGGAAGCGTTCGGGCGTATTCGGTTACCTCGGGCACGTTGACGACGCCACCGATGTTGATGCCGCAGTGACAGATGAAGACGCCCACGCGGGCCTCCTCTGACTCGATGGATTTCTCCTGTGGATACTCTGTACCGGTGATTAAGGTGCCGCGCTCTGATGCGATCACCCTCCCAGCCTTCGACGCCGCCCCGCTAGCTTGGGAGACGCTGTCAGGGATGTCCTTGGGCGAAGCGAATGCGCCGCATACGAAGACGCCGGGACGTGTGGTTTCCAGCGGTGAGAATAGTTCCGTCCTGCAGAAGCCGTGCTGGTTGAGCTCTATGCCGAGGATGTCCGCCAGCTTCTCGGCGTCGGCGGGTGGGTTCAAGCCGACTGATAGGACTGCCATGTCAAATTTCTCTCGCTTCACATCGCCGTCCTCGACGTAGGTGATGTAGAGGTCGTTGGTGTCCGGTTCCTCGTCTGTGTGAGATACCCTGCAGCGAACAAACCTGACGCCGTGCTCCTCCTCGGCGCGGGCGTAGTAAGTGTCGAACTCCTTGCCGAAGGCGCGGACGTCCATGAAGAATATGGTGGGCTTCAGCCCAGGATTGTGCTCCCCTGCGATGACCGCCTCCTTGATGGCGTACATGCAGCAGACGCTGCTGCAGTAGGGGTGTCCCACCCGCTCATCCCGGGATCCGACGCACTGTATGAACGCCACCTTCCTCGGCAGCTCGCCGTCTGAGGGTCTGAGCACGGTTCCCCGGTAGGGTCCGGTGGCGCTGAGGATACGTTCGAACTCGATGCTCGTGACGACGTTAGGGTATCGTCCGTATCCGTACTCGCTGATGATGGTAGGATCGAACTCGTCGAACCCTGGCGCCAGGATGATGGAGCCGACTTCCAGCTTCATCTCTGTGTCTTCCTCGTCGTAGTTGATGGCTTCTGCCTTGCAGACTTCGCTGCAGATTCCGCACCCGATGCACTTCTCCCGGTCGATGGCGAATATTAGGGGAACCGCCTGGGGGTACCGGATGAAGATGTTTGAACGCTCGCTGAGTCCCTCGTTGTACTCGTCGATGGCGGAGACCGGACACTTCTGGGCGCAGATGCCACATCCGGTGCATTTGTCTGGGTCGACCCGCATTGCCCGTTTGTTGAGGGTAACCATGAAGCAGCCCGCTTCTCCCTCCACCTTCTTCAGGTCAGAATAGGTAATCAGATCGATGTTGGGGTGTCTCCCGGCGCCGACGAGCTTAGGGGCGAGGATGCACATTGCGCAGTCGTTCGTAGGAAAGGTCTTATCGAGCTGGGTCATGACTCCACCGATGCTGGGCTCCTTCTCGATTAGGTAGACCTTGAAGCCCGAATCGGCTAGGTCTAGGCTGGCCTGGATCCCCGCTATCCCGCCCCCTACCACCATGACGGCCCCCACTTTCCTCATTGGGGAACCTCCAGGGCCATGTAGATGGGAGAGCTTCCGCGTATCTCCTGGATGTCGACCATCCCCCTCTGGCGTAGGGCCACCACGTGCTCAAGTATCTCCTTCGACGGCAGGCTCAGCCTCTCCGAGAGAGCCTTTACGGATGTGGGGTGTTCCTTTAGAGCCAGGTGTATCCTGTGTCTGGTGAACTCCGTCTCGACTGCTTCTGTCATCATCTGGTCCCACTCCTCCTGGGAAACCTCCTCTCCGTAGATGTTCCCCTCTGTAACCAGCTTCTCCTCCTTGCCTACCAGCGCTCTGAGCCTGAAGCCCTCCGCTGCAGCCTTCGCCGCATTGAGGTTTAGTTGGAGCGCCGGATCGGGTGAGTCCCCTGATACCGGTGAAGGGCCGAGCACTCTGACCTGTTCTGTGAACTCCCTCACTAGGTTGGCGAACCTTTGCCCTTCAGACGCCGAGACCCATTCGAGGTTCAGCCTTCCGGGTTCCAGGCCAGCCTTCTCTGCTAGGTGCCTTGTTAGGGCGTACTTTCTCTTGGCTTGTAGGTTGCCATCTATGTAGTGGCAGTCGCCGATGTGGCAGCCTGTGATCATCACTCCGTCGGCACCCTCCGCCAGGATACTCAGGACCACTGATGGATCGACCCTTCCGCTGCACATCACCCTGATGACCCTCAGGTTTGGGGGGTACTGTATCCTGCTGACTCCTGCGAGGTCGGCTCCGGCATAGCTGCACCAGTTGCAGAGGAAGCCGACGATCCTTGGCTCGAAGGCCATCAGTCATCTACCCTCCCCAGCGCGGCCAGCCCCTGGGCTTCCAGCTGCTCGTTGGTGAAGTGCTGCATAGTTATCGCTCTTTCAGGGCAGCTGGCGCCACATACGCCGCACCCCTTGCAGACCGCTGCTGTGACCCTAGCGATGCCTGTCTCATCCTTCTGGATGGCGTTATAGGGGCAGAGCTCGATGCAGGTGCCACATCCGCTGCATTTGCTCTCATCGACGACTGAGACGATTGCGGCGGTCCTCAGGTTCCCCTGTGCCATGGGTATTGCAGCTCGAGACGCCACACCGAGGGCCTGGGCCACGCTCTCTCCTATCTCCTTGGGGCTGTGAGCCGTCCCGCAGACGTATATGCCGTCCGTGGCGAAGTCGATGGGCCTGAGCTTGACATGAGCCTCCATGAAGAAGCCATCCGGGTTCAGGGGTACTTTCAGTATCTGTGAGAGCCCTTTGGCATCGTCCCTTGGGATCAGGGGAGTCGAGAGCACGACCAGATCCGCCTTGAGAGTGATGTCCTCGTCGAGCAGGGGGCTGTAGACGCTTACCCAGACTGCTTCGTCCTCCGGAGTCACCTCGGGGGGCCTCTGGGCGTCGTACTTGACCAGCTTGACGAAGTTCTTCTTCGCATCCCATTCAAGTGGGGTGTAGCTGGTTCCGTAGGTCTGGAGGTCCCTGTATAGGATGTAGACCTCGCTCTCAGGGTGGGACTCCCTTATCATAGTGGCGTTCTTCATAGCCTCGCTACAGCACACCCTTGAGCAGTACGGGCGCTCCTCGTTCCTTGAGCCCACGCACTGTATCATCACGACGGTTTCAAATTCCCCGAGGCCGTCATCCTTGATCATCTCCTCGAGCTGCAGCTGGGTCACTATTCGGCTGTCCTCACCGTAGCCGTATAGGCCCACTGGATCGAGGTTCTCGGCTCCGGTCGCCACTATTATGGTTCCGACTTTGAGGCTTTCTATCTCATCGTGTCTGTTCTCTACTTCCACCTCGAAGTTGCCGATGAATCCTGATACGTCCCTTACCTTCGTACCCGTATGGACGGTGATATTTGGGTCGGACTCGATTGCCTCGATTCGGGGTTTGAGAAGCTCTTCGCTTTTTATCTGTGTGGGGAAGAGCCTGTCCAGTCTTAGGAGCATGCCTCCCAGTTCTTCTTCCTTCTCGATTAGATGCACCAGGAAGCCTTGGTTCGACAGGGAGATGGCTGCGGTTATGCCTGATATGCCACCGCCTATGACCAGGGTCTCGGGCCTGATCTCGATCTCTGGCTCTTCCTGGGGTTTTAGGAGCCTCGCCTTGGCGACTGACCAGGTCCTTCGCCTTCTCCGTCGCCTCCTCAGGCTGGTGCATGTGCACCCAGCTGCACTGGTCACGGATGTTAGCCATCTCGAAGAGGTACTTGTTGAGCCCCACCTCCTCGCAGGCGTGCTGGAAGAGGTGTTCGTGGGTCCTGGGTGTGCAGGAGGCCACGACGACTCTTTCCAGGTCATGCTTCCCTATTGCCTCCTTCATCTTGTTCAGGCCGTCGGAGGAGCAGCTGTAGAGGCTGTCCTCAGAGTAGACCACACCGGGGAGGCTCCTAGAGTACTTGACGACCGCCTTTACATCCACGGTCTCGGCGATGTTCGTCCCACAGTGGCAGATGAATACGCCTATTCGTGGGAGGGGTGCTTCCATCATCGATCCTCCTTTGAGGTTACCTCGATGAGTTCGGCTGCCATGGCTGCTGTCCCGCTGGCTTCCGCCACTGACTCCGGTATGTCCCTTGGGCCGTGGCAGCACCCGCACACGTAGATTCCAGGAACATTCGTTTCCACTGGGCTGCTCAGCGGGTCCTTGACCTTGAAGAATTTGTACTCGTCCAGCTCCACTCCCAGTATCTCAGCCAGCTTGGTGTTTCCCGGTCTGGCGATCATGGCCGTGCATAACACCACCAGGTCTGCCTCCTTTTTGGAGACGATCCCTGTGTCTGTGTCCTCGTACCACACTGTCAGGTCTCCCGTGTAGGGGTGTTCCCTTACCTCACCTGGTCTGCCCCTTATGTACTCGACGCCCCATTGATCCCTGGCTCGGTCGACGAAGTCCTGGAACCCCTGGCCGAATACCTTGAGGTCGATATAGAAGATCGTCACCACCGAGTCGGGGTCGTGCTCCCTCACCAGTATGGCCTCCTTAGTAGCGTACATGCAGCAGACGCTGGAGCAGTAGGGTACTCCCAGCCTTTGACTTCTGGAGCCGACGCATTGGACGAATACGATCTTGTGGGCAGGCTTGCCATCGAAGGGCCTCACCAGGTTGCCTCCAGTTGGTCCGGAGGCGCAGATAAGCCTCTCGAACTCGAGGGCGTCGAGGACGTTGGGGTACTGGAAGTATCCGTACTCGCCTAGGTTCCATGGGATGTACCTATCCATGCCCGTGGCGACGATGATGGCGGAGACGTTTAGCTCCACGTCCTCTGCGGTCATGTTGAAGTCTATGGCGTCATTCCCCTGTCCGGTACAGGCTTCCACGCACCTGTAGCACTCGACGCAGACGTCCCTGTCTATGGTGTAGCGTAGTGGGATCGCCTGAGGAAATGGTACATAGATGGCCTTCCTCGTCCCCAGTCCCTCGTCGTACTCGTTGGGGACCTCGATGGGGCATGTCTTAGCGCATTCGCCGCAGCCGTTGCAGCTCTCGCCGACGTACCTGGGCTTCCTGTGCACTGTCACCCTGAAGTTACCTGCAGCGCCGTCGACCTTTGTGACCTCCGAGTAGGTTAGGAGCTCGATGTTGGGGTTCTGGTCCACCTCTACCATCTTTGGGCCTAGGATGCAGATGCTGCAGTCCAGGGTTGGGAATGTCTTGTCGAGCTGGGCCATGGTGCCCCCGATGGAGGTCGACCTCTCTACTAGGTATACCTTGATCCCTCTATCAGCTAGGTCGAGGGATGCCTGGATCCCGGATATCCCTCCGCCTATGACCATAACGGAATTCATCGGTTTGGTCCCTCTTCGATCTTGTCTAGTATCCGATCTACAGGGCTCATGTTGAGCTGGAGCCCTAGTCTATCTGGTTTGAGGCCCATAGCTAATCCCAGAAGCTGGGTGTAGTAGAAAACTGGCAGCTCCACCTCGTCCGAATCGGTGTCGAGGAGGAAGTCGATCATGTCATTGATCTCCTCCTGCCGTCCGTCGAACATCTGAAAGCAGAATGGGCAGGTGGTGACCAGGCCGTCGAAGCCGTAGCCCTCCACGGCCTTCAGCTTCTCGGCGGTTATGGTCAGCGTGGTGGATGCCGCGGTCGATGCGAGCATAGATCCGCAGCAGTCGGTCTTCTCGGGGTAGTCCATGGTCCCGGCTCCGAGGGCTTTGAGGAGGGTGTCCAGCTTCTCGGGGTGCTCCGCTTTATCAGGCATGCGTGGCAGCCCGGGTGGGAGGCTAGTTTTAGACCTTCTAGAGGTTTCTTCACCTTCTCGCCGATGCTTTCGACACCAATTATGTCGTGGAGCAGGCTTATTGGATGGACTATCTTGGAATCTCCTTTGTATTCCAGCCCCTCCTTCGATAGCTTGTCGTTGATGAAGGCCTTTAGGTTGGAGTCTTCGTCTAGGTTGTGCTTCGTCTGGACGAGGGACTCATAGCATCCGTTGCACAGGGCCAGCATGTCCAGACCTTGTCCCTCGGCTATGGCTATGTTTCGGGCTGAGAGGTACCACCATCCGAGGGTTGAGAGACTGCTGAAGGCGGGGAACCCGCAGCAGCTCGTTCCCACCATGTCGACGAGCTCCACGCCTAGCCTAGGGAGGGTCTCCCTCGCCGAGATCTCGCATCCGTACTGCTCGGTTTGGATGGTGCATCCGAGGTAGAGGGCGTATTTCATCGTGGTTTACCTGCCTCCACGATGCTAAGTAGAACCTCCTTGAATTCCTCCATGTCCTGGGGCTTGTCGATGGGATTTAAACTGAGGGAGCTGCGGTCATGGCGTTCGCCTGTTCTCGTCCTCACCGTGAGGGGTTCCTGAGTTACGCCGTTATCCACGACCGCTTCTATTGTCTGGTCATAACTTTCGGGGTGGGGTAGGCCAGCCCTTACCGCCATGTTCCTTAGCACGAGTATGACGTCGTAGGGGGAGATGTTTTCGGGGCACCTCTCCTTGCACTTCATGCAGGATGTGCATGTCCATATCTCCTCGGATTTGAGTAGCTCCTCTATCCTTCCCAGGGCGACCTTGGCTATGATCCTGCGTGGATTGAAGTCCTCCATGTGCCTTGAAACCGGGCAGCCGGAGGCGCATTTTCCGCACTGCTCGCAGACCTCGGCGGCCATTTCACTGACCGCCCTCTGGAGCATGAGGGAGATGAACTCTACCTCTCTATCCTCGGTTTTCCCAGTCAATTAGAACCCACCGGATTTAGCCTACTTGAGTTTCGTGAAAAAATTCCTAATTTTTTAATACTCGTTCTATAAGTCCCTCCACGGGGCTATTGTTCAGCTCCAGCCCCAATTTCTCCGGTGGTATGCCCATTGAAAGCCCCAGTAGCTGGGTGTAGTAGAAAACAGGCAGTTCTATTGAATCGTCGCTGAACAGGTTCTGCATCTCGAGCTGTCTGCCGTCGAATATCCTGAAACAGTGTGGACATATCGTCACTAGTCCGTCGAAGCCGTGTTCCTTGATTGCCTTGAGCTTCGAGCCAGCCATGAGCAGGGAGGCTTTCTCCTGAACCCTGGAGATGGTTGAGCCGCAGCACTCGAGCTTCTCTGGGTAGTCAGAGGACTCTGCTCCTAGCGTGCGGATGAGCTCGTCTAGCTTCTTCGGTTCTTTTCCATTATCCGGTCTCTTGAGATCGGTGGGCCTGAAGAGATAGCAGCCTGGATGAGCTGCGAGATTGAGGCCTTTCAGCGGTTTTTCGATTTTCTCCGCGATCTTGGCCCGGCCGATTTGATCGTGGAGGACCTCTAGGATGTGGAGGGCTCGGGTCCTGCCGTTATATTCGAGGCCTTCGATGGTCAGGGCCTCACTAAGCGTCTTCCTCAGCTCGTCATCCTTTTCCATGTCGTTAGCGACTCGGCTGAAGGATAGGTGGCAGTTGTTGCAGAGGGTTAGTATGTCCAGAGAGAGAGCTTCCGCCAGTGCGAGGTTCCGTGCGGTTAGGTATTTCCAGCCGATGGGGGAAGACACGCGGTATGACAGATATCCGCAGCACCCGGCCCCATCCAGTTCTGCTAGCTGTATGCCGAGCTTGGGCAGGACCTCCCTGACAGACATCTCGTACTCGTACTGTTCGCTCTGAACGGTGCACCCTGGGTAGAGGGCGTATCTCATAGGAGGACCCTCGTCTCCGATAATTTGGCTAAAGCCTGTGAAAACTTGGTCATGTCCCGTGGCGCTTGTGCCGCTGGGAGGCCTAGATTCTCCCTGGTCATCTGTCCTCCCGTTCTCGTGGGGACGGTCTTCGGCGTCTGGATGACACCGGTCTTCAGGACGTTTTTATCGAGTTCGCTGTACTCTCTTGGGAAGTGGTATCCGATTCTTGCCGAGAGGTTCTTGATGATCGTGATAATCTCGTGTGGTGACATCTCTACAGGGCACTTTTCGTCACAGGCTAGACACGAGGTGCAGGTCCAGATTATGTCCGACCTTAATAATTCCTTGACTTCGTCCTGTTTTACCTTCACGGCTATCTGGTATGGGGCGAAGTCCTCGTGGATTTTGGTGATGGGGCAGCCGACGTCGTTCCCGCACCGTTGTATGTATTCTTCTGTTATTTCTCCCATCGCACTCTGGAGCATTAGGGCTACGAAATCGGCCTCTATCCAGCGACCGCCGAAATATTCGTCCATGAAGTCATCGGTCTTTTCGCGATGTTTGGCGCCGACATGGACCCTTAAGGCCCTGTGGGTGGGGAACTTCTCATCACAGTAGGGACATTTTAATCCCTCTTGTGTGAAAAATCGGCTCATTTCTGTTTTGCTCCTGTATAGGGCAATAAAAGTTTATTGGTATGGTAGACAGTTAATTGAAAGTTTTTTATAATTAGAGAATCGAGTGTGGTTAGTTGGGTATATCAGCGCGTTTATGATTATTTACTGCAGTTTAGGATTTTCTTTTGACGCGCGCATTTACTATGCTTATGGCTTAAACAATAAATACGACCGTTAGCATAGGGGGAAGATCGTGACCCGCGTTGAACGGTGTCGTCGCGGCCTTGTACGCATTCTTCGTTGAGAAACTTCCTTACATCACCATCGCCGTCTTTTTCGTTGGAGTTGCGGTCAGGCTTCGGAGGTGGCTGTCGGCTCCGAGGGATCCTGAGGGCCCCCCGTTCAATATTTTGACCGCGCTGAAGTACGTGATCCTCGACTTGGTGCTGTTCAGGAAAACTTTCAAGTCGGATAGGTGGACGTGGGTTGTGCTGGTTCTGTTTCACGTTGGCGTGGGTGGCATTCTTTTCGGTCACATGAGGGGTTTTCACCTCTGGACGGCTGAGATGTTCGCCCCTCTGGGCGACTGGGTGGCGGAGTTTCTGGTTCACACGCTTCCGGTCTACATGGGGTGGATGTTTCTGGCGACACAGGTGGTGCTTCTGTTCCGCAGAGGGAGTCTCGAGAATCGGCAGCTCGTGTCTCTGCCTAACGATTACGTTGCCCTCGTTCTTCTCCTCGTCACCAGCGTTCTGGGCCAGGGTATGAGGGTGTTCCCGCCGGAGGCTGTTCCGCCAGAGGTTTACAGCGTCGTCTTCATCCCGGGCTTAATTGTCCTGCACCTGGAGAAGGTGCCCAGCCATCACTGGTTCTTCCTGCATGTTCTTTTCACCCAGCTCCTGGTCATGTACATTCCTTTCAGTAAGCTGGTTCACGTGGTTAGCGGCGTGGTGACCTCTGCCCTCTACGGCTCCAGGAGGAGGGAGTATGGGGTCTGAGGTGGATGGATCCAGGGCTAGGGAGGCGCTGGGCAGGTTCACCCGCCGCCAGGTCTTGGAGCTGGACACCTGCGCTCACTGCGCCCTCTGCAGCGAGAGCTGCCCTGCCTACGCCGAGTCCGGGGATCCTAATCACGCACCGGGAGTTAGGTCCTCGAGGGCGGTCAGGCTCTTCAATAAGCATTTCGACCTCAGGGCGAGGCTGTTTGGGCCCAGGCGCATCTCCGAGGCTGAGGTTTCCGAGCTAGCTGACAGCGCCTTCCACTGCACCCTCTGCGGTAGGTGTATGGAGGTTTGCCCGTTCGGGCTGCAGACCCATGAGCTCTGGTCGAGGGTGAGGGAGGTTGTGGGGGAACTCGGTGGGACTCCTCCCACGGTTGGGATGCTGGGTGGGATGCTCGAGGAGAGCCAGAATCCCTACGGCCTCGAGCCTGACATGCGCCTGGACTGGGCGGATTACACGGATCTAGATGAGGTCCCGGAGAGGGAGGAGGCTGAGGTCGCCTACTTCGTCGGCTGCACCACCGCCTTTAAGGGCGTGAACCACGAGGTCGCGTTCTCCGTCGCCTCCATCCTGAACAGGTTGGGTGAGGACTGGACGCTTCTCGGGGAGGATGAGTGGTGCTGTGGGAGCCCGCATCTCCTGTCAGGCGACGAGGAGGGCGCGAGGGTGTTCGCGGAGCATAATGTGGCGGCCCTGGAGTCGAGGGGGGTCAGGAGGGTGATCACGGGGTGCGCGGGCTGCTTCAGGGTATTTAAGTGGGAGTATCCCAGGCTGCTGGGGCGGGTGCCTGATTTTGAGGTCGTGCACGCCGTGGAGTACCTGAGGGAGAAGCTGGCGTCGGGGGAGCTTGATGTTGAGCCTGCCAGCGAGAGGGTGTCCTACCACGATCCCTGTGAGCTATCGCGGCTGGGGGGGGTGGTAGATGCCCCGAGGGAGGCTCTGGGGTATCTTGCGGGGGATTTCG
>SMTZ1_10001601_pt1 | contig 22880 bp, 16 predicted proteins | sample DeeMarSWOR136_30_FD_25667 | JGI IMG/M metagenome (IMG submission 25667) | reverse complement strand
CAGCCACATCCATCCTTCGCGCAAGTCGTTACGCCTGAGATAGCCCAACCGGTTGATGTCCAGAAACCGGTCCATCCAGTTCATTCCTATGGCTCCGCGGACATGCTCCCCGGCACAGCGCTCAAAGGTGAGATCGGCTCCAAATCCAGTGTGTTGATCCTCCACCCGGCTGAAGACCGATTGCCCTTGAAAGCTCCAATAGCCATTTGCCGTACGAAGCCGCCAATCGATGCCCCCGGTTGTGGCCGGGTGCTCGGTATCCTGCGCAGCCAGTGTTAGTATCCCCCCAACATTCGATTCGGTGAGCACATCCTGCTTAACCCGCAGAACTGTGTAACCAGCGCTTGGCTCGACCACCCCTTCTCCGAACACGGTGTCGCCGCCGGCAGTTTCCACCGCGTATTTCGCCTTTTCCTGTTCTGTGATGGCGCTTAGCACAGCCATTTCCGTACCGCTGGCCAGCTTGCCAGTCAACTTGGCAGCCCCCAAGATGGTGGTTGACTTGGGATAGCGGGTATAATAGAGAGGATCTTCAACGGCGTCTCGCCATGGCGAGCGACCGATGCGCCGGGAATAGAACATCTGGAACTCGGTGTTGAACAGCTCAAGGCCCTCCATGAAGAAGGGTCGTCGCTCTTCATACCAGGTCTCGTAGGCCGAGAGATTGAGCACTGGCCGGTCCAGCTCCACCTGCCCGAAGTCGGGATTGACGGTGGCGTCCAGAGTGAGATTGGTAGCCAGCCCGTATTTGAAGTCTACCCCCAAGTTCCCCAGCCAGTCCCGCCCGTCGGTGTTGCCTGCGTGAGAGGGCTCTGTTTCCAGGCTGCTAACGGCATATGGGAGAAGCTCAAGATGAGAGGTCGGCTCGATGCCGCTGAGGCCGGTTAGATGCCCGAAATTGGAGACGAACCCACCTTCTGACGACGGCGTGAAGGCCCACCGTACATCCTCAGTTTTCCTATTGATGCCCCGGGCGAAATCGATCCCCCAGATCCGTTCACCGTTGCGGGCAAAGCGGATACAGTGATACGGAATTTTAAATTCTGCCGACCAGCCCCAGGGCTGCATCCTCACCGCCGAGCTCCACACACCATCCCAGGCATACTCCATCCAGTTCTCATTAAAAAGACAGGCATCCCGCTGAACGTTAGCTGCGTTGACCCAAAAGCAGTATCCGGTCTGATGATCGTGATAGGGATCTAAATTCACCCGAACATAATCGGCTTCCGAGTGACGATCTCTGCGGACTAGCTGACGAGTGACTTTGCCCGGCTCTGAGTCGTAGCACCAGAAGGCAACGTAAAGGGCCTCGTCATCATAAACAACGGCCACCCGAGTGGATTCGGTGGCCGCCTCTCCTTCGTTCGGTTCTCGTTGCGTGAAACCTGTGGCAAATTGCACTTGTGAGCCCAGCCAGGCATTATCGTTGAGATTTCCATCGATGACCGGCGATGGATTGCTCACTCGATGAGCGCGCAGCTCAGGAACCACTCGATCATCCTCAGCCAGGACATCTCCGAATATTATCAGGGTGACAGATATGAAAAAGCACCCGAGGAGGTACAAAGCTTTTGCTCTCATTTCAACTGAACCCCTTTCCGCCTCCCGGAGCAGATAGCCGATCACAGCGCATCTCTTTTTTACGAAAGAAGAGGAAAGAAGTTACAGATGTTGCGGGTTTTTTTCAGAGGGCATGATGACTGACTAACGGATGATATTAGGAAGAGCGCATGAGCCTCAGAAAGGCCTTGGGGGGGTACACCGACCAAGTTACGGAAGAAGGCCTATCCACCTCAAGACAAGTCTCCTATGAGGCTGTGTTCTTTGGGAGTGAACAAATAAGCCTTCATTCTGTCTGGTGCCATGGCCCAAGCATCGCTCGCGCACCCCACGCTCTTGTCTCTGTTTTGTGGGATACGCTCGATGATCGACGACAACGATGATACTTCATCGATTTGTCACACTCTCTCTTTAAATCCTCCACTTCTATCTTAACAGATCCCTTTCATACTTGCCAATAAATTCCTTGAAACGCCCTAAATTCTCTGCTATATTTGAAAAAGAGAGGGTTCTAGGGTGCCCATCCGCACCCCACCCCACCTGGGATCGGGGCTTCGAGTAACCCCTCCACCCCAACCACATCAGTAAACAGTGCTAGACTAGTAGTAGTTGGTAGGGAAACAACAGGAGGCAGGAAGCAGGAAGCAAGGAGGCAGTGAAAGAGAGCATCGGTTGGCAGCGATAGTTGGAGGTGGGAAGCGAGGCAAATCTAAAATCTCAAATCTTCAATTTTCAATCTTCAATTCCTTTTTGCATCGACCCTCTAATCTCGGCTTTCCACGGTTCCCCGAATCCCGGTTTTTTCACGATTTTCGATCAACGAATTACGAATAAAATGACTCTCATCGACCTGCAAAACGTCTCAAAATCCTTCGGAGATGGTCCCGTTCTCCAGGAAGTCTCCTGGCAAATCAACTCCGGGCGCAAGATCGGGCTCATCGGATCCAACGGGACGGGCAAGACCACCCTCTTTCGGATTATTGCCGGTGATCTGAGACCAGATGGTGGCCAGGTCTTTCGAGCCAAAGGGCTGCGCATCGGTTTTTTGCGCCAGGATGTCCAGTTGTCCAGTGAGCTGAAACTGTTCGACCAGTTGCTGAAACCCTTTCAGGATCTGTTAGCCACATACCGGGAGCTTCAGGGGCTGGAGCAGGCTATGTCTGACTCCCGAGAGCACCACGGTCAATGCCGGCTGACGGACATCCTGCACCGTTACAGCGAACTCCGCGATAGCTATGAACGCTCGGGCGGCTATACTTACGAATCGGATATCAAGAGCGTGCTCTTTGGCCTGGGCTTCAGCGAGACAGACCTCTCCAAGAAAACCAACGTGCTCAGTGGCGGGCAAAAGAACATCGCAGCCCTAGCTCAGGCGCTCCTCTGCAAACCCCAGCTTTTATTGCTGGACGAGCCCACCAACCACCTGGACATCGAAGCGACCCGCTGGCTGGAACGATTCCTCAAGGAATTCCCCGGAACCGTCATCGTGGTCTCTCACGACCGCTACCTCCTGGACCGGGCGCTGGAGACCGTTGCCGAACTGGAAAATCATCGTTTGCAGGTTTATTCGGGCAACTATTCCGCGTATCTCACTCAGAAAAGCGATCGCCTAGCCCAGCATATGAAACGGTATCAGCTTCAACAACGAGAAATTCTCCGCACAGAGGAGTTCATTCGGCGCAACATCGCCGGGCAGAAAACCAAGCAGGCTCAGAGCCGTCGAAAGGCTCTGGAGAAGATGGACCAGATCAGCCCACCCCCTTCAGAACGAAAGCAAATTAGACCTCTTGTGCAATCCTCCAAGCGAGAGGGGCGAGTTGCTCTTTTCTATGAGAACGTGACAAAAAGTTACGGAGAACGCTCGTTATTCGAAAATCTCAACCTGGCTGTGCACCGCGGGGAGCGAGTGGCTCTGCTGGGCCCTAACGGATCCGGCAAAAGCACCTTATTGAAGATCGCCGCTGACAGAGAGACCCCGGATTCCGGGAGTTGCCGGATAGGCCATAATGTGAAAATTGGCTATTACGAGCAAGACTTAGAAGGCCTGGATCGATCCAGTTGCGTTCTGGAGGAGGTCTGGAAGTCACGTGCCGACATGCTGGAGCCGGACCTGCGCAGTTATCTAGCTAGGTTTCTCTTTGTCGGGGAAGATGTCTATCGGCCTATAGCCAGCCTCAGCGGTGGCGAACAGAGCCGCGTGGCTTTGGCGAAGCTAATGCTGGCAGAGGCGAATCTTCTTCTTTTGGACGAACCCACTAACCACCTGGATATCGCCTCGCGTGCCGCCCTGGAAAAAACCCTCTCTGGATACAGTGGGACGCTTCTGCTCGTTTCCCATGATCGCTACTTTCTGGATAAAATTGTACAGCGGATCCTTCACCTGGAAAATGGAGACATCCATGAGTACCTGGGCAACTACAGATCATACCGCGAAAAAAGAGTCCAGGAAGAGGGACAAAGCCGAAAGGAAAAGAGGCGCAAAAAAGCGTTGCTCGGTAAGATCTCCAAAAAGAGCGGTGTTTCAAGAAAGAACCTGGCATCCCTAGAAGAGGAAATCGCCTATCTGGAAAGAGAGCTGGAGGACACCGACAGGTTGCTACAGAATCCCGAGCTGAGCACTGACTGGCAGGCCTTACGGACTCTTCATGCCCAGCGACAGGATCTCAGCGATCATTTAGATGCCCTGCTGGCCAAGTGGGTGGAGATGTCGGAGGCTTTGATGTAAAAATCTCGGGAGGGTCCGTATGAGTCCCCCTTTTTGAGAAAAAAATCGAGGATCGTTCAGCGGTGTCGAAGCTCGAAACGTCACTTGTGTGTCGTCTATCGAAGCTCCTTTGAGCTATCCAACATGCCGACTAGTGAGGCCGACACACGAACTTCGACAATCGACGAACGTAACGCACTTCGATACCGCTAAACGAATACCGATCTGCGAGGAACAATTGTACAAAACCCAGCAAAACAACGCTCGTGAAAAAGCCCTTCTGGTCGCCGTGAAATTACCTCACAGCGACGGTTGGCCCCCGGAAGACACGCTGCAAGAACTTGCCCTTTTGGCCGACACAGCCGGCGCCGATGTGCTGGATACTATTATCCAAGCTCGAAAACAATTGGATCCAGCAACCCTCATAGGCGAGGGCAAAGTTGTCCAGATCGCTCAGCGCGTGCAGCAATTGGACGCGAACCTGGTCATCTTCGACGACGATCTCACACCGGCACAGGCCAGAAATTTGGAACGAACCATCGATGTGAAAATCCTAGATCGCAGCGCTCTGATCTTGGACATCTTTGCTCGCCGGGCAAAATCCAAGGAGGCTAAGACACAAGTGGAGCTGGCCCAGCTAAAATACCTTCTCCCTCGCCTGACCAGGCAATGGACGCACCTGTCCCGCCAAGAGGGCGGCATCGGAACTCGCGGCCCCGGGGAGACCCAGTTGGAGGTTGACCGCCGGAGGATTAGAAAGCGCATCGCCGATCTCTCTGTGGCTCTGAAGCGCATCGCCGAGAGGAGAGAAGTACGCCGGAAAAGAAGAAAAGGCGAATTCACCGTCGCGTTAGTGGGCTACACCAACACGGGCAAGTCCACTCTCCTCAATGCTCTTTCGCAAGCCGATGTCTACACGGAGAACAAACTGTTCGCCACTCTTGACCCCACAACCCGGACAGTTCACCTGAACGGTGAGAAAAAGGTCTTAATCACCGACACCGTCGGCTTGATCCGAAAACTACCTCATCATCTCATTGCCAGTTTTCATAGCACCTTAGAAGAACTCGCGGCCGTGGATTTACTCCTGCATATCGTCGACCTAAGCCATGAGATGTTCGCAGAGCAGATGAAAACCGTTCAGGAAGTCTTGGAGCAACTAGGCGCTCACACACGTCCCCTCCTTTTGGTTTTCAACAAGATCGACAAGATCTCACACCTTCCAAAGTTGCCCCTTCGACTGGAACGCGAATACCCTCAAGCCGTTTTCATCTCAGCCCTTCAAGGAACGGGATTTAAACAATTGTCACAGGGAATCCTTCGCCACTTCCAGCAACAGATGCTCGAGCTAAGCCTGAATCTATCTCTCTCAAATGCCAAGCTTCTCTCCCAGATTTACTCTGTCGGCGAGGTCCTAGAAAGACACGATCTTCCTAAGGGGGTCTCTCTGCGGGTGAGGCTGAGATGGGAGGACGCTCACCGCCTCCAAAAAAAGCTCTCTCTGCTCCCTTTGCGGAACCCGCATTTGAAATAAGATCCCTTCCCAGGTGACCCCGAAGATGAACTTGCAAAAAAACCGCCCTGAGGACGGTCACTTGAGGTGAAAAGCACCTGCATCTTGTGCGGCGAGCTGAAACTCTTATGAGGTCAACCTCTAACGCTGAAGATCAAAACCGAAAGCCCGCCGAGAAATATACTCGTTCCCGAGCATCGCTAGCTCTACCGTACGCGGCCTTGATGGGTCCCAAAGGCGTATCCAGGGCCAGCTCGACCCCAATAGCGTGTCTCGTGGTTTTCCACTTGATCTGGAGTTCGTTCTCCCACACATTGCCCACGTCATAACGGCTGCTGAAATACAGCTTTTTAACCAACTGCATCCTATAGCCAATGTTAAACAAAAACAGCTTGTTTCCTCGCAGCTCTTCTTCATAATACCCGTATAACGTCTCTTCCCCACCCAGCAGAAACTGCTCGGAAAAAGGTAACGGTCCCTCGCTCACCCCCACAGATCCCCTGGCGAAAATGGTGTGCCGTCGCCAGATGGTGCTGTAAGACTCTAGCGAGAAAAAAGTCTTGCGAAACTCCTCGGTGCCTCCGAGAACAGGCTCTCCGATCTCCAGATACGCGCTATGGATGCGCCCCGTCATAGGAAACGGAAATCGATCCAAAGTATCCATCAGCGAGCGAAGAATGATGCTGCGGATCTCCTTTTTACCGACAGGAAACCCATGACCCCACCTGGCATTGAGCTTCACGTGTTCCGCTCGCCCTTCAACGGATACCATGCCGAACCTCCTGATGTGCTGGCCAAAGAAAAATCGCCCCCCCCGTCTGCTCAGATCATACTGGCCTATGCGGACCCCATCGACGTACGAATCCCAATCCCTATTAACCACAAATCCACTAAAATTGAAGGTTAAATAGGTTTTGAAGATGCGATCGGCCTCTAGACTCAACTGGTATTTCTCCCTACGCTTCCCGCCCTGAAGATAAAGGGATAACTTGCTGCCGACACCGAGGAAGTTATCCTCTCCCAGGACGGCATAGATCTCCCCACTCTTCTCAAGATCATATCGAGCGCCGAGGCGCAACGAGACGGAAGCTTTTTCCTTTACCCTGATGAAAAGAATGGCCCCCATTGCTCCCCGTTGTATCTCCAGGGTCACTCTCTCAAAGAGCCCGGCTCCGTAGATGTTGCGTATCCCCCGCCGAGCATCTTGTATGTTAAAGATATCGCCCTTCTTCAACGGAAGCTCCCGAGATAAGACCCAGCGCTTCGTTTTCTCGTTGCCCAAGTATCTGACTTCCTGGATGGCTCCCTCCTCGAGCTCACCAGAGATGATGCCCTCCTCAGGATCTAATTGAAGATCTTTAAAGCGAGCCAGAGCATAACCTTTCAAGTGATAATGGTCTAAGATGGACTTCACATCTCCATCGGCCACTTTTAGATTGAGGGTTTGGCCTGGCTTCAATCTTGTCTCTCCTAAAAGCTCCTGGTCAGAGAAAAGGGTGTTCCCGGATATCTGATAACCGAAGAATAGGGGCATCTCCTCCAGATGAAAGGTCAATTGGACTCCATCTTCGGCCATCAATAACGTGGCGTAGACATCTCGGTAGGTGCCATCTTCATATAACCTCCGCAGTATCTCTCTAACTTGCCCTTCGTTGACCTTATCGCCCGGGTGCAATGGCAGGGCAGGAGGTGGACCCGACACGCCTCCCTGCTCTCTCAACACTCGCACGGAGCGGATCCAAAAGGCGGTTGTATCTCCCTGGTTTCCCTCGCAACCACGGATGCGCTCTTGAATCTCCTCAACGGCAGCCATGGCAGCTCGCTCGCCGGCAAGTATCAAATCATCAATGTGACCGTAATTATAAGCCTGGTGGTTCTGGAGATCGGGAGAAATGATCACATCGGCGCCGGCTAGACTCTCCAGCTTGGGTTCCCGGATCATGATGGTGATGATCTGTTCAGCCAGGGCCCAGGGTTTCTCCAGCTGTTCCCGGGAAGACAACGGAGAGGTGACATCCACGGCCACAACCACGTCAGCTCCGAGTTCTCGCGTCACTTCCACCGGAATGATATCTAATAGCCCTCCGTCCGCCAGCATCATGCTGTCCCGCTCTATTGGGGTGAACACGAGGGGCACAGCCAGCCCGGCTCGGAGGGCCTCACCAAGATCTCCCTCTCTGATAGCCATGCTTTGGCCGGTAACCATATCTGTGACGACGGCTCGAAAAGGAACGTACAAATTGTCGAAGTCTCCTTGAGCTCGGTAGGAAGCTGTCATGGTCAGATCGGCCAAAAGGTCGGACAACTTCTGCGCGGAAGTCAAAGCTGATGGGAGGTTCAATTTCCAACCGCCAAACCTCAGTCGCAGGATGCTTCTGTCCTCGTCCCGTTTCTGCGTTAAGAAAAGACTTGCTCGATGGGGATCGTCGGCAAACATCTGAGGCCAGTCGATCTCCTTAGAGATCCGCTCCAGATCCTCCGGCGAATGGCCCGCGGCGTAAAGCCCTCCCACGACACAACCCATGCTGGTTCCTGCCACCATGTCAATGGGAATGCCCGCGGCCTCCAGAGCTTTGAGGACTCCTATATGGGCGAAACCCCGAGCGCCACCTCCGCTGAGCGCCAGGCCCACCCGTGGACGAGCTAATTCAATCCGATGCAGAAAACCGCCTTGAGGTCCAGATCCTTCCCGATAATGAAGACGGATGGTTTTCACCGATGTCTCCTCAGCTATGGCTCCGGAGACAGAGAGACACATCATGAGTAACAATGATAGGGTTCTCAACACTAGCTCCTGGAGATAAGACCAAAGTTCCTGAAAAATATAGTACGGTTGCGGAGAAGATGCAAGAAACAAAGTGGCGGCGAAATGAGATCAGGCTGGGGCCAGAGGATCCTGCAGCGAACTCGCTTTTTCTATCTTACAATCAGGGGCAAAATAACAATGAAACCATAAACTTCCTTTACCAGTCTCCTGGAGCTGCGCCAGTGAGCCAACGAAACCTCTTTCACAAAAAAGAAACGCCCCCTGGGCATCCATCCCTGAGGGCGCCGTATCTATTCGCGAGCTTCTCACTCTATGCGGGCTTTTTCTCCTTGTCAGCCTTGCTGCTCTCAACCGCTGGCAGAGTGAGCGTGAAAACAGTCTTTTTACCTGCTTCACTCTCCACCTTGATCTCACCGTTGTGAGCGCTGATGATCTGCCGAGTTACGATCAACCTCAGATCCACATCATCGACATCGGCATCGCCAATACGTTTACCCGGGAATACGCCCTGCAGCACCCGCATTCCCGCCTTGTCCAGAGCGCCCTCACGCATATCTACGACGCTCAGTTGGACTCGGCCTCCTGGCTGACTCCCGTTTGCCAAAATGGTTACAATCCCTCCCGAGGGGGTAAAGGAAATGGAGTTGTCCACCAGATGGCTCAAGGCTATCTTCAACTGCTCTCGGTCACCCATGATGTGAGGAAGACCTTTGGCTATAATTTTATTCAGCACTACGCCTCTGTTTTTAGTACTCCGCTCATGCTCTCCGGTCACTCGATCCACAACCTCTTCCAAGCTTACTTTCTCAACCTTTAGATGGGCTGTGCCCATCTGAATGGCCTCTACATTAGCCAGGTCATTGATAACTTGTCCCAGCTTGCTCACCTCGATCCGTAATTTCTCCAGAGAAGCAGCTCTCTCTCCATCATTTGGGCTACCATTCTTCAACTGGCGGATGTGCTCTTCGATGATGTTCAGTGGACTCTTGAGTCCTTTAAACAGGTAGTTCAACAGGTTTATCTCTCGGGTATGATGCACCCTGAGGGTTTCGTGAAACGACTCAAGCCTCGACTTGGCCAACTCCAGCTCCGTGCTCGTCGATTTGGCCTTGAGCTTTAGTTCTCGATTCACACTCTCCATATTGCGGTAATCGTTCACCAGTTTTTTCAGCGCCGAGTCGATACTAACTCTCAGCCCCAGCAGTTTTCTTCGGTCCGCCGGGTCCACTTCAACATGTCCAGCCTTTCTTCGAATTCTCATCGAGCCTCACCTCCGCATTGGCCTCAACCAGATGGCCTAAGATTCGGGGCGGTTCAGATGTTGCTCCACTTTCCTCATCAAATACTTAAAACTACATGGCTTAACTAAATAGTCATCAGCGCCAACAGCGAGATCCTTTTCCCTATCTATATGAGCGGTCAACATGACCAGGGGGATGGTCGCAGTTCTTGCATCCTTCTTGAGAGAGGATACTGTTTTATAGGCATCCAGCCTGGGCTTGCTGTCGTCCAGGAAGATCAGATCCGGTGGGTCTGCCTTGACGATTTCGACGGCCTCTTGACCGGTTGTTGCCGTTCGCACCGCAAATCCTTCCCTCTCCAGCTTTGACTTTAATACCCGCACAGAGATGGTGTCGTTATCAACGACTAAAATCTTTTTGCTCTCCACGTCGTTCCGGGCATCCATCAATCCCATAGGGCCATCTCTTCTTAAGTAGTAATTGCTTCCTCCGCGCGCTTTCGCCTTATGCAGGGCCCATAACCCCGCGTCGAGGGCTTCCTGAACGTCCTCAAAGGAACAGAGCTCCGGAGTGACAACCCCTATGGATAACGCCATCAGCGAAAATCGCCTCATTCTCCCCGTTTTATCTGTGGCTACGATGTATCCACGTTTGAGGTCGCCCTGCGGAAACAGCTCTGGTCTGAGGTCCTCAAAAAGGCGAATCGCCTCTTGGCAGTATGGTTCCGCATAGTCAGGATTCAACAGGACGATGAAATTATCCGCTCTCATATGGCCGAGGTAGAATTCCTTTGGACCGATCTCCTGTTTCACCTGGGTGAGAATGCTACCCAACTGCTGGATGGCCCTATCGCCGAAATCAAAACCATAAACTTCGTTATAGGCCCTAAAATGGTCAAAAGTCAATGAACAAAGCGCAAATTTCTCCTCCCAATCAATACGTCTCTTGATTTCTTTTTTCACAAGCGCGTGACCCGGCAGATCGATCAGTGGACTCTGCTTACCTTCACGGTTGTGACGACGCATAAACGCTTTTACTCTCGCAGTCACATCCTCGAGATTGAACGGCTTGAGAATGTAGTCGTCCGCGCCTCGCTCCAAACCCTCTCGAAATCTCAGCGCTTCGCCGAAGGCAATGAGTAGGATTATAAGGGTTTGGCTCAGGTTGGGTCGTCTCCGGATATATCGACAGACCTCACGGCTATCCCGGCCAGGCAAAGAGGAGTCCAAGATGATCAGATCCGGCTTTTCGGTCTCCACCAGCTCCAAGGTACGCTCTCCCGAGCTGGCCAAGAGGATGTAATAATCCTCTTTAGAAAGCTTAAATTTGAGAAGACGCAGGGCTTCTCCATCGGTTAAAGCCAGGAGAACCTTCTTCACAACTTCCCCCATATACATTCACGCCTCGGTTTACGAAAACTCCAGCGAAATGGACACCTCATCCCTATTGAAAGGGCTCGGGGATCCAAACAACTTTCCCTCCTTATGAGCCCCCGAGAATGCTCCATAACCGTCGCGTATCTAATGTTTTACTTAGTTTCCTCCCAACTCTTCCGAATGAGCAGTTTTCGTTAATACCATCACGAGTTTCTTTTCGCTACAGCTCTTTTGTTTCCCTAACCGCAAATTATGTGCCACTTTTACACACCTGTCTTAGGGTTCCGAATAGATGAACTGCCATAAGGCAACACCTTGAGAATCCTGTCTTCCCAGCATGAAAACATCATGGCAATTGAGATTAATCGCCATATTGTCTTTTGCAATTTGCAAACAAACGGCTTGACTCACAGGGCCTTTTTGAATACTTTCTCATATTGTCTGTTGACATCACGGGATAAGCTCGTGTGAAACAGGATTTTCTTTATCTTAGGGAATCTAGGTAGAATATTCCGTCGCTATTTTCAGAGAGAGATGCCTTCTTAAAACTGCCAGGAAGAGGCTCAAGGCCTTTTCGCAGTGTTGTCTCTTACTTCCATCAACTTTCTCCAATATGAACCTGTAACGAGTGCGCCCGTCCTTTTCAATAAAGAGAGCTTTCGTCCTTAACCGCCGATAAAGGCCCGATTGCGTTTGGATTAAAATGCCATTTTGCGGTTAGCAATCTTTCTAGGGAAGATTCCTTCACAGGGCACCGATGCTCACCAAAACCCAGCTTAAATCCTTACGCGCTCTGAAACAAAAAAGGGGGCGCACCGGACAGGGAAAATTCCTCATCGAGGGCACCCGTCTCTGCCGGGAAGCTCTGATGTCAAACGTGAACTTGGAGCTTGTCCTGTACACTCGCGAAGGATTTCAGGTGCGGGAGGTAAAAGAGGTTGTTGCCGAGGCTCAAAGGCGAGGTGTGCCTAACCTCCGGATTTCACTTCCGGTGCTGAGATCCCTGGCCGACACGGTGACCCCCCAGGGTGTGTTAGCCGTAATACCTCGCCTGTTACCCCAAAGGCTCCCTCACCAGGGAAAGGTGCTGCTTCTGCTGGACCGGGTCCGGGATCCCGGCAATGTGGGCACAGTCATCCGAACGGCAGATGCTGCAGGCGCCGATGGTGTCATCCTCAGCAAGGAATCGGCTGACGCCTTTAGCCCCAAGGTTCTTCGAGCCACCATGGGGTCCATCTTCCACCTGCCAGTGCTCGTGGATGAGGACTCTCGAGATGTTGTGGTCGATCTCAAGAAGAAGGGCTTTCGGATCTACATCGCCGAGCCCAAGGCCAAACGTTCCCACACCCAGGTTAAGTATCCTCGTCGATTCTTGTTGGTGGTGGGCAATGAAACACAGGGGCCGCGCGCCGATCTACGACCCTTGGCGGATGAATTCATCAACGTGCCCATCAGGGGAAGAGCGGAGTCATTAAACGTTTCCCTGGCTACCGGCGTCATATTGTACGAAGCGCTCCGCCAGAGAGAGGGGAGGAAGAGATGATAATATCAGCAATGAGCTGGGCTCGCTGAGAAAGCCGTTTCTCATCGCCGAAACCCTCTGCTCCTCTTAACTCAAACAGGTCTGTCAAATGCGTCCAGCATTATCGATTCTTGCGCCTGCCGCGCTGTTAATCTTGGTGATAGTTCCAGGGACTTTCGCCCAAGAGGATATCTCCCTGGCCGAGATTCTGGAACGGGCCTATCAAAAGGAGAAGGTCTTTAAAGAGAATCTCAAGGATTACATCTGCCAGGCCACCACTATCCTCCAAGAACCGCAAAAAGACGGCACAGCCAAAACTCTCAGCATCGTAGAGAAGACGATCTTTCGCAAACTCCCCGACAAACGTATCGAGAAATACAATACCATCACGAAAAAGGGTAAGGAGCTCACCCCTGAAGAGGTTGCCAATGCTCAGAGGAGGCAGAGCATCATTTCGCTGGGGCGTGGTCGGTCCTTCTTTGGGCCAGAGGAGCGGTCTCACTATACTTATGAGTTAATGCCCTGTGACACCGTGAGGGGATATCCCACCTATGTTCTGCGGATTAAGCCGAAAAGCAAAAAAATAGACCTGGTCGATGGAAAAATCTGGCTACATAACGACAGCTTCGAGGTGGTCCGGCTACATTTACAGCCGGCTAAAAATCCCAGATTCGTGAAAAAAGCAACCGCTATCTTCGAGTTCGACGAGATCCAGCCGGGTTTGTGGCTGCCCTTTGAAATCATAATCGAAGCCCAGGCCGGATTTTTATTCATCAAGAAAGATCGCCGCATCCACGAAACCTGGCGCGATTATCAGATCAATGTGGGTCTTCCCGACTCACTTTTTGTTGAACCTAAGTAGATACAAAAACTGTAAGTTCTTGTCTTGTAGCTCGATATTAGATTCCACCGACGACGCCATGGAGGGATTCCTCATGAGCTGGTTACGAAACAGTGCTTTGCTGGCAACTTCGCTGATCATAGTGCTCACTATCCCGGCTACCTCTCAGCAAGAGCTCTCCCTGGATCAGATTCTGGAGCGAGCATATCAAAGGCAGACGGCTGGGCAGGAGCAGATCAAAGACTACGTCTGTCAAGCCACCTTTGTAATGCGTGAGGCGCAAAAAGATGGCACGGCCAAGACCATCTTCATAGAGGACAAAATGGTCTATTTCAAATCCCCAGACAAGGAGAGGGAGATATATCACGCCATCACCAAAGAAGGCAAGGTGCTCTCTCCAGAAGAGGTGGCCGAACATCAGAGGAAGGCAGATGAACAGGCTGCGAAGAAGACCGAGAAAGAGGACGACAAGAGTGCCTCGTTTTCCTTCAGCGCCAAATCGCCATGGAGCCCAGAGGAAAGGCAAAACTATAACTTCGAGCTGTTACCTCCCGACACTATCCGAGGAATACCCACTCATGTTGTTCGAGTGAAACCCAAAAGGAGATCGAAACATCTTATCGACGGAAAAGCCTGGTTGCATCAGGGTTTGTTCGAGGTGATAAAAATGGACTTTCAGCCGGCCAAAAAACCCAAGTTCGTAAAGAAAGCCCATATGATCATGGACTTCGACGAGGTGCAGCCGGAGGTTTGGCTACCTGTAGAGATGAAAATCGATGCCCGCGGGGGGTTTTTATTCTTCAAGAAATCCTTCCAGATGCACCAAACCTGGCGCGATTATCAAATCAACGTTGGCCTTCCAGATTCTCTCTTCAGCGGACGAGGTTAGACAAACGGCTTTCACCCTATCCCCTGCATCCCCCCCGTCATTTGGCCTGCTCCCTATGCACCTCTTTTTCAGCCAAGCTAGAAACTCCTTGACATACAACCCGAAAATACGTATTTTCCTCTGCAGTAATCTGCAAGTTTACTCTGCCCTTGATCGATTTTCAGCCGATCATAGCCACAAAAGGAGGTCCCACCATGAAGACCTCTTTCTTAGGGGTCTATAGCGAAACTCGTCACTATCTGCCGGAGCGCCCGAAGGGAAAAAGCTTCACTGCCAGCCAGCTGTTGGAGGCTTTCAAAAAACGTACAGGCCAGACTCTGACTTTACGGGCACTGCAATGGTATGGAACCGTCGGACTCATCGAGAAACCCTCCAAAAAGGGTCGCCAGGCGCGTTATCTTCCTCACGTTCTAGACGAGCTTTGGGGAGCTAAGGTTCTCCAAATCGATTACAAGCTCACAGTGGACGGGCTTCTGAACTTACGCAAAAACGATATCTCGCCCTATATTGCAGCTTACTGTCTAAGTAGAATTCGTGACCAGTATCTGCGACGTCGTTCAACCCCAAAGATCACCACCCTGTTGACACGCATTGGCCAGAAATTCAAAGAGCTAGACCGTCAGATCTCTGGGTTCTGGGATGAGCCCGTTACTGTGACGGTGAGTAGGGTGGATTGGCAGGAGATGTGGACAGAACTGTCACATCGGGCGGGCGCTCATTCCTTAGGCGGGCAGCTGGACAAGGATTTAAAACAGGTCACCGAAGAATTCCTCTTCCTGGTAGCAGAGGGACATGATCCGCAGCGGATCGACCTTTACAGCGACGCGCTGGGGAAGCAAGAGTTTCCGGAGGATTGACGGGAGACTTTAGAAATGCACGTATCTATCAGCGCCATTGATGACTCAAAACGCGGGGACTTCTACCGGGTCCACTCAGAAGCCACTGGGGCTAATTGGTGCTATTGCGTGGCATGGTGGGTACCCACCTGGGAGGGCTGGGGTCAGCGTACCGCCGAAGAAAACCGATCACTACGCGAAGGCCTTTTCCAGCAAGGCCAATATGATGGCTACCTTCTCTACTTGGACGGAAAACCCGTCGGCTGGTGCCAGTGCGGGCCCAGGGAACGCCTTCCTAAGCTGCTAGAACAATATAACTTGGTGCCTGACCCACGAATTTGGGCCATCACCTGTCTTCTCATCGCGCCTCGATATAGAAAACGCGGGTTGACACATCGTTTTTTAGCTGAGGTGCTAGAGGACCTTCGCTCGCGGGGCATCTCGCATGTTCAGGCGTTCCCATGCGGAGACCGGGATTTGCCCGACGAGGATGTTTGGACAGGTCCTGAAACTGCCTTCCAAAAAGCTGGTTTCGTTTTAGAACCAGACGACTCTAAACAGCCAGTCTACAGCACCCGGCTATGAGCACAAACCGGAGGTTTGGTATCTTGAAGTACGTGCTCTGGGCCATCGCCGAGATCGCTATTTTGAGATGGTTCTTATGGTCGGTGCGCAAACGGATCCCTCACGAGATAGCCATGTCTCTGGGCATGCTTTTAGGAGTCGCTCTGTACTTCCAAACCTTCGTCCAACTTATACCCATGGAATACCCCACTTGGGGAAAATCATTCTGGCTCAAAACTATTTCTTGGGTACTACTCTGGATGGGAGCCGCGCTCGCCCTGGGCTCTATGCTCACCTTAAGATTTAAAGGAAGACCCACCTCCGGCTGGGAACATACAACTCAACTCATCGAGACGGGTATCTATCGTTGGATTCGACACCCGCTTTACCTGGCAGCCCTTCTGGTGGTCACGGGCGCCTCACTGTTGCGTCCGGCAGTGATGACCCTAGCCCTTTGGATCCCCTCGGCGGCCTGCTTCGTTCTGGCGGCCTGGTATGAGGACCGTTTCAACGCAGAGAAGTTCAGCAATGATTATCGCCGGTATCAGAGCAGGAGTAAGCTGCTAATCCCATTTTTGTTCTAAGAGGAGCAGGCTGGTGAAACTGAAAAGAGAACTGGGGACGATGGCCATCTTCTGTGTGGCTGCAGGAGCGATGATCAGTTCTGGTCTATTCGTGCTGCCGGGCATTGCCTTCGCCAAGGCTGGTCCTGCCGTCATCCTGGCCTATCTGCTGGCTTCCCTGATGGTCATCCCCAGCCTTCTGTCCAAGGCCGAGCTGGCTACGGCTATGCCCAAAGCCGGGGGAACATACTTCTTCATTGAAAGAAGCCTGGGTCCCGCCACAGGGGTATTCGGTGGCCTGGCCAATTGGCTATCTCTGAGTTTAAAAAGTGCCTTCGCCCTCATGGGCATGGGCGTCTTCGCGGTAATGTTATATCCGCAAATTACAGAGATGCAGATCAAGCTGGTGGCCGTGGGGTGCTGTCTGTTCTTCACCTGTATCAACCTAATCAGCGTGAAGAGCGCCGGACGATTTCAGATCGGGCTGGTGGCCGGACTGTTGATTTTGCTGATACTCTACCTTGTCAGAGGCATGGGATCCATCGACATACATCTTTATACTCCATTTGTGCCATTCGGTTTTGGCTCCGTACTGACCACCGCAGGCTTTGTGTTCGTCTCCTTTGGCGGAGTGACAAAGGTGGCCAGCATAGCCGAGGAGGCTAAAGATCCACGCCGAAGCATCCCTTTGGGCATGATCTTAGCTTTGGTAGTGGTATCCGTGCTATATGTGCTGGTGGTTAGTGTCACGGTGGGATTGGTCGATGCTACCACTCTAAGCGGTTCCCGTATTCCCATCTCCCTGGGGGCAAATGTCCTTCTGGGTTCTCTTGGCGGAGCCATCATGGCCGTGGCGGCATTGTTGGCCTTCATCACCACGGCCAATGCCGGGATACTGTCAGCCTCGCGGTTTCCCATGGCCATGAGCCGCGACCAACTACTTCCTAGATTCTTTCAGAGAGTCAACCATCGTTTTCAGACGCCATATGTTTCCATTATCCTAACAAGTTCTTTTATGATAAGCTGCATCCTATTTTTAAGCCTTGAGGATTTAATCAAGACCGCCTCTACCTTCATGATTCTTTTGTTCCTATTCGTGAATTTCTCTCTTATCATCATGCGAGCCAGCAAGATTCCCAATTACCGACCCACCTTCCGAGCCCCCCTCTACCCGTGGCTTCAGATATCAGGCATCATCGTATATGGAATTCTCATTTTTGAAATGGGCAGAATTCCGTTGCTTATAACCGTCGCCTTCGCCCTCCTGGGGTACGCCTGGTATTTGATTTATGTTCGAAGCCGGGTTACTCGCCGATCGGCCCTGATGCACGTGGTGGAGCGGGTCACCGCCAAGGAGCTGGCCGATGTCACCCTCCGGGATGAGCTTCGAGAAATCCTCATAGAGCGAGACCAGATCGTGGAGGACCGCTTTGACCGGCTCATCAGAAATGCAGAGATCCTTGATTTCAAAGCCTGCTTGCAGGCAAAGGATCTGTTCAGAAACATCTCTCAAGTGCTCTCTCCTCGACTAAATATAGATTCTGACAAACTCTTCCAGTTGTTCATAGAGCGAGAAAAACAATCCAGCACCGTCATTCGCCCAGGTCTTGCCATCCCCCACATCATCGTCCCAGGAGAGCGGCGTTTCGATATCGTTTTGGTGCGCTGCCAGGGAGGAATACTCTTCCCGCAGGCTCCAGACCCCGTTCACACCATGTTCATTCTGGTGGGTTCCCTGGACGAGCGCAACTACCACCTTCGCGCTCTCATGGCCATCGCCCAGGTGGCTCAGGATCCGGATTTCGAGAAGCGCTGGATGGGCGCCCGCGACGCCGAAGCGCTCAGGGACATCATATTGCTTTCGGGCAGAAAACGTGACGTTTCATAAAGATCCGATGGCACAGCGGATGATTCTCCATCGGATTTTTCACGTACGAAAGGAGTTCAGATGCGCTTTCGAACTTTGCTTCTATGGTTCACTTTGCTCTCCGGCACCATCTCCAGTTCCTCCGCAGAGGATTTCCGCAGCTATATCAAGAACTCCTGGGACTTCCATCGGGTGCCCCAACCGCCCTCCATCCTGCAATCAAAGCATTGGAATCATTGGGTGCTAATGCCCTGGCGATATCGGTGGGGCAAAGAATACGATGGCCAGTTGGCTCAACGACTCAAAGAGGCGGGTTTCAACGGGGCCATGTGCGACCATAGTCCCCAAAAGGCAGAAATCCATGAGCAAGCTGGTTTGCTGTGGTACCTGGATCACGCCGCTGGCAAGGGGGATCTGTATCTATACCCAGAGAACACAACTCAAGAAGCGCTTCGCGCTCCCAATCGACCCGTTTGTCTGGCCGATCCGCAAGTCTGGGCGCGGCTGCGAGGGAGGCTTGACGAGTCGCTTGACGATGCGAGAGAGTACAACACGCGTATCGCTTACGCTCTGGACGACGAGGTCTCCTGGTCCTCCTTCACCAGTCCCTGCAAGTGGGACAACTCTCCCGCCACCATGGCCGACTTCCACCGTTGGTTGACAGAGCGATATGGTCATCGCGAAGCCGTCATGGCGCAATGGGGATCAAGTGGCGAGCAGTTCTGGGAGCGAATGGCCACCCCAGATGACTTTCAGGATCTCTACAACCGCCCCTGGCCCCAGTGGAACCTGTCGCCGTGGGCGGACGCCCTCTCCTACATGGATTCACAGTTCAACAATCTCATCGGCGATCTGGTGACCCACGCCAATGCCGTTGATGGATTGACCCCTACAGGAATTGTGGGTGGACAGTGCCCCAGCCCTTATGGTGGCTACGATTACGCTAAGTTAATGCGCAAGGTCCAGTTTTTGGAAGCCTACGACCTGGGGTGCTCCGCCGAGATTGCCCGCTCCCTGAACCCAGGAAACGCCATTCCACTGGTCAAGACGGGCTTTGGCGATCCCCTGGATCCTCATAGCATCTGGTTTTACTGGTATTACCTGGCTCACGGGGATCGGGGACTTATCAGTTGGGCGGATGGATGGTTTCGGGATGAGGGTGTTCCCGAGGAGCGTGTTTTGAGGCTTGGAGGCGAGATTCAAAAACTGAGCCGTTCCTCGGAGAAAATTTTTTCCGCGAAATGGCTGCATGACGGGGTGGCCATCTATTATTCACACCCTTCCATTCAGGTCTCCTGGTTCATCGATTGCGAAACCCATGGTAAGACATGGATCAACCGATCTAGCTCTATGAACAACGTGCTGGCATCTACCGTGGGAACTTTTTGGGCCTGGGTCAAATTGTTGGAAGATGCCGGCGTCCAATATAACTTCTACTCGTACGCCGACCTTCTGGAGAAAGGGCTTGATCCTCATGAGTACAAGGTCCTGATCCTTCCTCGAGCCTTGGCCCTTTCCGACCAGGAGGCCGAGGAGATGGTTAAATACGTCGCGGCTGGCGGCCACCTCATCGCCGATCACTCACCTGGGTGGTTCGACCAACATCTGACGGGCAGAGCGCGACCCGTTCTGGACGAGCTATTCGGCATCAAAACCCGACCTAAGGCCAGACCGGGCCAGTTTTTTGGTGGTCACATTCTGGCCGAGCTGGATGCCGACCGTTACTACTTGCTAAACTTCGTGGAAGCCGGAGCCATGATGTGGGATTACTGCCGGCGTCAGGACGGTTTCGTGGTCGCAGAGCGGGATCTGCCCACCTTCAAAGAGAGACGCCACGGTGCTGGCTGGGCTAATTTAATGAACGTCTCCATCATGGAGTACGCTTTTCTGCGCACCTTCGATTGGGCAGAGGCCAAGAAATACCGTGCGCCCATCGAGAAATTGCTCCGCCGCGCCGGTGTTAAGCCGTGGACAGAGATGCGTGTTAAGGGAAAAAGGCCGCCGAGGGTGGAGATGACATATTGGCAAAAAGACGATCGGGTCATCGTCTGCATCGTGAGGAATCCCCTTGTGTTGGCAAAGGGGCCTGTGGTTGGTCCAGAGCCAGATTCCTTCGGGGAAACCCTCAAATTGACCGTCATCTTCGACGAAACCAAAGAGGATGTGGTCAACGAGCGAACAGAGACGAGCTTAGGAAACGGTTCAGAGTTCCAGATCCCCTGGGCCACCCAAGAGGCAGCGATGTTATCTTTTCGCCAATAGCATCGAGCTTTACCCCCTATGGGAAGGCGATGAAGCCAGCCCCGTCACAACACCGGAATTCTTGACACGCTCTTAAACGGGATCGATATGATGGCCCCAAAATGCAACTACTCCTTGAAGGGCAAAAAAGCTTTAGGCATCTTCATCCCCCTGATTTTTCTCACTCTCCTGGCGCTGTTCATCATCAGCCTTCCTCGCTGGGCTGTCATCGTCACGATCATCCTGGGCCTGCTGGCCCTGAATGCCTTTCTGGGCATCATCTTTGGCTCCAGAATCCATCGTGCCAAAACGAGATGCACTCAGGCCATCGCGAAAATACTACGAGACAAAGAAATTGAAACAGTGCTAGACCTGGGATCCGGAGCTGGAATTCTGACCATACATCTGGCTAAAAACGGATTTCAGACCTCCGGCGTCGACATCGATAAGGAAGCGCTTCATCAAGCCCGGAGGAACGCTGAAAGAGAGGGCGTCAAGACAGAATTTTTGGTCGGTGACGGTTCTTCTCTAAAATGGGCAGACAATTCCTTCGACGCGATCACCAGCCTCAACCTCCTGCACGAGACAAAAGATCCGCAGACCGTTTTGGCTGAATCGTACCGCGTTCTTAAACCAGGCGGAACTCTGGTCATGGCAGACTTCCGTCGAAGCCCGGCCATCTTCACCATCTTCTGGGTGGGGATCTTTAAGTTTCTGAGCCGAAAAAACCTCTTCCGCCTGCTCCAAGAGGCAGGATTTGAGAAGATTCAGATCTGGAAGGTAAACCTTTTTCATCATCTGGTCTTGGGCCGGAAGAAAAAGTAGTGCCTTATGCTCTTACTTAAGAGGCGGTTCGCGAAGCGCCCCTACAAGGGATTTCTCTCGTTAATAAGAATCCTTACTTGTGAGGCGGGATCGAGCCCCAGAATCCTTGGCCCCTCGAATCCTTGAATCCTTTTTTCTCCCATTTAAGACTAAAAGACCTTAGTGCTTCGCGAAGTGAGTCATCTCCCTTGCATGCCTTGCCAGTCTTACGGCTGAGGTTCTTCGGCCAAGGAATTTACCCAAGATCTTGTGTGGAGTGTATCCTAAAGAAAGCGACGGACTCAAATAAAGCTCTTGCGAAGTCTGGCCTCAGAATGACAAAATGGGCCGGTGCTCTACGGTTCCCGAATCCCGTGCCCCTGTTCCCCGAACTCGATTCACAATATTTCCTCGAACCCTTGTCCCCTTGAATCCTTGAATCCTTTCTTCTCTTTCAAGGAGGCATCTCATGACCGCAAGCATCGTGTTTTGGTACCTGGTTTTCCCAATTCTTCTCTTGGGCATCGCCGTGGTGGCCCACATCGTGGACCCTCCCGGAAAGGAGGACTAAGCCATGGATTACTTCACGCCTTCCATCTCATTTCTGGTGGCCTTTGGCGGTTACATGGTTTTTGTCCTCTTGGTCGGCTTCTACGCGGCCAAATTTAACCGCGACATTCAGGATTTTTATGTGGGGGGCCGGAAAGTCGGCTCCTGGGTGACGGCCATATCCGCCTCAGCCTCGGGAGAAAGCGGATGGCTGGTCCTGGGCCTCTCCGGACTGGCCTTTGCCGAGGGCATCTCCGCCATCTGGGTCATTGTGGGCTGCTTGGGCGGCTATCTAATTAACTGGTTTCTAATAGCCAAAAGGCTCCGGCGCATGTCACAGAAGTACGACGCGCTCACTCTTCCGGATTTGCTGGAGGCCCGCACGGGAGGGCACTCGCCCACCATCCGCATTGTGGCCATGGCCATCATCTTCACCTCCATGATGGCTTATGTGGGTGCCCAGCTCATCGCTGCCGGTAAGACCTTCGAGTTCACCCTGTCCTCCTTCGGCGTGGACTACCGCCTGGGTGTGCTTCTGGGAGCATTGATCACCATCACGTACACCACAGCCGGAGGCTACCGCGCGGTAGCCTGGACCGACCTTGTCCAGGGAATGCTCATGGTCACGGCCCTGATCATCGTGCCGTTGGTGGCCATTACAAGCCTGGGGGGACCCGGCAAAATGTTCCAAATCCTGCAGCGAGAAGAGGCTCTGGATCGCGCTGTCCTGAGCTACCGTGCCCCCTCGGGTGCAAAACGATTTCTGGTCTTCGATGGGGGCGGGTACATCGTTCCCTCTGGTGAACAGGCCCGCCCCCTGAAAGTCTCCGCTGTGGAAACGCCCCAGGCAGTGGCTCAGGTGTCCATCGATGGCGGCAAAGTTCAGGTGATTCCCGCAGTGCGCCCAGATCAGCCGATCATCCTCACAAAAGGAAGCCCCTTGACCATACAAGCCGGGACATCGAAGGTTGGGGCGGGGGATCCCCTGAACTACCACTTATTTGCCGGACATGAGCTGATAGACCTGGGTCGGAAAACGAAAG
>SMTZ1_10001956_pt1 | contig 22881 bp, 21 predicted proteins | sample DeeMarSWOR136_30_FD_25667 | JGI IMG/M metagenome (IMG submission 25667) | reverse complement strand
GGCAGAAGAGACCAGCGTAGAGACACGGAGGGCCATGAATCTCTTCATTTTGTTTTGACGGAGTGATGCTAAAATTGAAAGGCTGGAAATGAAACTCGGGATAAAATATATTGCCTCTATGGCGTTACTATTGAATATCTTTGTAAGCGGTTACCTCTGGGCAGCGAATAGTTCAAACACGGTTGAAGTTGAGGGGGATCGGCTCTCCGTCCACGCCGAGGGGATGGCCTTGGGCGATTTACTGATGGCTGTTAGAGATATGACGGGAGTTCAATTTGGGTTCGTTGGGTCAGTGGGGCAAAGGAAGATTTTCCTGGATTTCGAAGGGGTGCCTTTATCAGAGGGTATAAAGAAGATCATTTTACCCTCGAGCTTCGCTGCAATCTATGACGAAACGGGTAAGCTTCGTAGGGTGCTTATCCTTGAGACATGGAAAGGCTCAGGGATGAACGCACCTCGGGAAGAAGAAAGTGACCCTCATGAAAGCCCTCAGCATGGCCGACGACGTATACTCTATTCCACACGAAGCGGAAGCTCGGATGGCTCCGAATTACCCGAAAGTTCCCCATTGGGGAAAGGGGGTGTTCATCTTGACGGGCCTGCTGTGGATAGAGCGAATTCAGAGAAAGGGTCGCCGGATAGGGAAGATCAGGTGATGGACGGGCCTCCTGTGGATAGAAGGTATTTAGTGAGTGGACCACAAAATCCACAAGAAGAGAAATTGGAGGTCCCGCCAGATGAAGGGAGCACTAATCCTCCGGTTCCTCCTGGTTCTGATTCTGAGGGTGTTCTAACGGAAGGTCCTCCATTAGATAGACCGTATGCAGTAGATGGCCCGCCAGATTGAATAGCCCAGGTAATCAACGATCAGCCCGAAGCACAATAGTTCAAAAAGGAGGGGATGTGGTAAATGAGTGTAGGAAAGTTCTGTTTGTGATGCCGAGTGCTTTCCCCGCAACATACCGATATGATGCAGACCGGAAATATCCCAAGAAAAACAGCCCGACCGCCTGTCGACAGGTGATACGGGTTAAAGCACATTCTGTTATTGTTTTTTATACCAGTCTATATATCTTTTTATTCCTTCTTCAATATCAACCTTTGGTTCCCATCCCAATTCCCTTTTTGCTTTTTCAGCAGAGACAATTTTAGTTTCATAATCTCCGGGTCTGGCATCCTTATGCTCGATTCTGACATTCCCCAATAACCTTTTCACCGTTTCCGCGATCTCCTTAACGTCAACGTACCTTAATCCCTCGAGGTTGTATGTCTGATTTCTTGCGGCTTCCTTCAGAGCGGCTACATTACCCTCCGCGAGATCCTCGACATAGATAAAATTCCTCTTTTGGCTTCCATCGCCATAAATGATAATAGGCTCCCCTCTTAAAGACCTCTCTATGAAATTTGTTATGACCGTACCAACCCGACCCCTTGATCCATACGGAATACCGTATCTCAAAATGGTGAAATCTACACCGTAAAGGTGATTATAACTCTGGATATAAAGTTCAGCAGCCACCTTAGATGCCGTGTAGGTATGGTTTACATTCTCTACTAAAAGAGGGGTATTTTCATCTACCTTTTTCCCTTTTGCCAGCGTATATACCCATACCGTGCTGGCAAATATCAGTCTGCCTTCGTATCTTCTAATAGCCTCCAGGACATTAACCACTCCTTGAAAATTAACAATTGCTGTTTCAACTGGGTTGTTATGAACATCATCAACGTTGGCTATTGCTGCGAGGAGATAGATGACATCATAATTCCCAGCTAATGCAACCACTACTTTATGAAAGTCAAACAGGTCTAAGAAAATATGGCGTGCATCTTCTCTATGCGGTCTCATAATGTCAAAGACAGTAACATCATGCCCCGCCTCTAGGAGTTTATCCACTACGTGAGATCCAATAAATCCACTCCCCCCAATTACACCCACTTTCATGGCGTTCCCCACTGCTTTTTGTTTGCCTCAAGGTAATACAAATGACAGAGTTTAGGAAAGACAAGGTCCCCAGCGGTATTTAAGGCCTTTGCCACCCGGATTGGGATTATCTTACATCTGAAATTTGATAGCAGCGTTATTGGGGTTAACAACCCTATTCCCTGTCCATATGTTACGTGAAAGCCCGTTTCTTCGAGAGCAGTTTCAATTTCCCTTGGAGTATAGGTATGAACAAAAGGTTTCTGAAAGCCACGAAATGAAGTCCAGAAACCATGCAGTGAATTTTTGTTCGAGATGTTCGTTATAAAGTGATCGGTAAGCCTGGAGACCTTCCCGAGCAATTTACGTAATGCTTCGCTGTCAAAGTTCTGAATAAATTCAATTGCGGTAACGACATCAAACGTGCCATTTATGGGAACTGAATTAAAGTCTCCCTCAACAACCTCCACTTCTGGGAAATTCCGTCTCAAGCTCTTGGTGAAATTTTCGTTTATTTCAACCGCCGTAACGTGATAACCCTTGCGAAGAAGAAGGGAAACTGTGGTTCCCTTACCTGAGCCCACATCCAGAGCTCTTTTGCCCGCACCGTGCGGTAGTCTCTTGAGGAATACCCTGTTGAGTTCCTTGAATATGACATATCTTGGGTCTAATGGGTTCTCCCACCACACTTCATAATACTTTTTTATATCGCTATGTAAGTCATCCATTTTTCAATTGTCATTCTAATTTTTAACCTTATTCCCCTTTATAATAAAGAGGAACACACCAATGGTTCTTTGATACCCAATCAGTATTGGGCAATTCATAGTTCTTATTCATCAACCTATGACATGGCTGGTCATAAACTTTACCCGTTGATTTCTCGATAGGGTCAAAGACGACGTACTTATAGTATCCAGATATCATCTCTTCTGGAAACTTAACTCTCCTGGGGAACTTGGGGTCTAGATATCTTTGAGCATATTCATTCTTCCAGGCAACAATCTGGTCCAATCTCTCTACTTGAACACAACCAATTGCAGCAACGAATTCATTCATCCTGAAGTTCAGTCCCTGGACCTTGTAATCAAATTTGCCATAATTTCTGTATTTCTTGGCAAAATCAACCAAATCCACATTATTGGTAACGAGCATTCCACCTTCGCCAGTTGAAATCGTTTTAGTAGCATAAAATGAATAGATACCCACATCTCCCCATGTACCTGCCTTCTTGCCATTCCATGAGGCGCCATGTGCACAGGCGCAGTCTTCAAGTAAGATTACCCCTTTCTCTTTAGCGAGAGCAGCTATCTCTTCAATTTGAAAAGCTATGTGACCCCCGATGTGGACAACCCATGCGGCAGCAGGTCTGTACATATCGATTTTAAGCCTTAAATCATCCAATGAGACACATAAATCATTTCTATTACAATCAACAAATTCCACATTTCCACCTGCCTTTACGACGCTCAAAGGAGTTGCCATAAAGGTGTTGGAAGGACAGAGAACCGTCTTTTCTCTTACATTGAAGAACTCAAGGGCAGCCAAAGCAGCTCCCGTCCAACTGGAGAATGCGACTGCGGAAGTATGGTTATATTCACCCCACTTTTTCTCAAAGACCTTTGTAAATTTCCCCTCGGACCAACGGTTGGATTGAATGATCTCATTCCAGAATGCTTGCAACTTTTTCGTATCTTCCTTTTCGAATCCAATAGTGAATTTCATCTTTCTTCCAATAACTAATTAGTTCTTTCGACCCGAAACCCACATCTGGCTGGTATTCTTCCCCGTGATTTTTATATCCTCCAAAGGGAGGGGTTGAAGGATATTCACCACGGTTTTCCATGATATCGCCATTCCTCGGTAGGCTTTAACTGTTATACCGTCTGTAATGAGTCTGCCAAATAGTGTAAGGAAGTAGCTATTGCGTAGGAAATTATATACAGGGCGATAGATTGGTAGGGAACTCCTTGATGAAACCCATTTCCTTCCATCAAGCTGAATCTTGAACAATCCCTGAGGTTTTAATACACGCGCGATTTCCTTGAAACAATTTTCAATGACCATCTTACTCGGAAAATATTGAAACGTCGCGAATGAGAAACAAAAATCAAAGAAGTTATCCTCGTATATCAGAAGGTCAAGGCCGTTATTTGTTCTAAAGAAAAGGTGATCGTTCTCCTTATTGACTTCCAGGGCCTTTTTAATCATTTCCTCAGAAATATCTACCCCATGGGCTTCGGCAAATATCTGAGAGAAGTAACTTGTCATCGCTCCTATACCGCATCCAATATCCAGCATACGTTTACCAGTAGGGATAAAATGCATTTCATGGAAAAAACCTGCCGTATCTTCTTCAGCTTGTCGTGACTTTAGATCAAAGAATGCCTTTAAATCCAATTTTCTTTCACATTTGCTACCTAGGATATAGGTGATCACATCCTTGGTTGCACCTTGATTCCATCCATCCTTAATCGATTCTAATTTTACCAATAAAGTCTTCTTAGTCTTATTAAGCTCTGGTTTTGTTTTTTTTCTGTCAATTTTCTTTCTTTTTTTTCCCACCTTTGGGCCTTCCCTTTCCCAACTGCCTTTAAGAGTCACCCAAAAGGAGAGTAAGATAATCTTTAGGTCAAGGCAAAAACTCATCTTGCGAATATATAGGTTGTCATAATGGAATTTATTTCTGAGAGTTGTATACTTGGTAAGATATAGCTGAGCAAGACCTGTTAACCCCGGGCGAACTTGACTTCTAAGATTGTATCCGGGAACGTCATATAGGCTTTTATATTGGGGTCTTGCGTCAGCGTGGTCCATTGGTCTTGGGCCCACAAAGCTCATATCCCCCTTTAATATATTGAGTAATTGTGGCAGCTCATCCATCGCCGATGCCCGTAATATCTTCCCCACCTCAGTAACCCGGGGGTCACCTTGTAAATTGACTATTTGATGCCTAAGTGTTTCCATTGTGGGACGTTTCATAGTTCGAAATTTAAGCCAATAAAATAGTTTATCATTTCTGCCTGGTAGCATTAAAGAGAAGAAGATTGGGTTTCGATCCTCTAAATATATAGCCAGGCTAATAAGGCTCCACAAGGGAAGAAAGATGATCAATCCCACAAGCGACAGGAAAATGTCAAAGGGTCTCTTCAGAAAAGGCTCTTTTATCGCTATATTATTAGATTTCATTCCGTGCGATACAGGTTTCAAAGCAAACCCCAGGATGCTAAAATTGTCTCGTTTACTTCCCGTACATCAAATTTCTCTACCGCGAGTTTCCTTCCTTCAATACCCATGGTAATTTTTAGCCGAGGGTTAAAAATGAACTTTTCCATTGTTTCCACCAGTGCATTCACATCCCTTACCGGCACGATGAATCCATTTACTCCATTGAACACAACCTCCTGACATCCAGGAATATCCGTCGCTATAACTGGACGTGACATTGAAATTGCTTCTAGAAGGGAACGGGAAATACCTTCGCTATAGGAAGGAAGAACAATCACATCTGCTTCCTCTATAGAAGCTCTCACATCATTCTTCATGCCTAGGTATTCCACCACTCCTTCAGATTGCCATCTGTCAAGCTCATAAGAATTAATGGATAATGGATTCCCCTCCTCTATCATACCGAGCAGTAGAAAACGAGTTTTTGGATACTTATGCTTTACCTGACGGGCTGCCTCCGCAAACTCCCTTACACCTTTGGTCTGCAACATCCTACCTACAAGCAAAAAAGTAGTATTTTTGCGATCAATGGGAAAATTTTTCGACTTAAAAAAATCAGTATCAACACCGGAACCTGGAATGACCGCAGTTTTTTCTGCTTTTGTAAGCTTATGAGAAACAAAGAAATTTCGGTCATGCTCATTTGCGAAGAAGGTATTGGTGGAGTAAAGTAAGGAAATTCTGCACAACAACTTTATCACACTACATACCACCTTGTACTTAGGGTTGTTCATTATAAAGGCAAAGGGCATACCAGTAATCATGTTATGAATATTCTTTATATTGGCCATACGTGCTGCCAGAGTACCGTATATCATAATCTTTATGGTAAAATGCTGCACAATATCGGGTTTCTCGGACCGATATATCTTAAGAAGCTGATAGAAAAGGGAAGCCTCTTTGATAGGATTTGTTCCCCAGATGTCCATTTTTACGTTAACGCATTCAACGTGGTTTTTCTTTAGTAGATTCACGTATTGATCAAACTTGAGAAAGGGTGCCACGGCTACAACTTCATGACTTCTGGCTTGCAAACATTTGATAAGCGGAAGCCGGAAATTGTATATGGAAAAAATGTCACTGGCAACTAAGAAAATTTTCATGTCATTGAGAACGCTTCTTCTCTAACAGATCTATATACATCCTTTCATACGTTTCCACACACTTTTCTAACGTAAACTTCTCTTCGACTCGTCTTCTTCCGGCTATTGCTATCGATTCCCATTCTTTTCGATTATTTATGAGATCCAGGATTGCCTTGGCCAAGGCCTGGGGATCGCCGGGGCTAAAATACTTCCCAGCATTTCCGACTACTTCGAGTAATGACCCCACATTTGTTGCTACAATAATCTTTTTGGATGCCATGGCCTCGGCAACCGCATTACAGAATCCCTCCCTTAACGAAGACATTACAAAGATATCCAGGGAGTGGAGTATCTTGTATACCTGGCTTCTTTCTAGTTCTCCCGTAAATAGAATCAAATGGCTTAAATCAAGTTCTTTTGCCATTTCCTTCAGATGATTCTCTAACTCCCCGGACCCAACTATTACTAAATTTACAGTGGGAATCTCCCTGGCAACTTTTGCTATTGCCTGAATGAGCGTTCTTTGATCTTTGTGACTTACAAGCCTGCCCACATTACCAATCAGAAAATGGGAGGGATTAATTCCGATCATTTTCCTTCCTTCAACGGGAGGAATATAGTTGTTATCGATACTCGAGAGATCTACCCCATTATATACTACTATCTTTTTCTGCGGGGATATAAGAAAATTTTCCCACCACAAAAATGAATTCTTCGTGTTTTCGGAGTTACATATTATTATATCCGAAAGATTTAATGTTAAACCATTTAACAGATTGCCCAAAAAGGGATATCCCTTGTGATCACCGTGCTGTGTAGTGACTATAATTGGGACCCTCAGCATTTTAGCAAATAGCCTTCCAAGGGATCCTTCCAAGAGGTGATGGACATGCAGAATACTTGGGAAAACCTTTTTAATAATCCGATAGAGTTCAAAGAAGGCACGGATATCGAGTTTACCCTTCGCTCCAATACAAATTGTTTCTCCTTTGAAAGAACCTTGCAATGAATTTCGATCATTGTGCTTATCATAAAAAGAGACTATGACAACTTCAAATCGTTTTGTATCTATGTGCGAAGCAACTTCAAATGGTATGCTCGAAGGACCCAGACTGCTCACTAAATGTAATACTCTCGGTCTCTCATTAACCTCTAGACTATTCTCGAATGTCTTGTTAGTAAAGGAAACCAATAATCCTCCTAAATTTTCTGGAGATTTTATTTCTGTCGTATTTCTTCAAAAAATTAACTCTGTGTTGATAATCGACGTGGTACACATTTCTCTTTGCAAGCTTCTCAATGGAACGTAGGATATCCTTCTCTCCCTTCGAATTGCAAACGTAACCGATCTTATTCTTCCTACAGAATTCGCTTAGAAAACTGTCCGCAGGGCAATGAACGAGAATCGGGCACATGCTTGCAACATATTCGAATATTTTTGTAGGGATTGCCGTCTTAACTTCTAGGGGAGCCGGGGATTCAAAGGCGAGGGGTAAATAGAGAATGTCCGCTTGTTTTTGAAGCCGAAAGACATCTTCGACTTTTTCGAAAAAAGCAACTTCTGTGTTTTCATCAGCAATTCCAATCTCTTCAAGATATCTCCTTGGGCTTTTTGAAGTGATAGTAAATTTGATGTTCAAATCTGAATTCTTGATAGCTCTGACAAAGGCAAGGATGGCATCGTATTGATCATCATAGACCCCTCCTGAATAAACTATCCGGGTTACATTAGGAAGAGAAGCAGATGTTTTTTCCACTATTGGGTTTTGGTTAAGGACGCTGAGATCAATACTATGAGGTAGGACAGTAGGTCTGATATTATATTTCTCCTCATAGAAGTCCCTTAAACCATCAGAAATTACCAAGAAATGTTGGGTCCTTGTGATCATCTGCTTTTCAAAAACTTCTGCGAGAAGTTTTTGTACTACCCGAGTATATTTCACTTGAGCCTCGGAAAACAAATCGTGAAAATAGAGAAAATACTCAATTTTTGCGAACCTTGAAAAAATATAGCCTGCCACAGAGAAAAAGGGATCCGGGTAATTTATGAGGCATTTCCTAATTTTTTCTCTTTTATGAAGGCGAAGCAACTTGTACACAATAACGGGAATGAGGAAAATGTACAGAGGGATACACAGATTGCCAAGTATTTTTCTTATGGTGTGTGGAAAGTCTATCCTTAATTCTCGGTAGGTAATTTTATTGCCTTGATTGACGTTAATCCTCTCATCATCATGGCAAACTATATATTCTTCGGGAGAGAAGAACGTGAAGAGGTTTCGCATAACCAGCTGAGAACCTCCAACAGAAGGTGGGAATTTCCTGCTCACGACAAGGAGTTTGTCCACCTATTTAACTCCCTCTTCCTGAATTTCTTGCGTTTATTTCTAAATCAATGTCTCCGTTCAAAGCTAGATAGAACTACAGTCGGCCGTCAGTTATTTTTTAATGTGACTTGATCCGTAGTATTGGTCACCTCGTCATTTGCGGACATCGAATTCCATGAGCAATTGGGTGTTTTTTCACGTAGTGATCTAATTGGGGCGAGATGATCTCCCTCAATCCATCACAGCCCCGTTTCGAACTTCATAGTGAGCGTCCGAATATAAATGAAATATATGAATACAATTGCAATCCCTCCACCCCCACAATAGAAAATCGAATTTATAACTGCATTCGCAAAGATTGAGACGAGGAAAGTGGCTGTTATTAATGTATATATGTTTTGAAATCTCCTGAAGACGATATGTTTCATTATCCTAAACCAGAAAATAGCATAGAGTACAACCCCGATAATTCCAGCTTCTGCAAGTATGAGAAACCAATCGCCATGGGCCTCCATCCGCGGCCCATTGATCCGAGAACCCTTTTCTCTTGTTATTCTTCTCGACCATCCTTCAAAAATCTCATGCACATGCGCATAATCGATAGAATGATACCTGTAATTTCCTAGGCCCACCCCAAGAGGATGGTCGACGAACATCTCCATTGCTGCCTGCCAGCCATAAAATCGCAAATCCCTTTGTTGCGTCCCATAGAAAATAGAATAGAACCTGTCAGTTATTCTTGATGGTATCTCAAAGGTATAAATAGTGACAGCGAAGATTATAAAAAAAGCCGCGAGATATCCAATGATTCTTCCCTGAATCCGTTTTCCGGAAGCTTTTCGGTGAGTAAGAAAGATAAAGAAAATGGATAACAGGATGCTAATCCAACGTCCTCTAGTCAAAGATAGAATAATTGCCATGGTAAATATAGCGAGGGGGAAAATATAGTACTTCTTTCCTTCTGCAAATATACAGTGATAAAGGCTATAAAAGAATCCATATGAGAGGGAACCGAATGCGAACCAGACCCCCCACACGCCCTCGAACCTTAGCCCGGTAATTAGAGCATAGATGGTTGTAATGATCGCACCGGTTAAAGAAAAATAGAAAAAGATTCTCAGGATATTATAGATATCCCGGTCGGATAGCGTTAAGAACTTACTATCTGAAAGTACAAAAACTAATACAGCGATTTCCAGGAGTTGGATAACTGTTATAAGAACTAATAGTCTACTTGTCACGTAAAAAAGCTGGAACACCGCATATAGTATGAAGCCAATAACAGGTAATAATATAACCTTATCAAAAACTCTGAGGTGATACCTTTTTCCTACCAAGATATAAGAGACAAAGGATAGGCCAATTACAAATAAAACTGAATCATGAATATTGATGTTTATATTTGGAAAAGTCATATCGATAGGAAGATACAAGGTTAACAAAAGGAGGAATAGTAATAACTTTCGGAAATGAAATATGTGGGCTACGGACTCTATCCTTTTGCCAGAAATGAGCAGAGCCCCATCCCGGGAGCTCGTGGGTACATGTTTGGGATAGTAGTCCATCAATTAGGTACCTCGGAGCTTGATGTGGGTCGATTCACCTTATACTTCGATTTCACTGTTCAAACAGGTTATAACCATACTTCAGAGCAAGGGGCCATGCGACGAAAAGAAATAATAGCCTTAACTTAACTGGCAACTTCTGTCTCCATTCCAGATCGCGGCCTAGTTTCACCTTTTGGGACAAACGGAGTCGATTGCCTCCCACATTGTGGCCCACTTTCAAGGACGATCGTGATCTAACCTGGGTTATGAGTTGATCCATGTTTATACCAAGAAATGAACTTATTCGCCTGAGTTCATTTTCAGGATCATCAATAAGATCTTCATACCGGACTAATTTGTAGTGTTTTCCTGTATCAAAAAAGCCAAGTAGGGAAACTATGGTGTTGGACAAGAGCCATCCCATTAAGGCCCTGTAGGGTCCAAAAGGAACCTTTCCATTAGTTCCTCGTTCCATTTCTAGGTTACTACCTCTCATCACTGACCACATGACACCCCTTCCGTCCCTTACAAGGTGTATTATCTTAACATTAAATCCACATAGTTTTCTAAAAGCATACGGCCTTCCGACATGATCAGTGGAACTCTTGGAAGAATCGACGACAAATGGCTTCCCACTTGCTTGTGCAATATGATTGAATAATAAGGTCATAACACCCCGATATCGGTCGTATGCAATACCAGAATGAAATCCAGTGAAGATACGCCACAATTTTGTTAAAGATTCAACGTCTCTTTGAAGCTTATTCATTTTATAAAAATCGTTTGTGTCAAATTTTCCAAATAGATTTGATAAAATAGGATTCCAGAATTCGCAATCCTTGAAGCTTTTTCCACAACTGCAGGGTCTTTTGATGTCCATGCCATCATGAAAAAGATTGACGAGCTCCCCCACACTTTCTATGTGATCGTGATTGCCCAGAATGATATCCAAAATGGTAGAACCACTCCTTCCATAGCCAGCAATATAGACAAGCATTCTTAGGTCGTTTTCTTTCATGAATTTTTTTATCATCCAAGGGTTATTTGATTCGCTGAATCCAAAAACATCCAGGCCATCCACCGCTATCTTCAGCGAAACCTTTCAATGATTGCCGCATTAGTGCTGGATATTTTTTAGTCATATAATTTGCAGCAAATAATATCTTAAATGAGTTATTAAAACACAGAAACATATGCAGTAAATATTGTTCATTCCAAAAATACTTCTTTTCCATTAACCATTCCTTGGGGTAATCGTAAGGAAATCGGATGTCATGGATATGAATAATCGTGCCAACCTGAATTTTGGGTAACAAACGGAGATAGAGGAAATGTCCATCATTCCCACATTTCACTACATGAGATGAATCAATAAAAAGGATATCGCCTGCTTTTAACTGCATAAATGGTTCAATACCAACCTTTTCAACTTTTTCCCTAATCAGGGTTATCATATTGCCTTCTTTTGCCACCAATTCCTCCAAAAAAGGGGTAGGGTAGGGCTCAATGGTTAAGATTTTACTACTTTGTCCAATCTCTTGAGTATTTTTCCTTAGTGCATCGAGCGAAACAGCGGTGGAATATCCTCCCCCGACTTCAATTATCATTTTAGGCTTAAATTCTCTAATCAAACCATATAGAATATTGCCATCACCGTTTGATTCGTAGGCCGACCCTCTGTCATAATACTCATTCTTTGTAGCATGTATTTTTTCTAGAAGTCTAAGCATCAAATCATCGTCCAATGCGATTCCATCGAATGGAAACGTGCCCTCCCAATTATATTCTTTGAGGGTTTTTGTGTTCGGTATGGGTGAATTGAAGCGATCCGGGGTTATGTGAATACCCATCTTTTCCCAAATCTCCCACGTATAGATTAAAAATTTCCTAACCAGCAAAGGATAAAGGTAGGAAGGGCGCTTTGCAAACGCAGCCAATTTTTGCCGTATAGGACCAAGAAACGACATAATCATTGATTACCGTGACAACTATATGGTCACATAATGGATCCACCCAGGTTGATTTTTGCTTCTAACCCAGCCGTCTTCGCCATGCTAACTTAAGTCGGCTCGTATTATCTATAAGATCCAATGTCTTGGTTCATAGCAACTGAATTTTCATCTCCTTCAACATGATTCTTTCCGCACTGATTTTTTTACTTCAGTTAATACTGAGTTATCCATCCCGTTAGAAGCTTGCGCATTGGGTGAAGCCAAACATGTAAAATAACGATAATTGCAAATATGGGAAGAGTTATACTACTCAGCCCTATAATACGAGAACTGTGACTCATTCCGTGGTGAATTATAAAAGTTTTGTCCCTTGTATCCTCTCAGGGGTCTTCTCCTTCAAATCTGCAATAGTAGGCACAATCACTTGGTTAGCAGAGACTATAAGTGCTCGAAATTGTTGGACCAACCTACTTGCCATTTCATAGTATCCTAGCATTGAAAGTCCGCCAAACTTGCTCAGGAGAGCCTTTGTAATTGGATCATAGAGAATAGAAGTTACGGATATGAGCTGAAAATTCATGCCATATCCAATAATTTCCTTAAAAATATTATTACTCCAATTGTAAGGAAAAATAGGGAGTAATGGAAGGTGTCTTCTTAGTAAAAGCCAAGTACTTAGAAGTATTGCAGAGTTCTGCACAATTCTGGCGTAAGCGAGTCCTATTAATCCATATGTTGGCGCGAGAATGAAACATAAGAGTAAATGAATGATTACACCTCCCATTAGGAGATAACTTCGAATATTAATGCGCTGATATCCGTCAAGGCCAGCCTGAAATATGCTGGTAATTACCATAATATATAATGCCAAAAGGGCATAAGGTAAAATACCAAGCGCGGCTGGGAGGAATTGGTTCGATACAACCAATCGGAGAAGCCATTTGACAACAGAGTACCCAATTAATAGAATGAAATCTACAAATGCACCGGCAGAAAGAGCCGCGGTTTGAATTACCGAAGAGACGCTTTCAGGATCTCCCCGCGCAATTTAAAGATATATTTTACTGCGACAAGGCCCAGAACCAGGAGTAGTCCCTGGCCAACCAAATTATAAATGATGTTTTTAGAAAGCCTGGACATAATCAAATTGATTTCCACCTTAACCAGGCCCCGGGCCAATGGGTGACATTGGCGGACAGCTCGCTTTCGTTAAAGGGCCAGGACGGCTGCTCCACCACAAATTCAAGGTGCTTGGAGACAAACTCAGCAACCGCAGCAGCAGGATGGTCCCACGCCCACTCTGGCTTGCCGCGCGGCACATCTTGCAGGTCTTTCATGATCTCGTCTGTTGCCACGATGTAAGAGCCGGGAGAAGCGAGGTCGTGGTAAGATTCCAATTCGGCAAGGACATGCTGTTTGGTATGACAGGAGTCCAAGAACACAATCACCACTTCCCATGGTTTCACTAGTGAGTGAACTTTCCTGACCGTCTCTGGAGCAATAGAATTTCCTTCCAGCAATGTAATCAGAGGGGATAGGGGATGCGCTTCAATTGCCTGCCGATTGTGCGGCCGGATTTCGATGTCCGCGCCAATCACGCGTTGCTTGCCTATGAGCTTGCAAAGGCTGGCATAATACACCAAAGAGCCACCGTGAGCCACCCCGGTTTCAATAATTACATCCGGCTGCACGCGGTAGATAACTTCCTGCGCGCGGCCAGAGAAAATACCATGAAGAGAAAAGCCCAGTAAGAACGGAAAATAACCAGAACAAGCCCCATGAGCGAAACAAAATAGAATACAGCCAGCGGATAACGATGCTTATAAGCTCGTCTTGTGACAAAAAAAGGAATTCCATTTTTCACATAATCTCAAGACTTAGAAATGAATATTGCATCTTCCTGAAGAATACTTCCATCAAAAGGGTTAATAGTTTGGGCCAGATTTCCCATATAATCGAAGCCGAGGTAGATCATTTTGTCATAGATATCTGAAAAAAGCGGTTGATTCTCGTATAGCCGTTGAAACGACATCTCCATGATCACAACCTTAGCTCGTTTGATTGTTTGCTCTCCCCCATCAATAACCTTGTCTTCATAACCCTGTACGTCAATCTTGATCAAAATATTATGCTCAATCTCAAGTTTCTCAACAATATCATCAAGCCGTGTAATTTGAACTTTAATCGAAGTCGAGCCGTCACTATAGGGAAAAGCTGTTTTGTGTAATTGCGTCATCGGAAGAATAGAGGATGATGTAGCAAACTTGCATACATGGAACTCTATTTCCCCAGAATGGTCTCCCAATGCAACATTAAAAGCCTGATGATTTGCAATATCGGACATTCTTTGTTTGAGAGCCTCAAAACTCTCAAGTATAGGTTCGAAAGAGTATATGCGTGCTCCTTTAAAAAGCTTATGAACAGTATATGCCCACTTCCCGGTATGCGCACCAATATCTAAGATGGTCTTTATATTAAGTCCAGTAAGCCATGGGTGATTAAGCTCTATATACAAGTCAGGGGATATCCTTGACCGTTGAATGAAGAGATCGAAATGCTCGATGGCAGTAATAATTCGCCGTAAGTAGTGAAAAAAGCGATTTCTAAAAGTTGCTATTGTTGATGTTTTTATTCGACCCACAATCGTCTTGTAATTTTTAGTCTACGCTTTGATTTATAAATCCAATCTTCTCAGAAGCTCTCTTTTGATGAGGCGAAGGTTTGTTTTAAAAATCTCTTCCAAGCTATAGTGCCGAAATTTATCTAAAGTCAAAATATGCTTGCACAAAAGCGACGCCTCATAAACATTTCGTACGCCGAATTCAGTACAGTCTAGCAAAAGGTGTCCACGAAAGATGTTAAATCCAAACACAGGCTCGTATGATCGAGGCAAGTTCTTATGCGCCGAGATAATTTGCGATATAAAGTTATCATCGATCTGGTTTAGGTAAGCTATTTTTTTTACTGCCTCAATGACTGCTTCATAATGATTGTTTGTGTAACGAACAGTTTGTTTAACTGCCGCTTTTAGAACTTTTTTTATATCAATCTTAAAACGCTTTGCAGAGGAGATATGATCTTGTGCCTGCAGAAAAGATTCTGCCACAATAATAGGTATAGAAGGAGCCATGACCAACTTATTATGAAAAGGTAAATTTTCTTCACTGAAAAAAATTTTAGCAGCTTGCCTATCCGAACCGCCACTAAAAGCTGCAGTTCCTATGCTATGGTGGGACGCTGCATTGAGTGTATATGGCTTGAATGAGTAATGGTATGATTCTAGAACGCACGCTAACGCAATTCCTGAATAAACGTCAGGAGTCATTGAGTGAAAAAATTTTCCGGATTCCTGCATAACCCTTTTGATTGTGTCGTAACTTACAAAGCCTTTGTATAGCCAAGGAAGTTCATTGTAATGACACCTAAAGTTAATTACATCAATTAGCATTTTTTAGAATTGCGTTGCACTAAAGATTTTTGCAACGGAATTGCTAGCAAGCTTTTTTTATTTTTATTTATAAAATGAGGCCAGACGTACCCTGCTGATTTCCAGGAAATGGCTTCACAACCAGTTTCATTGATGACCTTATTCAGAAAAGCCGCAAATTTGCAATTTTCCTTCGGACAGCAGAAAACACTCGCCTTGGAGAAATCCAACTGCCAAATATTTTCCCCAATATTTCTGCCTTTTCATTAGAAGATAAATTAGACTTTAAACATATAGAAATAAGCTTTAATCTAACATTGTATCTAAGGAAAACATAGTCCACCCTTCTCAATCTAGTAATTTCACTATGATACACTGAATTTGGATGCCTCCGGTAAGACATCAAGAATTCCGGTATAGCGATAATTCTACCCATTGTGGATAGCTTAGCCAAAAATGGGACTTCACAACTTGTCAATATTTGTTTTCTCGTAATTCCGCGGAGGAGACCAGTTCTCTTAAGTATTGATCTCTTATATATACCATAAACTGAAAAAAACACATTTGATATCGGGTATTCGAAAAAAGATAATCTTGCTTTCTGCCATGGAATGCTGGGATAAATTCTCTCAAGAAAATGATTTGCTAGGAAATTTCCGCCAACATCTATGCTTTTAACATTAGATGAGCACAATATAGCATTCGAATCAGCACGTAATTCTGAAACTAGTGCTTCAATATAACGTTTGTCCCATATATCATTTGCCGAGGCCAGCATGAAATATTCAAACCCGGATTCTTGGAACAAAAAATTGATATTATAAATCACTCCTTTGTTTTCTGGTAGCCGAATATACCGAATGCGACGATCATTCTTTGCGTATTTTTTGTAAATTTCGGGAGTTGCATCGGTAGAAGCATTATCAGATATGACCAATTCAAAGTCAGCAAATGTCTGGGCCAACAATGAGTCAATGGCTTCACCGATGAAGCATTCGTCATTGTATACTGGCATACAAACACTGACTTTGGTACCTTTGTCCTTATTTGCATTTACCATATCTTTAAATCACTTGACTTTGTAATATCTTTATCATGGTAACATATTAGAAAATAACATTGACAATCAACGGATCCCAAAATTTATGCCCCCATTTTATGCGAACTCTACAATTTTTTTCTTGAGCGCTTGGAGGTGGCTAAAGAGCGTTTCTCGAAGCTCTTTGCCGATCATAAGATAGCTACCTGTCAGAAAGACAACAGAGCCAACTATATAGGCCGTGGTAAATGCAAGAATAGAATGGTTGCCAATTATCCCCAAGAGGGTCCATGCCACACCATAGGTTAGGCCGACCAGAAGGAAAATTTTAAGTACATGAAAATACCACTGCCATACCGGAATTTCCATACATTCCCTGCATATCCTCGGCACCCCATAGGAATAGGCAAATATGTGATAAAACACCCAGGACAGACCAGCACCTATCAAACCGAAAGAGTAAATCAAAAGTGCTGTAACCGGCAAAACAATAAACAAGGCATAAAAATTCAGCCGAGCTGCTATGTCTGGTTTCCCAACAGCTAGAGAAAAGACATAAGGAATATTCAAAGTGCCGTTCATGTAAAATCCCACGCAAAGCAATATAATGGGCACAAGCAGCAATCTCGCCGCGTCTTCGTTTAATATATATGAAAACAATGGCAATGAAGCGAAAGGGATAGCTGCAAGAATTAGTACAATGCCAAAACAAAGTAGATCTTGCAGCTTCCAGTATTGGGATATTAAACCATTTCTGTCATCTGCCCCGAACAGTGTTGAAAATGATGGAAATGCAGCCTGAGAGACGGCCCCTGTAAGTAACGTCCCTCTGGATATGCTGCTATATACAACGCCATAGTAGCCAATTAAACCAATGGGCATCAGCTTGCTAATGATAATCTTATCTGCTTGTCTATGAATGGTGGCAATAATAGAAATAGACATCATCCTGGAAGCAAAGTCCAGATTTCTTTTGACTACTACAGAAGAATACCCAGGAACGAGTGCCCGTAGCGGAAAGAATCGGGTAGAAGCAAAGATATAGGTCAATATTGTAAGAACATAGCACGTTGCAAACCAATAAGCGACTTGAAACAGATTGCCGCCTAAAGTAAGAACTAATATAGCGCCAAACTGTTGCAGTCCACTGGCGCCCACATCAATAAAGTTGTTGAACTCCATACGCTGTAAGCCCCGAAACAGGCTGACATAAAAAGACTTTGGCAAGGCCACAAGTGAAGCAATGCCCAAGATACGTAAGACATATATTGCCGTCAGCGTATCCATCGTTTTCAGGTTAATCCACTGTCGCACAATAATTGGCGCCAAGAAATAAATCACCACTCCAAATAGCGCATAAGTACTCCAGTAAAAAAGGGAGAATGTGCCGATCAACTCTTGAATGTAGTTAGGGTCCGATTCGAAATGAGCAGAAACTTCACGGACCGTAGTGGAGCAGATTCCCATTTCGAGTACTGCGCAGAGAACTGAATTCATCATGACGGTAAAGTAAATAATGCCAAGTGCATCTTCTCCTAATTGTCTAAAAATATATCTGACAGCCACAAAACCCAGAACCAGGAGCAACCCCTGGCCGGACAAATTATAAACAATGTTTTTAGAGATCCTCGACATAAAGTCTTACTTCCGCTTTAAATAAGCTTTTGGCCAGTGAGTAACGTCTTCGGTCAATTTACTTTCATTAAATAGCGAGTTTGGTTGTTCCATCTCAAACTCTGGATGTCTTTTTAGAAATTCCTTCACCGCCTCTGCCGGATTATTCCTCTTCCACACAACTTTGCCACGTGGAACATCATATAAGTATTTTACAAAACCATCGGCTGCTACGATATATGAGCCAGGAGTCACTAAATTGTGATATGCTTCGAGTGTGAGATTCAATAGCCTTACGGTTATGGGGTTCAATTTCGATATCGACTCCAACAACTCGTCCCTTCCCTATCAGTTTGCAAAGACCGGCGTAATAAATTAAAGAACCGCCATGGGCAACTCCAGTTTCTATAATCATATCGGGCTTCACTTGATAAATAACCTCCTGGATACGGAACATGTTAGCTGGAAGTTGGATAATTGAACGTCCCATCCAAGTGAATGTTTAGGTAAACTTTTGATCCCATCCCACCTTGAACCACTGATGGGATAACAATTCGAATGCCTCTTTTGAGTAAAGAGCAATTCTGCGATATTTTCCTTTAATTTCCTCAACTGGAACCTTGGCGGTTGTATCAATAGTTAGTTACATCAGCTACATCATGAGAACATTAAGATCGTTTAGCTCGTTGGGTTCATTGATTCCGTCTGTTTCGTTTATTTGGCTGACACATACCAATTGATCGTTTTTTTGAGACCTTCCTCGAAACTTGTTTTGGGTTTAAAACCGAATTCTTTCTCGGCCCTGGAAACATCCAGCATCCTTCTGGGTTGGCCGTCAGGTTTGGACGTATCCCAGATAATTTCACCCTTGAAGTTCGTCAATTTCGCGATCAGTTCAACCAAGTCTTTTATGGAAATTTCAGAGCCGGTTCCGAGGTTCACGGGTTCAGGCTTATTGTATCTTTCTGTTGCCAATAATATGCCTTCCGCAGCATCCTCCACGTAAAGGAATTCGCGGGTGGGTTTGCCGGTACCCCACACGGTCACGGAAGGAGGCTTGAGGTTAGAGGCTTGAGGTTGGAGGTGTGGTGTATTTGCCTCAGACCTCGAACCTCTGTCCTCTGTCTGATGCATAGCATCAACGCATTTTCTGATGAGGGCTGGGATGACGTGGGAGGATTCGGGGTCGAAGTTATCCCTGGGGCCGTATAGGTTCACTGGCAAAAGATAGATGGCATTGAAATCGTACTGTTGACGGTATGCCTGAGCCTGGACTAGAAGCATTTTCTTGGCCAAACCATAGGGGGCGTTGGTCTCTTCGGGGTAACCATTCCACAAATCTTCTTCGTGGAATGGTACGGGTGTGAACTTGGGGTAGGCACACACGGTACCAATAGCCACGAATTTTTCAATTCCTACCTGCCTTCCTACCTCCATGAGCTGTACGCCCATCATGAGGTTATCGTAGAAGAAATTTCCTGGGTTTTCCCGATTCGCCCCGATGCCACCAACCCGGGCGGCCAGGTGGATGACAATGTCTGGTTTTGAATCGTTATAGAGCCTTTTTACCACCTCCATTTCCACGAGGTCATAATCCTTGCTTCTCGGCACAAAGACGTCCTTACAACCCCGTTCCTGGAGTTTTTCGACGACAAAAGAACCCAAAAAACCAGCACCGCCAGTAACTAAGACACGCCGATTTGGAAAAAAGTCCACGTTACCCCATCCGGTAGAGGTTTGAGGTCAGAGGCAGGAGCATAAACATGTGATAGACGATTGAGATTGGAGGCGCAACCGAGCTTTATTGTATTTGCCTCTTCCTGCCCCTTATGGCATTCATCAATCCATTGAGCTTACGGTCGATTTCCTCGCCCCAATCCCTCACAGCTTTTGATTCCTCTTCACTGAATAATTTTCTTCTCCTAAATACCTCGTTGAGGGTTATCATCTCATAAAGTGAGCCCTGGGCAATGCTCAGGTATTGCACGAATTCTTTTTTATATTGCCGGCCTTTACCCTCTGCTATGTTTTGAGAAATTGAAGTTACTGCACCCTCCATTTGTGAAACCAAACGGAAATGCTTATTCAAAGGTATTTGATCAAGTAATCCCAAAACATAATCTGCTAATTCTACTGACATTTGCCAAACGTCTAACTTTTCAAAAGGAAAGACGTAAGTTGGGGACTGATGCCCGCGGTGAGAGGGTTGAGGCAGTTTTTGACTGAACTCATTTACTTTGTTTGTCATTTTTTTCTCTTTCCGTCCTCCAACCTCTTACCTCTAACCTCGATCAGTCTTTTTGTTATTAGACAGTTTTCTCATAACATCCTGGCACTGTTTGAGTTCCTCCAGTGCTTTGATGTCTGCATCGACCATGATCTTTACTAAATCCTTAAACTTAACTTTGGCCTCCCACCCCAATTTTTCCTTGGCTTTGGTGGGATCGCTCTGGAGAATTTGAACCTCTGTTGGACGGAAGTAACGAGGGTCAATTTCAATGAGAACGGAACCAACACTAAGGCTTGAGGTTGGAGGCTAGGCAGAAGAACTCAAGGAGGTTGAGGATGAGCTGAGGGTAGGGGAGAGGGAGCGGATGATGCCCTTTTCTGAGGTTTCGGTGCCTTTCCATTCCAATTCTATGCCCGCATGGTTGAACGCAAGATCGACGAATTCTCTCACTGAGTGGCTCTCCCCAGTCCCAAGGACATAATCATCGGGTTCATCCTGTTGGAGCATCAGCCACATGGCCTCTACGTAATCTCCGGCATATCCCCAATCGCGTTTTGCATTGAGGTTACCCAGGTAAAGTTTGTCCTCCAAGCCAAATGTAATCCGTGCCAGGGCCCTCGTGATCTTACGGCTGACAAAGGTCTCTCCTCGCCTCGGAGACTCGTGGTTAAAGAGAATCCCATTTAATGCGAATAATTTATATCCTTCTCGGTAATTCCTCACCATCCAATAGGAATATACTTTTGCGGCGGCATAAGGGCTTCGGGGTCTGAAGGGGGTTAATTCATTGTGGGGGGGAGGGGAGTCCCCAAACATCTCACTGCTCGAGGCCTGGTAGAATTTGGTCTTGATTCCACTCCTCCTGATGGCCTCCAAGAGGCGGGTTGTCCCTAATCCCGTTATGTCACCGGTGAATTCGGGCATATCAAAACTCACGCGAACATGGCTCTGTGCACCAAGGTGATAAACTTCGTCGGGGCGAATGTTGTAAACCAAATCGGTCAATTGCCCGGAATCAGATAGATCCCCGTAGTGTAGGAATAACTTCGCCCGCGGATCATGTGGATCCACATAGAGATGATCAATGCGATCCGTATTAAAGGTGCTCGATCTCCGGATAAGGCCGTAAACCTCGTAGCCTTTCTCCAAAAGGAACTCGGCCAGATAAGAACCATCCTGTCCGGTGATACCGGTGATGAGGGCCTTCATTGAGACACCAGGTTGAGGTTAAGGCTAAGGTTTGTTTGGTTCATTTCGTTTATCTGCTTGTGCCTAACTGCATGCTGTCTAGTCTTCTATGGTTTCCTTTCTGGCTATTCTTTCGCTGCGCGAATCAAGCGCGATTCGAAGTACCATGGCCCATATGACTGTATAGAGAAAGGCGTTGGCGGGCAACTGGAGGTTTTTCTGCACAATGCTGTGAAACATCAGGGCCAGAATGCCCACCAGTCCACCGATTCCGATGTACCTCTGCGGCTCTAAATGGGAAAGGGAGAGAATCCCTGAGGCCGCTCTGTGGAAGAGAAAGAGGAAGAGAGCCAGGAGTGGCCCCACGCCTAACAGGCCGACCTCTGAGGCCAGTTGGAGAAAATCATTCTCCGCCTGAATATCAAGGCCCACTATGTAAAAGGATCGATACATGGAGAAGACCTCGGTAAAGGTCCCCAGCCCGGAGCCCAAGACGGGGAAGTCCTTGAGGATCTCGAAGGTGTTGGCCCAGAGAATCCATCTCCCTGTAAAATCCTCGGAGGCGGTGAAGAAATGGCTAATTACGGCATCAAGTCCAATCCAGGCCGCCCAGAGCACGGCAATGCCAAAAATCACGATGGGAATCCTGGAAATTCTCCATCCCCTGTTAGGTTCCCTGAAAAGGAGGATGGTAAGGCTGAATGAGAGGAGGAGGCTCATAATCCCTCCCCTTGATGCCGAGAGGAGGAGCGCAAGGATCATGAGGATCAGACCAAACCCGATAAGAATCGTCTTTCCGTCGAGGGAGGAGAGACGATGGCGCCAACCCCTGAACCCCCTGTGTTGACTTGCCTCCCGTGAGAAGAGGAAGCCAATGCTTAAAGGAATGACCATGAGGAGATAGCCCGCGAAGCAATTGCGGTTGGCGAAGGTTCCCGTAATGGAAGATATTCGGCTGGAATAGTCCAGATTGAGGATGTGGCGGTGCCCGGTGAAGAATTCGAATATTCCGTAAAGGGATTCGAAGACACCCACGAGGAAGATAGTAATGATGAGTTGATTCGTTATTCTATACCGGTTATCTGAAAGTCTCCACTGGAGGAGGAAGATGAAGAGGCCTGTAAGGGCCAGCCATTTGAAGAACTCGATTTTGGTGGCAAGAGGGAAAAAGCTCAGGGTAGTTATTAGTGATCCGTTATTCGTTCCTGGATTAATAAGGGTTAACTGATTACGAAGCGCATAGGTCTTGGGGGAGATGATCTTTATTATCGCTGCTGGAAGAGGAATCATCTGGAGAAGGACGAGGGAGAGGAAAAGGGAAAT
>SMTZ1_10005756_pt1 | contig 22888 bp, 25 predicted proteins | sample DeeMarSWOR136_30_FD_25667 | JGI IMG/M metagenome (IMG submission 25667) | reverse complement strand
ATCGACTGCATTTTTCCGACCCCGAGCGAACGGAGTTGCTCGTCGTATTCGGCGTGCAGGTCCTCGATGACTTGCCGTGCGAGGGCAGCAATGATTGGGGTTACCAGAACGGCCTGCGCGATGATCATAGCGGTTGGGGTGTACAACAGGCTCAGGATTCCGAGCGGCCCCGCATTCGAAAGAAGGACGTAGAGGAGCAGTCCAACGGTGACCGGCGGAAGCCCCATCAGCGTGTTGAGCAGTACGATTGTCGCGCCGCGCCCGCGAAAGCGGGTGATCGCAATAGCGGCGCCGAGAGGCAGCCCAATGAGGCAAGCGATGCCAACCGCGCTCAGGCTTACGCGTAGCGACAGCAGGACGATTTCGACAAGCGTGCTGTCGCCGCTCGTAATGAGCTCGAGTGCCAGACGGAACGCGCCAGAGAAATCGTGCATGTTGCCAGCTGCCAAAAGTTGCGAACCCTCTTGCCAGGGACCGCGCAGTTACTCCGCGACACCCAGGATTACGCTCGATGCCTTGATGATCACCGCGACATCGCTCCCCGGGCGCAGCGCAAGGTTGTCGAGGGAGTCCACCGTGATGCTTGAGGTAACAATGTTTCCGCCACCGATATCGACGCGTACCTGCGCAGCAACAGTTCCCTTCTTTACTTCCACAACCTTTCCGGCAATGACATTGCGCGCGCTGATTCGGCCAAGTTTCATGGGCCCCCCTGTTTTGAAATTTTGGTCCGGTACGGCCAAGCAGGCGGCTGCAAATCAGGTGCCAAGGATTTCAGGGCACTTTTGTCGCCACATCATGAAAACTTGCCATAAAAGGGATTGACGCGCGTATCAAATTGACGCAACTTGATCTCGTCATTGCGTCGAAATGACGCACTGGCTGCAGGACAATTGCGACTTCTGCCCACTCCACGGCGGTGTTTTCTCGGGAATCTGGTGTTGGGCGGGAATGATGTAGTCACTGTTCAGCACGACCGGAGGAGTTCCGTCCCGATGGCGAACAACCTGGCAGAACCCGTTTCGGCGCCCAAGGATCAGCGCGGCGTGCCGGATTCGCGAGCAAGGCGCCAGGCCTCCCTCCTGATCGTCGATGATGAGCCGGGCATTCGGAGTTTCCTGCAGCGCGCCTTCGCGAAGGATTACGGTCTGGTTGAGGTTGCGGAGACCGCCGAGGCCGCCGATGCGTTGCGCGCGCGCTGCCACTTCGACCTTCTCATCGTCGATATCAGCTTGCCCGGGCGTTCCGGGCTGGATTGGGTAACGGCCTTGCGGCAGGCCGGTGATTTCACCGACGTGATCTTCATGACCGCGTACGCGGACCTCAACACCACGATCGGTGCGCTGCGCGCCGGCGCGCTCGACTTCGTGCCCAAGCCGTTTCGAATCGAGCAGCTCAATGCCGCGATCGAGCGCGTGCTCGCGCGTCGCCGCGGGCGGCACAATACTTCCGACAAGCCGTCGCGGCTGCCCGATCGCGCCAAGGGCAGCGAGATGATCGGCAGCTCCGCGGCAATGCAGGAAGTTTCGCGCATTGTCGAGCGCATTGGCCCGTCGCCGACATCGGTGCTGATCGAAGGCGAGACCGGTACTGGCAAGGAACTGGTCGCGGCAGCGATTCATCTGGCGAGCCGCCGGGGTGGTGCGTTCGTTGCACTCAATTGCACGGCCATCTCGGCCGAGCTTTTCGAGAGCGAGCTCTTCGGCCACGTGAAGGGCGCCTTTACCGGCGCCCACCAGACGCGCGAGGGCCTGTTCGTCAGTGCGCGCGGCGGCACGCTGTTTCTCGATGAGGTTTCAGAGATGCCGGCGCCGATGCAGGCAAAGCTCCTGCGGGCGCTCGAGACTCGGCGCATTCGCGCCGTCGGATCGGACGAGGAGATAGGCGTTGACGTGCGCCTCATCGCCGCGACCAACCGGGACCTTGCTGAAGCCGTGCGTGCTGGTGCGTTCCGGGAAGATCTCTATTTTCGGCTCAACGTGGTGAAGGTGCGAATCCCTTCGCTGTCCGAGCGCACCGCCGATATTCCCGAACTGGTCGCGTTCTTCTCGCGCATCCTGTCGAGCGAGTTGAATGTGCCAGGCTACGATTTCGGCAAGGACGAGATCGCGCGACTGCAGGGGCACCGCTGGCCGGGCAACGTGCGTGAGCTTCGAAACTTTGTTGAGCGCACGTTGCTGCTAGGCAGCCCGCCGTGGGAGAGCCTGGGAGGCCGCAGTACGGGTGACGCCGCGGCAGAGTTGGACGGATTCCCTGCCGACTGGCCGCTCGAGCGCGTTGAGCAGCACCACACCCTTCGCGTACTGCGCTCCACCGGCGGCAACAAGTCCGAAGCGGCGCGCCAGCTAGGCATTTCGCGCAAGACCCTCGAGCGCAAGCTGACTGCCTGGTCGGCAACGGACCATCCCGGCTAGCACGCCGCGCATAGCGCCCGAGGAGACCTGGCATGTTGCAGGCATGGCGCGAACGCTTGCAGACGGTGGTGCGCTATCGCCTGATCGCGCTGGTTCTCCTGCCCTTGCTGCTCGCGATGATCGTGAGCCTGGGCTACGCGCTCTACTGGCTCAACAGCTTTACCTACGACACCCTTGTCTCGACGGCGCGCAGCGATCTCGCGCTCGCGCGCCGGGCTTTGCTCGAGTGGCAGGAAGGTCATCAGATCACGCTGCAGCAAGTTGGGGAGTCAGTGGAGTTTCGCCGTGCGTTGGCGGGGTCCGATCCCGCTACCATGCAATCGTTGCTCGCCCGGATCCGGGAGGAGAAAGGCTTTCTGTTCCTTCACGTCACGGGTGTGGCAGGCGACTGGCTATTCGAGCCACGCGCCGACAGGACGCGCAGCAGCAAGCCGAGTCCGTTGACCGATCGCGCGGCGCGAGGCCTGCCAGGCACCGCATTCGAGGTGTTCGGCCGCGACAATCTGGTGCGGGAAGGTTCGCGTGTCGTGCAATCAGTAGGGCCAGCCGGGAAGAGCCCCGGTTCCGACGCGCGGGCACTTGTGTTGCGCGTCGCGCAGCCGGTAACCGACGCGCGCGGTCGCACGACCATGGTGCTGGACGGTGCAGTGTTGTTGAACCGTAATGCGGGGATGCTTGAGTTTCTGCACGATCGCCTCACGGGGGGCGCCGCGCAGCTCGGCTATGGCACGACCATGGTGACGCTACTGCTGGCGGACATGCGCATTTCTACCTCCGGGGATGAGTCCGAGACGCTGCTCGGCACCCGGGCCGGGAAAGCGGTGCAAGGCGGGTTCAAGCCCGGGCAGGACGTCTGGGTGGGGCGCGAGCGGCTTGGGCGGACCGAATTCGTGTCAGCCTATGGCCCGTTGTTCAATGTGCATGGCCAGCCGGTCGGTTACCTCAATGTGGGGCTGCCCGAGAGCAGTTTGCGGGCTGTGCAATACCGCGCGGCTGGACTCCTGCTTCTGCTGTTTGCGGTTGCCACGGTACTGGCAGGTTGGATTGGCGTACGCGGCATGCGTTCGGTCTTCCGACCGATTGAGCGCATGACCGCGGTCGTGCGCGCAACGCAGGCCGGCGAAAACCAGCGGATCGGGGCGCTCGGATCGGCCGACGAGCTTGGCGAGCTTGGCCGGCAGTTCGATGCGCTGCTCGATCAGCTCCAGGAGAGAAACCGGGAGCTGCATCGCGCCGCCCAGTTGCTCGAGGACAAGGTGAACGAGCGTACCCGGGAGCTCGCCGAAAAGAATTTGCAGCTTGAGAAGACAATCGCCCTGCTGCAGGAGACGCGCGAGCAGCTGGTGCTGGCCGAGGCATCGCGCACGAGATCAACAATCCGGCTGCGGTAATCCTCGGGAATCTCGAGGTGTTGGCGGCCGAGCTCGGCGCAGGCGCGCGTCCCGTCAAGCGGGAGATCGATCTGATTGCCCAGCAAGTTGAGCGTATTCGCCACATCACTACCGGCCTGTTGCAGTTCGCGCGATCGGAGCCAGCCGCTGGCCCTGTCGAAGAGGTCAACACCAACTGGCTGGTCGGGGAGGTGCTTCCGCTGGTGGGCCACGGCCTGAAGCCACGCGGCATTGATGGCCTGAAGCCACGCGGCATTGATCTCATGACTCGCCTCGAGGCCACGCGCCCGGTGTGGATCAACGTATTCGATCTCGAGCAGGTGCTCATTAACCTGATCTTCAATGCGGCCAACGCGGTGGCTGATGGCGGGCGTATCGTGATCATGACTCGGGATGCAGAGCCTGGCGGAGTCGTGCTCACGGTCGAGGACAACGGCAAGGGAATCCGGGAGGAGCAGCTCAAGAATATCTTCGATCCGTTTTTTACCGGCGACGCGCACCGCGGAACCGGGCTCGGCCTGTCCGTGAGCTACGGGCTGGTTCGCCGTTACGATGGCAACATCTCGGTGACCTCGGTCGTCGGTAAGGGCAGCCGCTTCGAGGTCTGGTTGCCGCAACGTTCCACCGCGCGGTCGTCCGGCCGCGACGGATTACCCGAAGCTACCCAGGAGGAGTCGCGTGACCACCACTACGCCTGAAGATGAAACCCTGAACCTCGAGATCCGCAAGTTCCTGAAGCGTGTCGGCATCAGCTCGCAGCGCGAGATCGAGATGGCCGTGCATCAGGCGCGTCAGCACGGGAGGCTCACGGGCGATGAGGTGCTGCGGGTGGAAATGGTGCTCACCATCCCGAGCCTCGACCTGATGCACCGCATCGACGGCGAAATCGTCGTCGGGTCGTGACTCAGCCGCTCCAGATGACCTTGCCGCAGTCGGCGTAGTCATAGCCGCCGAGCAGTTGCGCCCAGCGCCGGCACTCGGGCGACTGCAGCTGCTCGAACAGCTTCTGGAACAGGTGCCGGAAGAAGACACCGCGGCGCAGGACGAGATCGTAGGCTTCCCATCCGATCGGCAGGAACTCGAGCCCGAATTCGGCTGCCGCCGCGCGCGCACCGGGTGCGACGTCCGCCTGTTGTAGTGCCACGAGTGCCGCGGCCTCGCGCTCGGAGTTGGCCTGGCCGGCAACGCGTAGCGAGGCGGGATCGACGCTGTGGCGGGCAAGCGTATCGCGCAGGAAGCGCTGTGAGCCGGAGCCATCCTGACGCATTGCCCATCGCACCTTCGGGTTGAAGAGCGCGCGGATATCACCGCCGCTCGGGCGCATGTCGGGCGCAAGGATCAGCCCTTGCTCGCGGTAGTAGGCGCGCTGCACCAGCCAGTCATGATGCTGGGGGTGCTGGCGCACAACCGCAAGATGACGGTTGTTGCTTTCCTCGGCCGGTCCCCAGTGCATGCCGCAGACATCGGCGCGGCGGCGCCCGAGCAACGACAGGCCGAGCTGCGTACCGGTGTGCGTGTAGCTCACCAGCGCGCCGCCCTGCACCTGATTGGCGAGTTGCATGATGGCGCGGTAAAGCAGAGGGTCGTCGCTGCCGGCAACGACCAGGCGGTCGGTGAGCACGCCACCGTGCGCGGACTCGAGTAACCACTGCTCGACGAGCTCACGCGGAAAGAGCCACTTGCCAGTGACCTTGGTCGCGGGAATCTGGCCTTCAGCAGCCAACGCATAGACCTTCTTTTCGTGAAGATCGAGATAGCGCGCGGCCTCGCGTACTGTCATGAAGCGACGCGGCGTCGTGATGCTCTCGCCATTTGCCTCGTGGGGATTACCGGCGTCACGAGCGACTCTCGGCCGAACATCATTGGTTGTCGCGCTCATGCCGACTCCGCGCGGGCCTCGGCCGCGGACACCCCGCGCGGGCCCGGGACCGGGACCGCGTCAAGCACCAGGCTGTCCGCGCCGTGGTAGACGAGGAAGTGACGGCCCTTGGCGCGTGCGATCATCACGATACCGAGTTCCTGCGCCAGCTCGAGCCCCATGTGCGTGACGCCCGATCGGGACAGCAGCACCGGGATGCCCATGTGTGCGGCCTTCATCACGATCTCGGACGTCAACCGGCCGGTGGTATAGAAAATCTTGTCGGCGCCATCGATGCGATCGAGCCACATGCGCCCGGAGATCGCATCGGCGGCATTGTGGCGCCCGACATCTTCCACGAAGTGCAGGACCGCGGTTTCGTGGCATAACGCACAGCCATGCACCGCACCGGCCGAGCGGTAAATCTCATTTTCGCCCGACAGTGCATCGAGCAGTCTGTAGATGACGGACTGGCGCAGCGTGATTTGTGGCAGGCGCACATCATATAGCTTGTCGAGCGTACAACTGAACACCGTTCCCTGACCGCAGCCGGTAGTGACAGTGCGGTGCGCGAGCTTCTGTTCCCAATCAATGACTCCATCGCCATGCACCGTCTCGACCTGCACGATTCCGCGTTCCCAGTTGACGTCCACCGCGCGGATGTCCTCGATCGCCTCGATCAGGCGCTGGTTGCGGAGATAACCGAGCGTGAGTTCCTCCGGCCGGGTGCCGAGCGTCATGAGGGTTACCACCTCGCGCTGGTCGACCTTGATGGTGAGCGGAAACTCGCCGGCGACGCGCAGTTCGCGCCGCGCGCCATATTCGTCAATCGCTGAAACCGCGTGGGTCGGGGCGAGGCCCGCTCGCGTCATGCGCGGCAGGTAGGGGGTGGCACTCATCTCAGCCGCCCGTCACGCTCATGTGGCGCAGGATCACTGGGGCCGCGCCGAGATTGAATTCATGCCCCTTGGGCTTGATCGCCATGGCGGCAATGATGGACTGCTTGAGGGCCACATCATCATCCGGGTTCCCGCGCAGCACGGCGCGCAGGTCGGCGGAGTGCTCCTGGCCGAGGCAGAGCAGCAGGCGCCCCTGGGTGGTGACGCGCACACGGTTGCAGCTCGCGCAAAAGTTGTGACTGTGCGGGGAGATGAAACCGATGCGGGTATCGGTGCCGGCCACGCGGTGGTAGCGCGACGGGCCGCCCGTGGACTCGGTGGTCGGGACGAGCGTGTAGTTTCGCTCGAGCGCTTCACGCACCTCGTCGCTCGAGCAATAGGCCTCGGCGCGGTCGTGCTCGCCGATCTGGCCGAGCGGCATTTCCTCGATAAAGCTGAGGTCCAGGCCGCGGTCGATCGCGAACTGGGCGAGCGAGGATATTTCATCGTCGTTACGACCCTTCAAGATCACCGCGTTCAGCTTGATGCGCTCGAAACCCGCCGCACGGGCCGCAGCGATGCCGCGCAGCACCTTGGCGAGATCTCCGGTTCGGGTAAGCTCGCGAAAGCGCTGGGGGTCGAGGCTATCGAGGCTCACGTTGATGCGCCGCACCCCGGCATCGCGCAGCGGGCCGGCATAGCGCTCGAGTTGCGAGCCGTTGGTGGTGAGCACCAGCTCTTTCAGGCCCGGCAGGCGCCCGAGCGCATTGGTGAGCCACAGCAGGTTGCGCCGCACCAGCGGCTCGCCACCGGTCAGGCGGATCTTGGTGACGCCGAGCTCCACGAAGGCGCGTCCTACGGCGTATAGCTCCTCAAGGCTCAGGACTTCCGAACGTGGCAGGAAGTCCATGTCCTCGCCCATGCAGTACACGCAGCGAAAGTCGCAGCGATCGGTGACCGAGAGCCGCACGTAGGTGACGTGGCGGTCAAAGCGGTCCACAAGCTGGGTCGGGATGGCGATCGGTGCGTTCACACGATTCCCTGCGCGAGGTGGCGTGCCCCGGATAGGGCCGGGCAGCAATTTCTGTACCGGTAGTTTCTGGAGATCATGACAGCGTGGATATCACCATATCGCAGCGAGTCGTGACTATCAGGCGCTGGCGGATCCGCGCAGCCGTTGGGTCAGAATGACCCACTCGTTTGGACTTTGTGTTGTTTTGTCCCACTGTGCATTCACCTTGCGACGCGCGCATTCGCGGCGGCGAAGCGGTTTTCGCGCCCGGACCCGGCTGGTATGCAACTTGCCTTAACTTCGCGTGCTGCCAACGCCAGAATTCCCGCAAATCTCGAGGTGTCATGTGGAAACCTCTGAAGAGGTGACGCCAGCGTACCAGACAGTGATGGTTTCCGTGCTAACCGTGCACGAACCGGTGACCGGCAATGCCTGGATTAGCGAGCGCTGGCGCGTGCTCGGCGTGGTTGCAGAGGGCGCGAGTGGTGCGGATGTTCCGCGGCGCCAACTGGTGCGCAGCGGGCCCGAAGGCGAGCAGTACCTGTGGAATGGCTTTGCGCTCGATCTGCGCGCGTCCGACGCCGACAGCTACTACCACAATCTGATCGGCGGCAATCCGAGTATCTATGTTCTCGCCCAGGAGGAGCCGGGTGGCGAGCTGATTCCGCAATCTGTCACGATCGACTACATCGAGGCGATGGCTTATGCCGAATTTGGCAACGAGGGCCTCGCAGTGCCGATGCCGCCCGAGATCTATCGGACCGTCGAGCAATTCGTGCTGGATCATTATGTTCCGGAGGAGCCGCGCTCCAAACGAAAGCGCGATGGTGAGTCGATACCAAGAGGCAGATATGAAGCCAAGCGCTGATACCGGGCGCGCGCCGGGACCGGTGCCGGGCGAAGAAGACGCGTCTGGTAGCGGTTTTCTGCGGCGCTGGGCGAAACGCAAGGCGCAGGTAGCGGCACCCGAGGCCGGGAAGCCTGGCGAATTAGCGGGCCCCGATGTGACGGCAACAGTGCCGGACGCGGCCACGGAGGCCGCGGCTCCGGTGCTCACCGATGCCGACATGCCGCCCATCGAGTCGCTTGGTGACGATTCGGACTACAGCCCGTTCTTTTCACCCGGCGAGAGTGAGGAGCTGCGCCAAGCGGCGTTACGCAAGCTCTTTCGCAGCGCATCGTTCAACGAGCTTTGTCCCCTGGAAGGCGAGTTTCACGATTGTCGCGGCTACGAACCGCTGGGCTCGATCGTCACCCATGAGATGAAGGCGCAGCTCGAGCGCGAGGCGACCGAGCTTGCTAACCGGGTGCAGACGGTGCTCGAGGAGGAGGCCGAGTCGCTGGTGCGTCCGGCACCGGCGAACGACCGGTCGCCACCAGCGCCCGCTGTAAGCGCGGCTCAAGAAGCGGCAAACACCAGGCCGACGGCGGCGCGCAAGGATGCCGGGTCATCCCGCGGACGTCGCAAGCGGGCGAGGAGAGACAAATGTTGACAGCAGGCGCAAGCGAATCCCCTCTGGCACTGGCAGCGGAGTCTGCGTCCGGGCGCGCTCGCGCCCTAGCGCTTGATGCCATGGCGCGGGTCGCGACGAAACCGACCTCCGCGGTTGGTTACAAGTCGACGGGTACGGTGGTGATTATCGGGCCGGAGGAGGCGGCTATTGCCGCCGCCGAGGCCCTGCACCCGCGACTCGAGTGCACCGTCGTTACGGCGCCCGCGAGCGCAAGGAAGGCAGGTCGCGCGAATGCTCGAAGTGAATTCGTCATCGCGCGCGAAAAGGTCTTGCAGATTAGCGGGCATCTTGGCCAGTTTGCGGTCGTGGTCGCCGCGCCGGCGCCGCTCGGCGGCGCCAACCTCCTGCAGAAGCTTGCGAACCCGCGTACGCACTTTGATCTGGTGCTCGATCTCACCGATCCGCCATTCCTGCGCCACGAATTGCGGCCCTTCGGCTACTACGCACCGGGTGGCGATCCGAACGCCCTTCGCGTGGCGCTTGCCGAGATGCCGGAGATGATCGGGGAGTTCGAGAAACCGCGCTTCTTTCGCTACGACCCGGCGATCTGCGCGCACAGCAAGAGCGGCCAGACCGGTTGCACGCGCTGCCTCGATGCCTGCCCGGCCGGCGCGATCGTCTCGCTGATCGAGGAGGTCGCGGTCGATCCCTATCTGTGCCAGGGCGCCGGCCTGTGCGCGACGGTATGTCCGACTGGCGCGATGACCTATGTATATCCGACGCTCCCGGATCAGCTGCGACGGCTGGCGGCGCTACTAAAGGCCTATCGGGCCGAAGGCGGCGATCATCCGTTCTTGTTGCTGCACGATGCGGAGGCGGGACGCCACCGGCTGGCAGCCCTCACCGCGGAATTGCCCGATAACGTCATTCCGTTCGAGCTCGCGGAACTCGGTTCGCTTGGCATGGAGGCATGGCTCGCCGCGCTTGCCTACGGAGCGGAAAAGGTATTTTGGCTTTCCACGTCGGGCACACCGCCCAGTGTGATCGGAGCCGTGTCGGAGCAGAGTTACTATGCCGGGAAGATTCTCGAGGGCATGGGTTACTCGCCATCCCGGTTGCAGATGCTGGGCGGCGATGATGCCGCCATCCTCGCCGCGTTGGGTTCTGGGCAGGACGACATCCAGTGGCCGCCAGCGGCGTTCGGCGGGGTGGACGAAAAGCGTACCGTGTTGCGGCTCGCCATTGAGCATCTTTATACCCACGCGCCGGCGCCGCAGGAGGCGGTGGCGCTTCCACAGGGCGCGCCGTTTGGCGAAGTCCTCGTCAACCGTGACACCTGCACGCTCTGCATGGCATGCGTGTCCGTGTGTCCGGCGAGCGCCCTGAGCGACGGAGCTGACTTGCCGCAGCTCAACTTTGTCGAGGCGAACTGCGTGCAATGCGGCTTGTGCGAGGGAGCATGTCCCGAGCAAGCCATCGAGCGCACGCCGCGCTACCTCTATGACGGGCAGGAGCGGCGACGCTCGCGGGTCCTGAACGAAGAGGCCCCGTTCCTCTGCGTCAGCTGCGGGCGACCGTTTGCGACTCGCCAGATGATGGATCGGATGACCGAGAAGCTTCGCGGTCACTGGATGTTCGACTCCGACGAGGCATTGCGCCGTCTCAAAATGTGCGGCGACTGCCGGGTACGAGACATGTTCGCGGGCGGCGGTCACCGCCCCGGGGAGTTCGTCTGATGGGGTCGAAACGAACCGCTGCTGGGTCATTTTGTCCGGACTGTCACCCACAAACAGGAGAAGCCTTGGTGTCTGACGACTTTTGTTTCCCTGCCCCGCCGGTCTGTGCTGGTCTCGATATTGCTCTCTACAGCAGCAGGCGCATGTCCGCGCGAGGCCTGTCGTGAGCGCTGAACTCGAAACGACAGCTTCGCCGGGCGCTCTCGGTGCGGAGGATCGGGCCAGGGCGGATGTATATGCGTTGCTCGGTGCATTGCTCGCGCGAGCACCCGACGCGTCGTTCCTGAATCTGCTGCGGCAGATTCCGGTGTCGGATCCATCGGATGACGCGACCATGGCGGCGGCGTGGGCGACACTGAAGCAGGCCGCCGAGCGTGCCGAGAGTGATGCACTGAAGGACGAGTATCACGACCTGTTCATCGGTCTGGGGCGAGGGGAGTTGGTGCCATACGCATCCTGGTACCTGACGGGCTTCCTGATGGAGAAGCCGCTTGCCGAGCTCCGGGTCGACCTTGAGCGGATCGGGTTGCAGCGGCAGGAGGAGGTGCGCGAACCCGAAGATCACATTGCCGCGCTATGTGAAACGATGAGCCTACTCATCATGAACGATGCGCAGTCCGGGATGGAGCGGCAGCGGGAGTTTTTCGGCAAGCACATCGCGCCGTGGGTGCAACGGTTTTTCGGCGACCTTGCGACGGCGCCATCAGCGCGGTTCTATCGGGCGGTAGGTTTGCTGGGCGAGCGCTTTTTCGAGGTGGAGCGGGAAGGTTTCGCGATACTGGTGTAAGTGCGCAGGGCACGGGATCGCATCTGAAACGTGACTAAATCGGGGATGGAGGAGTTGATCATGGGCAAGAAACGTTCGAATACGAAGCAGGCCACGGACCGTCGCGCGTTCCTGAAGGGCGTGCTGGCGAGTGGCGGTGCGGCGGCGGTTGCCATGGCGAGCACGAAGGGATTGGCGGCGCCGGCAGATGCACCGACGACCGAGCACGCGACAGAGGCCCCCGCGCAGGGTTACCACGAGACCCCGCATATCCGCGATTACTACAAGACCGCGGGTTTCTAGCGGAGCAGACCAGAAGCACGCTGCGCCCACCAATTTTTGGACTGAACGGCAGGAGAGCATCCACATGAAGCTCACACGCAAGCAGGATCAGCAGACGGACATCGCTACTGGCGCCCCGGAGTCGGGTGCCCACGGTGTCATCGACCGACGCACGTTTCTGCGTCGCTCAGGCGTGACGCTTGGGGGCATTGCCGCCGCGAGCGCGCTGCCGTTCTCCATGATGAGGAAGGCATCGGCCAAGACCACGGCTGCCGCCGATCCGAAAGCGGAGACCAAGTCGGTGCGAACCATCTGCACGCACTGCTCGGTCGGGTGCGGCATCATCGCCGAAGTCGAAAAGGGCGTATGGACCGGGCAGGAGCCAGCCTTCGATCACCCGTTCAACCTTGGCTCGCATTGCGCGAAGGGTGCTTCGGTGCGCGAGCACGGCCACGGCGAGCGGCGCCTGAAATACCCGATGAAGCTGGTCGGTGGCAAGTGGCAGAAGATCTCCTGGGACCAGGCGATCAACGAGGTTGGCGACAAGATGCTCGAGATCCGGAAGAAATACGGGCCGGACTCTGTGTTCATGACTGGCGGCTCGAAGCACAACAACGAGCAGGCCTACCTCATGACCAAGTTCATGCGCATGTGGGGCACGAACAACCAGGATCATCAGGCGCGGATCTGCCATTCAACGACGGTGGCGGGCGTGGCCTCGACCTGGGGCTATGGCGCGATGACCAACTCCTACAACGACATGCACAACTCGAAGGCGATGCTGTTCATTGGCAGCAACGCCGCCGAGGCGCATCCGGTGGCGATGCAGCACATCCTGCGCGGTAAGGAGAACGGCGGCAAGATGATCGTGGTTGATCCGCGCTTCACGCGCACCGCCGCGCACGCCGATATCTACGTTCGCATCCGCTCCGGAACCGACATTCCCTTTATCTGGGGCGTGCTGTGGCACATTTTCGAGAACAAGTGGGAGGACCGTCAGTACATCGCGCAGCGTGTCTATGCGATGGACGACGTGCGCGCGGAGGTGAAGAAGTACACCCCGGATGTCGTGCAGGACCTGACCGGCGTGCCGAAGGATCTCGTCTACAAGGTGGCTGAAACGATGGCCAAGAACCGTCCCGGTACCATTGTCTGGTGCATGGGCGGCACGCAGCACCACATGGGCCATGCCAACGTTCGTTCCTACAACTGCCTGCAGCTTGCGCTCGGCAACATTGGCGTATCCGGCGGCGGCGCCAACATCTTCCGCGGGCATGACAATGTGCAGGGCGCGACCGACGTTGGCCCGAACTGTCACACGCTGCCGGGCTACTACGGCCTTGCCGATGGCGCCTGGAAGCACTGGGCGCGGGTCTGGGGTGTCGACTACGAGTGGCTTAAGAACCGCTTCGACCAGGCCGAGTACGATGACGGCAAGGGCAAGAAGGTGAAGCCCATGAATGCCAGCGGTATCCCGGTGTCGCGCTGGGTCGATGGTGTGCTCGAGGCCAAGGAAAACGTTGGCCAGCGCCATCCGATCAAGATGGTGATCTTCAATGGCATGGCGCCGAACAGCCAGACCCGCGGACCGGACCAGAAGAAGGCAATGGAAAAGCTCGAGGGCCTCGTCATCATCGATCCCTATCCGACGGTTTCCGCCGTGATGAGCGACCGCAAGGATAATGTCTGGCTGTTGCCGGCGTGTACCCAGTTCGAGACCTATGGGTCGGTGACGGCCTCCAACCGTTCTCTCCAGTGGCGCGACAAGGTGATTGATCCGCTGTTCGAGTCGAAGCCGGACGAGGAGATCCTCTACCTGCTTGCCAAGAAGCTCGGCTTTGAAAAGGAGCTGTGCAAGAACGTCAAGGTCGTCAACAACAATCCGAGCAACGAGGACATACTGCGCGAGATCAACAACGGCACCTGGACGATCGGCTATACCGGCCAGAGCCCCGAGCGCCTGAAACTGCATCAGCAGAACTGGGGTACATTCAACACCACGAGTCTGCTCGCTGAGGGTGGGCCGTGCAGCGGCGACTACTACGGCCTGCCGTGGCCGTGCTGGGGAACGGCCAAGATGAAGCACCCCGGCACGCCGGTACTGTATGACCCCAGCAAGCCGGTGGCGCGTGGCGGTCTCTGTTTCCGGGCACGATTCGGCGTAGAGAAGGACGGCGTCAACCTGCTAGCGGAAGGCAGCTATCCGGTTCGTTCCGAAATCAAGGATGGTTACCCCGAATTCACTTTTGGCATCCTGAAGAAGCTCGGCTGGGACAAGGACCTCACCCAGGCGGAGCTCGCCACCATCATGAAGATAGGCAAGGACAAGCCGGATTCGGTCAACTGGAAGACCGACTTGTCCGGTGGCATTCAGCGCGTGGCTATCAAGCACGGGGCCGCGCCGTTTGGAAATGCCAAGGCGCGTGCCAAGGTCTGGGAGTACCCGGATCCGGTGCCGGTGCACCGCGAACCGTTGTACACGCCGCGCTACGACTTGGTTGCGAAGTATCCAACCTACGACGACAAGAAGTTGTTCTATCGGTTACCGACGCGCTACAAGTCGGTGCAGGCCAAGGACTACTCGAAGGAGTTTCCGCTCATTCTTACCAGCGGGCGACTCGTCGAGTATGAGGGCGGGGGTGACGAAACACGGTCCAACCCGTGGCTGGCCGAGCTGCAGCAACACATGTTCGTCGAGATCAATCCGGCGGATGCCAACAATGCCAAGATCAAGGACGGGCAAATGGTTTGGGTGGAAGGACCGGAAGGCGGCAAGATCAGGGTGAAGGCCATGATCACGCGCCGCGTCGCCCAAGGCACGGTGTTCTCGCCATTTCACTTCGGTGGCGAGTTCCAGGGAAAGAGCCTGCGCGACAAGTACCCACCCGGTGCGGATCCGGTTGTGCTCGGTGAAGCCGTCAATACCGCCACCACCTACGGATATGACGCGGTGACGGCGATGCAGGAGTCCAAGACCACGCTGTGCCGGATTCGTCCGGCCTGATCAGGAGCGATGCCATGGCAAGAATGAAATTCCTGTGTGATGCCGAGCGCTGCATCGAATGCAACGGCTGTGTCACGGCGTGCAAGAACGAGCACGAGGTGCCGTGGGGCGTAAACCGACGGCGGGTGGTGACGCTCGATGACGGCGTGCCGGGCGAGAAGTCGATCTCGGTGGCCTGCATGCACTGCACCGACGCGCCCTGTGCGGCGGTCTGTCCGGTCGACTGCTTCTACACCACACCCGACGGCATCGTGCTGCACAACAAGGACCTCTGCATCGGGTGCGGCTACTGCTTCTACGCCTGTCCGTTCGGTGCGCCGCAGTATCCCCAGCAGTCGGCCTTCGGGGCGCGCGGCAAGATGGACAAGTGCACGTTCTGTGCCGGCGGCCCGGAAGCCGATGGCTCCGCCGAAGAACACAAGAAATACGGCCGCAACCGCATCGCGCAGGGCAAGCTACCGCTGTGCGCCGAGATGTGCGCCACCAAGGCCCTTATCGCCGGGGATGGCGATGTCGTGGCCGACATCTACCGCAAGCGCGTACTGAAGCGCGGTGGCCGGCCGCAGACCTGGGGCTGGGAAACGGCGTACAAGGGTTGAGGACGGGCATCGACCGCCACCGAGACGACTCGAAGAAGGAGACGCCATGCAAGCCGCGCTGCGCATTGTCACCGCAAGTATGATTGTCGTTCTGTTGGGCGTGCTCGCCGGTTGCGGCGAGTCCACTAAGGTGACGCTGGCCAAGCCAGGCGTGTACAAGGGCGCCAAGGACCCGCTGGTCGAGAAGCAGCGCGATCCGAAGCAGCAGGAGGCGCTGGTGGCGCGCTTTAACCTGGTGCAGACCGACCGCTGATGGAGAGCGGGAACATGCCACGCATCGTGCAATGGGGTCTGGTGCTGATGGCGCTCGGCGTCGCGGCCGGATGTTCCAAGCCTGTTACCACGGACGCTGGCGGAATCGAGGGGACGAATGCGGCGGCCAAGCAGGGCTGGGAGAAACCACGCTCGGCGGAGGATCTTGATCAGCTTCGCAATCGCCTCGCGCACACGCAGAGCGACAACTAGCACGCGCAGTCAAGAGATTGGAGAACACTATGGCAACAAATCCGGCAAGCCCGCAGGCAAGACGCTCCCGTCGGCGCAGGATCGCTGTATGGAGCCTGGTTACCATCCTGGCTGGCGCGCTGCTGTTGCCGCTTGGTGGGTACGTCTATGTGAACGCTGTCCAGGCAGCACCAGCACAGGCGCCAGCCGGATCCGCCGCGGAGCAGCAGACCAACCCGCGCGCGAACTACTGGCGGGCGGTACGGGACGGTTTCGAGGGCTACACCGCGGCCTCGGGTCCCTATACCACGAACGTGCTGATCGCAAATGGTGGCCAGAACTGGCGCCAGCTGCGCAATGGCCCCGTGGCAAGTCTGTTGCCGTGGCTGATGGCGCTGATGGTGCTCGGCCTCGGCGTGTACTACATCTTGCACGGGCCGGTGAAGGTATCCGCGCCGCTGTCGGGGAAAACGGTCGAGCGCTTCACCTATAACGAGCGCGTGCTGCACTGGTATACGGCGGTGCTGTTTATCCTGCTTGCCATCACGGGCCTGAGCCTCATGTTGGGTGATCCCGTGGATGGGTCTCAAGGCCTTCGCGGCTTATGCCAATATAGCTGTCGTGGTTCACAACTATCTCGGGCCGCTGTTTATCGTCGGGGTCGTGCTGGAGATTTTGATGTGGGCGCGTATCGCAATCCCGAACAAGGTTGACGTCGAGTGGTTCAAGGCGGGCGGGGGCTATTTCGGCCATGCGCATCCGAGCGCCGGCAAGCTCAACGCAGGCGAGAAGATCTTCGTTTTCTGGACCGCCACGGTCGGCATGGGGATCCTTATAAGCATCTCGGGTCTTGTGCTCGACTTCCCCAATCTCGGATTCACGCGCGAGGCGATGCAGAATGCCAACCTCATTCATGGCATCGCGGCGATCATCTATGTCACCATCATCCTGATGCACATGTACCTCGGTTCGATTGGCGTGCATGGCGCGCTCGATGCCATGACCTCGGGGCGCGTCAGCGTCGAGTGGGCCAAGGAGCATCATGACCTGTGGTACGAGGAAGTGAAGGGCACCGCCGGGAGGGATGAGGGCAAGTCCGCTGGTGGAGTTCCGCGAACCGCCTAGGCCGATGTCGATACAGGTGCGGTACTTTGCTTCCCTGCGTGAGCGCTTGGGGCGCACGCAGGAAACCGTCGACGCTGTTTCGGCCGCAACGGTGGCCGATCTCTGGTTACATGTCTCGGCCGGCGCGCCGTGGCCTTCCAACACCCTTGTCGCGGTGAACCACGAGTACAGCCACGCCGGCCAGCGGCTGCGCGACGGCGACGAGGTGGCATTCTTCCCGCCCGTGACCGGAGGCTGACATGCGGGTCGAGCTGCGTGGCGATCCGTTCGATCCCCTTGCCGAGCTGGCGCGCTATCAGTCCGAGGCGCTGGCGGGCCGCACCGATTTCGGTGCCGTCGCAAACTTCATCGGTACGATGCGCGACGTTAACGAGGGCGAGACTGTCTCGGCCATGACGCTCGAGCACTATCCGGGGATGACCGACGCGCACTTGCGCCGTATCAGCGAGGAAGCCGCCCGGCGCTGGGAGATCTTCGAGACACTTGTCATTCACCGGATCGGCAGCGTGCGACCGGGTGAGCCGATCGTGCTGGTGGCGGCGTGGTCGGCGCACCGCGCGGCGGCATTTGATGCCTGCCGGTTCCTGATCGAGGAACTCAAGTCCCGTGCTCCATTCTGGAAGCAGGAGCAACGCAGCGGCGCAACGCGTTGGGTCGAACGCAACACCGCCGCGGTGTGAGTCCGAACGCGCGGTTGCGCCGAACGGCATTGATCGGACTAAGCTTGTGCTGCGCCGCCGGTATCGCGTTCGCCAGGCCGGGTAGTGACTGGGTCACGGCGATCGTCAAGCGTGACCTCGACCGCATCGAGCAGCTCCTGCCCGATACCGATGACGTCAACGAACCCACGGAAGACGGACGCACGGCCCTGATGCTCGCCGCCGGTGAGGCGCGTCACGAGCTGGTGCTGGCGCTGGTGGCGCGCGGTGCCTCAATCAATGCGCGCAACGAGCGCGGTGGCAGTGCCCTCATGTACGCGGCGACCGGTGGTGATGAAGCGTCGGTGACGCTGTTACTGACACGTGGCGCTGAGGTCAACGCCCGGGCCCGCAACGGCTGGACAGCGCTTACGCTCGCCTCAGCGCGCGGTTTTGAGAACATCGTGTCGATCCTACTGGCGCACGGCGCCGAACCCAATGCCGCGGATATTTATGGCTGGACGCCGATCATGCGCGCGGTGCAGGCCGGGCGGTTGAAGGTCGTGCGGGTGCTGGCGGCGAATCAACGAGTCGAGGTCAATGTCGCTGACGAAAACGGCCAGACGGCACTGCATCACGCCGCCGCACAGAATGAACTTGAGATAGCCCGGGTTTTGCTCGCTCACGGCGCACGGCGTGACTCTCGCGATCGCGCCGGCCGAACGTCCCGAATGATCGCGGAGACCGCCGGCTATAAGGAGCTAGCAGTGCTGCTGGGGCCAACGCGCGAGCCATAGGCGGCGCGGGCTTTAGCAACGCATCTGCTGTCCGGAGTATTCGGCAAGTGGCATGACGGTAGTCGTGCCGGTGACGGCGGCGCGAATGTCGCGGGTGCCGTGATCGAGCGCGAGCCGGAAGCCGAATTCATGGAAGAACCGCTCGAACAGCTCGCCGCCATAAGTGCCGACGGCATAGAGCGCGCCGTCGCGCTTGTCCTCCTCGAGTACGATCGCAGCAAGCGGCTGTTTCGCCGGGCCGCCCAGCACCCGTGCTCCCTGCGCCGGATCGTAGACACTCTTCTCCGAACAGCAGTAGATCACCTGAGCCCGTTCCACAGGCTGCTCGGCGCTGTTGCGGAAGTTCACGCGCTCGTGGCGATAGTTGATAAAGCTTATGGCCTTGGCCGGGTATGACATCTTGTGCGCGCAGATCGCCGAGAATGCTACCACCGATCGCGCGGGACCAATGCCACCCGGCCATCGGTAAGTCTCGCCGATTTCAGTTGTTAGGTCGGCAGGAGTCGTCGCATGCCCGAGGTTCAGCAGAAAACAGGGCGTGGTGACAAACGGATAATTGAAGACATAGTTCTCGCCAACCTCGAGCGTCTTTACGTTGATCGGGTGATCGCTCGCATCCACCAGCCGGACCCGCTGGTAACGGTGCAGGCGTGCGTCGGGCTGGGCGAGGAGGGCGGGATTCGCGCCGATCATGCCGAGCGCCGAGGCGCACAGCCGGACGAAGCCACGGCGGCTAATAGGGGAACCGGATCCCATGGGCAAACCCCCGTACGCGGTGTTGACCGGATTCATTGAAGCAGAAGCTGCTGCGCCTGGCAAAAATACGAGGAGTCTACTAGTGCGCGCCCGGACAGACGGTAATCACCTAACGGTGGGCGGGTAGTGCGGGGGCTCGGTGCCGCGCCGGTGCGCATACCGTTCGCTATCCGCATGGCGGACCGGGATCAGAAGTCGAGGCGATATCCGAGCGAAAAGTAGTTGCGCGTCAGGTCCTGCGTATCGGTTGCGCTGGTGATGTTTGTCTTCTCGAGACCGTATTCCGCCTCCAGGGTCGTCCGCTCGCCCCACCGGTAACTCACGCGAAGCGTCGGCCCCCATATGGTCATGTCGCGCAACTCCTCTTCCTGCACGTAGTAGCGCAGTCCCAGGTCTGTCGTCCAATTACCCTTGATTAGCAGGCGATTGCTGAACGAAACCGATTTCCCGGTATAGGACTTGCTGTCGAGATAGCTGAAGCTCAGCACCGAGATGTCGCGGCCCGTCATGACGCCCGTGCCGATTCCCTGGACCGTATAGATCAAGACGTTGCCGGTGCCCGGATTGGCGGGCAGCGCGCCGCTGGCCGGCGTCGCCGAGATCTTGTAGAGCTTGACGTCACCTCCGAGTTGCCACTTCTTGGTGAAGTTGTGCGTCAGTCCGACCATGGCAAGATCCGACTTGGGCGTACGGTCCTCGGCCTGCTGTTTCAGCTGCTCCTCGGACTTGGTTTGCAGCTGGGACTTGATGGACGTGTCCGTCTCTCCGATCAGGGCGTTCGAGATCTGCAAGGGCGGCGCCATGCGATGATCGAGCAGCAAATTCGCGTTGGTTGCATCGGTGAATTGCCAGGTACCCTGCAGCATGAAGATGTTAAGTGTGGCGAAGTAGAGGTCGTAGTCGGTCAGTGCCATGAGTGAGCGCTTTGGATCGAAATAGCGCAACTCCGCGCCGACCGCCTCGCGATCGGTAATTCCATCGATGGTTTGGTGTATGTAGTAGACGCTGCCGTTCCAGTGCTCGGCGAAGGTACCGATGTTCAGGCTCGTTCCCCAGAAGACACGATCGGAGTTGATGGGATTGTAGTCAGCCGGTGTTCCCGCCACGATGTTTGCGCGCCACTTGGGCAGGAAGTTATATCCTGCCGAGAGCCCGTCGAAGCGGCTAAGTACGCCGCCGGCGTTGCCGGGCTGGCGCCCGAGGCGCGCACCATACTCGTATGCCGAGTTGCGTAGCTCGTAGTAGGCCGAGTACAGACGGTTGGTGTCATCGCCGTTCTTCAGGAAATTCAGGGAGTAGGTGTCGCGAAGCACCACACGGTTATCGTAGTCACCGCGACGCATGCGGCCGTTCAGGTCGATGCTCGAGATCAATGAGTTCTGGTCCGTAGCGGTGAAGCTGGACTGGTTCTGAATCGGACCAACCTGGGTTGTCGTGTCGGTCTTGGTGGCGCCGTTGTAATAATACTGTGACCAGCTTCCATATGCCGTGGTGATATCGCGATTGCGCCGGCTCGCAGTCTTCAGGTCGGGTGTTTCGGCAGGGGCATCGAGGTTCGCGAGCCGCTGGCGAACGCGGTCGGGTCCCGGCCCGGTCGCATAGAGCTTGAGATAGAGTTCGTACTCGCGCTTGGCCCTGGTTTTCTCTCCCAGACGTTCGTGCGCAACGCCGATTAGTTCCTGTGCCTCCTGCGACTGGCGATTTGGCGGTAGGCGCAGGATCTGGTCGAGCAACTGAATAGCAACGATATTGTCGCCGCGGGTCAGCGCATCGCGGGCTCGATCGAGCAGGCTCGTCGCTTCCGCCTCGACGGCCGGCGTGCCGGCGACCGCGACCACAGGTGCCGGCAGCGGCCTTTCGGGGGAAACGGTGGACGGGGGTCCGGAAGACGGTGCAGCCGCCGCTGCGATATCGGTCGCTCCAGCCGCCGCCCCGGCAGCGGCCGCCGGCGCAACTGCGATGCGCTCGGGTGCCTTGATGAGACTGGCTGCAGATGCTTCGCGTTCCGATGGTGTGACAGCACGAATGCTCGCCTTGGGATATTCCGGCAGCAACAATCGTCTTGCTTCCGTGGCGGCCGAAAGACTCGGGAAGAACCCGAGGTTTAGCGTATTTGCGGTCTTGCCGTTTTGCTCGGACGCGAGCGCGTAGAGCTGTTTGTCGGCAAGAGTCTTTGGCAGAGGACCCGCCGGCGGTGGCGTGCGGGCCGGGTCGGAGGCGAGCGTGATGCTGTAGATTTCTTCCCGGCTGGCCGCCGGTGCTGCAGCTGCCGGCGTCGTGGCAAGCAACTCTTCGGCCGCGCCCTGCCGCAGGGCGCGGCGGCCTGCAGCTTCGCTCACCAGGCGCATCTCCGTTCGCACCGGCTGCGAGCCGGGCACGGCCTCCACCCAGATGAAGTAGCTTTGGTTGGCTGCCACCTCGATGGCGAGCGAGGTGCGAATCTGGTCACCCGTATTCAGCATGACCGTGCCCGGTGCGACCGACTGGATCACGAATCCCTGGAGGTCGAGTTGGCCTACGCGCTTTCCGTTGATGCTCACTGGCACAGTCGCCGAGACCGGTTCGCGCTCTCCGCGGAAGAGAATGACGAGCGCCATTCCTGGCGAGGGCGTTGCGCGCAGGGCAGCGGCCCGGGTAACCGCCGCCTCCCGGCCACGGCGCGCGGCAGAATACTCGTCACCAGAAATCTCGCTCACAAACGCGCCCGGATAGCGTGCCGCGAAAGTCTTGCGCGCCTCGCTTGCTTCCGCGACTCCCGGATAGAATCCGACGCGCAGGTAGTACACGTTCTTGCCGAAGACGGTCGCTTGCGCGCGATAGGCATTCGGGAGGTCGGCGGGCACGCGCTCATCGGGGATCGGATCGAAAGAACTGAACAGCGTCACCGCGAAGCGCGGCAGTGCGTCCGCCGCAGCGGGCGGTGTCTCGGCGCGCGCAAAGGATGCGATGCCGAGCGCAAGCGAGAGGAAAAGGACACGCAACCACATGATGCAGAAGCTCAAATTAGTCGTGGAGTGTTCGATAAGCAGGAATAAATCAGCGCGATACCGCCGGCGGTTTTGGCTTTTCGGTTTCCGCAGTAGGTAGCAACGTAAGTATGATGCTGCGCCCGTCCTCACCTTGGCGCACGCGGTAGGTCACCGGCGCGCTGAACTGTATGTCGAGACAGAGTGGGTCGGGAACCGCGAAGCAGTTTCGTGCCGTGGTATAGATGACGCGAAATGGCGGCACGGGTGAGACGGTTTGTGCATGCTTGTATTCATGCGCAGCCCGCTCCTCCGAGGGATCGAGCTGCAACACCTGAAGGTAGATTTTCAGGAGTTCTCCCTGGTCGGCCGGGAAATGCTTGATGTAGCGCACCGGCGCGCTGAACTGTAGCCGCATTTCCGCAACCCCGCGCTCGGTACGGACCTCAATGTCATCCAGCAGTTGTGCGCTGACGACAGGTTCCAGCACGCACAGCAGTCCCGCCAGTAAGCCTGAGAGACGCGTCTTCATGGCTAGAACCCGCCATCCGTCGAGCGATGCTTGCTGTTGCGAGTGGTCTTGATCGTCGTGAACGTGTTGTTCGTATAGAGGTGGCAGGCGCCGGCGCAGTTCTTCAGTTCGGCAACGGTGTAGAAGATCGTGGTCGGGCTCTCGGTCTTCTTGTGCGCATCCTGCTTGAAACGCCCGGCGTGGCAACCAGCGCAGTCGGGCGCATACGCACCGTACTGCCAGCTGATGGTTTCGCT
>SMTZ1_10009674_pt1 | contig 22891 bp, 22 predicted proteins | sample DeeMarSWOR136_30_FD_25667 | JGI IMG/M metagenome (IMG submission 25667) | reverse complement strand
GGCCCCGGGCAAAAAGACTGTTCCCGATATTATAGTAGCACAATCCACAGTACGGTTTTATCTGCTGAGCAAGGTAAAACATCTGCTCAGCCAAGTCGTGCAGACCCATTTCGGTATAGGTTATTATCCGATTGCAGTAGCAGGGCTCAAAACCCGCGTCAAGGTCCTGGATACGCTCAAAAGTATCGATAGCGAGGTCATATTGGCACGTGCGGGTATAATCGACCGCCAGTGAATTTAATATCTCTAAATCATTTGGGTTTAACTGCAGGGCAACTTCATATTCGGCTATCGCATCCTCAAACCGATTTATGGCATCCAGCGTCAGGGCCTTGTTGAAATGCCACGAGCTGTTGGAAGGATTTATCTCAATGGCCAACTCCAGCTCATCGAGGGCCTGGGGCATTTTACCGTCTTCGTAAAGCTCAAAAGCCCTGCGTGCCTTCCGCTCGGCTTTCATACTTTCAAAAAACATAATCGCACCTTACCCTGTTTATTCCCCGACGGTTAAGGATCCATCCAGCGTGGTTATCGCCCACAAAATACACAAAAATTAGCGGTTTTTTGTCGGCATAAGAGCTTTTTACCGGCACTAAAATTTTGCTGGTAATTCGGCGTATCTGTTTTTCTGGAAACCTGCTACCAAGAGTCTTATAATGTATGGCTGCCAGGGTTTGTTGTTACTACATACGAATATAGTCACGAACCACACAGGTATAATTGGAGTTTTGTAAAATTGAGGTTAGGCATACTTTGAAAAGAAAAAATTGTTTTTTGCTTTTTTCTTTTCAAACAGTAAGTTGTGGCCTAAAAAGAAGCTTGCTCATTATTTAAGAAAACCAAAAAAACTGATTTTCTTAAATAATATATGCCTAACCTCGATTTTACAAAAGTCTTGATATAATTTGGAGAAGTGAAGCTATGATTAAAGAAATAAAAGGCCGGGTAACAGCCGGCAAGGGCAATTATGCTATTGTAGTCAGCAGGTTCAACGAGTTCATAACTTCAAAACTGCTTGCCGGCGCGATAGATTGTCTCCAGCGTCATGGTGCCGCTGACGAACAGATATCCATAGTCTGGGTGCCGGGTGCCTGTGAAATTACGCAGGCTGCAAAGAAGCTCGCCAACAGCGGCAAATACGTCGCGGTCCTCTGCCTCGGCGCGGTCATTCGGGGCCAGACCGCCCATTACGATTATGTCTGTCAGCAGGTAGCCCGCGGTATCGGACAAATCAACTACGATTCACCCACACCGACTGTATTTGGTGTCCTGACCTGCGATACGCTCGAACAGGCGGTTGAAAGGGCCGGGACAAAAATGGGCAACGCCGGTGCAGATGGAGCACGAACAGCTATGGAAATGGCCAACGTGATGGAACAATTAAGTAGTTCGTAGTTATGAGTTTCGCAAAATTGAGGTTAGGCATATATTATTTAAGAAAATTAGGTTTTTTGGTTTTCTTAAATAATGAGCGAACTTCTTCTTAGGCAACAACTTACTGTTTGAAAAGAAAAAATCAAAAAAACAATTTTTTCTTTTCAAAGTATGCCTAACCTCAATTTTGCAGAAGACTTGTTATGTACTCGTTAGACTACGAACCACGAACGAAGAATATGGATAGAAGAACAAGGGCCAGAGAACTGACAATGCAGGCTTTATATCAGCTCGATATACAGGGCCCTGACCTATTTGAGCTTTTAGACCGGTTCTTCACAGAGGCTGATGAAGATGATTTTGTACGAAAACTCGCCTCGGATTGGACAAGAGGAACGTGGGAAAATTTAGAACAGTGCGACGAGCCGATAATTGCCTCGACTATAAAGTGGCAGTTCAAAAGACTCTCACCTGTTGACAAAAGCATCTTGAGATTGGCGGTTTATCAGTTGAAATTCTGTCCTGATATCCCGCCCAAAGTTGTGATAAATGAGGCCATTGAGCTTGCTAAAAAGTTCAGTACCGATAAATCACCTGCCTTTGTTAATGGCGTGCTCGATGCCATTCTGAAAAGACTAAAGTGACTAAAATTTGGAGTGCCTAAAATTTAGAGTGCCTAAAGTGAGCTAAAGTGAACTAAAGTGAGCTAAAGTTAAAAAACACTCTACAACTTTAGGCACTTTAAACTTTAGGCACTTTGAGTTCTTTACCATGAGAACCATTGCAGTATTAAACCAGAAAGGGGGCGTGGGAAAAACCACAACGGTGGTCAATACCGCAGCAGCTCTTGCCGCCGCCGGCTCGAGGGTGGTGGTTATTGACTTTGACCCTCAGGCGCATCTGACAATACACCTCGGCCTTGAGCCGCAAATGGTCCAGTTCGGCTCTTATAAGGTCCTCATTCAGTCTGCTGAATTTGAAAAGCAAATTCTGCTCATGAGGCCGAATCTTTGGCTGCTGCCCGCAAATATCAACCTCGTTGGCGCCGAAAGCGAGCTGGTAAGCGTAGTCGGCAGAGAAACCATCCTGCGAGAGGCCCTTCAATTAAGCCAGGATAAATTCGATTATTGCCTTATCGACTGTGCTCCTTCACTCGGATTGCTGACCCTCAACGCCCTTGCTGCGGCTGATGATGTCCTCATCCCGCTTCAGCCGCATTTCCTGGCGCTGCGGGGGTTTGGAAAACTGCTGCAGACCGTCGAGCTTGTAAACAAAAGAATCAACCCCAATCTGAAAGTTAAATGGATTTTACTCTGTATGTTCGATAGCAGGGCCTCGCTCCCAAGTGAAGTCAGGGCCGACATCGAGCAATTCCTCGACAAGGCACAAGGTACCAGCTGCCCCTGGGCGCAGGCCCAGGTCTTACCGGTTTATATCCGAAGAAATATCAAGCTCGCTGAGGCACCCAGCTATGGCAAAACAATTTTTGAGTACGAGCAAAACTGCCACGGAGCAGAAGACTACAGAAAGGTAGCCCAGCTCATACACGCCCAATTCCAGCCACCGACACCCCCAGATACATCACAGCCTGTTACTATCAGTGAAATTCAAGACCAGCCCCCGGCCCCCTCTATTCCTTCACCACAACCTGATTCGCAGGTGCCCTCACAGCTAAGCACACAGTCTGCCGACACTGACGAAAATCAAGAACAACTCTCGACTATCTCTACCCCATCACAACAACCTGATTCGCAGGTGCTACCACATCCAAGCACACAGCCTGCCGGCGCTGATGAAAATCAAGCCCAGCCCTCGATTTCTTCTATCCCATTACCAAAACCAGATTCACAAGAGTCACCGGAGCCGGAAAATCAGCTTGACGATACTGACGAAAATGAAACCCAGCCTCCAATCGAAATCAAATCAATCCCACAATCTGATTCAGAAACACAATCCTCAGAATTGACACAAACAAAGCCTGAGCAGCCAGATAGCAATTAGATGCAGAACCATCTTTGCTTAATTTTATTTTTTCTTATCCAAAAGCCCCTGTCCTCGCATCCAATCTTCACATCGGACCGGCCAGCTTGATTCGGCTGTATTCTGTTTGCCGAGGCCAAAGCCGTGGCCGCCCTTTTCGTAGATGTGCATCTCAGCCGGGACCTTGGCTTTCCGCAGGGCAAGGTAAAAATAGATACTATTCTCCGGCGGCACGACCTTATCATCGTTGGCATGGACCAAAAACGTAGGCGGGGTTTCCGGCGTAACCTGCCTCTCATTGGATAGACTCTCAACAAGCTCTTTGTCCGGATTGTTGCCCAACAAATTACGCCTGGAGCCACTGTGAGCGCACCATTCGGTAAATGAAATGACCGGATACATAAGTATCATAAAATCAGGCCTGCAACTGATTTTATCAATTGGGTCTTTTGCTTGGCTGTAACGCTTTTTGAAATGTGTGCCCGCACTCGATGCCAGATGTCCCCCCGCGGAAAAGCCGAGAATGCCGATACGACCGGGGTCGATGTTCCACTCTTTAGCCCGGCTGCGCACCATTCTGAGTGCTCGCTGGACATCTTGTAACGGCGCCGGATGACCATAACCGGCACCGCTGTTGCGATGGCGGTACTTAAGAATAAAGCCGGCGACACCAAACGAATTGAGCCACTGTGCGATTTGATGCCCCTCATGGTCCATAGCCAGATGTCCGTAACCGCCGCCGGGACAAATAACCACGGCTGCCCCGGTCGCTTTTTCGTCCGGCGGCAGGTAAATCGTCAGCGAAGGCTTGTCGCCGTCCTCATCGCCTTTCGCACTCGGGGCACCATCCGCCCAGAGTAGTTCGACCTTATGTAAGTCTGCTGCTTTTCCGTCATAAGCCGTTGCTGTTAATGTTATCGCCGTGACAACACAGACAAAAGCAATTCTAAAATCCCGATTCATTTTTCTCACTCCTTACTGCGGGTTCTTAAACAAAAAATACTTGCATTTTTTAAAACTGCCTTTAGTGTAACCTTTGTTTGCCGAATTAGGTAGTAAAAATTTTATAAACCATTATCAGGAGGTCACTATGTATTACTTAACTAAATGTAAATCAAAATTCGTCAGTCTTATCACACTAATATTACTTATTTTGTTATCCGGCATTCCTGTCACCGAAGCACAAAAATCAAACGCACCGAAGCTTACAACACCTAAAGGCGTCAGACTGCTAAAGAATAAAAGTTTCGATGACAGCAAACAGGCACGAAAAGAAATCCTTGAGCTGTATAAGAATTTGCGAGTTACGGATGTGCTTGACGGCATGGACCTGATTGGCCTGCAGGACATAGGTTTAATGGACAAAAATATCCGGCCTCTCTGGCGGGATGTAGAAAAATTTTCTCACAGAGTAATAGGATTTGCCATTACCGTTCGCCATGTGCCTACTGACGTCAGAGTCGGACAAAACTCGTTTCCAGACCTTGAAGGATTCAAGAAATTCAAATCTCAGCAATATAAAAGGGCCCCCGATGCCTGGCTCGAGGCGGCAAAACCGGGAGATATCGTTGTTATCGATGCCGGTGGAATCCCCGAATGTGGTTTTATCGGCTCCAATAACAGTCTCGGCTGGGCGGAAAAAGGTGTCGTAGGAGTCGTAACAAATGGCGGTGCCAGGGACACCGATGAGATTGTTAAGGTAAAGAAGATTTCGGTCTATTGTAAAAACGGATACAGCTCCCGCGGAGTTCGACCCGGAAGGCTCATTGCCGAATCATACAACTTTCCAATTAATTGTGCCGGCGTCCTTGTTTACCCCGGCGATTTAATAGTAGCCGATGGCGACGGCGTGCTGGTTGTTCCCAGAGAGCATGCGCTCAGAGTGGGAAAACTCGCCCGTGAAATTAACCTTGGTGATGAAAAAAGCCGTGCTAAAAGATTCGAACGACTTGGCATACAGCCCGACGAAACAGTGATAGTAGAATAGTCTCTCGGGCGACATCTTAACTCAATAAAACTTGGGGCGGCACCCCGTCTGTCAGTGACGTGCGTATCCGCCTCAAACTTAATAAAATTTAGGGTGGCACCCTCAAACTTGTTTGGGGGTGGTCTCCGACTCAGAATTTCCGTCAAATCAACCGTTGCGGGTTTTTCAGCTCTTCCGTAATGAAACTTAGAAACTCAGCGGCATAACCTTCGTTCATAACTCTCTGGTCAATAGCAAGAGACAGGCTGATTATTTTTCGCACTATTATTTTATCATTTTCGCAGACCACCGTTGGAATTACATTACCTACGGCCAGTATAGTGCTGGCCGGCGGCGGTACTATTCCCAAAAAAGAATCGATTCCATACACGCCAAGATTGCTCAACGCTACAGTTTCGCCTTCTATATCCTCAAGTGTCAATTGATTATCACGTGCTTTATCAGTCAGCGATTGTTCCTCACGGGCAATTTCCGGCAACGTTTTTTCCCCGGCATCCTTCAGAACCGGGACAACAAGGCCCTGCGGGGCATTAACTGCAAAGCCAACATTAATGCGTTCGGCAATCCTTATCTTGTCACCGTCAAATCTGCCTATTGCAAGGGGATATTTTTGCACCGCCAGACCCAGAGCACGAATATAGAAGGCATTCGTCGTTATTTTGACGCCCAACGACTTTCTAAGCTTGGGGCGAATGGCCATAAGCTCGGTAATATCCGCCTTCGAACCAACGTAAAAACAGGGCTTGCTCAGCTTGGATTTTAACATCCTTTCGCCGATAAGCTTCTGGATTCTGGTCAGCGGGATATGATTTTTTGTCGGATTATCCAAAGACGCCTCTACAGAAAATTCCGACCCGCCGCCGGCGGGTATGGATCAGAACCCAGCGTTGCCGGGTCGAATTCTGCTTCTTTATTAAGGACCTAATTTTGCCCCTAATGTAATACCAAATACGCATTTTCCCAAGGATTTTTTTATACGCCTAAAGGCTTGAGTAACGTTCAGACAGAGGTAATTTTTTTGGCTCTTCCGAATAATGGGTAGGTGTATTGGGCGTTTCGGACGATAGAGAAAAATCGTTCGGGGCCCCAGAGGCACAAATTTTCCCCCGCCTGCCCCAAATTTGAGCCTCTGCCCAAACGATTTTTCTCTCCAAACTGCTCCAAGGCCTTGATCTGTTTGGTCCGCCTACGCCTTAACCGGATGAGCCATTTTTTTAGCAAAATCCGCCGGTAATAATAGCTGATGCCGGCAAGACTATCAATCTCCGAACAAATAGAAACTGCGTCATAATAGGCGAGTATATTTTCAATATTCCGTCTTTTTTTTATATTTTTAGCTTCCCAAGAGCGCTGTTTTGTCCTATACTCTGCATTAGTTAAGTTTTATACTTTGGAAAGTCCAGGAATGTTAGCTGGTAGAGAAAATTAAGGTTAAGGTTTAAAAAGAGGGAAACGAAGTGAATATTTATGTGGGAAATTTGTCAAGCCAGACAACCGAAGATGACTTGCGTCAGGCTTTTGAAGTTTTTGGCCAAGTCGAATCTGTCAACATCATAAAGGATAGATTTAGTGGTGAATCCAGGGGGTTCGGATTCGTGGAAATACCCTCTAAACAGGAAGCGCAAAAGGCTATCGAAGAAATGAATGGCAAGGATTTGATGGGCCGCGCTGTGAATGTCAATGAAGCTCGCCCCAAAACCGACCGCGGTGGTCGTGGCGGTGGTGGCCGTGGCGGTGGCGGTCGTGGCGGTGGTGGCCGTGGCGGCGGTAGTCGTGGCGGTGGCGGCGGCGGTGGCGGTCGTCGGTACTAACAACCCAGTGCTGTTAAAAAAATTGGATGCACGTTACTACTCGTTCAACAATAGTGGGTTAAAAGAGAGCCGGCATAGAATAACACTCCCTTTTTGTTTAACAAAAAAAGCAAAAAAGAGGAGCTACCGGTACACTTTCAAATAGTTCTTCTGCAGTTTTTCGGCTTTATTAAGAGCTCGTATTGTATAGCCTCTAAATATTCTTCTGGAAATATCGTATAAGTGAGTCTTTTCCGCTCCGGCCCATACTAATGGGCGATACAGGATTCGAACCTGTGACCTCACGGGTGTGATCCGTGCGCTCTAGCCAACTGAGCTAATCGCCCCGTTAATTTTCGACGGTGATTATAAATCGCAAATCGCAAATCGTCAATTCATTCTATGAAGAAAGAATCCCAGATTAAGTTGCCACGACATTGAGGCGCCCTAATTTAACACCCTTCATGCTCAATATGCTTTCCGCCACCTTATTGATTTCGCCGACCTGTCCTCGAAGCACAATCACCTCCAGACAATCGTGCTCATCCAGGTGAACGTGCAAAGAAGAAATCACCTGCATGGACGAATCCAGCGTATGCGAATGTTGCAGATCTATCAGCCTGTCCGTGAGCTTTGTCGAGTGATGGTCGTAAACCAGAAATACAGCGGCGACCCCTTTGGCTTTTGGGTCGCCGAGACGCTCTTCACTTAATTGCCGGCGTACAAGGTCACGTATGGCCTCAGACCGGCTCTGATAGCCTTGCTTGGCAATAAGCCCATCGAACATCGAAAGCAGCTTTTTATCAAGCGACACCCCTATACGTTCAATTCGGTCCATTTTTGTTCCCTTTATCGAGTACGGATAAATCTCCTGCGGGGTGAACCCAAAATAATCAATTATCAATCGTTTCGCCGTTCCACTTCAGCCATCTTTTTAAGGGACACATTTTATCAGATTCCCGCTTCAGGGGGCCTGAATGGTCCCCCAATTGAAACTCTTATATGACTTCGAGTCGGCGAAGAATCGACTTTGTCCAGCGGCCGCTGCGAAGCTGTGAAAAGATAAGCAGTAACAGTATTAACAGCCAGTAGCCGCTAAACCGCAGATAGTAAAGGATAATACCGAATATATGGGGGGTTTCAGCAGAACTCCACTTCACCAGCTCATAGGGCGAATATATTGCTCCGAGAACTATACCGCCAAAGACTCTCTGCCAGGGCAGCAGCAGAATAAGCATAATCAGCGAGAGGAAAAACGCTCTGCTGATATGGTTCATTCCCCCGAGCCTGCCTACCAGCGAAATCTTCAAAGACAAAAGTATTGTCAGACAGTAAAGCAGCCCCGCTAATACCAGTATGGCATTAGCAACCCGGATACCCATCGCTAAATGTTTGAAGGTTATTCCAAACAAAGAATCCTCCATTTCTGCTTCGGCCGGCTCACTTTGCTCGGCAGCCACTTTTTTTGCAGCCTCGCCAACATCCTCACTCAAGCCCCCCTCCACAGCAGCAGCCTCGTTACCGGGATACTCCTTTGCGGGAATGTAGCCGGTATTTACAACCCAAAAGCTTACCTGTAACAGCAGAAGACACAAAACTACAATGATAAAGAAAAAGTTTTTCCATCCCCTGAACACTCCAATCGCTTCAAGACAATCGGTAGTATCCAATAAACTGCTTGGGCCGGCCTGGTTCTCGTTCATTTTTAAATCTCCTAAATTGGGTTAATAGGTGATTGGTTAATGGGTCAATTAACTACTCACCACTCACAATTTAACTACTCACCATTCCCGTGAGCACTCAGCAACCCTTCTTGAACTATTATGCTCTACTTCTGCTGTATTTGCAAGAAATTTTTTTGCCCGGCACCAATTGATTTCGGACCGGACACCGGAACCCGTTGAAAGGGTCGATTTTTCTCTCCCGGGCAATTGGTGCGGGGTTATTTCTCATTTTTTATCTTTTGGAGACTATTTTTTGCTGCTTCAATAGTTTTCTCAATGTCCGCTTTGCTGTGGGCTAACGAAACAAACATCGCCTCATAAGCGCTGGGAGCAAGATAAATCCCCTGTTCTAACATCAGGGCAAAGAATTTCTTGAATCGTTTTATATCGGTTGATTGGACATCTGTAAAATTTTGTACTTTTTTATCAGTGAAGAAACAGCTCATAATCGAGCCGAGGCGATTAATTGTAACGGCAATACCGGCGTCTTTAGCGGCATCAGCCAGTCCGGCTTCTAAAAGAGCTGCTGAAGACTCGAGTCTCTCATACGAATCCGCCTCACAGAGTATATCCAGTGTAGCATTTGCTGCTGCCGTTGCAAGTGGATTACCACTGAGTGTCCCAGCCTGATAGACGGGCCCGAGCGGAGCGAGCATGTCCATAATATCAGCTCGACCGCCAAAAGCCCCCACAGGCATTCCACCTCCTATGATTTTACCTAAACAGGTAATATCTGCTTTTATACCAAAGAGTGCCTGTGCTCCACCGAGGGCCAAGCGAAAGCCAGTTATCACCTCATCAAATATCAAAAGCGATTCATTCTGGTCGCATAAATTCCGAAGCGTCTGAAGATACCCATCGATCGGCGGCACTACACCCATATTTGCGGCAACAGGCTCAACTAAAACCGCCGCGATTTTACCCTTGTACACCTGGAATGCTTTTGTTACCGCCTCGATATCATTATAGTCAATTATGACGGTCAACTTCGCAATCGCATCAGGTACGCCCGGACTGGATGCGATGGCACCCTCGGCAAGGCCGGAACCGGCAGCAACCAGAAGCGAATCGCTGTGCCCGTGATAACAGCCGACCATCTTGATTATTAAGTCCTTTTTGGTATAGCCGCGGGCGAGCCGGATAGCCGTCATTACCGCCTCGGTGCCGCTGCTTACCAGCCGGACCTTCTCAATCGAATCGAAGGCGGCAATTATTTTCTGAGCCAAGGAGGTCTCAGCCAACGTCGGTGCCCCGAATGACGTGCCCTTGCGTGCTGCGGCCGTAACTGCCTTCAATACCTTCGGATGGGCGTGTCCGAGTATCATAGGGCCCCATGAGCTTACGTAGTCGATGTATTCATTGCCGTCGATATCGTAGATTTTTGACCCTTTTGCACTTTCAATGAAAAGCGGATCCACATCCACCCCGCCGAACGCCCGAACCGGCGAATTCACACCGCCCGGCAGACAACTACACGCCTCGGCATAGGCCTGTGCCGATTTGTTATATTTGCTTTGCTCGTCCATCATCTGCCTTTAATATCAGGCGGATTCAACTCATAAGTGAAATTAGTGAATCCTTGCAAGCTAACGATTTATAGTTCAACTCCCAAAAAGCTCGTAGAAGCAGCCGCTTCGCGGCTGGGATTTATCGCATTGAAGCCTACGGCATCCTCGGCAGTAGCAGCATTATACAACATATATGCCGTTGGCATAAAGCGATAAATCCAAAACAGAATACAGCATGGGCTAAAGCCCATCCACCTGTTGTAACATCTAATTCAATGGGTGGCAGCCTCAAAAGCAGCTTGGGGACAGCTTGGAGCCTGTTATACCCCCATGTGCCTGAGCCGGTACTATTTTTCTTGCAATGTCTGGGTGATTTGCTAAACTCATGGGATTATTAATTATTGAGTAGTGATTGGTGAGTGGTGATTGATGAGTAGCTAATTAACCGATTAACCAATCACCAATTAACCAATCACCATTTAACCAGTTATGGAGTAAATATATGAATTTAGTCAGGTGGTTTCGGAAAAATAACAAAAAAGTGATGGCTGTTGTTGTCATCGTCATAATGTTCGGCTTTATCGGCGGCGGCACATTGCTCCAGCAGCTCAGCCAAAGAGCAGCAGGCCGGCACAAGACGATAGCCTACTTTGGGGATAACAAGAAAATAACAAACAACGACTTATTCTTGGCACGACGGGACCTGGATGTCCTCAGAAGCCTGGCCGCCGATGTCCTGCTAAGGAACCAGGACTTACGGGGAATTCTCCTGGGTGAGCTGCTGTTTGCTGAGCAGCAAACTTCGCCGGCACTTATAAATCATATAAGGCAGACGATTAGAAAGAACCGGTACAGAATCAGCGACAAACAAATCAACGATATGTATAGACGCTCGGTGCCGTCCAATATATACTGGCTGTTGCTTAAAAACGAGGCACAGCTCGCTGGTATCAGGGTGCCAAACGAGCAGGCCGGCGAATTGCTCGGACAAGTAATACCACAGTTGTTCAACGGCCAGACATATTCGCAGCTAATTGCTGTTCTAAGAGATCGATACGGGCTCCCGGAGGAGCAGCTCCTGTCAATATTTAGCGAATTGTTAGCGATAATGCAGTACGCCCAGATGATTTGCTCAAACGAAGATGTTACAAGCTCACAGATAGCCCAGGCTGTTGCCGCGAGCGCAGAAAGCATTGACGCTGAATTGGTAGAATTCAACCCTACCGTATTCGCATCGAGCATCGAGCATCCAGCATCGAGTATCGAGCAGGAGCATTTTAACAAATACAAGAAATTCCCGCCTTCCGCCGTAAGCGAGGAAAATCCCTATGGCTTCGGATATAAGCTGCCGGACAGGGTGCAGCTTGAATACCTAATCGTCAGGCTCGATGATGTTCGTACGCTGGTAGAACCGCCCACTAACCAGCAGAAGGAAGATTATTACAACAGAAACAGAGAACAGTTATTCACTGAGCAGGTTCCATCTGACCCGAACGACCCGAACTCGCCACTGAACCAGCGAATTAAAAGCTATGCCGAGGTTTCAGATATGATTTCGGATCGGCTTCTCAATGACAAAATTAATTCGACTGCAAATAGAATTATGCAGGAGGCTAAAACAATTACCGAAGCCGGCCTGGAAGATACGGATATAGAGCCTGCTACTCTGACTGATGAGCAGTTTAAGGAAAAAGCCGGCGATTATAAAACCACCGCCGAGCAATTAAGCGAAAAGCACAATTGTAAGCTATATGCAGGCCGGACGGGACTGCTTAGCCCAATCGATATGCAAACCGATGAATATCTTGCAAGGCTGTATTTAGAGGGCCAAGGGCAAAGTCCGGTCTCATTGGCTCAGATTGTCTTTGCCGTCGGTGATTTAGCCGCCAGCGAGCTTGGGCCGTTTGATGTGCGAAAGCCCAGAATGTATGAAAATATCGGGCCCCTTAAAGACCTGTGGGGCTCGGCCAGGTTCGGACTCCTGGACTCCTCCGGACAAATAATGGCCATTATACGGGTGATTAAAACTATAAAAGCCGCCGAACCCGAAAGCATAGACCAAACCTTTAGCACAAGCTCACTTGAATTCGACCCAAACCAGCCTTCGGCCCAGAGCGGAGCCGAAGGGCAAGGTGCAGTTGAAAATATTTATTCGGTAAAAGAAAAAGTCACCGAAGACTTAAAGAAACTTGCTGCAATGGACATCACAAAAAGCAAAGCCGAAGAGTTCATTGGCCTGGCGGCAAAGGACGGCTGGGACACCGCAATTGATAAATTTAACGAACTCTACGGAAAACAAACCGGCCAGGACCCAAACGACCCTAACGCACCTGAGATTTCAAATGAGGAGAAAAGCGTTAGCGAACCCTTCAAGCTGCAAAATCTTACAGGCCTGCGAAGAATATCAAAGGCGACTTTACAGACTCTAACTGCCCAAACTGCAGGAAATCCGGCGGCACAGTTCTTCTTGAACCAGCAAAAAAACCATCGCCGTTTCGTAGAACAGCTTTATTCGCTTATACCGCAGGACAGTAACACGGTTGATACCGTCCCTCTGGTTATAGAGTTCAAGCCGGATATGAGCTTCTATTGCATAAAAAATATCTCAGTTAAGCGCATTACACTCCAGGAGTATGAAAAAACCAAAGCGATGCAAATCCAAAGGGAAGATTATACTCAATCCGAGAGCCTGGCGGCGGTCTACTTTAATCCCGAAAACATATTAAAACGGATGAGCTTCAGGGCTGCCCCCGCCAGCAACAAGGCGGGGCCGGCCAGGGTCGATGAAGAACCCGTGGATGCAAATGCACAAACAGAATCGGAGGCAACATTGTGACGACAGCGCGTTCGAAAGAAAACCACACCCTGTTTCTGCTGACTGTGGGACTGCTGGCCTGGCTCGTCCCAGGCGCCGGACATCTGCTGCTAAAGGAAAGAAAACGTGCGCTCATTATATTCACAACTATTGTCTTTACCTTCTGCGTAGGGATATATATCGGCTCAATTGGAGTTATTAATCCCGTCGGAGCGAAGCCCTGGTATGTGGCGCAAATTATGAATTCTCCGATGGTAGCAGTCTTGGGGCATTTAGCCACAACCGCTAACTATCCTGTCTTTGGCAGACCGAGCGAAATAGGACAGATATACACCAGCATCGCAGGTTTGCTAAACCTTTTGTGTATTGTAAACGCTGTTTATTTGGCTCATCTGCAAAAAACAGAAACCGCTGGAGACTGATATGTCGATAATGCCTGCTCTTGTAATGGCGACTTTTACAACGCCGGAAAAAATTAGCGCAAATCCGCAATCTATTCTGTGGTTGCTGCCATTAGTAGCGGCCATAGCCATCGTCTATAAAGCTACGAAGCTGCCCGAAATAAAATCAGCCAATTTCCTCAAGGAAGCTGTGCTTCTAACCGGTTCAATTGTTGTTTTTATGTTTATAACTGCATTGGCCCTGTGCGTCTTGGCCTGGCTGATTACAGAGTAACTGACGGAAAAAACATCTCACATCGAAATACAAAATACGAGATACGAGCGGCGAGATACGATTTATTCGCCGTCCTCTACAGAGACCTTCTCCAGCACACCTAACTCGACAAGAGCATTGAAGGCGGCTTTTTGCTCCGCTTCTTTTTTGTTTGTCCCCCAAGCGCTTGGGAAATGACGGTCAGCGATAACCACTTCCAGCTCAAAGCACTTATTATGGTCGGGGCCTTTTTCATCAAGCAGCACATAGATGGGCGTAACATTAGACTGCTCCTGGGAGTACTGTTGCAGTAACGACTTGTAGTTGCCCTGCGCTTGTTCTGCATCGGCCCGCTCAATTAACGGACTAAAAATTCTCAGGATAAAACTCTGGGCCGCGTCAAATCCTCCATCAATATAAATTGCGGCGATAATGGTTTCCAGCACACCTGCGGCAAGAGAGCCTGACAAAGCCCGGCTGGAAATCATGCCCTTACCGACTTTTAAAAATTTTTGCAGCCCCAGCTGCCTCGAAATCCGTGCGCACGTGCCCCGAGAGACAAGCATACTTTTAATCTTCGTTAGGTCGCCTTCGAGATAACCTGAAAACCTATCGAAGAGTGTTTGACAGATAACCACTGCTAAAACTGCATCTCCGAGAAATTCCAGCCTTTCGTTACTTAAAAGACGATTATCGACTGCAGAGGAATGAGTAAATGCTTTGGCCAAAAGATTCTTGTCGGAAAATTCGTAACCTATCGCCTGCTCGATTTGCTGCAGAGTTTCTTTATCCATTTTAATTACGTCCTGCTTCTATTGGAACCCTGCGAGCAGATTACGAACACCGCTATAAACAGCGATCTTCGTAGCCGGCTCAACAGAAAAAATCCATCTGGTAGATGATAAATAGTAATTAATAAATAGTAAATAGTAAATAGTAAATATCATAGATCCGCATTATTTTGGCGGAGTAAATTTCACCACTGGTTGTTAATGGGTGAGTGGTTAATTGGATACTCACCACTCACTACTCACCACTCACTAAAGGCTTACTTGCTAACTTCCATCTGCAAACCTGCCAGGGCCACAAACTTATCGTCGGCAAACTCAAAAATCCCGTCGAGACCGGTTACCGTAAAGATGCCTCTGGTTGCCGCCGCAACGTTGCAGAAAACAAGCTGATGACCGCAATCGGCCAACAGCTTACGCAATTTCAGAAGCTTCGAAAGGCTGGAGGATGTTACAATATCCACGTTTGAAAAGTCTATGACCGCGTCACAGTTACCTCTGTCACGCACTATCTCCGTAACCGTTTTGAGCTCATCTCCCATCTCAGGCTCCTGGGGCAAGTCCACGAGAATAATATCTTCAGACCAATCTTGAATCCCCATTTTTAATCTCCTTTTGTCAAAGAAACTTTATTTGCTTTACAGCACTGGTTTGGCGTTGTCGAAGCTGGTATTGGAACTGGAAATCAGAGGCTGGAAACCCGATTAAAAACAAGCTTCGAGTTTCCACAACAAGCATCGATACGAGCATCGACAACCTTAAACGAAACTTTCAGATGTTTTATCGGCATAAGGTTCGGCCGGGTTAAGAAAGAAAAATAAAAGAAACTTTATTACTCAAACTGACCAGTTTTTTCTGTCATGCTGAGCAAAAAAAGCATTTAGCCCTGAGCGAAGTCGAAGGGGAAACATCTGGCCTACAAATGAGAATAATCCCGATAAATCGGGACCTGTGCAGGAAGAGATTCTTCACTTCGTTCAGAATGACAAACCATCGGCCTATAAAAACTAATGTTTCTGTATTCTCAGGGGAATCAACAATAAAATCCGTGGAAAAATGGTGAGAATTTTATTCTTTGTCTCTACTAAACGTACTTATAACTGAAGTATGCCTAACCTCAATTTTGCAAAAGTCTTGTTATAATTTTCGGTCTAATCTTCGATAACTGACAGCCTCTGCAATGTGTTCAGGCTGGATGTTCTCGGTACCGGCTAAATCGGCTATTGTCCGTGCCACTTTGCAAATCTTATCGTGAGCACGGGCGCTCAGCCCGAATTCCACCATCGCCTGTTTCAGGATAAATTCGCTCGCCGAATCGAGCTTGCAGAACTTCTCCACCTGTTTATGACTCATCCTTGCGTTTATCATAACCTTGCTGTCGCCGAACCGCTTTGCCTGAATGCCCCCCGCCCTGACAACATCCTGCCTCATCGCAGCCGAGTCGAGCTGGCTTGATTTTGAGCGAAGCTTCCTGAAACTTATCGCAGGAACCTCAATATGAATATCAATCCGGTCCACCAACGGGCCGGACACTTTTGACAGATACCGTCCTATCTGCCCCGGCGTGCACTTGCATATCCTCGCATCGCTGCCGAAATAACCGCACGGACAGGGATTCATCGCCGCTACAAGCATAAATTGAGCAGGGAACCTGATGGTCTTTTTCGCACGTGAGACAATGACAAAACCATCCTCCAATGGCTGACGAATCATTTCGAGAACGTGCCGGGGAAACTCGACAAATTCATCCAGAAACAATATCCCGAAATGGGCCAGAGACAATTCCCCCGGCCGAGGTGTCGTGCCGCCGCCGATCAGGGCCGGCCCGCTCGCTGAGTGGTGCGGCATTCGCACAGGACGAGTCGCTAACAACGCCTTGTTTTTACCCAACAGCCCCACCGAGGAATACACACAGGTCGTCTCGAGCGATTCTTCCAGACTCAAAGGCGGCAAAATCGTCGCCAATCTTTGCGCCAGCATCGTCTTGCCTGCTCCGGGCGGGCCTATCATCATTATGTTATGTCCACCGGCTGCCGCAACCGTCACTGCCCGCTTGACGTTTTCCTGCCCCTTAACATCGGCAAAATCAACTTCGTAATTTGACGCCACGTTGAACAGCTCATCAACGTCAACCGTGGTTGTTTCCAACGGCAGCTGCCCCGAAAGAAAACCTGCCGTCTGGGCCAGCGAGCCGACAGCAAAAACATCAATATCGGTAACCACCGCAGCTTCTCTGGCGTTATCCAAAGGGACTATCATTCGGCTAAAGCCGTTTGAAGCGGCGGTCATCGCCATATTCAATATGCCGTTGACCGACCTGACTCTGCCGTCAAGAGCTAATTCGCCCACGATAATGGTCTCATTAAGATCAGAGCTGACCGTGGCCCCCTGGCCAATGAGCATACCAAGGGCAATGGGCAAATCGAAGGCAGGGCCTACCTTTTTCACGTCGGCCGGCGCTAAGTTTATTAACGATTGGGTTTTGGGATGTTTATAGCCGCTGTTAACAATTGCGCTTTTGACCCTCTCGATACTTTCCTTCACCGCAGTATCAGGCAGCCCTACGATAACAGACTTCTCAAAGCCGCCCCGCGCAACATCAACCTCAACCTCGCAGATTATCCCTTCAATCCCTTCAAGTGTAACGCTATGCAGTCTGGCTAACATTTTGTTCCCTTATTTTACTGGTTTGGAAAACGCAATTTTAAGAGCTATTCAGATACACTGCAAGCAATTTTAAATGCTTTCTACAAACAGACCTCTGGGCGTTTGCCCGGGATGATATCTCTGGTTTGCTAATGCTTGTTTGTTTTTGGGGGCACTTCCAGACCGTGTTCATTCATCAATTTTGAATCCGACATTATTTTTTTTGCCTGGCCATCGGTAATAATGCGACCCTTATCGAGCAGGATGGCCCTGTCGGCAAGTGCCGCTGCAAAATTCATATTACACGTCGCTATTATCAGCGTCTGAGACAGGCTCCCGAGCAGCTTGATAAGATTGTTACGGTTTCTCGGATCCAGACTGCCGTCAGGCTCATCGAGTGTAATTATCTTCGGTGCCATAGAAAGTATAGTTGCTATTGCAGCGGCTCTTTTTTGACCGGCTGAGAGATGGTGGGGAGCTTTGTCAGCCATTTCAGCCAGGGCGCATCGGCAACCCGTTTTTTCACCTGTTCGGTTTCCAGTCCCATATTCAGCGGGCCGAAGGCTACATCATCGAACAAAGTAGGCATAAATAACTGGTCGTCGGGATTCTCTAAGCAGGAGCCGAGGCAGGTGCGAATCTTTTTTAAGTTTTTCCTGTTGATTTCCAAACCATCAACAAGCACTTTACCTGCCCCTTTTATAAAGCCTGCCATTACAAGAAGCAATGTCGATTTACCCGCACCATTCGGACCTATCAGAACAACTTTTTGCCCGTGTTCGACACTCAGAGTTATGTTACTAAGGGCGGACGTACCATCGGGATAACCGTACGAAAAATTTTCTATCTCAATTGCTTTTGGCATAATTTTATTTTCACGATTAAATCTATGACCTGTCATTCCTGCGAAACCTGTCCTGAGCAGTGTCGAAGGAGCAGGAATCCAGAAATGTCAACGATATATTGCGATTTTACATCGCTAAAAAACTCAATTCTAACAAAGCAAAGTTTTTATTGTAAAATTGGTCTTACAAAAATATACAGTCCTAAAATAAACGATGCAGCTATCGCGGCAAAGAGTAAATCAGTACAGCGAATTTGCAACTTTGAAATGCTGCGCCATCTTCCATCAAAACCCCGCCCCTGCATTGCAATGTTTATGTGCTCAGCCGTGTCGATACTGCGGATAAACAGAGAGCCGACCATAGAGGAGGCGGTTCTCAGCTCCCTCTTAAACCCGAGACTCTTAAGCTTTCTCCCTGCCCTTGCTCGCAATATATGATGGGCCCTGTCGATAAGAACAAATATATAGCGGTATAAAAAACCAAGCTGTATAATCAGTAGTTTGGGCACTCCCAACCGTTGCAGGCCGGTAAGTAAATCGTTAAACCGGGTCGTGGACACCAGCCCTATCAGAGCTAACATTGTAACAACGAACTTTCCGAGAATAGTAAAGCATCGCATCCAGCCAACCGAGCCCTGCCAGACGAAAGGCCCGAAAGCGACTGTAACAGGTGTTCTATCATACAGCGGACAGCTCAAAGCCAGCACCAGAACAAACGGACTGACCAGCAGTATCTGTTTGAAAACAAATCTGAGCGGAATCCCGCCCAATACCAGAATTGTAAAAGGCCAGATGGCGTAGCATGCCAAGATGCTAATCGAGGTACGCGGCAGGGAAATAACCACAGCGGTAAAGACAAGCACAACTATAAACTTTATCCTGCTGTCAAGCCGATGTATGACTGAATCCTGGTAAGCAAATTTATCAATATGTGCGTGGTGCATTTGATAAGAACATCCAAAATCAACAAACCAAAACCCGCAGAACCCAAAATACCGGCGCTGCGGGTATTCAAATTCTATTTATACTATTGTAGCAAATTACGCCTTCGATGGCTGCCTTTTTCTCAAAATCCAGGCTGCCAGCCAGATAAAAACCATCGTTACAGCAGAGCCGACCACCCCGGCGAAGCTCGTCCAGCCGGCTGATAACTCCGTCTCCTCTGGGCCGGCTTCTCCTAATTTCGATGACCTTATCGAATAATCCGGCAGGGGGGAATATTTGGACTGGAAATCATCTACCGCGGTAATTCGGGAGTCCTCATTGGATACGGCGGTCTTGAAATCGGGCTGGTCCGGCCTTTCGGCGTAGCTCCACTCCAGACCATCCGGAAAATCAGAAGCAAGCAAAGACAATCCAGCACCGACAATAATAGTAAAAACTGCTAACGTTACTAACACGGCTTTTCTGCTTAATCTGACTTTACCCGGCAGAGAATCCATAACCACATCGGGTCTGACCTGCTGCAGGTATGCCAATACCGTCACGGTAACCAGGCCTTCGACAAACCCGACCAGGAAATGAACGCCAATCATTGTTATCAGAAAAGTTGGAAACGGAACCGCCAACACCCCGGACAGCGCCGCCTGTATCGGAACAAGAATCGCGCCCGCTTCGATAGCAAACACACAAGCCAACATCGCTCCAATGTATGCCTTCAAACTACTGAATTGGCCTGTCGTAACAAGCCTGTATAGAAAGTAACCGAGGTAGCTCGGTATAAGCCCCATGTTGATAATGTTACATCCCAGTGCTAACAGGCCGCCGTCCTGGAAAATAAGGCACTGGATAATCACCACCGACGATATGACTATTGCACCTAAGTGTGGACCCAATATGATTGCTAACAGTACTGCTCCAACCATATGTCCGCTTGTCCCGGGCATCGCCGGGAGCTGGAAATTGACCATTTGAGCTGCAAAAACAAACGCCCCCAAGATACCCATCAAAGCAAGTTTTTCCGCGGCGATAATCCGCCTGACCTTCCTACAGATAAAGCCCAGGCCGGCCGCTGCTATTGCCGACGTCCCCGTAGCAACCGGAATCGACAGTAATTCATTAGCCATATGCATAACGAAATCTTTCTATTGTCTTTTTGCTTTGATGGTATCACGAAATAGAAAATCGTAGTACAGCGCATAAAAATAACGAATATGTGCTACCACGTCAATAATATAATTGACAGAAAAATCAAAATTTGTTAGGTGTATTTCTCTATTTATGGATTACTGGTTTCAAGGAGACTGTATGGCTTCGTCAGAAAAAGTGCTCATCATCGATTTGAGCGAAAATCCCGAAAATCAAAAGCTCCTCGACGGCAAACCACAAACCTGTGGAATGCGCTCGGGCAGAGTATATTTACCCCCCGGCCGGGCCTGTGGCCAACATAGCACCAAGAGTCGTGAGGAGCTGCTCGTTTTTCTCTCCGGCCGGGGCGAATTGATGATTGGCGAAGAAGACTCCTATCAAGTTGGCCCGGGCAAGGTCTCCTATATACCCCCGCACACAGCCCACGATGTTAAAAATACCGGCTCTGAACCACTTGTTTACGTCTATTGCGTCGCCCCCACTGCCGGCGAATAATACGGCTCAAAATAAAGTATATGCACTTCATACAGAGCCTGCTACTGCGAAATAATCGCTACGCAGCACGGGCCGGCTGTAAAGGAGGCATAATTGCCCCTGTTCAGACCAAAAATCACTGAAAAACAAAAAAATCTTAAAAAAAATTGAAAACCTTAAAAAAATGCTTGCAAAAGTCAGGGCGGCGATTATAATTAAAAATGTATAAATAGTTCTTTTCTTCTCTAAAAAAAATGTATAAATAGTTCTTTTCTTCTCTAAATCTTGGTTTTGGTGAGACGGTAGATTTTTTATAACTTTGCAGTATATTCTCTAAATGAAAAACTGTCTCACAAAGGCTGGAGTTTCTCGCTCCAGCCTTTTTTGTTTCTTGCACACCTGTAAATAAAAAAAGCTTTAGCTATCTAAAATTTGCCTTGATAGTAATTTCCCTATCTGGTAAAATAATGGAGATTGTAAAAGGATAAACTGGTTATATTTCTATCACGTGTCAATCGCCTTGACTTTGCCTAATTCATTCATAAAGGCAAAATTACATCAAAGAAGGTGGTGAAGGAAAGGGTAACATTATGCACAAGCCAAGAGCGTTCACCTTAATAGAACTTTTAGTCGTAATCGCCATTATTGCCTTATTAATGGCGATATTGATGCCCGCACTGGCACGAGCGAGGAATCAGGCAAGGACCGTTACCTGTCAGGCCTTACTGAAACAATGGGGCGTTATCTGGTCGATGTACTGCCAGGACAACGACGGCTATTTCAGCTCAGGCATCGGCGTCGGCTGGAATCGGGGCGAATGGATTATTTGTTTACGAGACGAGTACGAGACAAAATCAAATATTCTACGCTGCCCGATGGCGGTTAAACGCCTGCCTACCGGGCAGGAATGGGGTGGTCCGTTCAATACTTACTATATGCCGGTAGGCGGAAAAGGCAGCTCAGGAGGCGGTGAAGAAATAAGCTATGGAGGAAATAACTGGATTTATCACCCACCAGCAGGAACTACTGCAATTCAATCACGCCCCACTGAATGGAACTGGAGGACACCTAATACTAAGGGCTCAGCCAATACGCCGGTATTAGGAGATTCAATGTGGAGGGGAGGCGGGCCATACGAAAATGGCACACGCGGCGACCCTCCCGAATTCCAGGGCCAATGGTTGGGTTACAACAGGGAAATGATGCATTTCGTCATCAACCGGCACAACGGTTTTATAAACCACGTTTTTATGGACTGGTCCGTCAGAAAGATAGGGCTTAAGGAGTTGTGGAAACTCAAATGGCACAAAGAGTACAACATTAACGGCCCCTGGACAACCGCTGGCGGGTGCATTTCAAGTGATTGGCCGAACTGGATGAGAAGTTTCAAAGAATACTGAAAAATCAACACAAAGCGCGGCTACCAACCGTTGAAAAACAGCCTCCGACAAGGCTGGAATAAACTGACTTTATTGGAGGAGAACCATATTGCTACATCCACATTAACGATTTTGATGTTGCAAAAAAAACAGATTTAAAGTACAAAATTTCTTCTCTGGCAAAAGAGTCTTAAGATAATACAGGAATACAAATTTAACGAAACACAAAGCTGCTTTTGCACATCTTAACAGGTGGACAGCTAAAACAAAATAAAAGGGCACGATTATGATTATGAACAACAAAGAAGGATTTACACTGATAGAACTTTTAGTGGTAATCGCCATTATTGCCCTATTGATGTCGATACTGATGCCGGCCCTGGCGCGGGTAAAGCAACAGGCAAAGACAATGGGTTGTCTGGCGAACCTCAAGCAATGGACACTTTACTTTTCGATGTACACCGAAGACCACGACGGCAAGTTCCAGGCAGGCGTCGGCGATGGGCATACACACCATTGGCCCAATGCACTAAGACCGTATTATAAAAACGACCCCAAAATTCGCTGCTGCCCCACCGCTATGAAGCCTCTTATCGACGAGAACGGACAGCAGTCACCGCAGTGGAATGTGTTTTCAGCCTGGGGCAGATTCTGGGGCCAGGGCTATGACTCGGAAGGTGAATACGGCAGCTACGGGATAAACGGATGGGTGGAAAACCCGCCGCCGTCATATTCGACGGTTTATGAAGATTTTGAGACCGTATATAACTGGAGAACTCCCAATGTCAAAGGTGCCGGCTATGTGCCTCTGTTTATGGACGCCCTGAGGTTCAATGTCTT